>ERZ778022.2313-NODE-2313-length-20570-cov-7.627833_pt1 | contig 20570 bp, 18 predicted proteins | sample MGYA00375752_ERZ778022 | MGnify/ENA primary metagenome ERZ778022 (study PRJEB29350, sample SAMN05389826) | bioreactor metagenome | isolation source: Thiocyanate bioreactor | place: South Africa: University of Cape Town | collected 2014-04-04 ... | reverse complement strand
ACAACAGGAATCACAATCCTGGACTCTACCAACTGAGCTACAGCCACCGTAGAGCTTTAGATTATACGATGAGTTTGGCCCTTGTCAGCCCTCTGCCGTGCGGGAAGCGTCCGGGCGCGGCACCTTGATCTGGGCCTTGAAGCGCTGCTTGAGCAGCTCGTAGTAAGCGAGCGCCTCGGAGTTGGTCCACCATTGCAGGTACTGCTGGTGGCGTTGCGCGGCCGTTTCTGCGGGCACCGGCGCACCTTCCACCAGCCGCGTTACCTGCGCCACCCGGTAGCCGTCTTCTCCCAGGTCGACGCCCACCCATGCCGGCAGCGCCCCCTGGTCCACGCTCATCACCTGCTCCAGCAGCGCGGGCGGCTGTCCCTGTGCGCTCTGGCGCGACACGACCAGCGGTTGCGACAGGGCGCCACCAGCTGCGGCCGCGTTGTCGCTCCAGGCGGCGCGTCGGGCCTGGCCTTCCGCGCGCGCCAGTTCGGCGGCCTTGCTGGCGATGTACAGGGCGCGGACCTTGTCGCGCGCCTCGTCGAACGACAGCGTGCGCGCCGGCTGGTAGTTGGTGATGCGGGCCGATGCGAGCTGGCTGGTGCCGATTTCCACGGCCTCGGTGTTGCGTTTGTCCTGCACGGATTCGGTGGAGAACAGTGCTGCCAGCAGCTTCGGGTTGGCCAAGGCGCCTTGTGCACCGGGTACCGGCGTGCGGGTGACGCCCGTGGCGGTATGCAGTTTGAGCTTGAGCTTCTCCACGACCGGGGTCAGGCTGTCGGACTGCTCGTAGACCATGTTGGTGAAGTTTTCCGCCACTTCGGCGAACTTGCGCTGCGCCTGCTGTTGCTTGAGCTGCTCTTCGATCTCTGCGCGCTTTTCTTCAAAGCTGGGCACCGGCGGCTCCTTGACGTCGGTCAGCTGGATGATGTGGTAACCGAAGTCGGTCTCCACGACGTCGCTGATCGCGTTCTTCTGCAAGCCGAACACGGTGTCCTCGAAGGGCTTGACCATGGCGCCGCGCGCGAAGAAGCCGAGATCGCCACCCGTGTTCGCCGAACCGGGATCCTGCGAGTTCTTCTTGGCCACTTCGGCGAATGTCGCGGGGGCCTTGCGCACCTCCTGCAGCAGGGCCTCGGCGCGCGCCTTGGCGGCTGCGCGCTCGGCCGCAGGTGCGTTCTTGTCCACGGCAATCAGGATGTGGCGCGCGCGCCGCTCTTCCTTGCCGGCGATCTGGGCCAGGTTTTCCTTGTAGTAGGTCCTGAGGTCGTCTTCGTTCAAAACGATTCCGGCGCGCACGGCGTCCAGGTCCAGCACCACGTATTCGACGGCCGCTTCTTCAGGCTGCTTGAAGCGGTCGGTGTGCGCCTGGTAGTAGGCCTGCAGGTCGGCGTCGGTCACGGAGACCTTGGAGGCGAAGTCCTTGGGGTCGAAGCGGGCCACGCGGATCTCGCGCTGCTGGAACAGGGGCCCCAGCGTGACCTGGGCCTGTGCCTTGGTCGCGAAGCTCGTGGATACGATGGCGCCCAGCACCTGGTTGACGGCCAGCTCGCGCCGCATGGACGCCTCGAACCCCTCCGGCGTCATGCCTTGCGTAGCCACCAGCTGGCGGTAGGCGTCTGCGTCCAGGCTGCCGTCTGGGCGGCGCAGCGCGGCGATTTCGGGAATCTGCTGCAGGGCGCTGGCCAGGCGGGCGTTGCTGGGTTGCAGGTGCATCTTGTTGGCCGCTGCCTGCAGGACGCGGTCGCGCACCATGCGCTCGAGCGTCGCGTAACGCACCTCGGGCGAGTCGAGCATGGCGCCGTCGATGCCCGGCTGCTGCGCCCGCATGCGGTCGGACTCCGAGCGGTGGAAGTTGTCCCATTCCGCCTGGGTGATGTCGTGGCCGTCGACCCGCGCCACCACCGGGCTGCTGCCGGAAAAATAGGTGGAATCGATACCGACAAGCACGAACGACGGAATGATCAACAAGAACATCACGAGCATCGCGATCTTCGAATGCTTGCGGATGGATTCAAACATGGCCAGTCTTTCAATGACAAAAAGAAAAGGCGAACTTGCGTTCGCCTTTGAATCACTGGTGGGTGCTGACGGGGTCGAACCGCCGACCTACGCCTTGTAAGGGCGCCGCTCTACCAACTGAGCTAAGCACCCCACCTTGATCTGGGTGTCAGTTCAAGGCGTCTTTCAACGCCTTGCCCGGACGGAACTTCGGAACTTTAGCAGCCTTGATTTTAATGGCAGTGCCGGTGCGCGGATTGCGGCCGGTGCGTGCGGCGCGCTTGCCCACGGCAAAGGTGCCAAAACCGACCAGCGATACCGTGCCGCCCTTCTTCAGGGTTTTCTTGACCGCCTCAATGGTCGACTCGAGCGCGCGCGCAGCGGCGGCTTTCGACAGGTCGGCGTTGTTCGCGATGTGCTCGATCAGTTCGGTTTTGTTCACAAGGTGCCTCTCGGGATGTAGGGGGTTGAATGTCTCTTGGTTCTCTGGTCGTTGCCTGCCTGGACACTTGCGACGGTGCACTTCTGAGCACAGCGATGAGTGGGGCAGTGTGGGCACACGGTGGTGCTGCCAATCAGATTACAACCACCGGAATTCGCGGTGTCAATACGGGCCGCGTGCAGCCCGCAGGAAGAATGGATTCTAGCCGCATTCCGCGTGCACAAAGGGCTTGCGGGCGGGGCACGCCACGTTTCGGCCACACGGGCAAACCCCGGGTTGACAGCGCTTTCACAGCAACTGGACGATGGCCCGCCCAAGGTCTTGCGTGCGCGCCGCGCCGCCCAGGTCCGGGGTGCGCGGGCCGCCGCCGCGCGGATCAAGCGCGGTCTCGATGGCGCCGAGCACGGCGTCGTGCGCTGCGCGGTAGCCGAGGAAGTCGAGCATCAGCGCGCCACACCAGATCTGGCCGATGGGGTTGGCGATGCCGCGCCCGGCGATGTCCGGCGCCGAGCCGTGCACCGGTTCGAACAGCGATGGCGCGGTGCGCGCCGGGTTCAGGTTGGCGCTTGGCGCGATGCCTATGGTGCCGGTGCACGCGGGGCCCAGATCGCTCAGGATGTCGCCGAACAGGTTGCTCGCGACGACCACGTCGAAGGTGTCCGGGCGCTGCACGAAATGCGCGGTGAGGATGTCGATGTGGAACCTGTCCACGCGCACGTCCGGGTACTGGGCCGCCATGGCCGCCACGCGCTCGTCCCAATACGGCATGGTGATCGCGATGCCATTGGATTTTGTCGCGCTGGTCAGGTGCTTCTTCGGGCGCGAGCGCGCCAGCTCGAAGGCAAAGTGCAGCACACGGTCCACGCCATGGCGCGTCATCACGGTTTCCTGCAGGACGATCTCGCGCTCCGTGCCCTCGAACATGCGGCCGCCGATGCTCGAATATTCGCCCTCGGTGTTCTCGCGCACGATGAGCATGTCGATCTCGCCGGGCGCACGCGCGCTGCCGTCGCGGCGCACCACGGGCGCGGTCACGCCGGGCATGAGCCGCGCCGGACGCAGGTTCACGTACTGGTCGAATTCGCGCCGAAACAGCAGCAGGGAGCCCCACAGCGAGATGTGGTCGGGAATCTTCTCCGGCCAGCCGACAGCGCCGAAATAGAGCGCGTCGTGGCCGCCGATCTGTGCCTTCCAGTCGTCCGGCAGCATCTTGCCGTGGCGCTCGAAATAGTCCCAGCTGGAAAAATCGAAATGGTCGAACTGCAGGTCGATGCCAAAGCGCGTCGCGGCCGCTTCGAGCACGCGCAGGCCTTCGGGCATCACCTCTTTGCCGATGCCGTCTCCGGCGATCACAGCGATACGGTGTCGGGCCATGAGAACTCCTGAAACAATAGCTGAATACGCTTATCCATCAAGCGCTAGAGGCCTATTTGGCTTGAATTTTCACTTCACCCGGGCGCGGATTTCCGGCAGGGCTTTCTGCAGGTAGTACACCATCGACCAGACGGTGAGCACGGCGGCGACCCAGATCAGCCACAGGCCGACTACGCCCGAATCGAAGCCGCCCGGCAAGGGCCCGTCGTAGAGCAGAAACGGGATGGCGACCATCTGCGCGGTGGTCTTGAGCTTGCCGAGCATGTGCACCGCCACGCTGCGCGAGGCGCCGATCTGCGCCATCCATTCGCGCAGCGCGGAGATGGCGATTTCGCGGCCGATGATGATGAGCGCGACGAACACGTCGGTGCGCTGCAGGTGCACCAGCACCAGGAGCGAGGCCGCGACGAGGAACTTGTCGGCCACCGGGTCGAGGAAGGCGCCGAAGGACGAGGTCTGGTTCAGCCGCCGCGCCAGGAAGCCGTCGAGCCAGTCGGTCGCGGCAAAGACGACGAACATGACGGTGGCGATGAGGTTGCGCGACTCGGTGGAGAGCGGCAGGTAGAACACCCCCACGATCAGCGGTATCGCGACGATGCGCGTCCAGGTCATGATGGTGGGGATGGTCCAGAACATGGGCCGATTGTGTCATGCGGGTGCGCCGCGCCGTTCGGTGCGCCGAAGCGCCGCGGTCAGCGCAGCGCCCGGTAAATCTCTTGCGCCAGCGCCGGCGAAATGCCGTCGACGGTGCACAGGTCGGCCACGCTGGCCTCGGCCACGCCGCGCACGCCGCCGAAGCGTTGCAACAGGCGCGCGCGCTTTCTCGGCCCGACACCGGCGATGTCTTCCAGGCGGCTCGCGCCGGTGCGCACGCGCGCCCGGGTGGCGCGCATGCCGGTGATGGCGAAGCGGTGCGCTTCGTCGCGGATCTGCGCCACCAGCATGAGCGCGGCCGAATCCTTGCCGAGGTAGACCTTCTCGCGCCCGTCGGCGAACACCAGTTCTTCAAGGCCGACCTTGCGCCCTTCGCCTTTCTCGACGCCGACGATGCGCGAGACGTCCAGGCCGAGCGCCTCGAAGACTTCGCGCGCCACACCGACCTGGCCCTTGCCGCCGTCGATCAGTACCAACTCGGGCAGGCGCGCGCTGCCCGGCGCCGGCTCGGCGCCGCCGGCCTCGCGCTGGGCCTCGGCGACCTTGCCGTAGCGGCGCTCCAGGACTTGGCGCATCGCGGCGTAGTCGTCGCCGCCGGTGATGCCGGCGATGTTGTAGCGCCGGTAGTCGCTGCTTTGCATCTTGTGGTGCTGGAACACCACGCACGAGGCCTGCGTGGCTTCGCCCGCCGTGTGCGAGATGTCGAAGCATTCGATGCGCAGTTGGTCCAGGTCGTCTTGCGGCAGGTCGAGCGCCTGGGCGAGCGCACGCGTGCGCGCCTGCTGCGAGCCTTCCTCGGCCAGCAGGCGGGCGAGCTGCAGCTCGGCGTTGTTCTGCGCCATGTCGAGCCAGGCGCGGCGCTGCTCGCGCGGCTGGTGGACGGCGTTGACGCGCAGGCCCGCCTGCTCGCCCAGCGCGTCGAGCAGCGCGCGGTCCACAGGTTCGCTCGTGACCAGCACCGGCGGCACCGGGACGCCCAGGTAGTGCTGGGCGATGAAGGCCTGCAGCACCAGGGCCTCGACGCCTCGCCCGGAGCCGCCCTCTGCGCCCGGCGCCGTGTCCTCGCCGGCCTCCGGGGTGCCGTCCTGCGCTTCGTGCAGCGCGGCCGCGTCGTCCACGTGCACCGGGAAGTAGGCGCGGTCGCCCAGATGCCTGCCGCCGCGCACCATGGCCAGGTTCACGCAGGCGCGCCCGCCCTGCACGCGCACGGCGAGGATGTCCACGTCCTTGTCGCTCGTGGTTTCGACCGCCTGCTGGTGCAGCACGCGCGCGAGCGCGCTGATCTGGTTGCGCAGTTCCGCCGCCTGTTCGAACTGCAGTTGCTCGGCGTGCGCCAGCATGCGCTGTTGCAGGTCTTCCATCACCTCCTGGGCCTCGCCGCGCAGCAGCGCCTCGGCGTGCGCGACGTCCACCGCGTAGGCCTCGGGCGAGATCAGGCCCACGCAGGGCGCGCTGCAGCGCTTGATCTGGTACAGCAGGCAGGGACGCGTGCGGTTGGCGAACACCGTGTCCTCGCAGGTGCGCAGGCGGAACACCTTTTGCAGCAGCAGGATGGTTTCCTTCACCGCCCAGCCGCTCGGGTAGGGGCCGAAGTAGCGGTGGCGCTTGTCGGTCGCGCCGCGGTAGTAGGCCAGGCGCGGGAAGCGCTGGCTGGGGTCGTCGCCGGTGCCGTCCTTGGCGGCCACGCCGGTGATCTTCAGGTAGGGGTAGCTCTTGTCGTCGCGGAACAGGATGTTGAAGCGCGGCTGCAGCGACTTGATGAGGTTGTTCTCCAGCAGCAGCGCCTCGGCCTCCGAGCGCACCACCGTGGTTTCCAGCCGCACGATGCGCCCCACCATGTGCGCGATGCGCGTGTTGCCGTGCGCCTTGGTGAAGTAGCTCGCCACGCGCTTCTTGAGGTTGCGCGCCTTGCCGACGTAGAGCAGCCCGCCGGCGGCGTCGAAGTAGCGGTACACGCCCGGCAGCGGCGGCAGCGCCGCCACCTGGGCCAGAAGTTCCTCGGAATGCGCGTCGTGCATGGCGCTATTGTGCAAACTTGGCCGCCGGCCCGCGCCGCCTGTGGACAATCGCCCGCATGCGTGCCACGCCGCTCGGCCAATCCTCTGCCCCCCAGTGGGACCTGTTCTGCCGCGTCATCGACAACTTCGGCGACATCGGGGTCTGCTGGCGCCTGGCGTGCCAGCTGGCGGCCCGGGGCCAGCGCGTGCGCCTGTGGGTGGACGACGCCTCGGCGCTGGCCTGGATGGCCCCGGGCGGCTGCCCCGGCGTGGAGCTGCGCCCGTTCAGCGGCCTGCCCGCGCCGGGGAAGGTGCCCGGCGACGTGCTGGTCGAGGCCTTCGGCTGCGACATCCCCCCCGCCTTCATCGCGCGGTGCGCCGAGCGCGTCGCCCTGGGAGCTCCCCGGCCCGTCTGGATCAACCTCGAATACCTCAGCGCCGAAGCCTGGGTGCCGCGCCACCACGGCCTGCCGAGCCCCGTGCAGCACGGGCCCGCCGCGGGCTGGACCAAGTGGTTCTATTACCCCGGTTTCACCGAGGCCACCGGCGGCCTGCTGCGCGAGCCCGACCTGCCCGAACGCCAGCGCCACTTCCACCGCGCGGCGTGGCGCGCGCGGCAGGTCGCGCCGGTGCCGGCGCCCGGCGCGGCGCAGCGCTGGGTGTCGCTGTTCTGTTACGAGCCGCCGGCGCTGGCCGAATGGCTGCGGCAGTGCGAGCACGGTGCGGGCGGGCCGACGCTGCTGCTCGCCACGCCGGGGCGCGCCCAGGCGGCCGTGCAGGCGGTTGGTGCAAAAAATACCGGTCAAATTGGCACCCAGCGCTTGATGGTATTGGGAAGCAAGCTATCCATTTTGAATATTCCGGCAACCCCCCAGGAGGGCTACGACGAGCTCCTCTGGGGCTGCGACCTGAACTTCGTGCGCGGCGAAGATTCGCTGGTGCGCGCCCTGTGGGCCGGCCAGCCGCTGGTGTGGCAGATCTACCCGCAGGACGATGGCGCGCACGCGCCCAAACTGCACGCATTCCTGGACTGGCTGCAGGCACCGGCCAGCCTGCGTGTTTTTCATGCAGTCTGGAACGGCCTGGCGCCCGGGCAGCTCCCGGTGGTGGACGCCGCGATGCTGCAGAACTGGGGCGACTGTGTGCGTGCGGCGCGCGCGCGTTTGCTGCAGCAAAAGGATTTGTTGAGCCAACTACTGGGTTTTTGCGCGGCAAAACGCTAAAATCGCAGGCTTTGCGCAATCGGCCGGCCGCATTCTTGCTTCGGCGCCGCGCAATTCCTGCCGCGGACATGCTCCGGCGCACTGGCCCACGAGGGCACCGCCGGCCCGCATGGAGCGGCCCAACCCAGCAAACCGCTATGAAAATCGCTCAAGAAATCCGCGCCGGCAACGTCATCATGCACGGCAAGGACCCGATGGTCGTCCTCAAGACCGAATACAGCCGCGGCGGCCGCAACTCCGCCACCGTGCGCATGAAGATGAAGAGCCTGATCGCCAACTTCAACACCGAAGTGGTCTTCAAGGCCGACGACAAGATCGACCAGATCGTGCTGGACAAGAAGGAGTGCACCTACTCCTACTTCGCCGACCCGATGTACGTCTGCATGGACGCCGACTACAACCAGTACGAAGTCGAAGCCGAGAACATGGGCGACGCCCTGAACTACCTCGAAGACGGCATGGCCGTCGAAGTGGTGTTCTACGACGGCAAGGCCATCTCGGTCGAACTGCCCACCGGCGTGGAGCGCGAAATCACCTGGACCGAGCCCGCCGTCAAGGGCGACACCTCGGGCAAGGTGCTCAAGCCCGCCAAGATCGCCACCGGCTTCGAAGTGCCCGTGCCGCTGTTCGTCTCGCAAGGCGACAAGATCGAAATCGACACGCGCACCGGCGAATACCGCAAGCGCGTCTGAGCGGTTTCCACGCACGCAGAAAAAAGGCTTCCAACGGAAGCCTTTTTTCATGGGCAGGTTGCGGGGCGGCGTTCACACCGCCGCGTCGCCCGTGCGCGGGTCGTAGCGGCGTCCGTCCAGATCCACGAGCGCGCCCGTACCCGGATCCATCCGCGCCAGGCGGTAGGTGCTGGTGCCATTGCCGTCCAGGCCCCGGAAAGGTGCCTGCGCCAGCGTGGCGCGGTTGTCGTTGGCCACTACGCCGTTCGCCGTCCATTTGTGCTGCATGAGCCACTCGCTGGCGTTGGCATCGGTGGGGATATCGGCCTTGCCGTCCAGGCGCTGCTTGAACAGCGTCGGATCCATGTTGAATCCCTCGGCCATCAGCAGCGCGCCGGGGTTCTTCCTGTAGTAGCTGGCGGTTTCCGTCGGCATGGCCGAGAGGTCGCTCTTGACCAGTGTCGAGCCGTCGGTGGGCATTTGGGACGGTGCTCCACTGCGGACGGCCTGGTAGTCGATCGCGCATTCCGGATGGTTCTTGAAGAAGGTGTACCGCCCGAAGGCTTCGGCCTCGCCGCCCATGCGGCACATCCCCATGGCACGTACGTAGTCGGGCGCCTGGTAGTCGGCTGCGAAGGTGTTGCCCAGGCCTTTTTCCCAGGCCCGGAATTCCTCGAAGCTCTCGAAAGGCGCCTGCACCGCCGGCTTGGTGGCGTGGCTGGAGGCAGCGCTTGTGGCGCTGGCCGCGTCGGCCGGTGACTTTTTCTCGCTGGCCAGTTCCGCCAGGCTGCTCTGCAACTGCTTCAGGAAGCCGGCCGCGTCGCTGCTGCCGGCAGCGCGCTCGGCGGCCTTGGACGCCGCGGCCCCAGAAACGCCCAGCGACTGCAACAGACTGGAAACTTGGGAAATGTCGATCATCTTGGGTCCTTCGGTGGCGCCGGCTGCCGCGGACGGGGTTGCGCCACGCGGCCCCATCCAAAGTTCGCATGCCGAGTGTGGGCCGTTTCGGTCCTGTTGAATCCCGGGTAAGGGGTGCAACTCCCGCGCTGTTCCGGGGATGCGGCGCTCTGGACGGGCTGACCCGTATGCGACAACCCTTGCGGGCAAACCCGCGCGGACCGTGGCGGAGGCCTGCCTAGACTTCGGCGCACAAGGAAAACGCCATGCCCGCACACCACGCCTTCTGGCCCCGCCGGGTGCCGAAATCCATCACCGTTCCGGCCACGTCGCTCTGGCACAACCTCGAAGTCAACGCGCGCCGTTATCCGGACAAGGCGGCGCTGGTCTTCCTTGGCACGGCCACCAGCTACCGCCAGCTGGCCGACGCTGCCGAGCGCCTGGCGGCGCATCTGTGGTCCAGCGGCGTGCGGCGCGGCGACCGGGTGCTGCTGTGCATGCAGAACTGTCCGCAATGGGTGGTGGCGCATTTCGCCATCCTGCGTGCCAACGCCGTGGTGGTGCCTGTCAACCCCATGAACCGGGCGCAGGAACTGCAGCACTACATCACCGACGCGCAGGCGCGGGTGGCCATCACCACCTCCGACCTTGCGGCCGAGCTGGCAGAAGCCAGCAACGGTTTGCTGCAGGCGCAAGGTTTGCGGCACCTGGTCGTGGCGCGCTTCCTCGATGCGTTCGATCCGGAAGTGGCGGGGGCCGACGCGCCGCCCGACGCCTGGCGTGCCTGGCTTGCTGGGCAACACCCGCTGCCGCACCTGGCGAGCGGTGTGGTGCGCCCATGGAGCGAAGCGCTGGCAGAGGAGGGCGCCGCACCCGAGCACGTCGTGGGCAGCGATGACCTGGCCGTGCTGCCCTACACCAGCGGCACCACGGGCCTGCCCAAGGGCTGCATGCACCCGCACGGCAGCCTGATGCACAACGCCATCGCCAGCGCGCTGTGGGCCAACGGTTCCTCGGAAAACGTCGCGCTGGCGGCGGTGCCGATGTTCCACATCACCGGCATGGTGAGCGTGATGCACGCCAGCCTGTACTGCGGCGCCACGCTGGTCCTGATGCCCCGCTGGGACCGCGAGTTGGCGGGTCGGCTGATTTCGCGCTACCGGGTCACGAACTGGACCAACGTGCCCACCATGGTCATCGACCTGCTGGCCAGCCCGGCCTTTGCCGAATACGACCTCTCCAGCATCAGCTACATCGGCGGTGGCGGGGCCGCCATGCCGCAAGCCGTGGCCCAGCGCCTGTGGGAGCACTATGGCCTGCGCTACGCCGAGGGGTATGGCCTGACCGAGACCGCGGCGCCTTCGCATTCCAATCCCGTAGACGCGCCCAAGCAGCAGTGCCTCGGCGTGCCCTTCATCGGCGTCGATGCGCGCGTGGTGGACCCCGATACGTTGCAGGAATTGGGCCCGGGCGAGCAGGGCGAGATCCTGGTGCACGGGCCGCAGGTGTTCGCCGGTTATTGGCAGCGCCCCGACGCCACGGCGGCGGCGTTCGTGGAGGTGCAAGGCAAGCGTTTCTTCCGCACCGGCGACCTCGGCCATGCCGATGCAGACGGTTATTTTTTCCTGACCGACCGGCTCAAGCGCATGATCAATGCATCGGGCTTCAAGGTCTGGCCGGCGGAGGTCGAGGCGCTGATGTTCCGCCACCCCGGCGTGGCCGAGGCCTGCGTGATCGGCAGCCCCGACCGCTACCGCGGCGAGACGGTGAAGGCGGTGGTGGTGCTGCGCGCTTCCCACGCGCACACCACCGAGCAGGACATCATCGACTGGTGCCGCGAGAACATGGCGGCCTACAAGGCACCGCGCCTGGTGCAGTTTGCCGCGGCCCTGCCCAAGAGCGCCACTGGCAAGGTCATGTGGCGGGCGCTGCAGGAGGCCGAGGTGGCACGCCCTTAGCCGGCCGCGGCCACCAATTCGCGCAGGTCGCGCTCCAGCAGGCTCGGGTCTCCCAGGTGCAGTTCGATCAGTCGGCGCAAATGCGTGACGCTGTCGATGTCCGTGTGCAGGCACAGCAGGCCCAACTGTTCGCCCTCGACGTGGGCTACCTGCACGGCCATCTCGATTTGTCCGCCGCTGCTGGCCAGGGGCAGGGCCAGCGAGCACAGCGCGTCCTGGCCGATGCGCGCACCGGCTGGCAGGGCCACCAGCGCGCCCTTGAGCGACACGTCGAGCACGCGCACCTCGAGCGTGACGTCGTGGCACACCAGCCGCGCCGGCGCGGCAAATTCGACCCGGACAAAGTGGCGGCGTTCGTAAGGCATCTCAGGGCGTTCCGTGGGGTGGCCGCGCGGGCGGTTGCCGGGCTGCGCCGCCATGCTAGCAAATAGCGGGTCGGACCCCGGCAAGGGCGGGTTTGTACCGCTTCGAACGAATGTCGTTACCATGCGTTGCATACTTTACCCGGGGCGGCAATGTGAGGTTGCATGGGATGCGCAAGGCAGGACGATGGATCGCCGCGGTATGCGCCGGTTCGGTGCTCGCGCCGGCGCTGCGCGCACGTGCGCAGGACCTTGGCCTGGCGCTGGAACTGCACCCTGAGCTGACCTGGCTGCATTGGGGGCTGATCCTGCTCGGGCTGTTCTGCCTGGTGCTGCTGCTCAACATCCTGGTGCTGCGCCGCAAGGTGGCTGAGCGCACGCGCCACCTCGCCAGCAGTGAACAAAAGCTCGCCGCCATACTCGACAACGCCGGCGCGCTGGTCTACATCAAGGATCTGGAACTGCGCTACCAGTATGCCAATCGGCAGTCCGCGCAGCGTCTGGGTGGCGCGCCCTCCGAAGTGATCGGCAAGACCGACACGGATTTGTTCGGCCCCGAGGTCGCCAGCGCGCGCGAGCGCAGCGACCGCGAGGTGTTCGCGCGCTGCGAGCGCATCGAGGTCGAGGAATCCGCTGCGCTCCCTGGGGATGCGGGGGCGCTGGCCACCTACCTGACCGTCAAGGTGCCGCTGTTCGATGGGCAAGGCGCCGTCATGGGCCTGTGCGGGTACTCCACCAACGTCACGGCGCTGCGCCGTGCGGACGAGGCGCTGCGCCTGACGGCGACGATTTTCGAGTCGCAGGAGGGCATGCTGGTCACCGATCCGGAGCGCCGCATCCTCAAGGCCAACCGCGCCGTGCACCGCATGACGGGCTACCCCGAGGGCGAACTCCTGGGCATGGAATTCACCCGCCTGCAGTCGGGCCGCAGCGACGCCGCGTTCTACCAGGACGTGTGGGAGGCCGTGGCCGCCACCGGGCAGTGGGCGGGCGAAATGTGGGTGCAGCGCAAGAGCGGCGAAAACTACCCCGCCTGGGTCAACATCGCCGCGGTGCACGCGCCGGCGGGGGAGATCACGCACTACGTCAGCACGCAGATGGACATCTCCGAGCGCAAGGCCGCCGAGGAGGAAATCCGCACGCTGGCCTACTACGACGCGCTCACCGGACTGCCCAACCGCCGGCTCATGTCCGACCGCCTGCAGCGCAGCCTGGCCAACAGCGCCCGCAGCGGCATGGGCGGTGCGCTGCTGGTGGTCGACCTGGACAACTTCAAGGACCTCAACGACACCCTGGGGCATGAGATCGGCGACGAACTGCTGCGCCAGGTGGGCGAACGCCTGGAGCAGTGCACGCGCCGCAGCGACACCGTGGCGCGCCTGGGCGGCGACGAATTCGTGCTGCTGCTCGAAGGGCTGAACAGCGACCCGCGCAAGGCCGCGACCGAAGCGCAGCGCGTGGCCGACACCGTGCTGCACATGCTGGGCCAGACCTTCACCCTGGGCGAGCGGGCGTACCACACCTCGTGCAGCATCGGCGTGGTGCTGTACACGGACGCCGCCAACAGCCCCGAGGAACTGCTCAAGCGGGGCGACCTCGCCATGTACGAAGCCAAGGCGCAGGGGCGCAACACGCTGCGTTTTTTCGACCCGCGCATCCAGCTGGCGGTTACCCAGCGCACCGCCCTGGAGGCCGACCTGCGCCACGCGCTGACCCGGGAGCAGTTCGTGCTGCACTACCAGGCGCAGATGGAGGCGGGCGGCCGTCTGGTGGGCGCCGAGGCCCTGGTGCGCTGGGAGCACCCGGCGCGCGGCCGTGTCTACCCCAACGAGTTCATCGGCATCGCCGAGGCCACCGGCCTGATTGTGCCGCTGGGCGCCTGGATTCTGCGCACCGCCTGCCGCCAGCTGGCCGCCTGGGCGCAGGATGCGCGCACGGCGCACCTGACGCTGGCGGTGAATGTCAGCGCGCAGCAGTTCCGCCATGCGCAGTTTGTCGCCGAACTGCTCGATGTGCTGCGCGAGACCGGCGCCGACCCGGCGCGTCTGAAGCTCGAATTGACCGAGTCGCTCCTGCTGGGCGACGCCGAGGTGGCCATCGCCCGCATGATCGAAGTGCGCGCGCACGGCGTGCGCTTCTCGCTGGACGACTTCGGCACCGGGTACTCCAGCCTGTCCTACCTGCGGCGCCTGCCGCTCGACCAGCTCAAGATCGACCAGAGCTTCGTGCGCGACCTGATCACCAACGCCAACGACGCCGCCATCGCCCGCACCATCGTCGCGCTGGCGCGCAGCCTGGACCTGGCCGTCATCGCCGAGGGCGTGGAAACCGAAGAGCAGCGCGCCATGCTCGAACGCTTTGGCTGCCGGTTGTGGCAGGGTTACCTGTTCGGTCGGCCCGCGCCTGCCGAACAGATGCTGCGCGAGGCGTTGGGCGCCACGCCTGCACCCCAGTTGCTACTGAATAAATAGCTAACATACCAATATGGATAAGCGCTAGGGCGCTATTTCACCTAAAATTTGGCGATGGAAATCGCACCCCCGTTCCCGGCCTCCGAGGCTTTGCAGGAGGCGCCCGCCACGCCGCCGCGTTTCGCGCCGCCCTACTGCGCACCGCAGGAGGCCGCCGAGCGGCTGCGCCAGCGCGGCTTTGCGCTGCTCGACGCCTCCGGCACGGCGCACTGGTCGGGCGCGGCGCCGCAGGCGCTGCAAGCGCTCGCACGCGCCTGGGACGATCTCCCGCCCGACGACTACCTGCTCGACGGCGGCAGCTACCGGCGCCGGCGCCATGCCAGCTTCGAGGTGCAGGCGGGCGCCATCCGGCCGGTGGCGCCCCGCGCCCATTGGCAGCCGGTGCAGTACAACGCGCTGCACGGCGGCATCGAGCGCTGGTTCGGTCCCGTCCTGCCCGAGGTGCTGGCCGCACCCGCCTGGCGGATGCTGGTCGGCGCGCTCGGTGCCTTGTGCGATGCCGTGTTCGCGCCGGGGGCGCCGGGCGTGCGCTGGTTCGTCGAGGCGCACCAGTTCCGCATCGACGCCGCCGGCGGCATTGGCCGGCCCACGCCCGAGGGCGCGCACCGCGACGGCGTGGACCTGGTGGCGGTGTTCCTGGTCGAGCGCGGCGCCATCAAGGGCGGCGAGACGCGCGTCTTCGAGGCCGCTTCGCCCGCCGGGCAGCGCTTCACGCTGGCCGAGCCCTGGTCGGTGCTGCTGCTGGACGACGCGCGCATGGTGCATGAAACCACGCCCATACAGCCGCTGTGCCCCGGCGATCCCCAGGCCCGGCGCGACACCCTGGTGCTGACCTGGCGGCGCGGCGGCTTCCAGGGGCCGGGGCTCTGAAGCGTCCCCTATGATGCGGGTCAGGGCGCGTCGCACGCCCGGCCCGCATACTCCGGTGCAACGCATTCAACCAAGGAGGACAACATGTTCAAGCACATTCTGGTTCCGGTCGACGGCTCTCCCACCTCGATGCTCGCGGTCTCCAAGGCCGCCGATCTGGCCAAGGCCTTCGGCAGCCAGGTGACGGCCCTCTACGTGATCGATCCGTACCCCTTCACCGGCGTGGGCGCCGACTTCGCCTACGGCCAGTCGCAGTACCTGACCGCGGCCACCGCCGAAGCCAACAGCGCGCTGGACGCCGTCAAGGTCACCATGCAGGCGGCCGGCGTGTCGGTCGACACCGTGCTCGGCGAAGGACACGCGGTGCACGAAGGCATCGTGCGCGCGCTGGAGAACACCGGCGCCGACCTCATCGTCATGGGCTCGCACGGCCGCCGCGGGCTCGAACGCCTGATGCTGGGCAGCGTCACGCAGCGCGTGCTGGGCGTGGCGCATGTCCCGGTGCTGGTGGTGCGCAGCTGACGCGCCCGGCCCCAAGCAAAACGGCGCCCGCGGGCGCCGTTTTTTGTTGCCGGAACGTGCTCAGATGCGCTCGAAGATCGCCGCGATGCCCTGGCCGCCGCCGATGCACATGGTCACCAGCGCGTAGCGGCCCTGGACGCGCCGCAGTTCGTGCAGCGCCTTCACGGTGATGAGCGCGCCGGTGGCGCCGATCGGGTGGCCGAGCGAAATGCCCGAGCCGTTCGGGTTGACCTTGGCCGGGTCCAGCCCGAGGTCGCGCGAGACGGCGCAGGCCTGCGCGGCAAAGGCCTCGTTGGCCTCGACCACGTCCAGGTCGTTCACCGTCAGGCCGGCCTTCTTCAGCGCCAGCTGCGTCGCCGGCACGGGGCCGATGCCCATGTACTTCGGGTCCACGCCGGCGTGGGCGTAGGCCACCAGGCGGGCCAGCGGCGCCAGGCCGCGGGCCTTGGCGGCGCCCGCTTCCATCAGCACCACGGCAGCGGCGGCGTCGTTGATGCCCGAGGCGTTGCCGGCCGTTACCGTGCCGTTCTCCTTCAGGAACACGGGTTTCAGCTTGGCCAGGTCTTCCAGTGTGGCGCCGGGGCGGAAGTGCTCGTCGGTCGCGTACTGCACTTCGCCCTTGCGGCTCTTGAGGGTGACGGGGACGATCTGGTCCTTGAAGACGCCGTTCTGCGTGGCGCGCTCGGCGCGGTTGTGGCTCTCGACGGCCAGCTTGTCCTGGTCTTCGCGCGAGATGCCCCATTTGGCGGCGATGTTCTCCGCCGTCACGCCCATGTGGATGTTCTGGAACGGGTCGTGCAGCGCGCCGACCATCATGTCGATCATCTTGGTGTCGCCCATGCGCGCGCCGAAGCGTGTGGCCAGGCTGGCATAGGGCGCGCGGCTCATGACCTCGGCGCCGGCGCCGATGGCAACGTCGGTGTCGCCGAGCAGGATGGCCTGGCTGGCGCTGACGATGGCCTGCAGGCCCGAGCCGCACAGGCGGTTGACGTTGAAGGCCGGCGTGTTCTCGCCGCAGCCGCCCTGGAGTGCTGCGACGCGCGAGAGGTACATGTCCTTGGGTTCGGTGTTGACGACGTGGCCGAAGACCACGTGGCCGACGTCCTTGCCCTGCACCTGGGCGCGTGCGAGCGACTCGCGCACGACCAGCGCGCCCAGTTCGGTGGGCGGCACGTCTTTCAGGCTGCCGCCAAAGGTGCCAATGGCGGTGCGCACGGCGCTGACGACGACGACTTCACGGGACATGGGTTTTCTCCAGTTCAAAAAAAACAATAAAAAGTGCTTCCAGCGCTTGCTGTGTAAGCGTTGATAGCTATTGAATCGATAGTAAACACTCAGGCATCGCGCACGTCCGCCACGGGGTGCTCGCCGAAATCTGCACGCGCCAGCCAGGCCAGCACGCGCGCGGCGGCCTGTTGCGGCGTCGCCAACTGGCCGGCCGCCTTGAGCTGGGCGAAGTTCTGCACGTCGGGGAACAGCGCCGGATCGGTGCCGCGCAGCTGCACCTGCATGTCGGTGTCGATCACGCCGGGCGCCAGCGCGCACAGCCGGGCGCCGTGCGCCTTGGCCGCTTCGTCCAGCGCGGCGCAGCGCGTGAAATGGTCCATGCCGGCCTTGGCGGCGCAGTAGGCCGCCTGCGAGGCCATGGCGCGCCGGCCCAGGCCCGAGGAAATGTTCAGCACCTTGCGCGGCACCAGCCAGTGCTCGGTGGCGCCGAGGAAGGCGGCCGTCAGCAGCATCGGCGCTTCCAGGCCGACGCGCAGGGCGTTCGTCAGTTCGTCCGGATCGCTCTCGGACAGCGGCGCGATGGCGGGCAGCACGCCGGCGTTGTTGATCAAGGTGGCGCTGCCGAAATCGTCCAGCGACTTGCGCGCCAGCCACTCGCGCAGTCGCGCCGCCGCCCCGGCGCCATCGGCCAGGTCGTGTTGCCACTGGATGAGCGTGCAGCCCATGGCGTCGGCAGCGTCCTGCAGCGCAGGCGCCTGCCTGCGCGAGATGCAGAGCAGCGTGTCGGTGGGTTGCAGGAGTTGCTCGGCCATGGCAAGGCCCATGCCGCGCGAGGCGCCGGTGAGGATGGTCAGGTGTCGGCTCATGGTTGCCATCCTACGCCCGCAATCTTCCCGGCGCTGACAAGGCGGCGACGCATTAGCGGCCTGTGTGGCGCACGCGGTAGACGATGCCGTTCTGGTCTTCCGCGATCAGCAGCGCGCCGTCCGCCGCCACCGCCAGCCCGGCGATGCGGCCGAACTGCGTGGGTGGCGCGCCGTCCATCAGCCAGCCGCTCACGAAATCCTCCATCCCGGCCGGGCGGCCGTCGGCGCCGAAGCGCACGCGCAGCACGCGGTAGCCGCTGGGCTTCGAGCGGTTCCAGGAGCCGCGCATGGCGACGAAACCGTCGCCGTGGTATTCCTTGGGAAACTGCGTGCCGGTGTAGAACACAAAGCCGATTGGCGCCGCGTGTGCGGTGTAGGTGGCGGCCGGCGCCTCGGTGGTGGGGCAGAAGGCCTGCTTGGTGGTGCCCGGCGGGTGCTGGCTCTGCACCGGGTCGGGCATGCGTGCGCCCAGGCACCAGGGCCAGCCGTAGTGCTTGCCCTGCACGATGGCGTTGAGCTCCTCGGGCGGCTGGTCGTCGCCGCGCATGTCCGAGCCGTGGTCAAAGCCATAGAGCTGCCCGGTGGCCGGTTGCCAGGCAAAGCCCATGGTGTTGCGCAGGCCGCGCGCGAAGACTTCGCGCCCGCTGCCGTCCGGCTTGAGGCGCAGCAGGGTCGCGCTCTCGGGGTCGGCTTCGGCGCAGTTGTTGCAGGTTGAGCCCACGCTCAGGTACAGCCAGCCGTCCGGCCCCATGCCCAGCGTGCGGCGCGGGTGGTTTCCGCCGGGCGGCAGGTCGTCCAGCAGTTGCTGCGGTGCGGCCAGCGTGCCATCGGGCTGCACCGCGGCGCGGTACAGCGCGCGGTCGCTGGCAATGTAGAGCTGGCCCTGGTGCAGCAGCAGGCCGTGCGCCAGGGGGATGCGGGCCACGGCCCGCTGCACGTCGGCCACGCCGTCGCCGTCGGTGTCGCGCAGCAGCGTGACCTCGCCCTGCGCGCGGCGGCTGGCGTACACGTCGCCATTGGCAGCCACCTGCAGCCAGCGCACGTTGCCCAGGCCCTGGGCGAAGACGGAAATTTCAAAACCTGCCGGAACGTGCAGGCGCTGCAGCAGCTCGGGCGAGAAGGGGACGGCCCTGGGCTGGAGCACGCCGACCACGGGCTTGTCGGCGGCGGCGGCCGGCAGGAACGCCAGCACGCCCAGGCAGGTGGCCGCGCACATGTCTGCCAGAGCGAAGCGTCGCCCAAGGGGTTTGGCGCTATAAAAGCCAGGCACGACGTATTCCTTGCTGGAGGCACCCATGGCCCATCGTACTGTTTCCGAAAAACGCGCGGCGTTCCGCGCGCTGCACGCCGCGGGCTGCTTCGTGCTGCCCAACCCCTGGGACCTGGGCAGTGCGCAGGCCCTGGCGGGCATGGGCTTCCAGGCCCTGGCCACCACCAGCTCCGGCCATGCCTGGTCGCGCGCGCGGGCCGACGGCCAGCTCTCGCGGGCCGAGACCCTGGCGCACATGCGCGAGATGGCGCAGGCCTCGGACCTGCCCGTCAACGCCGATTTTGAAAGCGGCTTTGCCGACACCCCGGAGGGCGTGGCGGAGAGCGTGCGCCTGGCGGTGGAAACCGGCGTCGCAGGGATTTCCATCGAGGATTCCACGGGCCAGGCCGAGGCGCCGCTGCGCGACCTGGCGGGCGCCGTGGCGCGTATCCGGGCGGCGCGTGCGGCGATTGACGCTGCGGGCGGCGATACGCTGCTGGTGGGGCGTGCGGAAAATTTCTTCGTCGGCCGCCCCGATCTGGACGACGCCATCGCCCGCCTCAAGGCCTATTCCGAGGCCGGCGCCGACTGCCTGTACGCGCCCGGCATCCGGACGCCCGAACAGATCCGTGCCGTGGTGCAGGCGGTCGCCCCCAAGCCGGTGAACGTGCTGATCGGCTGGCCGAGCGAACTGACCCTGCAGGACCTGGCGGGCCTGGGCGTGCGCCGCGTCAGCGTCGGCGGTGCCCTGGCGCGCGCGGCCTGGGGCGGTTTTTTGCGCGCGGCGCGCGGCATCGCGGAGGAGGGGCGTTTCGATGGATTTGCCGGCGCGGCGGCCGGTGCGGAGCTCAACGGGCTGTTCGGCCGATGAGGGACCCGCCCGCACGTTGCGATCTCCTTCCATGCGCACCGATAACACCCATTGGTTGCTTCGCCACATCGCCTGGCCCGTTCTGATCCTGTCGCTGCTGGTGACGGGCCTGGTCGGTCTTGACATTCAGCGCGGTATCGAAACAGCGGCGGCCGAGCGGTTCGCCCACGCCAGCGATCAGATCGCCACCAAGGTGCGCGAGCGACTGGCGAACCAGGAAATGTTGCTGCACGGTGGTGCCGCTTTGGTGTCTGCGACCGATGAAGTCACCCGGAGCGACTGGCGCATGTACTGGGAGGCCTCGCAGGCGGACAGCCACTTGCCAGGGTTGCAGGGGTTCGGTTTTGCACAGCGCATCGCGCCTGAGCAACTGGACGCCCATATCGAACAGATCCGTCGGCAAGGGTTCCAGGACTACACCGTGCGCCCACCCGGCCCGCGCGAGGTGTACACGTCGATTGTTTTCCTGGAGCCCTTTGCCGAACGCAACCTGCGCGCTTTCGGGTACGACATGTTTTCAGAGCCGGTGCGCCGCCAGGCGATGGAGTAGGCGCGGGACACGGGTCATGCCGCGCTCACGGGCCCGGTCAAGCTGGTTCAGGAAGATGGCCAGAGCGGGCAGGTGGGGGTGCTCATGTACGTACCTGTTTATCGCCGGGGCCTGCCGCTGGAAACGCTGTCCGATCGCCACGCGGCGTTGGTCGGCTGGTCCTACAGCCCTTTCCGCATGAACGACCTGATGGCCGGCATGTTGCGCGACTGGCAGGGGCAGTTGGGCACGGAAATCAATTTGTCGGTGTACGACGGCACGCAGGTGTCCGAGGACAAGCTGTTGTACAGCAGCCGGGCCAGTGCAGCGCAGGAGGACGGCGGCTTGTTTACCCAGCAGCGGCCCGTCCAGTTCAACGGCCGCACCTGGACGCTGGC
>ERZ778022.2308-NODE-2308-length-20593-cov-4.381926_pt1 | contig 20593 bp, 19 predicted proteins | sample MGYA00375752_ERZ778022 | MGnify/ENA primary metagenome ERZ778022 (study PRJEB29350, sample SAMN05389826) | bioreactor metagenome | isolation source: Thiocyanate bioreactor | place: South Africa: University of Cape Town | collected 2014-04-04 ... | reverse complement strand
CGGAAGTTCCGCGCGAGACGGCCCATGATGAAGGCGATGAGGCGCCCCACGCTATAGCCGATCACTGACGCGACGAAGTTCACCAGCAGCAGCTTCAGCACGAGATCGATGAAGATTGGATTGTTGAAGGGCCGCCAGACTTCGAAATTCCAGTTCGCCACCACTCCGATATTCACGACCACGGCCGCGACCGTAAGCAGGGGCACGGTCCACACGCGCCAGCGCACGAGCCCGATCAGGAATGCGATGGCGAGCGTGTAGAGGATCATGGGCGTGCGCCCTCGCTGTTATTTCATGTCCGTGCGCTTCGGCGGCGCCGTCACGATCGACTTGAGAGCCGGCGTCGGCTTCATCAGCTTGTCGAGGTCGGGCAGCGGGCGCTTCAGCTCATCGCTCGCGTTGAAGGCTTGCTCCATGGCGTGCGCTGCCGAGAGCACGAAGGCATCCGCGCGCGCCTTGCCGATGACCTGGAGGCCGAAGGGGAAGCCGGCGTGGTCGACGCCGCAAGGAATAGAGATCGCCGGATTGGTCGCGAGCGTGACGACGTATGTCAGCGAGAGCCAGTGGTAGTAGTTGCGCAGCGGCTTGCCGTTCATCTCGGCGAGATAGAGCTGCGTCCACGGGAAGGGCGAGATCGGCACGGTCGGTGCGAGAATGAGATCGTACTCGCTGAAGAGCTCCTGGAACTTCCGGTAGATGCGCGTCTGCTCGAGATGGGCCCAGGCGACATCGGCCATGCTCATCTTCGCGCCGAGCTCGTAGTTCGCGCGGATGTTCGGGCCGAGCGTCGAGGGATCCTTCTCGTAAGCATCGCGATAGCGCCCGACGAAGGCGATCGCGCGGACGACGTCGAAGCACTCGTCGGCCTTGCCGAGATCCGGCTCGATGGCATCACAGCGCCGGAAGAGGTGGCGCATGGCCTTCACGCGGTCGCGGAACACTTTGCGGATGGGCTTGTCGACGGGGCTCGTGCCAAAGTCCTCAGTGAAAGCCACCTTAAGTCCGCCAAGATCGGCCGGCTTGGGCGTTGCGAGGCCTGCGATATCCACGTCGTAGCTCAGGGGATCAATGGCGTGCTGGCCGGCCTGCGCGGCCATGAGCTGGCAGGTGTCGGCGACCGTGCGGCCCATGGGCCCGAGCACCGAGATTGCCGACCAGCCCATGGGGCGCATGGTGTGCGGCACGACGCCCGGCGAGGGCCTGAAGCCGACGACGCCATTGACCGCGCCCGGAATGCGCAGTGAGCCACCCGTGTCCGAGCCTGTGCACACAGGCAGCATGTCGGTCGCGAGCGCCACGGCCGAGCCGCCCGACGAGCCGCCCGCGTTCTTCGTCGGATCGAAGGGATTGCCCGTCGCGCCCCACACGGGATTGCGGCTGTTCGCGCCCGCGCCGAACTCGGGCACGTTCGTCTTGGCAACCACGACGCCGCCGGCCGCACGAATGCGCGCGACCATCACCGTGTCGTTCTCGGGAATATTGTCCTTGTAGAGCGGCGAGCCGTAGGTCGTGAGCAGCCCGCCCGTATTCTCGAGGTCCTTCACGCCGACCGGCAGGCCGTGCAGTGCGCCGAGCGCTTCGCCGTCGCGAACAGCTTTCTCCGCCGCCTTGGCTTCCCGTCGCGCCCGCGCATAGCAGGTGGCCGTGACCGCATTCACGGCCGGATTGATCTCGGCGATGCGCTCGATGCACGCCTCGAGGAGCTCGACGGGCGAGATTTCCTTCGAGCCGATGCGGCGGCGCATTTCGACGGAGGAGAGCGAGAGGAGATCCGAGTGCTTGGGCATGACGGTGCGGGGCCTCATGTGCGGCTCAAATGAATTCGGCCAGCGAGCGTATCGCTGGCCGAACTGTTTGTCCTGATACTTCTGGGAAGAGGGCTATTCCAGCTTGACCTTCGCAGCCTTGATCAGGTCGGCATTGCGCTGGGAGTCGGCCGCGAAGAATTCCGCAATCTGCTTGGTGGACTGGACGGGCAGCGAGGCGCTGACGGCGCGCAGCTTGCTCTTCATGTCGTCCGTCTGGGCGAGCTTCACCATCGCGGCGTTGAGCTTCTCGGCGATTTCCTGCGGCATACCTGGCGGGCCCTGGATCGAGTACCAGATCGGCACGTCCGAATCCGGATAGCCGAGCTCGGTGAGCGTCGGGATGTCCGGGAAGTCCCAATGGCGCTGCGTATCGTTGATGTTGAGCAGATGCAGCTTGCCGGCCTTCACGTGCGGAATGTTGTTGATCTCGTTCATCATCTGCACGTTGTTCGGCAGCAGGTCATTGAGCGCATCGGCGCTGCCGCGGTAGGGCACGTGCAGGATGTCGATGCCGGCCTTGAACTTCAGCATCTCGAGGCGGAGATGGGTCGCGGTCGCGAGGCCGGCCGAGCCGTAGGACAGCTTGCCCGGGTTCTTCTTGGCGTAGTCGCGCATCTCCGCGAACGTCTTGGGGCCAACCTGCGCGTTGATCGAGAAGCCCGTGACGAAGTCGCCGGTGCGGCCGCACGGCACAAACTTGGTCGCATCGTACGGCGCTTTGCGCAGATGCGGCAGGACGGTGAGCGTCGCGCCCGGCGTGGCCAGCAGCGTGTAGCCATCGGGCGGCGCCTTGGCGACCGCTTCCGTACCGATCATGCCGCCGGCACCGCCGCGGTTCTCGACCACGAACTGCTGGCCGAATGTCTGGCTCAGCGCCTCGGCCCAGGGACGGCCGATCAGGTCGCTGCCGCCGCCCGGCGCGTAAGGAATGATGCAGCGGACCGGGCGCTCCGGCCAGTTCGCCACCTGCGCCGTTGCGCGCGGAATGGAAAAGCTGGTGACCGCCGCGGCGCCGGCCATGGTCAGAAATTCACGACGTCGCATAGTGCTTCCTCCTAGTCGTTCTGAAACTTTGATCAGCTCATTTTCGAGGGGCAGCATTACTCCTGAAATGCCGTTTCGCGGCCTTTGCGGATGGCCGGCAAGACGACGAGCAGGAGAAGAATTCCAGCCAGGATCAGGAATGCGAACGAGAGCGGCCGCTGGAAGAACACCCACGGATCGCCGCGCGAGAGCAGCATGGCGCGGCGCATGTAGACTTCCATCATGGGGCCGAGGATGAAGCCGAGCAGCAGCGGCGCCGGCTCGCAGTCGAGCTTGATGAGGAGATAGCCGAGCAGGCCGAAGCCCGCGATGAACAGCACCTCGTTGGCCGAGTTGTTGAGGCTGTAGACGCCAATGCAGCAGAAGAAGAGCACGGCGATCGCGAGCAGGCGGTAAGGCACGAGCAGCAGGCGCACCCACAGCCCGATCATCGGTAGGTTGAGGATGATGAGCATAAGGTTGCCGAACCACATGCTGACGATCATTCCCCAGAAGAGGCCCGGCCGCTGCTCCATGACTTGCGGCCCGGGAATGATGCCGTGGATCATCATGCCGCCGATCATCATGGCCATGACCGCATTCGACGGGATGCCGAGCGTGAGCATGGGGATGAACGAGGTCTGCGCGGCGGCGTTGTTGGCGCTCTCGGGGCCGGCGACGCCCTCGATCATGCCCGTGCCGAATTTTTCCGGCGTCTTCGAGACCTTCTTTTCGAGCGTGTAGGCCGAGAAGGAGCCGAGCACGGCGCCGCCACCGGGCAGGAGCCCGAGGACGCTGCCGAGGATCGTGCCGCGCAGGATGGGACCGCGGCTCCTTCGGAAGTCCTCGCGCGAGGGCCAGAGATTGCTGACCTTCGAGCTGACCAGATCGCGCCGCTCCGGGTTCGTCAGGTTCGCGATGATCTCGGCAATGCCGAAGATGCCCATGGCGAGCGGCACGAAGCCGAGCCCGTCGAAGAGATCGCTGATGCCGAAGGTAAAGCGTAGATTGCCCGTGTTCACATCCGTGCCGACGAGCCCGAGCAGCATGCCGAGGAAGACCATGCCGAAGGCTTTGATGATCGATCCCCGCGCGAGCACGATGGAGAACACGAGGCCGAGCACCATCAGCGAGAAATAATCCGCGGGAGCGAACTGCTGCGCGAGCCGCGTGAGGGGTGGTGCTGCGGCGGCAATGAGGATGGTCGCGACGCAGCCGGCGAAGAACGAGCCGATGGCCGCGATGGCAAGCGCCGGTCCGGCGCGGCCCTGGCGGGCCATCTGGTAGCCGTCGAGCGTCGTCACGACGGAGCTCGACTCGCCCGGCAGATTGACGAGGATCGCGGTCGTCGAGCCGCCGTACTGCGCGCCGTAGTAGATGCCCGCGAGCATGATCAGCGCGCCGTCGGCCGGCAGCACGTACGTCACCGGCAGCAGCAGCGCCATGGTCGCGACCGGACCGACGCCCGGCAGTACGCCGACGGCCGTGCCGATGACGGCGCCCATGAGGCACCACATCAGGTTTTGCATCGTGGCAGCGACGGACAGCCCGAGCGCCAGATTTGCCAGCAGGCCGTCTAGCGCCATGAGAGCCCCTGCGGCAGGATGCGGATCGGCATGCCGAGCCCGAGGATGAAGACGACAACGCCGAGCACAACCATGAAGATCGCGAACAGCGCATACTCGCGCCAGCGCGTCTCGGGGGTTCCGAAGGCGGCCAAGGTCATCGACACGAGCATCGTGATCGCAAGGCCAACGCGGTCGACCAGCAAGGCGAACGCAATCGTCGCAAGCGTGATCATCAGGGCAGGACGCCACGCCCATTCGGTGAGGTGCGGGCCGTCAGCAACGAGAGATTTTCCCGCGAGGATGATCCCGGTGCCGGCGAGCAGCCACGCGAGTGCTTTCGGCAGCACGCCCGTGTCCGGACGCATGGCCGTCCCCATGGGGTAGTCGGCAGCTATCCAGTAGGCGCCGAGGCCGATGGCGATGAAGAACAGCCCGGTCGCGAAGTCCTGGCGGTTCCTAATCCGCATGCGAAATTACCATGTGCGTTCCCTCGTCCGGTGCACTTGTCGGCACCTCGGTCGCCGAGTTTTTGTCCTCGGTCTTATGCGCAAGCATCTATTGCAGCGTATTTTTCTGCACATGACACCGCGGCGTTCGCCCGTCAAGACGAACTTGGCCCGGCCCGGCTGGGTCAGCCGAGGGCCGGGCCAATGGGCAGCCTGCAGATTAGAATACCACCACGCTGCGGATGCTCTCGCCGGCGTGCATGAGGTCGAAACCCTTGTTGATGTCGGCGAGCGGCAGCGTGTGCGTGATCATCGGATCGATCTGGATCTTGCCGTCCATGTACCAGTCGACGATGCGCGGCACGTCCGTGCGCCCGCGCGCACCGCCGAAGGCTGTGCCCTTCCATACGCGCCCGGTGACGAGCTGGAAGGGGCGCGTCTTGATCTCCTGGCCGGCGCCGGCAACGCCGATGATGATCGACTGGCCCCAGCCGCGGTGCGAGCATTCGAGGGCCGTGCGCATGACCTCGACATTGCCCGTGCAATCGAAGGTGTAGTCGGCGCCGCCGATCTGGTCGGCTCCGCGCTTCGTCATGTTCACGAGGTGCGCGACGAGATCGCCGCCCACTTCCTTCGGGTTCACGAAGTGGGTCATGCCGAACTTCTCGCCCCACTCCTTCTTCGAATTGTTGAGATCGACGCCGATGATCATGTCGGCGCCGACGAGCCGCAGCCCTTGGATGACATTGAGGCCGATGCCGCCGAGGCCGAAGACCACGGCCGTCGCGCCGGGCTCGACTTTCGCCGTGTTGATGACCGCGCCGACGCCGGTCGTCACGCCGCAGCCGATGTAGCAGATCTTGTCGAAGGGCGCGTCCTTGCGCACTTTCGCGACGGCGATCTCCGGGAGCACCGTGAAGTTCGAGAAGGTCGAGCAGCCCATGTAGTGGTGGATCGGCTTGCCATCGAGCGAGAAGCGGCTCGTGCCGTCGGGCATGAGGCCCTGGCCCTGTGTCGAGCGGATCGCGGTGCAGAGGTTCGTCTTGCGCGAGAGGCAGGAGGGGCAGGAGCGGCATTCGGGTGTGTAGAGCGGAATGACGCCGGGGCCGACATCGACCACCACGCCCGCGCCTTCATGGCCGAGAATTGCCGGGAAGAGACCCTCGGGATCGGCGCCTGACAGGGTGAACTCGTCGGTGTGGCAGATGCCCGTGGCTTTCACCTCGACGAGCACTTCGCCCGCCTTCGGGCCTTCGAGGTCGACCTCGACGATCTCGAGGGGCTTGCCCTTCTCGAAAGCGACGGCGGCGCGTGTCTTCATGGCTAGTGTCCCGATTCCGAAGTTCGCTGCACCTCTATACTAGCGTCCCGAGCGAACTTCGGAATCAAAAGGGACACTAGGATCATAATCCTGCTCGTGTGATTCAGATCGAGAAATTCGCTTGGTGCCGCCCGGTGAGGTGTGGCGAATTTCTCGATCATCACACGAGCGATCCTTCAGCAGTCCTGTTGGCGTGCGGCTGTACGGACCGGCCACGCATGCTTATGCTGCCGGCCGTTCAGCGGGGATGATTCATTTCGAGTATTGCAGCCTTCGTGAGGGATCGAAAGGCCCTGGCACGCGGAGCAGGGGTCGTACGACGGTCGCACTTCGGCCGGATTCACCGCTCAGAGCAGCGCCGAACGTATAGGGGACCCATCGCGTGAAGGAATGGCGTGAACTGAGCTGTCGGCTCGTGGCCGCTGCAGTGATGCTGCTTGCCGGCGCATTTGCGGCGCAGGCACAACTCGGGCCGGGGCAGGATGGCACCGTCAAGGCGCAGCACGGCGACTGGCAGATCGTGTGCCGCCCACCACCGCCGGGGGCCAAGAACGAGACGTGCGCGCTCGTGCAGAGCGTTGCCGCCGAGGACCGCAACAACGTCGGTCTCACCGTGTATTTCCAGCGCTTCTCGAACGGCCAGCAGGTGCTGCGCGTCTTCTCGCCGCTCGGCGTGCTGTTGCCGCCGGGGCTGGGCCTGAAGGTCGACGGTCAGGATGTCGGCAGCGCGCCGTTCCTGCGCTGTCACAACTTCGCCTGCTATGCGCAGGTCGTCGCCGACGCGACGCTGATCGAGCGGCTGTCGAAGGGCCAGTCGGCGGTCTTCATCATCTACCAGACCGAGGAGGCCGGCATCGGCATCCCGGTCTCGCTCAAGGGTTTCGCGGAGGGGCTGAAGGGGCTTGGCAACTGACGCACCCGCGCCAGCTTCGTAGTGTGCCTTTCAAGTAACGTGCATTCACTCGCGCTGCTCCCATCGAATTCCGCGTGGAGCGAATCAGGCGTTTAACCCATGCTCCCGCGGGTTCTTCGGGGAGAGTGGGTCCTTTCCCTGTTGTGATACGGGGGGACGATGACGAAAGCGGCAGCAGTGCTGTTCGCGGCGACACTCGCTGCGGGCGTGTGGGGCGCAACATCAATTCAAGCATCGGCCGCCGAGCGCGATTGGTCGGGCTTCTATGTTGGTCCCAATCTAGGAGCCGCTTGGAGCGACGTTCGCAAATCTCTTCGAACGCCCATCGGTGACGGCAATCCTCCATATTTTTATCCTGCGGACGCAGAGGCAATAAACGCCGCTGGCAGCATAAGGTGGAGGCACCGAGAACTAAGTATTGGCGGACAAGCCGGATACAGCGTCCAATTCGGCAACCTTCTGCTTGGCGCTGAGATAGATATCGGACGGCTTGGCTTCAAAGGGCAGGCATCCAGCACGCAAATGCTGCCGAGCGCCGCTTCCAATTTTACCACCGAGACCACCGTCAAAGCGAACAATCTCGCAACGCTGCGCGCGCGGCTTGGGTACGCCGCGGGCGGCGGACTGCTCTACGTCACGGGCGGCCTCGCATACTCGAAGGTGTCGTTCAATCAAACGACGGTGCTTGCATCTTTGCCGACAAACGATGATGCGTCTGAAACGAGTCATCGGATAGGCTGGACGGTAGGCGCGGGAGCCGAATTCGCTTTGGATCGCAATTGGACGATCAAAGCCGAGTATCTGTACGCGGATCTGGGCTCGTTTCGCACCACGACCTATCCCGATACGCCGTGGGATGGCGGTGGCCAGCCAATTCCCTTCGCGCATTCGGTCGACCTGACAACCCAGATCGCGCGACTTGGATTGAACTACAAGTTTTGAGTTTAGGGGGCCGGACAGCCGGCCCTCCTCTCCCCTCGGCAGGCCGCAGCAATCAGAAAACTAAGCCGCGAGCCAGGGCTTGTCGGCGTTCTGGCGGCTCTCGTAGTCGCTGATCTGCTTCTCGTGCTGAAGCGTCAGGCCGATGTCGTCGAGGCCGTTCAGCAGGCAATGCTTGCGGAAGGGATCGATGTCGAACTTGACCACGCCGCCATCGGGGCCGCGGATTTCCTGCTTCTCGAGGTCGACGGTGATGACCGCATTCGCGCCGCGCCCGGCGTCGTCCATCAGCTTGTCGACGTCTTCCTGCGGCAGCTTGATGGGCAGAATGCCGTTCTTGAAGCAGTTGTTGTAGAAGATGTCGGCGAATGACGGCGAGATGACGCAGCGGATGCCGAAGTCGAGCAGCGCCCAGGGGGCGTGCTCGCGGCTCGAGCCGCAGCCGAAGTTCTCGCCCGTGACGAGGATCTGCGCCTTGCGATAGGCGGGCTTATTGAGAACGAAATCCGGGTTTTCCTTGCCGTTTTCGTCGTAGCGCACCTCGGCGAACGCAGCCGTGCCGAGACCGGTCCGCTTGATGGTCTTCAGGTAGTTCTTCGGAATGATCCGGTCGGTGTCGATATTGATCTCCGGCATCGGGGCGGCGACGCCGGTCAGTTGCGTGAATTTGTCCATGGAAAGGCCCGCTGCTCCAGGAATTGCGGCTCGTCTTCGGCTGCATCGTCGATAGCGTGCGTGCGGGGCTGCGTCAACGCGCGGCAGGCGAAGGGCTGACGCCCCCGAGCGGCCGACCGCCAGCGCCCAACGGGTAGGCGCCCAAAGCGTCGGACCTCGAATGCGACCCTCGGTTTGGGGCGGGCTCAATGTCGCATTCGAGGTCCAAAGACGCTTTAGACTTGATGGTTCTAGAGCAACTTTGGACTTGCCGTTCGCTCCCCGTCCGCATCGACGTGAGGCGGAATACAAGGCCGTTGCTTTAGGCTCCAAATGACTGAAATTCCGTCTTGTTCAGGCTTTACCCCTGTTCGAGATTGACCTCCTGTCTGTCTTGGAAAGCGCGTATGCCTTGTCTATAGTGGCCGGCAAAACGAGGCTTACGACGGGGGTCGGGCTCGCTCGAAGGCTCAAGGCTGCGCGACGGAACGGGGCGCGGCAGGGAGCACGGGCGGGCGCCTGCAACACGTGTGCGGGGGCCCATCGGACGAAAGGCCGGCAAAGGGGAGCTATCGACGCGCAGGGGCGGGACAAGCGCCCGATGCGGCGCTGGTGCTCGGAGTGGGGTCGGTATGAAGTGTAATCCGTTACGCTGGCTTCTCGGGATCATCCCAATTCTTCTGCTCGCGGGCGTAGCCGTGATCGGCGAGCGCGGGCGCATCGAGAAGGATCTGAGCGATCGCGCCCGGCAAACGCTCGATGCGGCCGGACTTGGATGGGCGAACGCAACATTCGATGGACGCGACGCCATACTGACGGGGCTCGCTGCCGAGGAGGCAGAGCCAGCCCGCGCGGCGGATGGCGTGGCGCGGACGTTTGGCGTGCGGATCGTGCGCAATGATGCGCGCCTCATCGACGCGGTCGAGCGTTACGACTGGTCCGCCACCAAACGCGAAGGGCGCGTGCGTCTCACCGGCCTCGTGCCGAACGAGAAGACGCGCCGCGAAATCATCGGCATTGCGCGCGCGACCTACCCGAGCAACGAGATCGTCGACCGGTTGACGCTCGCGCGTGGCGCTCCCGCGCTGGACATCTGGCTTGGCGGCGTCGGGTTCGCGCTCAAGCAGCTCGCACTCCTGAAAGCCGGAACCATCCGCCTGGAAGGCACCGAGCTGACGGTGACCGGCGAGGCAGTCGATGCAGGCACGTACCGCACGTTGAAAAGCTCGCTGGCGACCGGCCTGCCGCCGGGCATCAGTCTCAAGGCCGATCGGGTCGAGCCGCCGATCGTGGCGCCCTATGTGTTGACCGCGCGCCTCGCCGACGGCCAGCTCGATGTGCGCGGCGCCGTGCCGAGCGATCAAGCGCGTGGAGATCTCTTGGCTGCGCTCCGGCAGCTCTCGCCGCAGGTACGCCTGACGGATGGCATGATGCCGGCGCGCGGCGAGCCGGATGGATGGGCGGCAGCGGCGCAGGTCGTGCTCCGGGAGCTCCTGCAGCTCGAGGAGGGCACGGCCGAGCTGCGCGATCAGACGATCACGCTCAACGGCGTGGCCATCCGCGAGGCCACTGCCGAAGACGTGCGCGCCAAGCTCAAGGAGGGCATTCCCGCCGCCTATCGCCTGGCGGAGCGGATCACCTTCCGCGAGCCGACGATCAAGCCAGTCAGCCCCTATCGGACGTCTATGTCCCTCGAGGGCGGCGCCGTGACGCTCAGAGGCTATGCCCCGAGCGAGGCAGCCCGCGCGGCGCTGCTCGGGCTCGCGCAGGCACGTCTTTCGGGTATGCGGGTCGTGGATCAGCTCGAGCTCGGGACGGGGGCGGCGCCGGGCTGGCAGCGGTGCCTCGACATCGGCATTGCGGCATTGGCAAAGCTCGGTAATGGGCGGCTCGATCTCACCAATCGGCGGATGCTCATCGAGGGGACGGCCGAAGCCGACGCGGCGCGGAGCCTGCCGGGTGAAATTCAATCGGCGGCTGGGCGCGATTGCGATGCAGAGGTTCGGCTCGCGAGCAAGACACCCGCGGAGCCCGCCCTGCGCTGGTCGGCGCAAGCCGGCGCTCAAGGTGATGTCGTTCTCGAAGGGCAGGTACCGGGCGCGGCCGTGCGCGATCAGTTGATGTCGGCCGCGGCTCGCCTCTTCGATGGCCGCAATGTCGTCGACCGGATGCAGATCGTCGATGCGGCCTCCGAGAAGTGGACGCGCACCGCGCTCGCCGGACTGACGCAGTTGGCGCGCCTCAGACTGGGACGAGCAGAGATCGCCGAGCAGACGCTGCGTCTCGAAGGGGAGGCGCGCGATGTCGCGGCGCAGGCGGCCATTCGCGATGCACTCGGGCGCGATGTCCCCGAAGGCTACACGGCCCGCGATGTCGTCGTCGTGCGTTCCGATGCGGTGATCGCTGCCGAGGAGCTGGCGCGGCGCACGGCGGAAGAATCGGCGAAGAAGCGCGCGGCCGCCGAAGCGGAGAACAAGCGGCGGTCCGAGGACGAAGCCCGCCAGCGCGCCGCGGATGAAGCACGGCGTGCGGCCGAAGCGGCGCAGGCTCGTGTGCGCGCCGAAGCGGAGGCCAAGCAGCGCGCCGAGGACGAGGCGCGTCAGCGGGCGGCGGAGGAAGCGCGCCGCGCGGCCGAGGCTGCAGCCCGCCAGCGTGCCGAAAGCGACGCCAAGCAGCGTGCCGAGGAAGAGGCCGCGCGGAAAGTCCGTGATGCCGAGACGCGAAAGGTCTCGGAAGAGCAGGCGCGCAAGGATGCGGAGGCCGAGGCCTGTCAGAAGGCCCTGCGCACGGCCTCCAGCGAAGGCGTGATCCAGTTTGCGCGTGCGAGCGCGGAGCTCGATCGGCGCAGCCTGCCGACGCTGCGCAGGCTCGCGCAAACGGCGCAGGCTTGCCCTGATGTCACGATCGAAATCGAGGGCCACACCGACGCGGAGGGCATCGACGAACGCAATCAGCCCCTCTCGGAGCGGCGTGCGCAGGCGGTCGCCGATTATCTCGCTCAGAGGGGCGTGCCGGCCGAGCGCATGAAGGCGATCGGTTATGGCGCATCGCGCCCGGTTGCTCCGAACGATACGCGGGAGGGCATGGCCCGTAACCGTCGCATCGAGTTCACCGTCAAGGCGAAGTGATACCGCGCGAGGATCCGGCGATGGATTACCTGCTGCAACACCTGATTTTTTACGTGGGCTGCGCCTTCCTGCTCGGTGTGTTCGTCGGCTGGAGCACGTGCTCCCGGCGCGAGGATCGCTGAGGTCATGAGCAGAGCGGTGACAGTGGTTCGGAGTGCACGTGGATGATCGCGCTGACCTGGCAGACGCTGCTCATTCTGACGATCGCGTATTTCGCGGGCTGTATCGTCGGCTGTCTCGCCCGCAAGCTGTTCGGCGCGGGGGCCGCGAAAGGCGAAGAGCCCGAATGGCAGGGCGCTGCGTCGGCTCCCGCGACGCCGCCGGCACGTGATTCCCGGCCGCCGGTCGTCTTCGTGCCTGCGTCTGCTCCGGCATCGGCTCCGGAGACTGCTCCGCGGGCGGTCCCCGGATCGCCGCCGCCGAAGGCCTTCCGTCGCGCCGATGTCGATGCGCCGGGCGATGCCGCAGCGGCGGAGCCCGTGGCCGAGGCCGAACCTCCGCGGCCCGCTCCTGTGAAGGCCGCAGATGCGCCGCCGCGGACCACGATCGGCGAGCCCGTCTCGGCTGCGGCCGCCGTTGCTGCGGCGGTGGCTGAGAGAATGGCCGTCCCGACGCCGCCGATTGCCCCGGAGCCGGCAGACACCACCGGCGATGATCTCACGCGGGTCCGTGGGATCGACGGCGAGCTGGCCGCAAAGCTCAATGAGCTCGGGGTGAGCCAGTACGCGGATATCGCGGCCTGGAGCAGCAACCACGTGCGCACGATCAGCGAGGCCCTCGGCTTCAGCGGCCGCATCGAGCGCGAGAACTGGATCGAGCAGGCGCAGATCCTCGCCCGCGGCGGTGCCACGTCCTATGCCACCGGCCTCGCGAGCGTGGCGCTGCGCGCTGAAGGCCCCGATGCCGCTTCGCCGCTGCCCGAGCGCGGACCGGAGGTCTCCACGCGGGCGGCGTTCGCCGAGCCGCGGGCCGTGGCAGTAGCTCCTTCGCCAGTGCCGGCGAGCGTCAGCGGCCGCGACAATCTCCAGCGCATTGGCGGCATCAGCGTAGAGATCGAGGATGTGCTGAGTGCGCACGATGTGACGCGCTACTCGCAGATCGCGGGCTGGAGCGCCGACGACGTCACGCGTGTGGAAGGGCTGTTCGGCTTCAGCGGCCGGGTCAGCCGCGAGAACTGGATCGAGCAGGCGCAGATCCTCGCGCGCGGCGGCGCGACCGCCTATTCGCGCGCCTTCGACGAGCGCGGCGGTCCGCCGGAGCCGACGGCCGTCCTGCCTGTCGCCGCGGCAACGCCTTCGACAGAAGCTCCGCCCGCCGTCGTGGCGGCGCCCATTGCCACTCCTGAAGTCGAGGCTGCAGCCGTCGAGAGCGAGCCCGCGGAGCGTGGGCCGGACCTCTCCGGTATGCGCTCGGTGCGTTCGGAAGCCTTCCGCGCGCCGGACAGCATGGCTGCGGCCTCGCCCGCGACGCCGGATGATCTCAAGCGCATTCGCGGGATCGGCCTGCTCATCGAGCGCAAGCTCAATGCGCTCGGCATTTCGAGCTACGAGCAGATCGCCAACTGGACGGCCGATGACGTGAGCACGGTCAATGCCAAGCTCGAGTTCAAGGGCCGCATCGAGCGCGAGAACTGGATCGAGCAGGCGCGCATTCTCGCCTCGGGTGGTCATACCGATTTCTCGCGCCGCTTCGAGCGCGGCGAAGTGTAATTGTCGACGGGCTTGCGCTCGCGCATGATAGGCCTCGCGGCGCCGCAGTGATCGCGCGCCGCAGGGGCATGCTTCATTTCCGAAGACCGGAGCATTTTGGAATGCGCGCATTGCTGCATGTATTGATTGCTTTCGTCGTCGGTGCATTCTGCTTGGCAGAGACGGCCAGCGCGCAGAAGCGCGTCGCTCTCGTGATCGGCAATTCGGCCTACGCGCACACGCCGACGCTCGCCAATCCGCGGAACGACGCCGGCGATGTCGCAGCCGCGCTCGCGAGCTTCGGATTCCAGATCGTCGAAGGCTATGACCTCGACAAGGCCGCGTTCGACCGGACGGTCAGGGCCTTTGCCGCCGCGCTCCAGGGGGCCGACGTCGGCGTGTTCTTCTATGCCGGTCACGGCATTCAGGTGCAGGGGCAGAACTATCTCGTTCCGGTCGATGCGGAGCTCTCGGCTGCGGCGGCGCTCGACTTCGAAATGGTGCGCCTCGATCTCGTTCAGCGCACCATGGAGAGCCATGCGCGCACGAACATCCTGTTCCTCGATGCCTGCCGCGACAATCCGCTGGCGAAGAACCTCGCGCGTTCGATGGGGACACGCTCGGCCGGCATCGGCCGTGGCCTCGCGAGCGTCGAAGCGGGCGTCGGCACGCTGATCAGCTTCTCCACGCAACCCGGCAATGTCGCGCTCGATGGCGGTGGCCGGAACTCGCCGTTCGCCGGCGCGCTCGTGCGGAACATGCGCGCGTCCAGCGAGGATCTGAGCTCGCTGCTGATTGCCGTGCGCAATGACGTGATGCAGTCGACGGGCAACAAGCAGGTGCCCTGGGAGCATTCCTCGCTCACGGGCCGCTTTTATTTCGATGTTGCGCCCCGGGCGCCCAACGCAGCCTCACCGAGCGCCGCCGTTGCTTCACCGCGCGACGAGGCCGCCGAGGCGTGGGCGGCCGCCAGGGAGAGCACGAGCCCGGTGGTGTTGGAAGCTTTCATCAAGCGCTATGGCAGCTCGTTCTATGCCGAGCTCGCGCGTGAGCGCCTGCAGACGCTTTCGAGCAGGCAAGCGGCGGCAACGCCGTCAGCGCCTGCGCCATCAGCTCCCGACGCGCGGTCAAATTCGCCGCAACCCGGCTCCCTGCCGAGCGATCCGTGGACGCTCACCGGAGACAAGAGCCTCGATCTGCTCGACGGTCGCGTGCTGTTTTCGATGATCGGCACGCCATATCGGGGGCGGCGGGACCTGGTCGGGATCCGCGTCAACGGCGAAACGGCGAGCCTAGGGGTCGGCCAGTTCGTACACTTGAGCCGGCCGGAAGAAGTGTGCGGGATCTTCCTCCGCGAGATCAACCTGAAGACGCGAGAGGCCGATTTCCAGGTGCTGTGCGGAGCGGCTTTCGGCGATCCGCCGCTGGACAGGGCAGCTCTCGCCGTCGCTCTGCCCTACAAGGCCCCTCTGGCCGAGGTTATCACCCTCGAGCGGGGAACGAGCCGCGAGATCCAGATCGGCAGCGCCAGCGCCCTCGTCACTTTCGTTGCGGCACCCTACCGCGGCCGTCGCGATCTTGTCGGCGTGCGCATCCAGGGCGAGGAGAAGGGGCTGGCGATCGGCGAGAGGGCCGAGGCATATGTCGGCGACCGCGCCTGCCTGTTCGTGTTGCGCCAGATCCACGCGGGCTACAAGACGGCCGAGTTCCAATGGCAGTGCTGAGCGGGCGGCAAGGCCCGATTACAGCAGCGTGCCGCGATAGGGCGCAATCAGCTCCGGCCCTTCATTGCGGGCGTTGTTGAGGCGCGGATCGACGGTGACATGCTCGAGGAGGTCGGCCGGTGCCGGTCGCAGCATCTCTGCGGCCATTTCGGCGGAGAAGCCGCGGGTGTCGAGCCAGGCGTCGAAGTCCGCGGGCTGAAGGATCGCCGGCATCCGCTCGTGCAGCGAAGAGAGGGTGCTGTTGGCGGCGACCGTGAGGATGGCCATCGTGTCGATCTCGCTGCCGTCGGCGCCGAGCCAGCTTTCCCAGAGCCCGGCGAAGGCCATGAGCCCGCTGTCCGGCCGCCGGATGAGGTGCGGCTGGCGGGCGCCCGCCTTGCCCGTCCACTCGTAGAAGCCATTGGCCGGCACGAGGCAGCGGCGATGGCGCATGGCCCCGCGGAAGGAGGCCTTCTCGGTGGCGCTCTCGGCCCGGGCATTGAAGAGGTTCGAGAGGCGGGCGGGGTCCTTGGCCCAGGAGGGGATGAGCCCCCAGCGGACCAGCGCCAGCTCGCGCTCGCGGGCGTGGTCGAGGCGCAGGATCAGCACGGGCTGGCTCGGCGCTATGTTGTAGCGGGGCGGGTACGGCTCGCCCTTCTCGACCTGGAAATAGGCCCTGACGGCCTCCACCTGCACCGTCAGATTGTAGCGCGAGCACATGGGCTTGCTCCTCTGGGCCGGGAGGCCGGTCAAGGCCGTCCGGGGCTCGCCTCAGCCATGCGCGCCGGCCCCCTTGGGCTTCCCCCCTTCTTGCTCTAACGTCCCGCGCCAAGCAATCGCCGCACCGGACGGCAAAGCCCAAAAAGAGCCAGGGAAGAACCATGACACGTGAAACGGCCGTAGCCAGTGCCCTCAAGTACTACGACGACCGCGGGAGCGGCTATTTCGCGGACCTGGCGCGGTGGGTGGCCGTGCCGACGGAGAGCCAGAATCCAGAGCGGGTCGGCGTCCTCGGCGAGTATCTGCAGACGGTGATCCGGCCCGAGCTCGAGGCGCTGGGCTACGCGATCAAGATCTTTCCCAATCCGCTCGCCGGCTGCGGTCCGGTGCTGCTCGGGACGCGCATCGAGGATCCGAGCCTGCCGACGTTCATCTCCTATGGTCACGGCGATGTCGTGCTCGGCATGGAAGGCCGCTGGGCCAATGACCGCGACCCCTGGAAGCTCTCCTTCGAGGACGAGCGCGTCTATGGCCGCGGCGTTGCCGACAACAAGGGGCAGACGCTCGTCCATGTCGCGGCGCTCCGCGAGGTCATGAAGGCGCGCGGCGGCAAGCTCGGCTTCAATCACAAGTTCCTCATCGAGACGGGCGAGGAGAACGGCTCGAAAGGCCTCAAGGACATCATCGACGCCAACAAGGCGGACTTTGCCGCTGACGGCTTTCTCTCGTCGGATGGCCCGCGCACGGAGATCGGGCGGCCCAACATCACGCTCGGCAATCGCGGCTGCGCGAACTTCATCCTCACGGTCGATCTGCGCGAGGGTGGTCATCATTCGGGCAACTGGGGTGGCCTGCTCGCCAATCCGGGCATCATCCTCGCGCACGCGCTCGCGAGCATCGTCGATGCCAAGGGCCGCATTCTCGTCGAAGGCTGGCGCCCCGAGATTCCCGGCGGTGTGCGTGAGGTGCTGAAGGGCATCGACCGCGATGCAGGTCCGCGCGCGCCGAAGATCGACGACTACTGGGGCGAGCCCGGGCTCAGCCGCATTGAAAAGATCGCGGCCTTCAATTCCTTCGATGTGCTGGCCTTCGAGACGGGCAATCCGGCAAAGCCCGTGAATGCCGTGCCGCCGAAAGCGCGCGCCGTCTGTGCGCTGCGCTATGTCGTCGGGACGGATGCCGAGAACATCGTGAGCAATCTGCGGCGCCATCTCGATGAGCGCGGCTTCACCCAAGTGACGATCGAGCCGCCGCCCGCGGGCAACAACGGCCGCTTCGAAGCGAGCCGTACGGACCACAATCATCCCTGGGCGCAGTGGGTGAAGGGGGCCGTGGAGCGCAACTCGAACCAGCCGTGCGGCGTGCTGCCGAACGGTGGCGGCTCCACCATGACGTACATGCTGCAGTATGGCATCGGCATGCCCTGCGCGTGGCTGCCGCTGAGCTACGCCGGCTGCTCGCAGCACGCGCCCGACGAGCACATTCTGGTGCCGCTCATGCGCGAAGGTGTGCGCCACGTGACGGGCATTTATTGGGACCTCGGCGACAAACAGACGGGCTATCGGCCATGAGCGAGCTTTGTGATCTTTCCGCAGTCGAGCTGCGCCGTCTCATCGGCCGCAAGAAGGTCTCGCCCATCGAGCTGCTCGACAGTTGCCTCATGCGCATCCGGGCGACGGACGGCGCGATCAACGCCATGGTCGCGCTCGACGAGAAGGTCGCGCGCAAGGCGGCGCGCGATGCCGAGAAGGCCGTCATCCGAGGCGATGATCTCGGCGTCCTGCACGGCCTGCCGGTCGGCGTGAAAGATCTCTCGGACACGGCCGGCCTCAAGACCACCTATGGCAGCCTGATCTACAAGGATCATGTGCCGGCCAAGGACAGCGGCATGGTTGCGCGCGTGCGCGCGGCGGGCGCCATCATCGTCGGCAAGACGAACACGCCCGAGTTCGGCGCGGGCGCCAACACCAAGAACCGACGGGGAACCCGTTCGATCCCGAGAAGACTGCGGCCGGCTCGTCCGGCGGCTCGGCGGCGGCGCTTGCGGTGAGCCAGGTGCCGATCGCGACCGGCTCGGACTACGGCGGCAGTCTCAGGGCGCCGGCCGCCTTCTGCGGCATTGCGGGTTTCCGGCCCTCACCGGGCCTCGTGCCAGCGGAGCGGCCGGTCTCGCTGAGCCCGTTCCCCGTCATCGGGCCCATGGGCCGCACGATCGAGGACCTGCACCTTCTCCTCAAGGCGCAGATCGACAGCGACAAGATCGATCCGTTCGCCAGCAGCGATGTCCAGGACATTCCGGATGCGCTCGGCAACATCGACCTCGGCTCCATTCGCGCCGCCTTCTCGACGGATCTCGGCTGCTGCCCGGTCGACAATGACATCGCGGGCATCTTCGAGGAGCGCACGCGCACGTTCCGCTCGGTGTTTGCCGAGACGAGCAACCGCCATCCCGATTTCACGAACGTGCACGAGGTCTTCGAGATCCTGCGCGGCATGGTGTTCGTCGGTATGCATCGCGAGCGCCTCGAAAAGCATCGCGATCTGCTTGGGCCCAATGTCATCGACAACACGGAGCGGGGCCTCAAGTACTCGCTCGGCGATGTTTCATGGGCGAACGTCGAGCAGACGAAGATCTACAACCGCTATCTCGAATTCTTCGACGAGTGCGATGTGCTGATCTGCCCGGCGGCGGCGGTCTCGCCCTTCCCGCACGCGCAGCTCTACGTCGAAACGATCAACGGCGAGAAGATGCCGACCTACATGCGCTGGCTCGCGCTCTCCTACGCGCTGACAACGGCGCTGCCGGCGGTCGCGGTCATTCCGTGCGGCGTCGATCATCTCGGAATGCCCTTCGGCATTCAGGTTGCGGGGCCCAACGGCTCGGATGCGATGGTGCTCGAAGTCGCGCACGCGCTCGAGCAGATGCTCGCCTTGAACAAGGAGACGGCGCGGCCCATTCCTGATCTTGCCAAGCTCGCTCCGACATGAGGCGTGCGAACCGGAGCCCGCAATGACGCGCGCTGGAGCTTCCGTCGAGGCGCAATTGCTGGCGGCCGCCCTCTTCTCCGCCGAGCGTCATCGCGACCAGCGGCGGAAGGGCGTGCGCGAGACGCCCTACATCAACCATCCGATCGAGGTTGCCGAACTCATCGTGCGCGTCGGCGGTGTTCACGACATCGAGGTGCTGGTCGCGGCCGTTCTTCACGACACCATTGAAGATACCGAGACCAAGGCGGAAGAGATCGAGCGGAAATTTGGGGCGTCGGTTGTCGCGCTCGTCCTTGAAGTGACGGACCCGCCGCTGACGCAATCAGAGCGCAAGCGGCTCGAGATCGAGCACGCCCCTCACCTGAGTCCGCGCGCGAAGCTGATCAAGCTGGCCGACAAGATCTGTAACGTCGCCGATACGGCAAGCAATCCGCCGGCGAGCTGGTCGCGGAGCCGCAGGCACGACTACATCGACTTCGCCGAGCAGATCGCCATCGGCTGCCGCGGCAACAATGCGGCCCTCGATGCCGAGTTCGTGCGCGTGATGGAGCGTGCGCGGGCACAAATTGGCTGAGCCCGCGGTCTAGTGTCCCGATTCCGAAGTTCGCCCGACCTCGTTGCTAGTGTCCCGAGCGAACTTCGGAATCAAAAGGGACACTAGAAACATAGATTTGCTAGTGTGATTCAGATCGAGAAATTCGCTCGGTGCCGTGCCGCGAGATCTGGCGAATTTCTCGATCATCACACTAGGCTCAGGCTTGCCACCGGCCGCTGGGAATGGGCGGTGCGTCGACTGGATCCGCCACATAGAGGTAGACCCATGCGACCAGCTCCTCGCCACTCGCGAGCCGGACGGACCGGCGCACGCGCTCGTACTCGCCTTCCCGTTTGTGGCCTGGGGTGATGCCCTCATAGGGGTCGAGCCAGACGAAGACGCTCTCGGGATCGGCGAGGCGCAGGACCTCGCCATGGACCGTGTCCGAGGCCGCGGCGGGCTCCAGCATGACTGGGAACGTGCCGAGACTGAAGAGGCGGCCGGGGATGGTCGCCTCGCCGAGGCTCGTGCTCTCCTGCCCGAGCCGGGTCCGCATGTCCGCCCCGAGCTCGCCGCGGGCGCGCGTCAGCAGCGTGCCGTAGACGAAGAGGTAGTTGGTCTTCTGGCTCATTCGCGGACCTGGTGGACCTCGATGATGTTGCCGGCGGGGTCGTAGAAGAAGATCTGCTCCCAACCCTTCATGGCCCAGGCGCCGAAGTCGGAATAGGGAATGCCTTTCTCCTCCAGGCGCTTTTTGAAGGCCGCAATGTCGTCCGTGCGGAAGGCGAGGTGGCCGCGCTCGAGCGGATTGACAGCCTGCCCGGTCTTGAAGCCGATCTTCATGTCCTGCTCGGCGAGGTGGAACTGCGTCGCGTCGGCGCGCCCGTCCGTCAGGAATGACACATTGCCGGAGTAACCCTGGTCCTTGTCACGGTTTCCGGCGAGGCCCGGCTCGGTCTTCATGTCGAGGACCTCGCGGTAGAAGGTGTCGAGGCCGGGGACGTCGCGGGTGCACAGGTTAACGTGGTGGAACTTGATCTGCATTTTCGTCTCCTGGTTGTTTCCTCGTTGTTCCTGTTGGCCCGCCCGAGCCGGCAGCCGTCACGGCCCATGGCGCCTGATATGGCTCGGCTCATGGGAGCGCGGCGGGGGGAATACC
>ERZ778022.2294-NODE-2294-length-20684-cov-4.520384_pt1 | contig 20684 bp, 20 predicted proteins | sample MGYA00375752_ERZ778022 | MGnify/ENA primary metagenome ERZ778022 (study PRJEB29350, sample SAMN05389826) | bioreactor metagenome | isolation source: Thiocyanate bioreactor | place: South Africa: University of Cape Town | collected 2014-04-04 ... | reverse complement strand
AGGTCGCACCGCTGCCAGCAGCGGCGCCTGCGGCGCTCGTCAGGGAAGTTCAGGCGGCGCTTGCCGCGCGCGGCTATCAGCCTGGGGCGCCGGACGGCAGTGCTGGTCCGGTTACCCGTGCGGCCATTCTTGCCTTCGAGCATGACCATGGTCTTGCCGCGGCGGCAGAAGTCAGTGAAGCCCTGCTTGCTGCGCTTCGTGCGCCGGGGCGGCCGGTCGCTGGGGGCGCACGCTGGGAGAAGCCGACCGAGGCGGCCGGAAGCCTCGTCAAGGCTGTCCAGCAGCAGTTGATCGCATCGGGCTATCTCAGGGGCCAGCCGAGCGGTGTGCCCGATGCGCCGACGGTCGCCGCCATCCGCGCATTCGAAACGGCCCATCAGCTCACACTGACAGGCCGGATCTCGGCGCCGCTCGTGGCGCGCTTGCAGCAGAATCGCGCGCGCGTGGCGGCAGGACAGTAGTAAAGGCTCTTATTCCGCCGCCATCATGGGCGGGTCGGACGGCAGCGCGTCGAGCATTCCAAGCGCGTGCATGTACGTCGCGAGGATCGCCTCTTCCTCGTCGCGATCGTCTTTCGGCTGCTTCCGGAGGCGCAGGATCTGCTTCATGATCTTCGGATCTAAGCCCATGGCCTTGGCTTCGGCGAACTTGTCTCGAATGTCACTGGCCAGCGCCTTCTTTTCTTCCTCGAGGCGCTCGAGCTGCTCGATGAGCTGACGCAACTGCGCCTGCGCGGATGCTTGAAGCGACGTCATATCCTTACCCCACCATTGGACGAGCGTGTCGCGCACGCAACTCTTGTCGTGACGCGCACAAGCGCTGCTGCAATGCCCTCGCAGCGACTCAGTGCACCCCAGCAACGGTAGGGGCGCAGCTCGACCGCAGCAAGGCGCGCTCGGGGCTGCTGTGTGTCCTGGGGAGAACGCGGGATAAGTAGGAGGGGCGCCTTTACAACGCGGCGCCCCTTCACTTGCCGCTACGCCGCCTTCGCGGATTTCAGCGCGCGAATCGCGCCATCCCAGGCGTCGAGCGTCTTCGCGACGTCGGCCTCGGTATGGGCGAGCGAAAGATAGTACTTGCTCTCACCCTTCAGGATGCCGGAAGCCAGCAGCGAGCGATTGATCGCACCCTGCATCTTGGCGTCGCTGCGCAGCGTAGCGCGATAGTCGCGGATATCGCCCTCGGCAAAGACGACATCAAAAAGCGGCGGCTCACCGATGACCTGCGCAGGGAGCTTGGCGGCGCGGATGCGTTCCGAAATGCCGTCCATGAGCGCGCGGCCCGTCGCAAAGAGCTTCTCGTAGGCGCCGGGCTCCCTGAGGATCTCCATGGTCGCGAGGCCGGCCGCCGACGCGACGGGATTGCCCGAGAGCGTGCCAATCTGCACCGTGAAGTCCTCTTCGCCGACGGCTGCCTTGTCGAAGTGGCGCATGATCTCGGTCTTGCCGGCGATCGCAGCCAGCGGGAAGCCGCCGCCGATCACCTTGCCGAAGGTCGCAAGATCCGGCGTCACGCCGTAGTAGGCCTGCGCGCCGCCATAGGCGAAACGGAAGCCCGTCACGACCTCGTCGAAGATCAGCACGATGCCGTTCTGCTCAGTGAGCTTTCTAAGGCCCTCGAGGAACCCCGGCTTCGGCGGGATCAGGCGCTGGAAGGGCTCGACGATGATCGCCGCGATCTCCTTGCCATGCTGCGCGACGAGGCTTTCGACAGCCGCCAGATCGTTGAACGGCGCCACGATCATCTCTTCGCGAATGGCCTTCGGAATGCCGGCCGAATCCGGCACGGCGGCGGGGAAGTTCGCGAGGCGCTTCGGCGCGAGGCTCATGAGGCCGTAGTCGCTCATGCCGTGATAGCCGCCCTCGAACTTCAGGATCTTCTCGCGCCGCTTGTAGGCGCGCGCGACGCGCATCGCGTAGAGATCGGCCTCCGAGCCCGATGAGACGAAGCGCACTTGCTCAGCGCACGGCACAGCCGCGACGATCTCCTCGGCGAGCCGAATGCCTTGGGCGTTGTTGACGAAGAAGGTCGTCCCGAGCGGGACCTGCTCCAGCACGGCCGCCTCGACCTTCGGGTGACAGTGGCCGACCAGCATGGGGCCGGAGCCGAGCAGATAGTCGATGTATTCGTTGCCGGAGACGTCCCAAACGTGCCCGCCCTTGCCGCGCGCGATCACGATATCGAGGGCAGTATTGCCGAATGTGCCGGCCGGCAGGACCTTGCGCGCTCGTTCGGCAAGCTCGGTCTCGGCAGCACTGCGTTGCATTTGGGTCATCTCGGGGCTCCCCATGTTCATGTCTGGACAGGTGACAGCACGTTTGCTGCGAGCTTAGACTGCCGTCACACGCAACTGAAGTCGCGGATTGTGCATGGCGGCGTCCTGTCCGTCGTGCGCCGTGCCGCGCCGCTAGCCAAACCCGAGGAAACGCCCATGCCGATCGTTGCCGCCGACCGCCTCACTGCTATCGCCAGCACATTGCTGCAATGCGCAGGTGCGTCCAAGGAAGAAGGCGATACCGTGGCGAAGGGCTGCGTCGCCGCCAACCTCGCCGGTCATGACAGCCACGGCGTCATCGCGATCCCGACCTATATCGACCGCATGGGCAAGGGCCACATCGTTCCCGGCGCGCCCTTCGAGATCAAGCAGGAGACGGCGACCACCACCGTCGTCGACGGTAACTGGGGCTTCGGTTTCGTCGTCGCCGAGAAGACGGCGAAGCTCACCATGGAGAAGGCGAAGAAGTCGAACGTCGCGGCGGCGACGATCCTGCGCCAGAGCCACGTCGGCCGTCTCGGCGCCTACCCGCTCATGGCGGCGCGCGAGGGCTTCATCGCGATCATGACGGCCGACAGCGGCCGTAGCCCCAAAGCAGTGGCGCCGTTCGGTGGGCGCGAGGCGCGTCTCGGCACGAACCCGATCTCGATCGCCATTCCCTCTGATCTCGACGGTCCGTTCGTGCTCGACATGGCAACGTCGGGCGTCGCCGTCGGCAAGATCAAGCTCGCGCAGGCCAAGGGTATGAAAATTCCCGAGGGCTGGATCGTCAACAAGGATGGCAAGCCGACGAACGATCCTTTCGACTACGACAAGGGCGGCGTGCTGCTTCCGCTCGGCGGCGCAGAGGGCTTCAAGGGTTCGGGTCTCTCGTCGGTGGTCGAGGTGCTCTCTGCCGTGTTGCCGGGTCTTGGATTCGGTGTCGATCCGACGGGCCGTCACAACGACGGCTGCTTCCTCGCGATGTTCAAGGTCGAGGCTTTCCGTCCGCTCGCGCAATTCAAGGCCGAGGTCGCGGATTTCGCGCGCTACCTCAAGGCGACGCCGCCGGCCGAGGGTTACTCGGAAGTGATGTATCCCGGTGAGGTCGAGTATCGCCGCGAGCAGGAGCGCCTGAAGAGCGGCATCGAGGTCGACGCGAAGACCTGGAAGAATTTTGGCGATCTCGCGGCGAAGTACGGAAAAGATGGTCTCGTTGCCTGATGGCGACGTAGAAAGATTCGCGAAGACAACGATCGATCACGCGGTTCAGCATCCCACGGACGCTGAACCGCTATTGTTTTTGCCGTTCTCTATAAGCGCTTTCAAACGCGGATCAGCGGAACCATTCCACGCCTCGACCGTTCACGTCGCATCACGACTTTTCGAGGAGTGGATCCTATGAAAGCCTCAGTTCTTGCGGCCTGCACCGCGCTTCTGATGACGACATCAGCGATCGCGCAGACGACGACAACGCCGCCAGCGACAACACCGCCTGCAACGACACAGCCGCCGACTGCAACGCCACCTGCGCGTACGCCGGGTGGCGAGACACAGATGAAATCTCAGGCGCCGACCGAAGAGGTGAAGGGTGCTTGGAACGTAAAGGACTTCATGCGCAGCCGCGTTTACAACATGAACGGCGAGCGCATCGGTGACGTCAACGACATCCTTATCGACGATGGACGCGTCACGGCAGTCATTCTTGGCGTCGGCGGCTTCCTCGGCATCGGCGAGAAGGAAGTCTCCATGGAGCCCGGTCAGGTGAAGCGCATGGTCCACAGCGATGGCCAGCCCTACTTCACCGTCAATGCTACCAAGGAGCAGCTCATGGCTGCGCCGGACTACGTCAGGCCGGCCAAGGCCGTTCGCCAGGCGCCCACGCCGTCCGGTAGTGGCGGCGGTGGTACGACCCGCTAACGCGACTGGAGGGGCGCCTCGTGGCGCCCCTTCTGTTCAGGGCCGGCGCTATGCGCGGCATGACACGCGCTCCGATCACTGGCCCATAACTCGAACCGAAGGAGAGGAGGACCAGATGGCCTCAGCGACACAGCATCCCAATCATCAGCTCATCTCGAGTGAGGATGTCGAAGGCACGAATGTCTTCGGCGCAGGCGACACGAAGGTCGGCGAGATCGATCATCTCATGATCGACAAATTCTCAGGCAAGGTCACGTACGCCGTGATGAGCTTCGGCGGTTTCCTTGGCCTCGGTCACAGCCACTATCCCGTGCCCTGGGCGGCGCTGAAGTACGATCCCACGCTCGGCGGCTATCGAACCGGTATCACCGAGCAGCAGCTCCGCGATGCGCCTGAGTTCAGCGATGATGAGTGGGGCGATCGCAACTGGGAGACGCGCACGCACCAGCACTATGGCGTGCCGATGTACTGATAAGTCGCCTTGAGTACGAGCACGATGCGCCTGCCGAGCAATCGGCGGGCGCATTTGCGTTGTGGGGATGGGAGCGCTGACTTACCTTCGCGATCGAACGAAAAGATCGCAGGGAGATCGGCATGGCCATCATCGACGCGCAGGTGCACTTATGGGCCAAGGGCACTCCGACGAAGCTGCACCTCGAGCGGCCCTATCTCGCCGATGAGGCGATCCGCGGCATGGACGAAGCTGGCATCGACGGCGCCGTCCTGCATCCGCCCATGTGGGATCCGGATTCGAATGAGCTGGCGGTCGATGCCGTGAAGGCCTACCCCGGCCGCTTTGCCATTCTCGGCAACTTCCCGCTCGACAAGCCCGAGAGCCACGCGCTCGTGGCGACTTGGAAGCAGCGCCCCGGCATGCTGGGCTTGCGCTTTTATTTCAGCGATCCTGTAAAGCGGAATTGGCCGCTCGATGGCACCATCGACTGGCTCTGGCCGGCGGCTGAGAAGGCCGGATTGCCCATCGCATTGCTCGCGGATCATTGGCTGCCGCGTCTCGGCGACGTGGCGGCGCGATATCCAGATCTGAAGCTCATTGTGGACCACATGGGTGCCGAGCGCATCTTCAAAGGCGGCGATGCAGCGTTCGCGAACATGAAGGATCTGACGGCGCTGGCGAAGTTGCCGAATGTCGCTGTCAAGCTGACGGGCGGCCCGTTCTATGCCGACGACGCCTATCCTTTCAGGAGCCTGCACAAGCACTATCGCGCACTTTACGACGCGTTCGGTCCGCGTCGGCTTTTCTGGGGCACGGACATCACCAAGATGCCGTGCTCGTGGCAGCAGTGCGTCGCGCACTTTCAGGAGATCGACTGGATTCCTGCAGCCGACAAGAAGCTCATCATGGGGGATGCCATCTGCGCGTGGATCGGCTGGAATCGCTGAGATTGTGACATACGTTGCTCTCAGATCGGTCGCGGCGATCTGAGAGTCTATTGATCCTGCTCAATGAAATTCCGCTCTGTTGCGGTGATCTTGCCGGCCGAATGCCGGTGGGAGGATCACCCGATGAGGGAAGCAAGTGAGAGACGCGAAGCTGCTCCTGTCGCGAGCGTCGTAGCTGGCGCCAAGCGAGCTGAGGCAGCGGTTGCCGCGCCGTTCTGGGGGCGGGAATACTGGGGACTGCTCGCTGCCGTCGCCGCAATGGTGGTGGTTCTGCTCATACCGACACCAGAGGGGCTCCCTGTCGCGGGGCACCGCATGCTGGCAGTGCTGGCGTTTGCGGTTATCGTCTGGATGACCGAGGCGCTCGACTACGCGGTCTCTGCGGTCGTCATCGCCGCTCTTATGGCCTTCCTGCTCGGGCTCTCGCCCAATCCGGCCAATCCGAAAGTACTCATGGGAACGAGCGCCGGCCTCGGCCTCGCGTTCAGCGGCTTCGCCAACACCGCGTTGGCGCTCGTTGCCGCGGCGCTTTTCCTCGCGGCGGCCATGGCAACCACGGGGCTCGACAAGCGAATTGCCCTCGTCATTCTCTCCCGCGTCGGCACCGAGACGCGCCAAGTGGTGGTGGGAGCGATCCTCGTCGGCTTCGTGATGGCCTTCCTCGTGCCCTCGACGACGGCGCGCGTTGCCTGTCTCGTGCCCATCATGCTCGGCATCATCGCTGCATTCGGCGTCGACAAGAAAGGCGCCTTCGCCGGTATGTTGATGATCACGACGGTCCAGACCGCGAGCATCTGGAATGTCGGCATCAAGACGGCAGCAGCGCAGAACATGGTGGCCGTCGGCTTCATCGAGCGCACGCTGAAGCAGACGATCACCTGGATCGAGTGGTTCATCGCGGCCGCACCCTTTGCCATCATCATGTCCATCGCGCTCTACTTCGTGATGTCCTGGATGATGCCGCCCGAGATCAAGGAAGTGCCCGGTGGTCGCGGGGCCATCCGCAAGTCCCTGGCCGATCTCGGCCCGATGAAGACCTCCGAAAAGAAACTGCTCGCGATCTCGCTGACGCTGCTGGCCTTCTGGGCCACGGAAGGCGTGTTCCACATCTTCGACACGTCGACGACGACGGTCGCGGCTGTCGCTCTCATGTTTCTGCCAGGCATCGGCATCATGACCTGGAAAGAGGCTCAGCCGAAAATTCCCTGGGGCACCATCGTGCTGTTCGGGATCGGCATCAGCCTCGGCACTGCGCTCCTGCAAACCCGCGGGGCAACCTGGCTCGCCGACATCGTGGTCGCCCAGTTCGGGCTGAAGAATGCGACGGCGCTTTTCATCCTCGGCGTCATGAGCCTCTTTCTCACCGTCATCCACCTCGGCTTTGCCAGCGCGACAGCACTCGCCTCGGCAATGATCCCGATCATCATCGCCGTCCTGCAGAGCGTAGCGACGCCGGACATGAACATCGTCGGCATGACCATGCTGCTGCAGTTCGTCGTCAGCTTCGGGTTCATCCTGGTCGTCAACGCCCCACAGAACATGGTGGCCTACGGCACGGAGACATTCGAAGCGAAGGACTTCGTGCGCACGGGGCTCGTGCTGACGGTCATCGCCTTCGCACTCGTGATGCTGCTCGGAGCTACGTACTGGCGCTGGCTTGGATACGTCTGAGCCGCAGGCCCCAGAAGACGCAGACATGTAGGAGATAAGTCATGCCTAAGATGAAAGCTGCGATTTTCGTTGAGCCTGGTCGGATCGTTCTCGATCAGAAGCCCATTCCTGATCCGGGTCCGCTCGACGCCGTGATCCGCATCACCACGACGACCATCTGCGGTACGGACGTTCACATCCTCAAGGGTGAGTACCCCGTGGCCAAGGGACTGACGGTCGGACATGAGCCGGTTGGCATCATCACCAAGCTCGGCGCGCAGGTCAGCGGCTTCAAGGAAGGCCAACGCGTCATTGCAGGCGCCATCACGCCCTCGGGCACATCCACGGCTTGCCTGTGCGGCTTTCATTCGCAAGACGGCGCGGGAACCGAGAGCGGCTGGAAGGCCATCGGCGGCTGGAAGTTCGGCAACACCATCGATGGCGCGCAGGCGGAGTACCTTCTCGTCCCGGATGCCATGGCGAATCTGTCGCCGGTGCCGGACGGCCTCACCGATGAGCAGGTTCTCATGTGCCCGGACATCCTTTCGACGGGCTTTTCCGGTGCCGAGCGCGGCGGCGTTCGCATCGGCGATGCCGTGGCTGTATTTGCGCAAGGCCCGATCGGCCTTTGCGCGACGGCTGGTGCGCAGTTGATGGGCGCGACGACGATCATTGCTGTCGAGAGCGTGCCTGCGCGTATGGAGATGGCGCGCCGCATGGGTGCCAGCCACGTCGTGGATTTCAAAACGGCCGATCCTGTTGCGGAAATCATGCGCCTCACGAATGGGCGCGGCGTCGATGTGGCGATCGAGGCCCTGGGGCGCCAGGAGACCTTCGAGTGGGCGCTCAAAGTGCTGCGGCCCGGCGGGACGCTTTCGTCGCTTGGCGTCTATTCGGCCGATCTCAAGATTCCGCTCGGCGCGTTCGCGGCTGGTCTCGGCGACCACACCATCGCGACGACGCTCTGCCCCGGCGGCAAGGAGCGCATGCGCCGTCTCATGAGCGTCGTGGCCGCCAACAAGGTGGACACGCGCCCGCTGGTAACGCATCGCTTCAAGCTCGACCAGATCGAGGCCGCCTATGAGCTCTTCTCGCACCAGCGCGATGGCGTGCTGAAGGTGGCCATCACGCCCTGACCAGGACGTCCTACGACGGCGGCGCGGCGCGCGCGAGCGTCACGGCCACGGTTGCCACGATGTCGGCGACCGTGGCGCCGCGCGACAGATCGGAGACGGGCTTGGCAAAGCCTTGCAGGAAGGGGCCGATGGCCTGCGCGCCGGCGAGCTCCTGCGAAAGCTTGTAGCCGATGTTGCCGGAGTCGAGATCGGGGAACACGAGCACGTTGGCGCGGCCGGCGACGGTGCTTGCCTCTTTCACCTTCTTGGCTGCGACGGCGGCGGAGAGCGCCGCATCGGCCTGCAACTCGCCATCGACCATGAGATCGGGGGCCCGTTCTCTGATCTGCGCCAGCGCCGCGCGGACTTTGTCGACGCGTGGGTGCGTGGCGCTGCCATGGGTCGAGAACGACAGCAGAGCGACCCGCGCAGGCGTCCTGAGCAGGGCTTCGGCACTCGCTGCCGAGGCAATGGCGATGTCGGCGAGCTCCTCAGGGCTCGGATCGGCATTGACGGCGCAGTCCGCGAAAATGAGCGCGCGAGGCTCGATGCCTGCGCGACCCGGCACCATCATGAGGAAATAGCTCGAGGGCGTGGCGATGCCGGGCGCCGGCCCGATGGTCATCAGGCCGGCCTCGATGACGCGGCGCGTCGGATTGGCGACACCCGCGACGAGCGCCTCGGCCTGCCCGATCGCGACGAGGGCCCCACCGAAATAGAGGGGCTTTCTGACAAGGCGCGCAGCGGTGCGCTCGTTCATGCGCTCTCGGGTCGCCGCGACGTGGCTGGCAAGGGCGGGTCCGGCGGTGTCGCTCTCGGGGCTGCGGACTTCGATTGCGCCTGCGGGCCCGCCCGCGGTCTCGAGTTTCGCCCGCGTGGTGCTGACGTCGTCCGCGAGCACGATCGGCCGGGCGAGGCCTTCGCGCGCAATTTGGGCCGCTGCGGCGAGAATGCGCTCGTCCTCGCCCTCGGGCAGGACCACCCGGAGCCCGCGCCCCTTTACGGCGGCCTTGCACGACGCAATGATGTCCATCCGCGTCCCCTTCATCTTGCCCTGGACCTCGATTGCACTTGTAGGCCATGGCAAGAATGGTGCAAGTACCGTTCCGGAATATGATACGAAACGGCTCGGCAGGCAGACCATGACCGAACCAAGCAACGAGCCCCGCATCTACCGGGGTCTCAAGGATGTTTATTTCGAGCGCTCGGGCACGACCTTCATCGATGGCAAGGCCGGAGAGCTGCGCTATCGCGGCTACTCGATCCATGATCTCGCGGCCCATTCCTGCTTTGAGGAGACGGCCTACCTGCTGATCCATGGCGAGCTGCCGACGGCCGCCGAGCTCAAGGCTTTCGACGCCGAGCTCAAGGCCGCGCGGACGCTGCCCGCAGACGTTCTCGAGGTTATCCGGCTGATCCAGCGTGCCCATCCCATGGATGTGCTGCGCACGGCGGTCTCGGCACTCGCGGCCTTCGATCCCGAGACCGCGGATACGTCCCGTGCGGCGACGATCCGCAAGGGCGTGCGGCTCTCATCGCAAGTGCCGATGATCGTTGCGGCGCACGAGCGCATCCGCAATGGTCTCACCCCGCTCGCGCCGGATCCGACGCTCGGCCACGCCGCGAACTTCCTTTGGCTGCTGAAGGGCGAGAAGCCCTCGGGAGATGCGGCGAAGCTGCTCGACACGGACCTCGTGCTCCATGCCGAGCACGGCTCGAATGCGTCCTCGTTCACGGCGCGCGTGGTCATCGGCACGGACGCCAACATTCACGCGGCCATCACCGCGGCAATTGCCGCGCTATCGGGACCCGCGCACGGTGGCGCTGCCGAGGACGTCATGCGCATGGCCGAGGAGATCGGCGATCCTGCAAATACCGCGGCATACGTGAAGGCAAAGCGCGCGGCGAAGGAGCCGATTACGGGCTTTGGTCATCGCGTCTATCGCGCGGAAGATCCGCGGGCGCGGCACATGCGCGAAGGCGTGAAGCAGCTATCGAAAGAGATGGGCGAGCCGAAGTGGTACGAAATTCTGGAGTCGCTCGTCGCTGAAATGAAGCCGTACGCGCGGCACGGCGTGAATGTGAATGTCGATTTCTACTCGGGCGTGATCTACTACCTGCACAAGATCCCGAAAGACCTGTTCGTTCCCATCTTCGCTGTCGGGCGTGTGCCCGGCTGGACGGTCCAGGTGCTCGAGCAGCTCGACAACAACATCCTCATACGGCCGCTCACGCTCTACACCGGACCGGAGGCGCGGGCCTACGTTCCGATCGGCCAGCGCGGCTGAGTTGGAAAAAAGAAAGGCCAGCCGTTTGGCTGGCCTCTCTTCTTATTGTGTGGCGCCGATCACCAATAGCCGGCGCAAGAGTAGTAGCGGGCGCGCCAGTACCGGCTGCCGGTGCGCATCCACTTGCGATAGTAGTAATTGCAGCCGCCGTAGTAGTAGCCGCCGCCATAGAAGAACGGCAGGCCGGCGCCAATGATGACGCCACGACGCCAACCGCGGTGCCGTCGTCCGCCGTAGTAGGCGAAGCTACGGCCGCCGCGGAAGTGGCGACCACGGAAGCTGCGACCGCTGTGGAAGCGGGCACCCCGGAAGCTGCGGCCACTGTGGAACCGCGCGCCCCGGAAGCTGCGACCGCCGCCGAATGAACGACCGCCCCTGAAGCTGCCGCCTCTGAAGCCACGGCCACCGCCGAAGCTGCGGCCGCCACCGCGCCGTACTTGCTCGACGGCGCTGTCCGGCGTCGCCATCTTCGGTGCAATGGATGGTGCGGCGTTTGTAGTAGTGGCTTGACCCGGCAGGAGCAGCAGCCCTGCCGCTGCCACCGCCGATATTGCGAGAGTTCTCAACATTCGGAACGCTCTCCTCAACTTTCCGACATTACCCCGGCGTAATGTTATAGCTGGCGCGTTTCTTGATTAATTTCAAGCATTGAATCTCAATATTCGCCATGAACACTTATTCATACTCGGAGATTATCGCCAAATTTGAGATAAGTCCGGCGTCTTTTGCAGCGCAATAGTTGCGCTATGGTGTCAGCCGTGACCCGAAATACACGCTCGCGAGATCGCGATCGCTCATCATCTCGCGCGTCGGCATGTCCGCGGCGACGTGCCCTTCGATGAGCAGGAGTGCGCGCGGACAGAGCGCTTCGACGGCAGCAATCTTGTGCTCGATGAGCAGGATCGTGGTCTCGGCGCCGAAAGCACGGCCGAGGAGCGCGATCACGTGATCGGACTCCGCTGGCGAAAGGCCCGCTGTCGGCTCGTCGGCGAGCAGGAGGCGCGGCCGTTGCGCAATGGCGCGCGCGATCTCGAGCTGCCGCTGCTCGTAGAAGCTGAGGTCGCCCGCAAGCGTGTCGCGTCGTTCGCCGAGGCCGACGGCATCGAGAGCGGCAAGTGCATTCTCGCGAGCCTCATGGGAGGACGCGGCGCCAACCGACGGCAGTGCATTGTCGAGCGCGCTCAGGCGCTGGAAGAGTCGCACGGACTGGAATGTCCGCGCGACGCCGGCAGCGGCAATGCGATGCGGTGCCAGTTTCGAGATCGTCACGCCATCGAGGCGGATGGCGCCGGCGGCGATGCCGGCGAGCCCTGAGATGGCATTGAAGAGCGTGGTCTTGCCGGAGCCGTTGGGCCCGAGCACGCCGACGCGCGCACCCGTCGGCACCGTGATGCTGAGATCGCGGAGCGCCTCGACGCCGTCGAAGCGCACGGTGAGGCCATCAACCTCCAGCACGACGGCGTCTCCGCAAGGCTTGCCGGATGCGGTTGATCGCGACCTCGTCCAGGAGCCCGCGCGGCCTGACGATCAGCAGCACCGCGACGAGCCCGCCGAAAACGATCATGCGGTAGCCTCTGAAGATGCGCGTCGATTCGAGCAGGCCGATGTCGATGAGCACGCCGAGCAGAGGTCCGAGTGCGGTGCCGAGGCCGCCGATCAGCCCGTACGCCAGTGCGTGTACGCCGAGCATGATGTCGAAACTGCGCGGCTCGACATAAGTCATCAGGTGCGCGTAGAGCCCACCGCCGAGCCCGGCGACCGCACCCGCCGAGAGCGCTGCGGCCATGCGCACGCGCATGACGTCAATGCCTTGCACCTCTGCGAGCAGCGGGTCCTCGCCCACCTGGCGCAGCAAGCGCCCGCCGCGCGTACGCTCGACGATGAAGAGCGAGGCAAGCACTGCCGCTAGGAGCGCATAGACGATGAGGCAGGACTGGAACGGTGAGATGTCGTTGGCAAAGAAGTAGCGGATGTCGCGAAAGCCATCGATGCCGTCAGGCCCCGTCTCGATGCCGCCGATCTCGCGGCGATAGACGAAGAGCTCTGCGGCAATGCGCATGATCTCGGCAAAGGCGAGCGTCGCCATCGCGAAATAGATGCCGCTCAGGCGAAGCGTCGCGAGGCCGACGAGGCCCGCTGCAGCACTGGCCGCGAGCGCGCCGAGCACGAGCGCGCCCGCGATCGGCCATTGCCACATGACGGTGGCGATGCCCGCCGTATAGGCGCCGATGCCGAAGTAAGCCTGCTGGCCGAAGGAAATCTGCCCGGACAGGAGAAGGATGTAGGCCGACAGCGCCACGAAGGAGATCATCCCGATGTTGCTGAGCACCGTGATGACGTAGGTGTCCATGCTTTGCCCCTCAGCGCCTCAGACGCGCCGACCGACCGCCATTGTGCGGTCGAGCGCCTTTGCGCCCATCAGGCCACCTGGCCAGAAGGCCAGAATCACGAACAGCAGGCCCCAGGCCACCATGTCGCGCACCTGCGGCCCGAGAAACCACTGCGCGTGCGCTTCGAGGACGCCGAGCAGAAGCCCGCCGGCAATGGCGCCTCTTACCGAGCCGAGCCCGCCGAGCATCATCGCGACGAGGCCCTTGGTGGTTGCCCACATGCCCATCATGGCGGTCACTTGCGCGTCCGTCGCGGCAATGAGAAAGCCCGCAAACCCGCCGATTGCCGAAGCGAGCACGAATGTCAGCATCATGATGCGCTCGACATGGATGCCGACGATCGCCGCCGCGCGCGGCTGGTCGATCACGGCGCGGATGGCGAGCCCCAGTTTCGTGCGTGCGAGCAGATAGGTGACTGCCCCCGCGAGCAGCAGTGTCGCCGCGAGCATGATGAGATGGTCGGCGCGCAGCATGAGCGGCCCGATCTCCAACGGCGGGGCGGCGAGAAGAGGCGGGAAGGGGTTCATATGCTGGGGCAGCATGTGCATGGCCGCTTCCTCGATCTGCATCCAGAGTGCGAAGCTCGCGACCATGGAGGCCGTGCGAGCGGCTTCGCCGAAAGGACGGAAGCAGAGCCGCTCGACGTAGAGACCGACGAGCGATGCGCCAATGATGACGATCGCAAGCACGATGAGGCTCGGCGCGCCGAAGGAGATGAACGCTGCTGTGCCGAGATAGACGCCCGCCATGATCGTCGGGCCATAGGCGAGGTTCAGGCGCCGCATGACGCCGAAGATCAAGGTGAAGCCGATCGCCAGCAGCGCGTAGGAAGAGCCGATCATCAGCCCATCGAGCGTGTTCTGGGCGAGATCGACAGGCGCCATATCATCCCGTCTTGTGGCTGGAAGCTTGGCGACTTGTGCCGAGGTAGGCGCGCTGGATCACTTCATCCTCGGCGAGCTTGCCGGGCTCGCCCGAGAATGTCACGCGCCCCTGCTCCATGAGATAGAAGTGGTGGGCGACCTTGAGCGCCATGTGCACGTTCTGCTCGACGAGGAATATCGTAACGCCGTCCTTGTTGAGCTCGCCGACAATGCGGAAGATCTCTTCGACAATGAGCGGCGCGAGGCCCAGGGAAGGTTCGTCGAGCAGCAGGATGCGCGGCCGGCTCATGAGCGCGCGCGCAACCGCGAGCATCTGCTGCTCGCCGCCCGAGAGCGTTCCCGCGAGCTGCGTGCGCCGCTCTTTGAGGCGCGGAAAGCGCGCGTACATGCGTTCGATGTCAACGGCGACTTCCGCCGCGTCGCGGCGCTGGTAGGCACCGGCTTCCAGGTTCTCGGCGACGGTCATCTGCGGGAAGACGAGGCGGTTCTCCGGCACGAGCGCGAGCCCGCGCGCCACGATCGCGGAGGGCGACTGGCCCGTGATATCGACGCCGCCGAGACGGATCGCACCGCGGCGCGGCTTCAGCACGCCCGCAATCGAGTACATGAGCGTCGTCTTGCCGGCACCATTCGGCCCGAGCAGGCACGTGATGCGCCCTTCGGCGGCGGCGAGGCTGACGCCCTTGAGCGCCTCGATCTTGCCGTAGGCGGTGACGATGTCCTGGACGTCGAGCATCTCGCGGCGCCTCTCTCGAATCTCAATCGGCCGCGCCGAGGTAGGCCTCGCGGACCGCGGGGTGAGCCTGGACTTCAGCCGGCGTGCCTTCTGCGATCTTCTGGCCGAAGTTGAGTACGGCAATACGATCGGCGATCGCCATGATCAGCTCCATATGGTGCTCGATCAATAGAACGGTAATGCCGCTGTCGCGAATCTGGCGGATGCGGTCGTCGAGCGCGCCGATCTCCTCGGGGTTCATGCCGGCCGCCGGCTCGTCGAGCAGGAGCAGCTTCGGCTCCGCGGCCAAGGCGCGCGCAAGCTCGAGGCGGCGCTGCTCGCCAAAGGCGAGGTTGGCGGCGAGCTCGTCGGCTTTATCGGCAAGGCCTGAAAATTCGAGGGCGCGCGTGATGCGTGCGCGGGCGCCGCGCTCGCCGCCGAGCCAGCGCGAGAGGAAGCTCGAGCGCTCGCGTTGCGCACGCGCGTTCTCCGCCACCCAGAGGTTCTGCCAGACCGTGAGCTGACCGAACAGGCGAATATTCTGGAAGGTGCGGGCGATTCCGGTTTCGAGCCGCACGTGCGTCGGCAGGTTGGTGATCTCCTCGCCGGCGAGCTTGATGCTGCCGTGCGTGACACCGAGCAGGCCTGTGATGAGATTGACGGTCGTGCTCTTGCCCGAGCCGTTCGGGCCGATCAGGCCGAAGATCTGGCCCGGCTCGATCTTGAGACCGACATCGTTGACGGCACGCACGCCGCCGAAGTGCTTGGAGAGCTTCGAAAGCTCCAGCATGGCTTAGTGCTCCTTCCGGCTGAAGAGCCGGCGAAGCGTGGCCATGGTGCGCGCGTCGAGCAGCCCGCTCGGCCGGATGTTCATCACGAGCACGATGAGGGCGCCGAACAGCAGGTTGCGCCAGTCGCCGAGAAAGCGCAGGCCCTCGACGAGAAAGCCCTGGATGAAGATCACCGCCGCAACGGTGCCGAACACGCTCGAGAGCCCGCCGAGGATGGGATAGGCAATGGCGAAAGTCGCCAGCAGGATCGTGAAGTTCGATTGCTCGATGTGCGTCGTGTAGTGCGCGTAGAGGCCCCCGGCGAGACCTGCAATGGCGCCGCCCGCAGTCATCGCCGAGACCTTGACGGCCGTCAGATTGATGCCGCAGCTCTGCGCCGCGATCTCGTCCTCGCCGACGGCGCGCAGCACGGCACCGGCCCGCGAGCGGTCCATCCACCACAGCGCGGCCATGACGAGTGCGACGACGGTCCCGATGAAGATGGCGACGTGCAGCGTCGTCCATCCGTTCTCGGGGAAGTAGCGGATCTGCCGGAAGCCTTCGCCGCCGAGCGGGCCGACGCGAAGGCTGCCGCGCGCGATCTGGTAGTCGAAGTTGAAGAAGAAGAGCCTCACGATCTCCGTGAAGGCAATCGTCGCGACGACCAGCATGAGCCCGTGGACACGGAGCGCGGGGAAGCCGACCAGGCAGGCCGTGAGGCCCGCGACCAGCGCACCCGCAATCAGCGCCGCGATCAGCGGCCAGCCGGAGAGCACTGTCAGCATGGCGGCAATGTAGGCGCCGATTGCCATGAAGCCTGCCTGTGCGAGCGAGACCTGCCCTGTCTGCAGAACCACATAGGCGGAGAGACCAAGCAGCGTGTGCACGCCCATGATCTGAAGGAGGCCGAGATAGAAATCCATTGTCTGCTCAGCCTCAATCGCGCTTTACGGTATTCGAAAAGATGCCGCCCGGGCGGAAGACGAGGAAAACGAAGAGCAAGAGCATGACGTAGATGTCGCGCTCAGTCACGCCGCGGAAGTACTGGAAGACATTCTCCGCCATGCCGACCAGAAGGCCCGCGATGATCGCGCCTGGAATGCTCCCGAGTCCGCCGATGACGGTCACGATCAGGCCCTTGATGGTCAGGGGGATGACCAGAAGCGGCGACAGCAGACCGACCGCCGAGCCGATGAGCGCGCCAGCGAAGCCGCCGAGCATGCCGGTGACGATGAACGTCAGCGCGTTGATGTGATTGAGACGGATGCCGACGAGCTGAGCGGCCACCGGCTGCTGCGAGACAGCGCGCGTCGCTATGCCGAGCTTGGTCCGGTAGAGCAGGTAAAGAAGCACGACCATCGCCAGCAGGGCGCACACGAAGACGAACACGAGATCGCCGCGGATCATGAACTCGCCCATATCGAGAATGCCGCGTACGACGACGGGGTAGTTCTGGGGCATGCCGTCGGTCGTGTGGACGATGATCTCCTCGGCAAGAAGGAACATCCCGACGGTCGACATCAGCGTCGCAAGCGGGTTCGACAATGGAATGAAACGGAAGCAGAGCCAGTAGATGATGAGGCCGAAGACACCACCTGCGGCCGCCGCGATGAGCAGCGAGGCCCAGGCAGGTCCGCCAATCAAGGCGATCAGGCGCAATGCCGCGTAGGCAGCGCCGACGGAGGCGGCCGCATACGCCATATTGATCTTGTGCATGACGCCGAACACCAGCGTGAAGCCGATGCCGATCAGGGCATATGTGGCGCCGAATAGCAGCCCATCGACGATCGATTGGACGAGATCAACGATCAGCATGATGCACGCGGGATGTGAGAATGGGAAGCCGGCGCCCCGGAGTGGGAGGCACCGGCTCTGGAAATCGACTGAACGCCATCACTTCGTCGGGTTGTGCAGCACTTCCCACTTGCCGCCCTTGGCGTGCACGAAGAGGAAGGGCTTCACGGCTTCACCTTCCTCCGTTCGCTTGGAGATGCCGATGAGCCCCTTGGTCTCGGTCAGCTTCGAGAGGCCGTTGCGGATCTTCGCGCGGTCGGCCTGGACCGTATCGGGCTTGGCCAGCACGCCCTCGCCCTCGATCACGTCCTTCAGGATCGCGACGATCTCGTAGGCCGCACCCGAGTGGAGATCGAGGCTACCATTGAACTTCGCAGCGCGGTCGGCTGCCGCCCGGGCTTCGGGCGTGACCGGCGCGAAGCTCGTGGGAATGATGATCGCCTCGGCCTCGGCTGCGCAGCCCTGCAGCGTCTCGAGGCTCGACGATGAGGTGAGGCCGATCACCAGCTTCGGCTTCACGCCCTGGCGGCCCAGCTCCTTCAGCATGCCGCACGTGGTGAACGGGTGCGCGGAGATGGCGACGATGTCTGCGGCCGCGCGGCGAGCCTCACGCGCCTGGTTGGTGAAGTTCGTGTCGGCGAGCAGCCACTTGGCTTCCCCCTTGATCTCGAAGCCTTCCTTCGCGGCCACTTCCTTCATCACCGCGTACCAGGTTGCCCGCGAGTGGGCGAAGTCCTCCTCCACGCCGCCGAAGATCGTCTTCAGCTCCGGCCGGGTCTTCTTCAGCCACTGAAAGAGAGCGGCATACATCGCGCCCTCGTCGGGCACGTTGCGGAATGCCCACTCCGAGATCTTTGCGAGGCCGCCCTTGATGGCGACATCGGTGAAGATCGGGAACTGCAGCCCGCTGTCGCCGGCGTCACCCACCTTCTTTTGCAGAACGCCGAAGAGCGGCTCGGCGACGTTCGAGCAGGTTGGGCCGATGCCGACCAGCGACGATGTAGAGGCGATGCGCCGTGTGACCGAGATGCCTTCCTCGGCATTGCAGCGGTCATCGAAGTAGTCGATGACGATCTTGCCCTTCGTGCCGTCGCCGAGCTTGACGCCGCCGGACTTGTTGATCTCGTCGGCCGCAGCTTCGAGCGCAGCCTTGGAGTTGATGCCGAAGGAGCGCACGACACCGGACATGGCGCCGAAGCCCGAGAGTCTTATCTCGCGCTCCTGGGCCGCGGCGGGCATCGCGCTCGAGATGGCCATCGTCGTGACGAAGGCCGAAGCTGCTAACAGACGTGGAATCGTCATGTGTGGAACCTCCCTGCAGTGCGCTTCCTTGGTGGGCTGTTGTTGTGCTTGTGCAGTGCACCGCCCTTGTCGGCCGCTCTGATGCAGCCTCTCATTGCGCGTATTGAGGCTTTTGCCAGAATAGAAGTCAAGACGGCCGCAATGCCTCCCGAAGAATATCGTTCGTCTACAGGGAGAAATTTCGGTGCTCGCAGCGCCCAGCCTCGCGTAGGCGCGAAGGCTCTGTCCGGTCATAGCGCAGTCCCGGTTTACAACGGTCGCGCTACACGGTACCCAACATTGAAGGACAACAAAAACAACCGTCCGTCACTAGACTGCCAAAGGGAGGAATATTCGGTATGAAACGCTCGAAAATGGGCTCGTGTACCATTGCGCTTGCGGCCCTGGTCGCAGGACTATCGGTAACACAGGCGAAGGCGCAGGACGTCAAGCTCACATACTTCACCGGGCCGACGGGGGGATCCTGGATCCCGATCGCGGGTGCGCTCAAATCGATCTGGGAGAAGGCTGACAAGCGTCTCTCGATCGAGAATCGTCCGGGCGCCGGTCTCGTCAACCTGAAGGCAATCGAAGAGGGCAAGGCCGAGATCGGCATGGGGAACCTGATCTCGACGGTCGATGCGCTGAACGGCATCGGTCAGGGCATCACCAAGCCCTATGTCAACGTCTGCCATCTCGCCAACATCTACCCTCAGGTCCAGCAGATCGCGGCGCGTGGCGATCAGGGCATCAACGCGCTCGCTGACTTGAAGGGCAAGAGCCTCGGGACGCTGCCGCGCGGCAACACGACGGAAGTCGTGGCATCCTGGATCATGGATGCTACGGGAGTCGGCTACAAGGGCCTGAGCAAGGTCAATTTCGCGAGCATCGCGGATCAGGCCAATATGTTCAAGGACGGCCAGATCTCCGTCTCGATGATCATTAGCACGCTGCCGACGGGCGGTATCATGGATATGGCGAACAGCCGCCCGGTCCGCATGCTCGATATTCCCGACAATATCTACAACGAATTGGTCAAGAAGAACGCCGGCTTCTCGCGCTTCACCATCCCCAAGGGCACGTATCCCGGCCAGGACAAGGACGTGCAGACCGTGCAATTCCCGGCCCATGTCATCGTGAGCTGCAAGCTGCCCGATGACGTCGTGTACGGCATGGCGAAATCCATGACCGACGCACTGCCGGAGCTGGTCAGCGTGAATTCCGTGTTCAAGGGCCAGAGCGTGAAGGATTTCGGGGCGAAGGTCTCGATCAAGTTTCATCCCGGCGCCGAAAAATACTTCAAGGAGAAGGGCGCGCTGTAGTCGCGCCGCTGCGACCTCAGCAATCTGTGCAGCGCCACTCGTGGCGCTGCGCTCGACCCGTTCGGCTGTGGGGAGCTTTCAATGACGTACGCGCGCGCGATGCAGATGCTCGTGACCGTGTTGGGCACGACATTCACCGTCTATCATCTCTACGTAGCCTTTGTGGGCGTGCCGGAGCCGTTGATTTTCCGCGGCACGCACCTCCTGTGGATGCTGGTGCTTGCGTTTCTGGTCTACGCGGGCTTTTCGGGGCGGCGGGATGAGCCTCCCGGTTTCGTCGACTGGCTGTTTGTGGCCGCGAGCCTCGCCTCGGTTGGATATATTTTCTACGAGTACGAGTACTTCATCACGCGCTTTGCCACTGTCGACGATCTGCGCCCCGCTGACTGGATTCTCGGGACGACGCTCATCGTCTGCATACTCGAGGCAACACGGCGGGTCCTCGGCGCTGCGCTCTCCATCACGGCGATCGTGTTCATGGCGTATTGCCTGACGTTCACGAACGTGTCGGCGCAGATGATGCTGGATCAGCTCTATATGACGACGGACGGCATCCTCGGCATCCCGATCAGCGTGTCGGCGACGTACGTCGTGCTGTTCATCATTTTCGGGGCATTTGTCGAGAAGACCGGCACCGGCAAGCTCTTCATGGATTTCGGCCTGGCTCTGGCCGGAGCCAAGCCGGGTGGTCCCGCCAAGGTGGCCGTTATTACGTCCGGCATGTTCGGTACGATCTCCGGCAGCGCCGTCTCCAATGTCATGACGACGGGCGTCTTCACGATCCCGATGATGAAGCGCATCGGATATCGCCCGGCGTTTGCGGGTGCTGTCGAAGCGGTGGCCTCTACTGGCGGCCAGATCATGCCGCCGATCATGGGCGCTGCCGCCTTCGTTATGGCG
>ERZ778022.2293-NODE-2293-length-20687-cov-4.202792_pt1 | contig 20687 bp, 19 predicted proteins | sample MGYA00375752_ERZ778022 | MGnify/ENA primary metagenome ERZ778022 (study PRJEB29350, sample SAMN05389826) | bioreactor metagenome | isolation source: Thiocyanate bioreactor | place: South Africa: University of Cape Town | collected 2014-04-04 ... | reverse complement strand
AGGACGTCAGCCTCTCACGTTGAAAACAGGGGTTCGATTCCCCTACGGGGCGCCACGCCGCAATATTTCCGCGATATTCTACGATGTTGTACGCCCCTGTCAGGCAGGCTTGGGGGCTCAATTCGCATCCGCATCATTCGCTGTTACCGCTCTTTTGTGGCCGCAGCAGATGTAGCCTGAGCCCCTGAGCAATGGCGGTCAGGGCCCCGTTGGACGTCAGGGCCGCCGGGGCGCGTGCACTATGGCGTCGAAGCCCCGATGTGCGGAGGGAACCCTTCCCATGGTCTTGAGCGCGGAGCCATCCGGCGCCGAACCAGCCGCGCGGTGCTCGGAGCTTAAGGGCTTCGAGTATAGTTTAGGACTTGCTGGATACCTCGTTGGGAGGACTGCTCGGTGCAAACCAAGGCAACGACGAGCGAACCTGCCTCGCAGATGTTATCGCTGCTCAACGCATGTTTGTCGACGCAAGCGCTTCACGTGGCTGCAAGGCTCGGCATTGCCGACGAGCTGAAAGCTGGCCCGCGCGGGATCGTCGAGCTATCGGCGGCGCTCGACGCTCAACCAGATACGCTCGATCGGCTCATGCGCATGCTGGCAGGCATCGGTGTATTCAGCGCAGGAGAGGACGGGACGTACGAGCTCACGCCGCTCGGCGAAACGCTGCAAACCGATGGACCCAAGTCAGTCCGGGATTGGGCGCTCTACATTGGCGCCGCCGCGCCGTGGTCCGCATGGGGCCATCTCTACGAGTCCGTCAAAACGGGCACGCCGGGCTTCGTCCTGGCTCATGGCATGCCGACATACGACTTTCTCGAGGCGCATCCCGAGCTCGCGGCATCGTTCAACCGTTGGATGAGCAAACAATCGGACCAGCAGAACGCCGCGATCGTGGATGCTTACGACTTCTCCAAGTTCCAAGTCGTTGCCGATATCGGCGGTGGCCAGGGCTCGACTCTGGCGGCCGTCCTCGCGCATTATCCTTCGCTGCGAGGCATCCTTTTCGACAAACCTTCCGTCGTGGCGGGATCGGCACCTCTGGACGCGAGCGGAGTGCGCGTCCGCTGTGATGTCGTCGGCGGGGACATGCTGGAGGCGGTGCCTGGAGAGGCTGATCTCTACATCATCAAGCGCGTCCTGATGATTTGCAGCGATGCCGAGGCAGCCACGGTTCTGAAAAACTGCGCGGCTCACATGCGATCAGGCCGCAAAGTGCTTGTCGTTGAGATGGTCATGCCGCCGGTGGGCGAGTCTGGCCCAGCGACAACGTTCGACATCCTCATGTTGCTCGCCAACAAAGGCGGGCGCATTCGGACAGAAGCCGAATTTCGCGCGCTATTCGCGGAGGCCGGGCTGAAGCTCGACCGCGTGATCCCCACTCGCTCGCCGAACGTACTTCTCGAGGGAACGCCTGTTTGACTTTTCCCTGCAAGGAACCGGCAGCATGAGCCGCCCGCTCAGCATTGCCGTCGCGCCATACGACCGCACGCTTCCGCTCATGGCCGGGCTCGTCCCGATCGCCGGCGTGGCGCCGACCTATGTGACGGCGCCGCTCGAGGAGATCTTCGCGCGCGCCTTCGACGAGCAGGCCTTCGACGTCACGGAGCTCTCCTTCAGCAACTACCTCTACCTGACGGCCACCACCGGCTGCCCTTATGTCGGCCTGCCGGTGTTCCCCTCGCGCGCCTTCAGGCATTCGGCCGTCTATATCCGCACGGATCGCGGCATCCGAGGGCCCCGCGATCTCGCAAGCCGCCTCGTCGGCGTGCGCGAATTCTCGATGACGGCGGCCCTGGTCGCGCGCGGCGTGCTCGAGGACGATTTCGGCCTGCGGGCTGCCGAAGTGCGCTGGCGCTATGGGCCGGCGGACAGCGAGGACTCCAAGCCCATCATTCGCGTGCGGCCGAATGGAGTCGAGCTCGAGCCCCTGACCGGCGCGGACAATCTTTCCGATGCGCTGGCCGAGGGCGCACTCGATGCCCTGATCGCCTACAAGCCGCCGAAGGCCTTCCTGAAGGGCGCTCCCAACATCCGGCGCCTGTTCGTCGACTATCCTGCCATCGAGGCCGACTACGCGCGGCGCACCGGCATCTTCCCGATCATGCATCTGATCGGTGTGCGCCGAGAAATTGCAGAGCGCGAGCCGGACCTCTGCCGTCACATCTGCGATGCCTTCGATGCGGCGCGCCGCTATGCCATGGCGCGCACGCAAGAGACACAGGCGCCGTTCACGAGCCTGCCCTGGGCACCGGCGGAGATGGCGCGTGTCAGCGGCATTCTCGGCGGTGACTTCTGGCGCTACGGCGTACAAGCAAACCGCGCGGCCATCGAAGCGCTCTGCCGCTACTCCTTCGAGCAGGGCATTGCCCCGCGAAAGCTCACGCCCGAGGAGCTATTCGTCCCCGGCACGCTCCATTGGGAAAGCACGGCCTGAGCCTCTAGGCCGCCTGTGCGCGCACGCGCTTCAAGCCCCATGCCGCGACCGGCCAGAGCAGTGCCGCGATCGTCATCGCAGCGAGTACGGCCGCAACCGGGCGATTGAAGAAGGGAATGATGCTGCCATCGGACTTCATGATCGACGTCACCAGATTCTGCTCGACCATGGTGCCCATGATGATACCGAGAACCATCGCCGCGACGGGATAGCCATTGCGCTCCATGACGTAGCCGATAACGCCGAACGCGGCGACGGTCAGCACCGCGAACAGATTGTTGCCGGTGGCAAAGGCACCGACCGCGCAGAGCAACACGATGACCGGCATGACGGATGCGCGGGGCGCTCTCAACACGTGGCTCGACGCGCGTATCATCGCTATGCCGAGCGGGATCATGAGGATGTTGGCGAGAATGAAGATGATGTACAGCGCATAAATGCTCGACGCCTGCTCGGTGAACAGCGTCGGGCCCGGATTGAGGCCTTTCATGTAGAGAACGCCGATCGCGATCGCGGTGATCGTATCGCCTGGAATGCCGAACAGAAGCGCCGGCACCCAACCTGCGGCCAAAGCCGAGTTGTTGCCTGATCCGGACTCGATCAAACCCTCCGGATGTCCCGTCCCGAACTTTTGCGGTTCCTTGGAGAACCTCTTCGATACCGAATATGCGACCCAGGCAGCGATGTCGGCACCCGCGCCGGGCAGGACGCCGATCAGAACGCCTATGATGTTTCCTCGGAACTGTTGCTTTGGATACTGCTTCGTCAGCGCCCATTGTCCGGCGAGAATGCTGCCGAGCCGCCGCCGCTCGGGCTTGGGCGGCTCCGCCGTCAGCATCGCGCGCATGACCTCGGAAACCGCGAACACGCCGACGAGCGCCGGGATCACCTCGATGCCGCCGAGCAGATTGGTATTGCCGAATGTAAAGCGCGGCGTACCGGCAGGGTTCTCGATTCCGATGCACGATACGAGCAGGCCAAGCAACATGCTCGCGATGGCCTTCACCGGCGATGAGCGGGAGACCAGCGTCGCGCACATCAGCCCCAGAAACGCCAGCCAGAAGTATTCGAATGTCGAGAAGCGAAGCGCCATGCTTGCGAGCGGAGGTGCCAACGCCATCAGCGCGAGCGTGCCGAAGATGCCGCCGAGAGCGCTGAACCAGAGGCCGATGCCGAGCGCCAACTCCGGCCGCCCCTTGCGGGTCATGGCATAAGCTTCATCCGTGTAGGCAGCCGATGCCGGCGTTCCCGGAATGCGCAGCAGGGCTCCCGGGATGTCGCCGGAGAAAATCGCCATGGCGGACGACGAGATAATTGCACCGATTGCTGCGATGGGCGGCAAATAGAACGTAATCGGCACGAGCAGTGCCGTCGCCATCGTCGCCGTGAGACCCGGCACAGCCCCGACAATCAGGCCGTAGATCGACGCGAACAGGATGGCGAGCAGGACGTCCGACTGAAAAACCAGTCCAAAACCTTGTGCGATCTCGCTCATGGCAGGCCGATCCATGGCAGCGGGAGCAGGCCCGAGGGCAACGGCACACGCAAGAGCTGGAGAAAGAGCAGGTTGATGACGAGGGGCGCGCCGATGGCCACCGGAATTGCGAGGCGCCCGCGCGCGCCGAGCGCCAGCGATGTGACGAGGACGATGGCGGCAGCCGTCGGCAGAAAGCCCAGCCAATCGACGACGTAGACATAGAAGATCAGCAGCACCGGAGGCAGGAGAACCCACAACTCGCGCCATCGGCTCGGCGATGGTTCGGCGGCGTCAGGTGCATCCTCCGTCTGGGCAGTAGCCGCTGTCAGCTCGGCTTCCGCCTCATTTTCGTAGCGGCGGCCGACACCCGCGGCAATCAAGCCACCGCAGATAGCGAGGCTGATACCGACAATCATCGGAAAGACTTCGGGGCCGATCTGCTGGCCGGGTACGGGCGGCAGTCGCGAGCCGCCATAGGCTGCAACGCTGCCCAGGGCGACCAGGAACAGCCCTGTCACGCGATCAGAAAGCTGCATCAGGGATATTGTCTCGAAAAGCGCTTGGATCGTGAGGAGACGGCCCGCGCACTGCCACGCGGGCCGGCCCTGAGCATCAGCCTTTTGCGAGGCCTGCAGCTTTCATCGCGACGCCCATGGCCTTGTTGCCCTCGTCCATGAACTTCGCAAAGCCGGTCGCATCGGCCCAGCGTATGCCGAAACCGCGGTTGTTCATGAACTCGTGGTACTCCTTCGACTCGTTGACCTTCTTGAGGGCAGCGGTCAGCGTATTGGCAATGGCCGGCGGAAGGCCCTTCGGCGCCGTGAAGCCGCGCCATGCACCGGTCGTGTAGTCGATGCCCATGGCCTCCTTGAGCGTCGGCACATCCTTGAAGGCCGGATTGCGCTCGGCGGCCATGACCGCGAGGCTGCGCGCCTTGCCGGCTTCGATGATCGCGCGCGCTTCAGGTACCGAGCAGGTGACGAGGTCGAGACCACCGGCCGCGAGATCCTGCATCGCTGGCGCAGCGCCATTGAGCGGCACCCACCTCACATGATCCGGCTTCAATCCCATGGCCGTCAGCCAGCCGACCAGAGCCAGGTGCCAGATGCCGCCCTGACCGGTGCCCGAAGCTTTGAGCGAGCCGTGGGGCGCCTTCTTGATGGCGTCGGCGAGCTCCTTGACGGTCTTGTAGGGGCTCGCGGCATTGACCTGGATGCCCGGGGGATCCTCGTTCATGAGGGCGAGCGGCGTGTAGCTGTCCGGCTTCAGCTCGGTCAGGCCCTGCCAATGCATCATGGAAATTTCGACCGTGACAATGCCGAGCGTGTAGCCGTCCGGCGGCGCGGCCGCGATCGCGGCGTGACCGACAACGCCGGAGCCGCCCGTACGATTGACGACATTCACCGGCTGCTTGAGCTCTCGCTCCATAACCGAAGCGACGATGCGTGCCGTGGCGTCGGTGCCGCCGCCGGCCCCCCATGGGCAGATGATCGTGATCGGACGCGTCGGGTAGGCCTGGGCAGATGCGGAACCGGCGCCGACGGCGGCAGCAGCCGCCAGTGCGCCGCCGCCGACGAGAATCTCGCGGCGCGTACGTGATGCCATCTTCGTTTCCTCCATTAGGTTTTGATTATTGCCGCGAGGATAGCGAAAGCCTGATTGGGGCGCTAGCGGCCGTTTGTTGTGCGGCGCCGGTCAATCTCACGTTGGAAAATCCAGGTCTGTGGTCGCCCAGACAGCCGAGCGCTCAGGCTCCTGCCTGCTCGTGGGATTCGTTCCTCTTTGAGAACAACGGGAGGATCGCCGGCATGCCCCATCAGCGCTTTCGAAAGTACAACACCAAGGACATCTATCCTGGCCAGTCGCTGGACAACGACCTGGCGATGGCGGTACGCGTCGGCAATCGTATCTGGCTACGTGGCCAGACCGGCCTCGATCTCGAGGGCAACTTCGTGGGTGTCGGCGATGCCGCGGCACAGGCTGAGAACGCCATGCGCTGCGTGAAGATCCTGCTCGAAGAGGCAGGCTCGGAGCTCGATCACATCGTGAAAACGACAGTCTACCTGGCGGATCGCGCGCACCGCGAGCCTGTCTATCAGGTCGTCGGGCGCTGGCTCAAAGGCGTGTATCCCTGCCAGACGGGATTGATCGTGGCGGGGCTCGCGAAGCCCGAGATGCTGATGGAGATCGATGTCGAAGCCGTCATTCCGACAGATGGCTGAGACGGAAGCACGGCGCGGGATCAAAACATGAGTGGCCGACCCGATCGGTCGGCCACTCACGCTTAACAGGCGGTGTTACTTCTTGCCCACGGCGTCGGAGACGCACTTCTTCGCGAAGCTCGTCTTGGCGGCGCCGGCAAGCTTCTTGTCGGCAGCGGCCCTGTCACAGCTCGCCGACGCATCCTTCTCGCACTTGGTCATGAACGACTTCTGCGCCGCACCGGCCAGCTTCTTGGCATCGGCCTGGGCCTGGCACGATCCCGGACCCTGCGCATGGGCGACAGAGGCACTGGCAACGAGAGCAAGAGCAACGACAAGGGTCCTCATGGGACACTCCCTAGAGCTGTTGAGGCGCGCATTCATGGCGAGTCGCGATGAATGCCGCATGAATCCCGCAACGCACATGTGAGGCTGCGGTTCACACGAATAAAATTAAACGAAATTCAGAAAATTATCGACCTCGCTCCATCTCCCTGAGCTTGCCGACGATTCCGCTCGGGAAGAAGTACACGCTGAGGATGAACAGGACGCCGAGCCACAGCAGCCAGCGGTCCGGGTGCAGCAGGTGCGGGACGAGCGGCAGCGCGGAGGTCGCCTCGCTCGCAACCGCCATCAGCTTCTGCAGATAGTTCTGCGCGAGGATGAAAAGCGTCGCGCCGATCACGGCACCGTAGAGCGTGCCCATGCCGCCGATCACGACCATGAGCAGGATGTCGAGCATGATCGCGAACGAAAGCGTGGTGTCGGGCCCGGTATAGCGCACCCAGATCGCGCTCATCGCGCCCGCGAGCACCGCCATGCCCGCCGCGAGGCAGTTCGCGACCGTGCGGTAGTACACGACGTTGTAGCCGAGTGCCTCGGCACGAAAGTCGTTCTCGCGGATGGCCTGGAGCACGCGGCCGAACGGCGAGTTCACGATCCTGAGTGCTGCAAGGAGCAGCAGCAGCGCCGAGAAGAACACGAGGTAGTAGCTGAGAATGCGTCCGTCGATACGCAAACCGAGAGCCGGCAGATCGAACAGCACAGTGCCGGGACGCAGCAGTTGCGGGACGCGGAACGAGCGTCCGTCCTCGCCGCCGGTGTATTCGGAGAGCTGGCTCGCGAGAATCGCGAAGGCAGAGGCGACCGCGAGCGTGATCATCGCATAGAAGATCGCGCGCACGCGCAGCGAGAGCAGCCCGATCACGAAGGCGAGCACGGCGCCGACAACGAGCGCTATCGCGAGCCCGAGCCCTGCCGATGTCCAGGTCGGCCCCCAACCGTAGAGTGCCAAGCCCACACCGTAGCCACCAATGCCGAAGAACATGGTGTGTGCGAACGAGACGATACCCGTATAGCCGAGCAGTAGATCGTAGCTCGCGACGAGCACGATGAAGATGCAGATCTTGGCCGCCGTATTGATCGGCTGCGAACCGCTGAAGAGGAAGGGCGCAAAGGCGAGCACGAGAAAAATCGCGAGCAGCAGGAAGCTCAGAATGCGGCTCCGCGGCATGTCGCCGGAAAGTGCGGACTGGATCATCGCGCGCTCCTACCGCCTCGCCACCGGATAGAGGCCTTGCGGCCGCCACATGAGGATCGCGACCATGAGCAGGATGTTCGACGCAACCGCGATCTTCGGCGCGAGAAAGCCGGTGTAGTTGGCCATGAGCGCCACAAGGATCGCGCCGAGGAAGCAGCCGCCGACCGAGCCGAGCCCGCCGATGATGATCACGATGAAGACGAGCACCATGACATCGCCGCCGATCGCGGCCGTGAGTGTCTCGCGATAGAGCGCCCACATCGTCCCGCCGAGCCCCGCGAGTGCCGATCCTGCGATGAACACGCCGACGAAGAGCTGACGTATGCGGTAGCCGAGCGCTTCGACCATCTCGCGGTTCTCGACGCCGGCGCGGATGAGTAGCCCGACCTTCGTGCGGTTCAGCACGAGTTGCATGACGATGAAAACAGTGAGGCCCACGGCCACGGCGAGAAGCCGGAATTTCTCGAGGGCGAAATCGCCGATCGTGATCGCGCCACGGAGCCCACCCGGCAGGGGCATGGGCTTCTGATCCCCGCCCCAGACCACATGAATGAGCTGCTCGGCCACGATCAGGCCGCCCATGGTAATGAGGATCTGTTTCAAGTGCTGGCCATAGACGGGCCGCACGATGACGCGCTCGAAGGCCCAGCCGAGCACACCGGTGCCGATCATGGCGGCAATGACCGCCAGCAGCAGCGCTGCGAGGTTGAGCGAGAGCGCATCCGACTGCACCCAGCCGCTGAGCGGGGCGAGCACGGTCATGGGCATGTAGGCGCCGATCGCGATGAACGCACCATGGCCGAAGTTGAGCACGGCCATGAGGCCGAAGATGAGCGTGAGCCCGCTTGCGATGACGAAGATCATCATGCCCATGGCGAGCGCTGCGACCGTCAGCGTCACCCACGTCGTCGGGCTGCCGATCAGCGGCAACGCCGCAAGCGCGAGCACCGGCGCGATGAGCACCGGCAGCAGATCGCGCGGCGTCTTCGGCAGGTCATCCGTGGCGGGGCGTAGTGTCGTCGTCGCCATGTGCCGTTCCTACTGATGCGCCGCGAGCGAGAGCCCGAGCAGGCGCGTCTGCAGCGCACTGTCGGCGGCGAGCTCTTTCATGGAGCCGCGATGGACAATGCGGCCATCGTCCATGATGGCGACGCTGTCGCCGAGGCTCGCGGCAAAGCGGAAATTCTGCTCGACGAGCAGGATGGTGGTCCGGTCGCGCTTCAGCTCCTTGAAGGCCGTGATCATGCCCTCGATGATGGCCGGGGCGATGCCTTTGGTCGGCTCGTCGATGAGGATGAGCGCCTTCGGCTCGACGATCGCACGCGCAATCGAGAGCATCTGCTTCTGCCCGCCGCTCAGCAGACCCGCAGGAAGCTGCCAGAAACGCTTGAGCGCCGGGAACAGCCCGAAGATCCAGTCAAGGCGCGCTGCATCAGGTGGACCGAGGCGCGCGGCGAGCCGCATGTTCTCGGCGACGGTGAGATCCGCGAACACGCCCATGCTCTCGGGCACATAGCCAATGCCGAGGCGCGCGATATCCGGCGTTGATCGACCACCGATGGACTGCCCGTCGAAAGTGATCGTGCCTTTGCTCGGCGGCCAGAGGCCCATGATCGTTCTGAGCGTCGTCGTCTTGCCGGCGCCATTGCGGCCGAGCAGGACGGTCAGCTCGCCGCGCGGCACGACGAGGTCCACACCCTGCAGGATGTGATACTGGCCGATGTGCGTGTGCACGCCGTCGAGGCTCAGCAGCGCGTTGCTCACGACACGGCCTCCCCCGCGCTGTCCGCCTCGGGCATGGAGCCGAGATAGGCCTGCTGCACGATCGGCGAGGCGATGACCGTCTCGGGATCGCCATCGGCGACGAGCTGGCCGTTGTGGAGCACGACGATACGATCCGCGAGTGAGCGCACCACATCCATCTTGTGCTCGACGAGCAGGATGGTCTTGTCGCCCGCAGCCTTCAGCCGCTTGATGAGATCGAGCACGACCGGCACCTCGTCGACGGACATGCCGGCCGTCGGCTCGTCGAACATGTAGACGTGCGGCTCGAGTGCCATCATGAGCGCCACCTCGAGCTTGCGCTTGTCACCGTGCGGCAGCGCGGCGGCGGCGAGATCGCGCTTGTCCTGCAGGTTCACCTCTTCGAGAAAGTGCTCGGCGCGATTGATCCACTCGGCGTGGTGATCCCAGCGGCTCCAAAGGCTCGCGGCGGCCCGCGCTTTGGCCTGCACGGCGAGCCGGACGTTCTCGGCGACCGTCAGGTTCGGGAAGAGATTGGTGATCTGGAAAGCGCGCCCGATACCTCGCTTCGCGCGCTCGGCAGTGCTCAGGCGCGTGACGTCCTCACCATCCAGATGGACGCTGCCGGAGGTCGCAGGGAGCTGCCCGGACATGAGATTGAAGTACGTCGTTTTGCCCGCGCCATTGGGCCCGACGATCGCGGTCAGGCTGCCCGCATGAAAGGCGCAGCTCACGTCATCGACAGCCGCGTGGCCGCCGAAGCGGATGGTCAGGCCCTTGGTTTCGAGAACGGGACTGGACATGAAGCGCGGCCCTGCGGCGTCGATATAAGTCAAATCCGGCGGACGCGGCGCGCGCGACCGCCGGATTTTTGGATAGCCGCGCCTTACTTCGGCACTGTGACCGGCAGCGGCATCTTGCTCGCCGGGATCGTCGCGACCAGATCGAGGACGTCGTTGTCCTTGGCGTCCTTCTTGATGCGGAAGTGATACATGTCCTGCATGGCCTGATGGTCCTCCTTGCGGAAGGTCATCGTGCCCTTGGGCGTCTCGAAGCTCAGGCCTTCCATGGCGGCGATCAGCTTCTCGGTGTCGGTCGAACCCGCCTTGGTAAGGCCGGCGACGACAGCAGCCGCAGCAGAGAAACCACCCGCGACGAAGAAGTCCGGCGGCGCGCCGTGGCGCTTCGTGTACTCGGCCTTGAGCCAGTCATTGAGCGGGTTCTTCGGGAAGTCGTAGTAGTAATAGATGCCGCCCTCGGTGCCGGCGAACTGCTTCCAGGCATTCATGACCGGCAGGATATTGCCGCCCGGCGCGAGCGCAATGTTGAAGCGCTCGGGCTTCATGTCGGCGAACTTCGCGAGCGGATGCGGGCCGGCCCAGATGAAGCCGATAATGCGCTTGCCCGGCTGATCCTTCAACGCATTGAAGAGGCGCTCGGCAAATGGCGCGAAGTCGGCCGTATTGCCGGCCGCATATTCCTCCGCAACGATCTTGGCACGCGGACGGAGAGACGTGAGCGCTTCCTTGTAGGCCTTCACGCCATCGCGGCCGAAAGCCGTGTCGAGGCCCAGCATGCCGATCGCGACATCCTCGTTCTCGGGGACGGTCGCGGCATTCGCGAGCGCATCCTGATAGGACGAACGGCCCGTGCGGAAGATGTAGCGGTTCCACTTGGCGCCGGTGATCGAGTCAGCCACTGCCGGCTCGACAATCAGCACCTTCTTGTGCTCCTCGGCGACGGGCAGCATGGCCAGCGCGACCGGCGATCCCGTCGTGCCGACGGCAATGTCGACCTTGTCGTCGCCGTAGCATTCCTCGAGCAGGGTCTTGCCGCGATCGGGCTTCAACTGGTCGTCCTTGACGATGACCTGCAGCTTGTCGGCACCAACCTGCATGGTGCCTTTCGTGAGGTACTCGAGGCCCATCATGAAACCGGCCTCGGTCTGCTTGGCATAGGCCTCGAGCGGGCCCGTCTTGCCGGCAATGAGGCAGATCTTGATGTCCTTGGCGCTTGCCGCCGGCGCCATCAGTACGAGCGCCGGAACTGCGAGAAGGGTCGCCAAACTGCTCCCCGTCCGCCACGACTTATGGGTCGTTCTCAGCATGATCTCCTCCCTTGCATGACCTGAATATGACACTTGAGTCAGGTTTCATGTTAGGCTAGCTATCCGTGGGTAAGTCGTCAAGCTGCGTTGCGACGCTCAAAGGGTCTTTCGCAGGACCGTTCATGTCACAATCGGATCCATCGCCGGCACTCCCCGCGCCCAAGACCAAGCGCGGCCAGCGCACGCGCGAGCGCATTCTGGATGCTGCCGAAAAGGAGATCGGCGGGCGCGGCTTCGCCGAAGCTTCGATCAGCACGATCACGGCGCAAGCGAAGGTCGCGCAAGGCACGTTCTACGTCTATTTCCGAACGAAAGAGGATGTGATGCGCGAGCTGGTCCTGCGCATGGGTCGGCGGCTACGGCGCCATCTCACGCTCTCGATCGTCGATGCGCCTGACCGGCTCGAAGCCGAGCGTCGGGGCTTGCGCGCCTTCCTCGAATTCGTGCGCGCCAATCCGAACCTCTATCGCGTCGTTGCGGAAGCGCAGTTCGTCGATCCCGAGGTGTACCGGCGCTACTACGAGGACTTCGCGAAGAGCTACAGCACGGCGCTGCGGACCGGCGTACGGCGCGGCGAGATCTCCAAGGGCGATGCGGAGGTTCGAGCCTGGGCGCTCATGGGCCTCAGCGACATGATCGGAATGCGCTATGCGCTCTGGGACGGCAAGATTAAGCTCGATCAGGTGTCGGACGCCGCGTTCGAGTTCATCGCCAAAGGCCTCGAACAGCGCCGGCGGGGGTGACACGCGCGCTGCATAACGGCGCCGTGCGGTCTTGGAGGCATTCATGCGCACCATTCCCGACTTCGCACGCCAGCGCGCGCTGCTGACGCCGGGCGCAATTGCCTTCCGGGATGTTGCGGGCGATCGGACGTGGACTTTCGCGGAGGTCGATGATCTCGCCGAGCGTCTCGCCGCAATGCTCGAAGCGCGCGGATGCAAAGAAGGCGAGCGCGTTGCTGTCCTCTGTCACAACACGCCATTCTTCTTCGCGCTGCTTTTTGCCTGCGCAAAAGCAGCGCTCATTCTCGTGCCGCTCAACTGGCGCCAGACAGCGAGCGAGCTCGGCCCGATCCTGGCGGATAGCGGCGCGCGACTTCTCCTGCACGATGAGGCGACGTCGCCGCTCGCCGACATCATCGCACGCGAAGGCAACATCGAACGCCTGACCTTCGATGACTGCGAGAAACTTGCCGAGCGTGCCACCACGCGCCAGGATCGCGAGACCACTTGGCCGACGAACCGCGTCTGGTATCTGCTCTACACATCCGGCACTACCGGCAAGCCCAAGGCCGTGATCCAGACGCCGAGCATGGCGCTCGCGAACGCCATCAACGTGCAGCAGGCGACGGGCCTCGGCCCCGAGGACGGCACGGTGAATTTCCTGCCGCTCTTCCACACGGCCGGCATCAATCTGCACGCGCTCCCCGTGTTCATTGCGGGCGGCACGAGCCATGTGCTCCAGAAATTCGATGTCGATCCGCTGCTCGATCTCATCGAAGCAGGATCGGTGACGATCTTCTTCGGCGTCCCGGCCATCTATCAGGCGATCAGCCTTCACCCGCGTTTTCCGCGCATGGACTTCAGCCGCGTCCGCCATTGGGGATGCGGCGGCGCACCGCTGCCCGAAAATCTCATTCATGCCTTCCTCGCCAAGGGCGCGCTCGTGTGCAACGGGATGGGCATGACGGAGACGGGACCGACCGTCTTCCTCATGGATCCGGCGCACGCAAAGGAAAAGATCGGCTCGGTCGGCAAGCCGCAGATCATGACCGAGGTGCGGCTCGTCGATGCTTCAGGCGCCGTGGTGGCCGATGACGCGTCGGGCGAGATCCAGTTCCGCGGGCCGAACATCACGCCCGGCTACTTCAACAATCCGCAAGCGACTGCGGCTGCGTTCGATGGCGATTGGCTCAAGTCCGGCGATGTCGGGCGGCGCGACGCGGACGGCTACTACACTATCGTCGATCGCATCAAGGACATGTACATATCGGGCGGCGAGAACGTCTATCCGGCCGAGGTGGAGGCCGTCCTGCACGCGCATCCCGCCATCCTCGAAGCCGCCGTCATCGGTGTTGCCGACACCAAATGGGGCGAGGTCGGCCACGCGTACATCCTCATTCGCCCTGATCAAACAATCGATCAGGCCGAGGTGCGTGCATGGTCGCGCGCACGGCTCGCAGCGTACAAAGTCCCGCAGCACATCACGTTCGTCGGCGAGTTCCCGCGCACAGCCGCCGGCAAAATCCAGAAGCACATGCTGCGGCGCGCGACATCACGGGACTAGGCACTATGTCCGCGGCGTCAGGCGCAGCACATGCTGCGTCGGCCCAGGCAGGAACGGCGTCGGCGCGCCCTGCACCCATGCCTCATGTCCCGCGCGCCAGAAGGGCGACAGCGGATGGCCGCTCTGGCCTGCAGGCATCTCGATGATGCCCTCTGCCTCATGCCCGGGCGCGACGGCCATGCGCTGCGACGCGCCGAAAGCGGGCCGCTGCACGCGCGGCATGTCGTCATCACCAGGGAGCGCCACATCGGGCATGCAGAGGTAGCGCTTCGCCATATCAGGCAAGGCGCGAGCGAGCGGATGACAGATCGACGAAGCGCGATTGACGTCGCCCCACGTGCGGAAGGTGCCGTCTTTCCTGAGGTTCGCCGGATCGCGCGCGACATCACGGGCGGCGGCGGCGAGGAGTTCATCCCACGATCCATGACCTGCGGTCAGCAGGTGTGCGGGCTTGATGGTGACGAGCGGCCAAAGCCAGCCTTCAGTCTGGCCGAGCCGAAGCTCGCCGGCACCGTTGGCAACGGCCTGAGGGAATGCGCCGAGCAGCATCGAAGTCGCGCGCCGCTCGACGGCTTCGCGGTAGCGCCGCGTCAGGAGATAGCTGATGGAGTCCGCAGATGCGCGCCCATCCCACTTCTGAGAGGCCACCTCGAGACGAGCGAGCAGCGGATCGCTGCCCGCACCCGCAAGCACCACGCGCAGGAGCTTCCACCAGCGCTCGAGGTAGATTGCGCGATCGTCGAGCTCGATGCCGAGGATGTCGCGCTCGGTGAAGCGCTCCCGCGCCATGAGGCCGTCGCGGATCTGGCGGGCGCGTGCGCTGTTGTCCCGGCCGATATAGCCGACGCGTGCGTTCTGATCACGCGGTTGTTTGCTGTCCAGAGCCGTCCTGTTGCGGGGTCACGCACTTCAGGCGCGATCGAGGTCGAGAGCGACCACGGAGGGCACGCGCCCGCCGGAACGACGACGCGCTCGATGCCGGTGCGATTGCATGGCGCCTGCCAGTTTGGCAATGCGCCAAGGATGCGCCAGCCGATGCGACCCGAGCTGTCTGCCACGACAAGGTTCTGCACGGGCGTGCCCGCACGGTCGGCAACGGCAAATGCCTCGTCGAGGTTGCGCGCGTGCACGAACTCGGCGAGGCCGCTGCTGACCGCACCTGAAACATGCGCAACCCAGCGCAAGGCAAGCAGGCTGCCGTCCGGCTCCCGCCGGAGGATGGGCCCCCACTCGGTCTCGCGAACGACGAGCTGCTCCGGCGCCGCGCCCGCAACCTCGATGGTCTCGCGGTGCTCGGTAATGCCGCACTGAGCGAGCGTCCCGGTGCACGGCGGCATCTGCGCCCACTGTGAGATGTCGTTGTAGGCGTTGGTCAGCGCCCAGGCGACGTGCCCCGTGCTCCCCGCGATCACGCCAGGGATACCCGGAACCGTGAAGCCAGACACGTCGACGCGCCCGCCGGGCGCCAGCGGATCGGGGTAGATCAGTCGCGCGCGGAACCATATGCCCGGCGCGCGAAGTGCCAGATGCATGTCGCCGCCGACGATGGCACGACCATCCTTCGTCAAGGCTCCCGCGACGGCGAGATTGTTGCTGCCGGGCGCGCTTTCACTGCCGGGAACTGCGCCGGATCTCGGCTCCGCGGGCAGGCGGCGCAGATCGATCACATCCGGCCCGGGCAGCGGGGCGTCGCCGAGACTCTCGCCGACGATTGGGGCATCCCAAGACGTGCCACCATGATTGAGCATCGCGAAGAGCGGCGCCGGCAATGACCGGCTCAGGCGCCAGAGCGCCAGCCGCGCGAACGAATGATAGCCCTGCAGGTCAAAATAAAGGGCGTTGCCGGTGAGCACCGTATCCTCGGCCGTCCAGGCTGCTGGCCGCTGGCGCAAGAGGACATAGGGCCATGGCCTGACCGACAGCGCCGCAAGGCCAGCATTCGCGCCCGCCGAATACGCGTCGAGCAACGGCCGCCAACTGCCGAGCACCTTGGGGTCGAGAATGTGCTCCGCAACGCGGGCGCGTAAGCGATGCACGCGGCGCTCGCGGTCCATCGGCACCGTCGCGGGCCCAAGCAGTGCCGACAACTCCCCGGCAGCACTGCGCCGGGCGAGGTCCATCTCGAAGAAGCGCTCCTGGGCGTGGACGAAGCCGAGCGCGCGCACCACGTCGGCCTCGCTCCCGGCCTCGATGGTGACGACGCCGAGCGCGTCGCGCGAGATCGTCACCGGGCTCGAGAGCCCGGGAAGGGCCACCTCGCCCTCGAGCCGGGCAAGGCTGCCGCGGAGGCCCTGCCAAGCTGCCAGAGCGCCGATCAGCGCGAGGACCACCACGCCGAGCAGCGCGCGCAAGCCCCACCTCCGCCACGAACTCGTGCGCGGAGGCCGGGCAGACGCCTGATGATCCGAAATAGGATTAGTCGCTTTGTCGGGTTGCATGTGGGCCTGGCAGAGGGAGCCGCGTCGCCTCGCATGATGTGCGCTCGATTGGGCCGGATGTCACGGGGGCTGGCGTCGGCCAATGCCCCGCCCGGGCATCGAGCTTTCCTTAGCCCATGCCAAACCCTACTTTTTTGACATCGCGCTCACGCACATGTGAAGAATTCAATCAATTGAATTATTCAATCGAATGAACGATATTGGACATATGAAACAGCCGAAGAAGACCACGCCCGACGCCGCTGAAGCCGCAGGTGACCGCGGTGACGTCACCCGGCAAAAGCTGCTGAACGCGGCCATCGACGTATTCGGCCACTACGGCTTCGACGGCACGACCACGCGCGCGCTCGCCTCGGCTGCCGGCGTCAACTTGCAAGCCATCCCGTACTACTTCGGCGGCAAGGAGGGCCTCTATCTCGCCGCAGCGGACCATCTCGCGACGATGATCTCGAGCCACGTGAGCGGGCGCCGCCAGCAGGTCCAGGCCCGGCTCGCGGAGATCCAGAGCGAGGGCCGCGCTGTCACGCGCGACGAGGCGCGGGAACTTTTGACCAGTCTGCTGCACACGCTCGCCGAGGTGATGGTGAGCGAGAAGTCGCGCGCGTGGGCCCGCTTCCTCATCCGCGAGCAGATGGAGCCGACCGAGGCCTTCGCGCGTGTCTACGAGAGCGTCATGCGACCGATGATCGAGGCCATACGCCGGCTCGTCGGCATTCTTCTCGATGATGAGCCGACCTCCGAGCACGTACGGCTCAGGGCGATTTCGCTCATCGGCAGCGTGATGGTCTTCCGGGTCGCCAATGCGGCCGCGCTGCGCCAGCTCGAGTGGTCCGAGATCGGCCCGCGCGAGTTCAATGCCATTTGCGCGCTCATTACCGAGATCGTGCACGCGCTCGATCGTAGAGGCCAAAAATGAAGCACAAGGCCCTCCCCCTGATTGCTCTCGCGCTCGCAGCAGGCGCCGCTGCCTTTTGGTGGACCGATCCGCTGGGCTGGCGCACCGGCGATGGCGGGACGCAACTCACGCTCTACGGCAATGTCGACATCCGGCAGGTGCAGCTCGGCTTCCGTGTGAGTGGTCGCCTGATCGAGGCTCTCGTCGACGAAGGGGACAAGGTCAAGGCCGGGCAAAAGCTCGCGAGCCTCGATACTCAGCCCTATCAGGACCAGATCGCCATCGCCCAGGCGCAGGTTGGCTCCGCGCGCGCCACACTCGACAAGCTCGTGACCGGGCCGCGCCAGGCGGAGATCGACCAGGCGCGCGCCAACCACGCCGAGCGCGTTGCCGACCAGCAGAATGCCGAGCTCGCATTCGAGCGCACCGCACGCCTGAGACCCGGCGGCGCAGTGTCGGAAGCGGCACTCGATCAGGCCAAGGCAGCGCGCGACATGGCCGTGGCGCGGACGCAATCGGCCCAGGAGGCCCTGCGCCTGCTCGAGGAGGGCACGCGGCCCGAGGATATTGCGGCGGCACGTGCAAATCTCCAGGCGAGCGAATCCAGTCTCGCATCCGCCCAGACCTCCTTGAAGGATGCAACGCTTGTCGCGCCTGCAGATGGTGTGATCCTCTCGCGCGTCCGCGAGCCCGGCGCGATCGTTTCTCCGAGCGATATCGTCTACGTGCTCTCGCTGGCGAATCCGGTCTGGGTCCGCGCTTACATCGCTGAGCCGAACCTCGGCCGCATTCATACCGGCATGAGGGTGCAGGTCTTCACCGACAGCGCACCCGACAAGCCTTACAGCGGCACCATCGGCTTCATCTCCCCCGTCGCGGAGTTCACGCCGAAGTCCGTCGAGACGCCCGAGCTGCGCACGGACCTCGTGTATCGCCTGCGCATCGTGATCGATCAGGGCAGCAACGGCCTGCGCCAGGGCATGCCTGTCACCGTGCGGATCCCCCTCGGCAAGGGCGACGCAGGTGGATCATGACGAGCGCGGCGACAAGCACCGAGCCGAGACCGGACGTCATCCAGCTCGATGGCGTGACCAAGAAATTCGGGAGCGCACCGCCGGCCCTTGATGGTGTCACGGCTTCCATTCGCGGCGGCGAGATCACGGGGCTCGTGGGACCGGACGGCGCGGGCAAGACCACGCTCATCCGCCTGATGACCGGCCTCATGCTGCCCGATGCGGGGACCATCGATGTGCTCGGCCATGACACGCGCACGGATGCGGCGCGCATCCAGGCCGAGATCGGCTACATGCCGCAGCGCTTTGGCCTCTACGAGGATCTTTCCGTCCAGGAAAACCTCGATCTCTACGCCGATCTGCGCGGACTCGAGAAAGCTGATCGCCCCGCCGTCTTCGACGAGCTGCTGACCTTCACGGATCTCAAGCGCTTCACGGCGCGGCTTGCCGGCAAGCTTTCCGGCGGCATGAAACAGAAGCTCGGCCTTGCCTGCGCGCTGCTCAAGAAGCCGCGCCTGTTGCTGCTCGACGAGCCGGGCGTCGGCGTGGATCCGATCTCGCGCCGCGATCTCTGGAAGATGGTCGAGGCGCTGACGGCCGAAGGCATTGGCGTACTCTGGGCAACGGCCTATCTCGACGAGGCCGAGGCCTGCGATCGCGTGCTGCTGCTCAATCAAGGCAAGCTCTTGTACGCCGGGCTTCCTTCCGGTCTCACCGAGCGCGTTGCCGGGCGCGTGTTCAAGCTCACGGGTATTGCCGGTCGCCGCCGCACCCTCCTGGCACACACGCTGGATGAGAAAAGCGTCGTCGATGGCGTGATCCAGGGCGAAGCCATCCGGCTCGTCCTGAAAGAAGGGAGCGATCCGGCCACGCTTCTCCCAAGAGATGCCGGCGCGGACGCACGCGTCGTGCCGACGGCGCCGCGCTTCGAGGATGCCTTTGTCGACATGCTCGGCGGCGGCCCCGGCGGCCGCTCGAAGCTTGCCGAGACGACGCTCGCGCGCCCTGCCGGCGACGGGCGCCCGGTCATCGAGGCGCGCGGCCTGACAAAGACGTTCGGCGATTTCACGGCTGCCGCCGACATCACCTTCGACGTGCCGCGTGGCGAGATCTTCGGTCTTCTCGGGCCGAACGGCGCCGGCAAATCCACGACCTTCAAGATGCTCTGCGGCCTCCTGAAGCCTACGCTCGGCGAGGGCCGCGTCGCCGGCTTCGACTTGAGGCGCGACGGGGCGGAGGCCCGCAATCGCCTCGGCTACATGGCGCAGAAGTTCTCGCTCTATGGAGACCTGAGCGTCACGCAGAACCTCGCGTTCTTTGCCGGCGCCTACGGTCTCGCCGGTGCGCGCAAGCGCGAGCGCATTGCCCTCATGACCGAGATTTTCGACCTCGGCCCGCACGCGAGCCTCAATTCCAAGGATCTGCCCCTTGGCCTCAAGCAGCGCCTCGCGCTTGCCTGCGCCGTAATGCACGAGCCCGAGGCTCTGTTTCTCGACGAGCCGACCTCGGGCGTCGATCCGATCACGCGGCGCGAGTTCTGGGCCCACATCAACGGCCTCGTCGAAAAGGGCGTAACCGTTCTCGTCACGACGCACTTCATGGAGGAAGCCGAATACTGCGACCGCATCTCGCTCATCGATCGCGGCCGCTCGATCGCTCTCGGGCCGCCCGACGCGCTCAAGGCGCGCGTCGCCACGCCCAAGAACCCCGATCCGACCATGGAGGATGCCTTCGTCGCGCTCGTGCAGAGCTCCAACGAGAGGGCCGCGGCATGACGGCTTCCGCATCGAGCGCCGCAACTGAAAGCCGTCGCGCATCGGCCCGGCGGCTCGTGGCGCTCATGCGCAAGGAAAGCCTCCAGATCATACGCGATCCGAGCAGCATCCTGATCGCCTTCGTGCTGCCGGCCGTGCTGCTCTTCCTGTTCGGCTATGGCGTTTCTCTCGACACGGTGCAGACGCGCGTCGGCCTCGTCATCGAGACGCAGACGCCTCTGACACAGGATCTCGCCGCCAGCTTCCAGGCCTCGCGCTACTTCGATGTAGCCATCGCCCGCGATCGCCGCGCCTTCGAGGAAGATCTCGTTCTCGGCCGTGTCCGCGGCATCATCATCGTCCCCGCGACTTTCACGACCGATTTCGCCGGTCAAAAGAACCCGACCATACAAGTGATCGTCGACGGATCGGATACGAACACGGCGAACTTCGTGCAGAACTACGCCCAGGCCACTGTCGCGAACTGGGCGGCGATGCGAGGCGCCGAGACCGCGGCGCGACCGCCGCCGATCAATGCCGAATACCGATTCTGGTTCAATCCGGAGCTGAAGAGCCGCAACTTCCTCGTGCCCGGCTCTGTCGCAATCGTGATGACGCTCGTCGGCACACTGCTCACCTCGCTCGTCGTCGCGCGCGAGTGGGAGCGCGGCACCATGGAAGCCATCATGGCGACGCCGGTATCCGCCGCCGAGCTGCTCGCCGGCAAGATCGTGCCCTACTTCCTGCTCGGTCTGACATCGATGACGCTGTGCGTGATCATTGCGATCCTGCTGTTCGGCGT
>ERZ778022.2290-NODE-2290-length-20698-cov-5.633580_pt1 | contig 20698 bp, 12 predicted proteins | sample MGYA00375752_ERZ778022 | MGnify/ENA primary metagenome ERZ778022 (study PRJEB29350, sample SAMN05389826) | bioreactor metagenome | isolation source: Thiocyanate bioreactor | place: South Africa: University of Cape Town | collected 2014-04-04 ... | reverse complement strand
TGGTCGCCGGAGCAGTTTGAGCAGCTGAAGGCGGCAATGAAGCCGCGCCTGGCGGCGGGCATGTCAGCGGCACGGGCGGCGCTGGAGGTGGCGCCGCTGATGGGCCGCTCCCTGGCGGCCGTCAAGTCCAAGTGGCGATGCCTGCTGGACGGCATGACGGCAGATGGCCCGCCTGCCCACGAGATGCCAGCCGGCCGCCGCATGCCGTGGACGGAGCCGGAGGTGCAGGTGCTGGTGTCCACCATGGAGATGCGCACGCTGCCCGAGGTTGGCGGCACCACCGTCATTGCGGCGCTGCGGGAGGTGGCAATGATGCTGCAGCGCACCTACCGCAGCGTGGAGCAGAAGTGGCGCGAGTTGGTGCGCTCCAACCCCATCGCCGCCGCCACCGCCGCCGCGCGCCGGTAACTACATACCAGTTTCATATGCGCTGCATGCAGCACCCCACGTTCCATACTATCATACTTGCATGCCGTCGCCCGCTCCATGTTGCCGCTCCTTCCTCCACCAAAGCTTGTGCGTACAGTCACCTCGGGGTACTTTTGATACCGTACTTGCCGCGCCCCGAGGCTCTCCATCATGAGTGTAGATATTACCACCGGACTTACTAGTGTTAGCAGCGGGCGGGCTGGAGCGCATTGTTACTTTTCTAGCAGCTTCATCCCCGCCGCGCCCTGCATTGTTGCCGGTTTGCAGGTGCCCCGTGTGCCTGCGACGGTGACCATGCGCTGCATTCGGCAGCTGTGCTCGTGTGCACACCTCGCTTCCTTAGCTTCCGGCGTGTATGTTTGTTTCCCATGTTCACCCGCGACGGCGCTACTCACTTGTTTCAATTCGTTTTCACGCCAGATCTGTGTGGCAGCGCCGGCGCTGCGGCAGTCTGATCTCACGGTTAAAGAGGCACTGATTTGTGATACGGCGTCACACACACAGGAAGGGGCAGCGCTGGCTGCATTGCCCGGCCCCCTTTAGTTACGATAAAGTGCATTTGTTTGTGCAGGATTCAATTGTGCGTGGGGGTACAGACACCCCGGCGCTCGGTGCCGCCCTGCCGCTGCCGGGCACCACCGCCACGGATGCCTCGCTGATCTCGGTGGCGTCGTTTGTGCTGTACAGGTGTAGCAAGCTGGAAGTACCGTACTGGTAGTGCCAGCGAGATACTCTACCGGTGTCGTCTGTCTCGTTCCTCCTTCTTGTGATCTTTACACTACAAAACCAGCGGTGGTGGCGGGTGCCGCCACGGCGCCCTCCGTGCCCACCGCGCTCACCACCGTGCGCTTCTTCTTGGCGGCGCCCTCCACCGCGTCGGCGTCGACGTTAGACGGCGGTGCGCGGGCACGGCGACGGCAGCAGAAGCAGGGCACATTGCGGCAGAAAAAGAGAGTCAGGATGAATGCAACCGCCACCAGGCCCAGTGCCAGCGCGGCGGCAAACATATCAGGGTGGTTGGTGCTGGAGCCTGCCGCCGCCAACACAGGCACGTCGGACGCCGTTGGCGACAGGGAGGCGGTGGGCGACGGTGTGAAGGGCGCTGTTGCCGAGGTGGTTGATGAGGCGGTCGACGTCAGCGAGGGCGTGGGCGACACACTTGCGCTTGGCGTGTTAGAGGATGTGGGCGGCGGGGAAGCGGTGGACGACGCAGACGGCGTAAGCGAGCCGGTGGGCGACGCAGACGGCGTAAGCGAGCCGGTGAGTGAGCCAGAAGGCGTAAACGAGCCGGTGAGCGAGCCAGAAGGCGTGAATGACGCGGTTATCGTGACGGTCGCAGTACCTGTACCCGTGGCCATCGCCGTCGCGGTGGGAGTTGGGGTGGGAGGGCAGCACTCCGCCGCGGTGCCGGCGAGGATCCAGTGGCACATCGGGAACTCGGATATTGACACGAGGGTGAAGGTGGCGGGGCCACACGTCAGTACCAGTGTGGCTGTCCGGGGACATCCCCCATAATCGCCCATTACGTACTGCTCTGTGTACGTCACATACCCCGTGCCGCTCACCGTGAACGTGCGGCTGTAGCTGGTGCCAAGGGTCACACTGTCTTGATACGCCCTCCCGCCGACCCCCACATCGTACGTATAGAAGCCGTCGGTGCCCGTGTAGATGAACCCGTTCACGGCGGTGACGGTGAACGACGTGACCGGCGACGGGGATGGGCTGGCAGTTGACGTGAGGTCGGCGACGGCGCCATTGGCCAGCAGCAGCAGCAGCAGCAGCGTCGCCACCAGCAGCGTCAGTGGTGGTGCCCCGATGGTGACCATCTTGGACGTCAGTATGGTGCTGCACGGCAGGGAGGAGGGGGAGAAGGCGCATTGGGGGTGCGCAGTTGTACACGCTGACATGCGCTACCGCCTGTGGCGGCTGGCGGCAGCGCAGCGGCGCGGGTGGCAGGCGGGTGTTGGCACCGTTCGTTGGTGACGCTGCGTGCCACTGCCGTCACGGTGCCGTGCCGCCGACCGGTACCGGTACCGCAGGCCCCGGCTCGCAACAAAGAAGATGTCGAGTGGGAAGCAACAGTTGCTGTTGGACGCTAGCACGCATGGTACAGCGACTATGTTGATTGTTGCGCTGGGGCGCGTTGCGTGGCGGCAGGACACACGTTGTTGCTGCCGCCGTCGCGGGAGGAGGCGGTACCGGTACCTGGTGCCGGTACCGGCGCGTGTCTGGTGAGGCGACCGCGATTATCCGCAGACAGTCGGAAACAGTGGCAAACGCGCAGCGCCGGATATCGTGTTCCCATCACCCCCGTACCTTGTTATGCTGCGCGTATTGGTCGCATGTATGAATTGCGACGTCGCGCTGGGCGGCTCTTTTGGTGGGTCTGTGGCCACTGTTCCGGTACCGGACCGGCACGGTCGCGCACGCAACCGACGGCCGACGAATCAGAAACGGACCTGTCAGGTATCTGAATTCAGGTCATGACGGCTTTACCACCGACCCCACGCCCAGATTCACGTCAGTACTACCGAGTTTCGAGCACTGCGAGCCGGTCGGCCGCTGGCCCGGGCCAGAATCTGGGCGCGGCGCTTTCGTCAGTCGCGCACGCGGCACCGTGACAGAGCAACGGTTGGTCTGTTGGTACAACATACAACTTTGGATACAAGTGGGTTTTCAGGACAACAATGGGCTGCCCTTCTAAAAGCAATTGATCAATATCAATATTTATGCATATTTCATCCACAGAGACGCAAATTGTCTTGCAGCGGCGCCGCGGTGGTGACAAACTTGCGTAGTGGTATTGGCACCGTGACCATGGCAGTTAACGAAGAAGTGGGCCAAGTGGCACTACAAATTAACTTGAAATTAAGGCTGCAATGCGTCAAATCCTGTCACGGTTCTGCATCCCATCACCGCGCGCACGCATACCTGTTGAGGAGGGGTATTGACGTAGCCTACAACACTGCACCAAATGTGGCTGGTGCGTGCGCAATACGCGTCGCACATTCCCCTCTTCACTCCTACAGTCCTTCTCCTATGAAATGAAACCGTTGGCGTTATGAGCATGACGCAATGCAACAATGGTGCGCGACAGCACGCGTAATTGCAACGTGTATTTTGATTGCAACGCGCCTGTTTTATTATTTGGTGGCGATTCCCGTTGTGACGGAGTTGTTATAAGCGGTGGTTATAAAGTTCGATTTTGACATGTATCAATACGTTGTACGTCGTCGGTAACGGCAACCTGTCGCCAACGGTTTAGTGTCACTTACTTGCTGCTGCCGGCAGCCTGCTACTGCTGCGTGTGGTGGGTGGGTCTGATGACCGCCTGTTTCTGACCGTGGCTGCTTGACGGGCTTGCTGGTGCTTGCTGTTGTCGCTGATAACTAACGGCCATTACGTCCGTGGAGGTGCACCTTCCGCCGCCTGACCGCTGCTGGTGCTTGACGTGCTGCTGCTTGACTGCTGCTTGGTGGTAGTTGCTAGGCTACTGCTTGCTGCCAACTAAACCACCTGGTACCTCGCCGCCACGCACCCCCACCGCTGCAGCCACCAGCCATGGCGCTCGCACGGCCACGCAGCACCACGACGCGCGCAGCGCCGACCAGCGCCGCCAGCTCCTACGCAGCAGCGGCTGCTGCCATCCCACCCGTCACCGCCGTGCCTGCCTTCCCCCCGCCTCCAACCACCACCGCCTCCGCCCCCGCCTCCTCCTCCAGCTCCGCCGTTGCAATAGTGGGGTCTCGGCCGGCATCCACCGGACTGCGGACAGGGCGAGCCGCACCGCCCCGGCACACCACGCACTACGACGCACACGCATCATCCCACCCGCTCAACTTCATTCACGGCCGTGCCGCGTCGCCGCTCTCCTCCGTCGGCTCCATCATCAGCGGCGGCGGGACCGGCGGCGGCGGCGGCGGGTGGGGTGGCAGGGCGAGCAGCCACGCCAGTAGCGGGCCCGCTGCGTCGGCGGAATCTGTGATAGCGCCGCTGCAGGCAGCAACGCCGGGGTTTGGTGGTGGTGGCCGCATGACGCCGCGCATGCGAATTGCTGCCAGCGGCCTCACCGCCGCCGCAGCGACCAATGCGTCGTGGCTGGCTGGCGTGGTGGTGGGTGGCAGCGGCGGGCGTGGCAACAGTAGCAGCTCGCTTGCGACGCAAGGCGGCGGCGGGGTGGGCGGCGAGGATGCTGTCAGCCCCTGGATGGAGCGGCACCGCACGACGGTGGGCGGCCTCCTGCCGACGTCCCTGTCTGCCACTGGCAGCATAATTGGGGGCAGTGCCACCGGCGCCAGCTCCGCGGCACTCAGTGCAACCTCCAGCATCCTGCTGCCGATGCCTACGGCGGCGGCGGATTTAACGTCGGCGGAGCCTGCTATTGGTGCGGCGGTGTCGGCTGCACCTGCTGCGTCCCTAGCTGACAGGCCTGCAGCAGCACCGGGGTTGCCGCACCCGCCGCACCCGTCGCCGCTGCCGCACTCCTTCCCCCCGGCATTGCCGCTGCCGCTACCACTACCACTGCCGCAGCCGCCTGCAACCGGCTCGGGCCGCCGGTCAGCGGCGACAGTGACGTTGTCGCTGCCGCTGGGGCTTGACCCAATGTCGCGGCTGTCAGCGAGGATTCCTATGCCTGGCACCGAGGATGCTAGTGCGGCATCCGCACCACCGCAGCTGGCAGCGGCGGCGCTGAGTGCGCGGTCTGCAAGCGCTGGGTGGGCGACCGGAGGTGCACAGGCGCGTGTGGCAGAGGGATGGGCGCTGGAGCCGTTGGCACCGCGAGTGCAGACGTGGCGCAGTGACGACGTCAACGGCGGCGGCAGCGAAGGCCACATCATGCCACTGCCCGCGTTCACGTTGTCAGCTGCGTCAGTCGTTACACACAGCGAGACAGCGGCGGCGGTGCCAACCGCGTCCGTGCTGCATGCCGCGCGGCTGGCGTACAGCAGCAGCCTGGCGGGCGCAGGGCTGGAGCACGTGTGCACCAGCGGCATGGAGGGCGCGTCGGGTGTGGTCGCGCTGGATGTAAGCGACAACCTGCTGGGCCGCGGCGTGCTGCTGGATGGCGGTGCCACGTTTGGCGCCGTGGAGACGGGCGCGCGCACCACGGCCGCGGTGCCAGCCGCCGACTGGCCGTCCGCCACGACACCTGGCGCGGCAGTGTGGGGGCTTGGCGTGCTGCCGGCGCTGGAAGACCTGTGCCTTGCATGCAACGACATGGGCCGCCTTCCGCCGCTGGACAGCGTCCTGTGTGCCACGCCAGCTGCCTTTGAGCCCCTCCTGCCGCCCCGCCCCGCCGGCAGCAACGACGATTACACCGATGGTGATGACGGGCTGGCTGCTGCCCGGGTGTTGTACCCCGAGGCAGGCGGCCCCCGCGCGCCTGCATCACACGCTACCGCTGCGCCCCTGTTGCACACGGTGTTGCGCACGCTGCCAGCGGGTGCCATTGCGGCGGCGGCGGCAGCAGCACCTCGCCTGTTTGCAGCCCTGGCCCACCTGGATGTGTCACACAACCCGCTGGCGGCGTCCACGCTGGCCACGCTGCTGGATTGCGCTGCGCCCACGCTGGTGACGCTGCGTGCTACCGACTGCGAGCTGTGGGCGCTGCCCGCCGCCGCCTCCAAGCTGCTGCGCCTGGAGGCGGCGCACCTGGACCACAACCACATTGATGACGCACCGAGCCTCGTGCTTCTATCCCGCCTGCCGCGCCTGCGCGTGCTGGACCTGGCGCACAACGGCATCACGGCACTGCCGCCCGCGATGGCCGGCGACGTGGATTTCGCCGGCGGCGACGCGTGGGCGGTCGGCGACTCCCCGCATGCGCTCATGCCGGGCAGCGTGTCACCGACGTTTGTCACTGCGGTGCAGCTGGGGGCGCGGGGTGCCAGCGTGCTTGCACCTGATGGCGTGGAGGCGGTGGCGCTCGCATTGCGCCGCCCGCTGCGCGACTTCCTGCCGTGCCACGCCTTCCCCTCCCTCACCTGGCTGTCGCTGGCGCACAACGCGCTGCCGGTGGACACGCCGGTGGACACGCCGGTGGATGTGTTTGTGGGCATGCCCGCGCTTACCTACGTGGCGCTGTGGGGTAACCCGATGGCTGTGGCGGCCGCTGCGCCCCCGCCGCGCAACGCGGGTGCCATCCCAGGCTCTCCGCGCCGCCACCCACCGCCGCCCAAGCCGCCAGCGGCGGCAGTTGCAGCGGAGGCGGCTCCGGCTGGCTCCCGTTCGCTGCAGCTGGCTCTTACACAGCCGCTGCACGAGCGCGCATGCGTGTTTCCATTCGACGCTGCCGGCATGGACGGCGGCGGCGGTGGTGGTGGCAGCGGCAGCGGCGGTGTGGCGGATGATGCGATGGGCTTGGCGGGTGAGGACGATGGCGAGGGTGGTGCGACAACCAACCAGCTACCACCTGCCGCGCGTCGTCGCGGGCCGTATCGGACGGCGCTACAGCAGGAGGTGAGCGCGGCGTTAGCGGCGCCGCTGTCGTTGCGTAAACCGCAACGGCCACCGACGGGGTCAAGCGTCGGGCGCGGGCCGTCGGGGTTGCGGATGCGCGGCCGTGCACCGGGGGCAGCAGCACCGGCTGGTGCGCCAACGGCGGCGGCGGCGGCGTCTGGTAGTGGCAGCGCACCGCACACACACCCGTTGCCGTCCGATCTAGTGGCAGCAACGGTCAATGCCTCGGCGCACGCGGCGCAGCAGGAGGTGGAGGCAGTGCTGACGGCGACGTCACCCGCACGGGGCGGCAGCAGCGAGGCATCGAACACGGACGCGTACAGCGTGCAGCAGCGCACGGCGGCGCTGGCGTACGCGCGGTCGCAGCGCGTGGTGCACCCCACGTCACAGGCGCTGCGCGACGCCGCCGCCCTGCTACATAGCGACTCGCTGGTGTCGTGGGGCGGCGGCGAGGTGCGCCTTGCCGACATGTCGGTGCTGGCGGACTCTGTAGCGGGCGGGCTCGACCCTGCGCCCCTGCCCCTCACTCGCGACGCCTTCTCCACCGTTATGATCAGCCTGCGCGCCGCGCTGCGTCTGGGTGACGAGCCGGAGCTGCCGTCGTACGCCGCGCCACGCCGTCGTGACCTCACGCTGCCGCTGCCGCCGCCGCCGTCAGACGACGAATTGCTGCCGGAGGGCGCCACCGCACGTCGGGTTGCCGGGTGGGAGGGCGCCGCGCTGGACGCCATGATTGCTTCGCGCGCTGCCGCCGGGCGGCGGGGTAGCAGAACGTCACCGCCAGCACCGGCAGTGCGGCGTGGCAGCAGCACGTCGCCACCGGCGCCGGCAGCGCGGCGGGGCAGCAGTACGTCGCCGCCGCCGCCGGCAGTGCGGCGAGGCAGTAGCACGTCGCCGCCTCCGGTGCAGCGCGGCTCCCACCGCATTGACATGCCGCACCTGGCGTCGCCGCTGGATTACGTGCCACGCGTCTCGCGCCGTGGCAGCCTGCTGACGCCCGTGCCGCCAGGTGAGTCTCCCACGCATGCGGCATTGCCGCCTGCCCACGCACTGTCACGCACGCCGCTGCGCACTGTTGCGCCGCTGCCGGCGGAGCATAAGTATGCTGCCGCCATGGCGGTGAGCGCGCAGCGCATGGCAGGCGCCGCCGCCGCCACCGCCGCCCTCACTGGCATGCCCGCCACCCGGAAGGCATCAGGCACTGCCGCCGGCGGCAGCGGCGGCGGTGGTCTCCTGAGCGCGGTGACTGCGCGGTACTAGCGGCTGTGGCACCGTGATGAGGCATGAGGCGCGTTTTGAATTTTTTTCAGATTTCAACACGCCGCAAAGTCGCAACTTTGCAACACTATTTCTTGCAACAGGCGCGCACGCAGCATGCGGTGAAGCGTGCAATAAGCGGCAATATGGCTGAAATTCGGAATGTTGCGGGGTAGAGGTGATTCCAACGTGGTAATTTTTATTAAGATTCATTACTGCTCGCCCCTCTCGCTGCCTACTCACACGGACAGTGTCGGACACCTGACGTCGGTATCACAGCAGTAGTGGCAACCGGACGTGGTGGTGCTGCAAGCTGACGTGGTGCAAAGGCAGCAGCAGTATCGACGACGCGGCGGCAGCAGTAGCGCGGCAGTGCACCCAGTGCGGCAAGTGGCAAGCGGCAAGCAACAAGCGTCAGGCAGCAAGTAGATCGGATCTGACGCAGCGGAAGTAGTGCTAGAAGCGAGCAGCAAGTGGCAGTGGCAAGCAGCAAGCAGGGAGGGGGAAGCAGCCGTGGCAAGCGGCAAGCTGCAGAGGCAAGCAGCAAGCTTCAGTAGTGGCAAGAGCGGCGAGCGGCAAGCAGCGAAAGGCGTGGTAGCAGCAAGCAGCAAGCAGAAGTAGGCTGTAGTAGCGAGCGGCAACAAGCAGACACACCGATCAGCCGCAGCACCTGCCCCCGGCGAGTGCCAATAGCAGCAGCAGTATTGTCGCCGACGATATCTTGCTTTGCACCCACAAGGATCTGCACCCAGCACGCGCTATCGGAATGGCTTCCACCGACGCTACCACCGCGCCTGCCGCTGCCGCCGCCGCCGCCGCCGCACCCCCCGCCGCATCCGCACCAACAACCGACGCGACGGCAGGGTGGCCGGCGCCGCCGCTGCCGCTGACGCGCGACTTTCGGGAGACGGGCATGACGGTGTGGTGGCAGGTGCCGCCGACTGCGGCAGCTGCCGGCATTACGGGCGTGGCGCTGCACTGGCGCGAGTTCCCATCCGGGTGGGACCCCGCCCACATCATCAGTGTGCCGCTGCCGGCGCCTACAGCAGAGGGTGCGGAGGCAGCGACCACGGCGCAGCATGTGTTCACGGGGCTCAACCCCACCTCCACGTATGAGTTTAAGCTGGCGTGGGTGGATGGCGCCGGCGTCTCGGGCCCGCTGTCGCGCCCCATGGCTGCTGACACGCTGGAGGCAGGCTGCGTGCCCAAGGACGGCGCCGCCGCCGCGAAGCCCAAGTCCTCCTGCGTGGTGCAGTAGCGCTGGGCGCTGGGTCGGGGTCGGTGCCCTGCCGGCGCGAGGCTCAGCCTCTGTGTGTGTCATGGCGACCTGCTATCGTCGTAGCTTGATTGGTTTCAAACGGCGTTCAGTTTGGCGTCACCGCAGGAGAGCCGGGGACGGCGCAGTTGGGCGCTTTCATGCGCGCTGCCAGCCCACGTGGCCACGCATACCGGTAGTGCGCGCCATGATCATGGCCCAGGTGCCGACGGCCAAAACACTTGCACCCAGGCAGGCCTGTCGGGGGCCTGTATTATCATAGTACAGTGTATTACTCCGCCGCCGCGTCACACCGCCACCACACCGCAGCCACACACTCACAGCCTCGTACCCACGCTGCACACTGCGCGGCGCGCTGCCGGCGACGCCGTGCGAGCCCCCCACCCGGCACGCGTGCGATCGTTACAAGTAATTCCGTGTGCGTACGTCGCAAATCAGCAACGAATGGCGCGACGTGACTCCACGCCACCTTTTCCGCTGTCGTCGTCGGCGCCACTTCCTCCGTGTATCGCCGTCACCATCACCACGATACCACGTTACCACTATCACGCACTGCCACACTGGCTGGCGGCCGCGCAAAACACGCACAGCCGTGTGCGCCAGATCACGGTGGTCAAGTACGAGGGGGTGCACCCGCATTCGCGTCCACGGCGGGTGGCGTGCACGGTGTTATCAGTGCCGCAGTGCGTCACGCATAAGCGTGCCATATCAGGCTGTCGTCCAGCACCGCGGCCGCGTGCTACCTATACACACCCGCGCACACACATACACCTCGGTGCCGCTGTCTTGCGACCGCGCAGGGGCAGAGTTGCGTTGGCAGTTAGAGTAGCGATAGGGACTGGGTACATGCGTAACAAGTAGCAGAGTCTGTAACACGCACCGACACCGACGGAGGGTGCTGTAACCGATCCACCGACGACACCGACTGGGCAACCAACCGACGTGCTGCCGACTCGCGGAGCGACACCTGCTGGTACACACACTCCGACACCAACCCCAGCTCGGTAGCGACACCTACCGGTGCGGGCAACACGCTGCCGCGTTGATCGGCGGCTGGCAACCTGTGCGGGCGGCGGACGGTGGGAGGGTATCGCCGGCGGCGGTGATCGGACGCGTAGCCAACCGAGCGAGCTGACGACGACGACGACGACGTCGAGCTGTACTGACGGACGAGGGAGAGAACGGACAGCGGTGGCTGCCACCGGTGGCCGGCCAGCATACGGTAGTGATCGCCCCGTGGTTGGCACAGTGGACGGACGCCCTGGGCGGTCCAGAGCTGCAGCCGGAAGGCGTCGGGGCCGGAAGCAGAACGGCTGCTGCGGCTGCGGCCGGACACCATCGATCGGGCCGGACGTACACGCCTTGAGGACCCACACCCTTGACCGCCGACGACGCCTTGACGCCAGTGCTACTGGTATCACAGCAGTGCCGTTGACGGCGGGGCGGCTAGTTGAGTTCACCGACGCGCCGTGTGCGCTGGCACAAACACCATGGGCTGCAACTCGTCGACGTCGGCACGGCCGCCGTCGTCAACAGCGCCGACGGCACCGGGCGGCACATCGCCGACGGCCGTGCCGCCACCGGGCGGCCCGACGGCACCACTGGCTGGCGGCGCCAGTGCCAGTGCAACAACGGATGCATCAAGGCCTCGCCGCCTTAGTGGCAGCGGCGGCCCGGCAGGGCTCGCTGCTACTGTTGGCGCTGCGGTGCCCAACAAAAATGGCGGCCGCCGATTGAGTAACAGCAGCACGGCAGCTACAATGGGACCCGCCCCGGCGTCGCCGCTGCAAGGCGACCCCATTGATGTGACGGGGCCGCCGACCGGCGTGGTGACGGCACCCCCACCCATCAGCACCGGTGGGGCCAGCCGGGTGCGCAGTAGCGATGGCGGCGCAAACAGCATGGCGGCGGCGTGGGGCGCGGCGTCACGGTACGCGTGGCAAGAAGACCTGGCAGCGCGCGGCCTCGTTAGAGACCGGGAGGCGGCTGCCGGCAGGGCGGGCAGCAGTGGCCTGCTGTCGTCCACCAAGTCGGCGTACGACATTCGGAGCGTCCCTGCCGCTGGCGGCGGCGGTGAGCCGGTGACGGTGTTGCGCCGGCGCGTCGCATCACCCGCGGCACCCATCCCGCTCACGTCCGGGCCGCAGCAGCGACCCACACCCGGGGCGGGCAGCTCTCCTGACGGCTCCAAGAGCAGCAGTGGGAACGCGTCGAGCGGCAGCGCTGCGCCCAGCGTCGGCGCCGAGCCGGTGCCGCCGCCACCGCCAGAGGTTCACCGCCGGCGCGTCGTTGTGGCTGCCACAACCACGACAACCGGCACACCCACGAGTGGTGGTGCGCGGGGAAGCAGCAAGGCACGGAGCCGGAAGGCGGGGAGGACGGGAAGCACAGGGCGATCGCGACCCACCACGCCGCCATCGGGCGGTGGCACCCAGCCAGGTGGTAACGCGCCGCCACAAGCCATGGTGTCTGCCCTGGTCTCCCTGCTGGCTGGCCATGCGCCCGCGGCGGCGGCGCCAGCCCCTGCCCCCGCGCCACTGCCGCCCATTGCGCAGGAGCCTGGCACGCCCATGCTGGGCGCCTCCTCCACTGCCTCCACCTCGGACGCCTCGGCGGCAGCTGTAGGGGGCGCACCGGTAGAGCCGCCGCTGCGCATTCATGCAAGCGGCGGCGGCGGCGGCGGCGTCGGTGGCATGTGTACACGCGGGTTGATGCTTGGCGGCGGCGGTGGTGGCGGTGGTAGCTGTCCGGTCACAGGGATGGTAGCTGCGCGGCACACGATGCCGGACGGCGTGCTGGTGGCGCTGGGAGCGGCACGCCCACGGCACGTGCATGGAACCGACCACCACGCGCCGACGGAGGTGACGGTTGACTCGCCGCTGGTTGATGGCGGCACCCCGCTGGCTGCTGGCGGCACCGGCAACCGTACTCATAGCGGCGCGGGTACTGGCGACGCCACCAGCGTGGGCACGCCGTTAGCAGCCGCACCGGCAGGCGCGACAGGCCTGCGCACGTGGACGGGTCTAGGGTCGCCTGACAAGACCGCGGAGGGTCGCAGCGTCGGCGGCGGGGATGTGGCTGGGGGCAGCAGCAGCGCAGCAAGTGGTACCGGTACGATGGAGGCGCAGCTGCGCCTGGTGCTGGACGCCGCGCCCACCGGCCTGCTCATCACCGACGCTGACGGCGCCATCCAGCTTGCTAACACCACACTGGAAGTGATGTTTGGGTACGCTCGCGACGCGCTGATGGGCGCGCAGGTGGAGGTGCTCATTCCGCACGACGTGGCGGCGCACCACCCGGCGCTGCGCCGCGGCTTTCTGACGCATGCGCACCCGCGACTGATGGGCGCCGGCAGCCGCCTGCGGGGGCGGCGCGCCAATGGTACTACGTTCCCGGTGGAGGTGGGATTGAACCCGGTGGTCACCGCCGACGGCAAGACGCTGGTGATTGCGTCGGTGGCGGACGTGTCCGCCAAGCTGCAGCTGGGGGACCGCTTCCAGCGCGTGGTGGAGGCGTCGCCCAGCGCGCTGTTCATGGTGTCGGTGGGCGGCGCCATCTCGCTGGTGAACAGCGCCGCGGAGCGGCTAGTGGGGTACAGCCGTGAGGAGCTGGTGGGCGCGCCGCTGGCTACTGTGCTACCGGCGGGCGAGGGGTCGATAGACAGCTACCTGGCAGCTGCGTTCTCGCATGCGGCGGCGGCGGTGGCGGCGGGCGCCAGCGAAGGCGACAGCGGGCGGTGGACGGTCGAGGGCCTGGTACGGCGGCGCGATGGCAGTCGCGTGCCGGTGGAGGTGGGCCTCACCGCGGTGAACGACGCCGGCGTGCCCACCGTGCTGGCGTCGCTGGTGGACCTGAGCGAGCGGCAGCGGCTGGAGGGCCAGTTCCGCACCATCGTGGACGCCGCACCCAACGGCCTCATCCTCACGTCTGCCGCCGGCGACATCCTGCTGGTGAACGCCGCGCTGTGCACCCAGTTTGGCTACACGCCGGAGGAGCTGGTGGGGCAGAAGGTAGAGATACTGATGCCCTCCTCCATGGCGCGCGGGCACGTGGCGGCGCGGTCGGCGTACGTGGCTGGCGGCGCCAGCGACGGCCGGCCCATGGGCGCGGGGCGTGACCTGGTGGGGCGGCGCAAAGACGGCAGCAACGTGCCCATTGAGATTGGCCTGACGTCCGTGCCCACGGCCGACGGCATCGTGGTGCTGGCGTCGGTGGTGGACATCACGGAGCGGCGCAACGTGGAGCGGCTGCGGCGCGAGGTGGACGCGGCGGCGCGGCAGGCGGCGGCGGCGCGCATGTACCTGTCCACCATGTCGCATGAGGTGCGCACGCCGCTGATGGGCGTGGTGGGCAACCTGGACCTGCTGTCCGACACGGCGCTGTCAGAGGAGCAGGATGACATCGTGACCACGCTGCGCCGCTGCGCCGACGCGCTGCTCACCAGCCTGGGCAACGCGCTGGACTTCTCCAAGCTGGACGCCGGCGTCCTCACGCTGTCACAGGTGCCGTTTGACCCGTGCATGCTGCTGGCGGAGCTCAGCACCGTGCTGGCGCCGGCGGCGGCTGCCAAGGGCATTGGGTGGGAGGTGGCGGCGGCGGCAGACGTGCCACACCTAGTGCTGGGTGACCCCACGCGTCTGCGCCAAGTACTGCTGCATCTGGCCAGCAACGCCATCAAGTTCACCGAGACGGGCGGCGTGACCACCACCATGACGGCACGCCTGGTGCGCCTCGTGTCGATGAGCGACGGCGACACGACGTCCACCACCAGTCGCGACATGGACGCGCACGTCAGCTTGTCGCCTCAAGATGCCCCTGACACCGCGGCGGCGCACACGGCGACGGGCGTGGAGCTCACCATGACGGTGACCGACACCGGCACCGGCATCTCGCCCACCGTGCTGCCCGCCATCTTTGCGCCCTTCTCGCAGGTGGACGCCTCCACCACCCGCCGTGTTGGCGGCACCGGCCTGGGACTCGCCATCTCCAAGGGCCTGGTGGAGCTTATGGGTGGCGCCATCACCGCCACCAGCGAGGTGGGCGCCGGCTCCACTTTTGTTGCCACCGTCGTGCTAGACCTGCCGCCTGCCACGCTGGCATCTTCCGCAGGTGTGGGCATCGGCACACAACCCACCACTGGCATGATGCTGTCACATGGCAGCGTGTCCAGCAGCGTCGCTGGCACCGGCACCGTCTCGGGCGCCGGTGGCGACGGCACTTGGCGCACTGGTCGGGGCGATGGCGCTGGTATGGGTATGGACCGTGCAAATAGCGGGAACAGTGGCGGCGGTGGCGGCGGTGGTGCGGCAGGGCGTGGGAGCGGCGGTGCGTCAACGCCGACTGCGCGGCTGACGGTGGCAGGGTACGGTGTGTTGGACACCCATGAGCTGTCGGAGGGCGTGGACAGCGCTATGGCCACCGCCATCCGCATGCCGTTTGGCTCCAACCCGGCACTGGCGTCGCCGTTGGCGGCGGCGTTGCGCATGAACAGCCGCGGCCTGGCCGCCAGCGCCAGTCGCAGCCCGTCACCGCTCGTGGTGGAGATGCCGTCCTCCAGCTACCCCGCTGGCTACCATGACGGCGGTGGCGGCGGCGGCGGCGGCGGCGGCGGGTTTGAGCCGACGTGTCCGGTGCGCGGGGCGGCGCGCGGCAGCGCCACGAGTAGCGGCATGGGCAGCGCGCCATGGAGCTTGCGGCCGCCGCGCGGCTCGTTTGGGACGTCGCCGGGCGGGCATGGGCACGTTGGCGAGTCGCCGCCGGTTGGGTCGGCTGACTTTGGCGTCTCGCTGTCAGATGTTGGCATGGCGGGCACGCCGCCGTCGCGCCGCGGCAGCGGTAGCGGCAGCGGCCCAAGCGGCAGCGCGAGTGACAGCAGCGGCGTGCCACAGCTGCCACCCTCCATCCCTGGTGCGCTAGAGGTGTCTGCGCGCGCGTCGCCGCCTGCCGGCGTAGCAAGCAGGACAGCGGCGTCGGGTGTGGGCGGGTCGGCGTCACGCGACAGCACCGACGCGGCGCCGGGGGCCACGCGGCTCATTGTTGCGGAGGACGACGCGGTGACCCAGCGCGTGGTGAGCAAATTGCTGGCCAAGCTGGCCATCGAGGTGGTGACGGCGGACAACGGCGCCGAGGTGCTGGCGGCGCTGGGCCGCGGCGAATTTGATGGTGTGCTCATGGACTGCGAGATGCCGGTGCTGGACGGGTTTGGTGCCACGGCAGGCATCCGGAGCCGGGGCGTGCTGGCGGCAGACCACAGCCGGCGGCTGCCCGTCATTGCCATGACCGCGAACGCCGCGGTGGGTGACCGGGAGCGCTGTCTGGCTGCCGGCATGGACGACTACCTCCCCAAGCCCTTCCGCATGCGCGACCTGGCGGGCGTGCTGGGTCGCAACATCCGCATGAGCAGCGCCACCACGGCCGCCGTCGCGTCAGCCACAGGCGACGGCGGCGGGGGCGGCGGCGGTGGTGGTGGTAGTCGGTTTGGTGGCGGCATGAGTGGCGCGGGTAGCATCAGCGTTAGTGGCGAGGTAGTAGGCGGACGGCCGGGTGGCCCCCGCTTGCACAGCTCCGGAGGCAGCAGCAACTTCCTGACGTGATTTGTATATCGTGGTCTTGTTCACAGACAGAGCACTGCAGTGTGGTGTGTGCGCTGCAGGCTGCAGCCCTAGTTTCCCACTTCTCTCTTGGGCGTGTTGTAAGGAGGGTCACCGCAGCCCCACATGTACTGAACGTTGCGCGTTGTTTGCACCTATCACACTTGAAGACGCGCCAAGTCACTACTCCGGTGCCTTGGACAGCTCCTCCACCACAGCAATCTGCACCGCCGCCAGGGTGTGCCGCATGGCCTTCTTGTTCGCGACGGCAGGGTTGAGGCCGGCGTGCAGCGCGCGCTCACGCTCCAGCGCCTCCCACTCTGCCGTCCGCCGCCGGATGTGCGCCGCGTAGGTGGCCACCTCGGCGCCCACCGCTGCCATCCGCTCGGCGTGCCGCTTGGCCGCGCGCGCGTCGTGCACCGCGTTGCGTGTCGCCACCACGGCCAGCAGCTTGGTGGTGGCAGCAGCACGCGCCTCTGCGGCAGCAGCTTCCGCCGCCTGCCGCGACGCGCTCAGCCGCTCCGCCGCCAGCTGCGCCGCCATGAGCATGGTGGTGTGGTCAACCACCGACAAGCCGTCGCCGGCACGCGCGATGGCGCGGTTGCCTACCGCCGTGCGAGTGCGCCGCACCGTCTCGCGGTACGCCGCCATTACCTCGCGTGCGTGCCGCCGCCGGTCCCCCTCCTCCGCGCTCACCTCGCCAAACAGCGGCGGCGCGCCGTCAGCGTGCGCGCGCAGGTAGTAGTGGTACACCATGGCAAGCAGGGAGTCGTTCCACAGGTCGCCCAGCAGCGCCGGCAGCGACGCAAATGCCACCGATTGCGTGTCCTGCAGGGAGACGGCAGAGAAGAGGGCGCTGCCTGTCGGCGCCAGGCTGGCGTCGTGCCACCCGCCGCCACCGCCGCCGCCACCGCCGCCGCTGGCGGACGACGCAAACGCGGCGGCGGCTGACGAAAACGGCGCGGCCGTCGACGGGATGGAGCGGGCGGTGGGCAAGGTCAACACCGGCGGCGCGCCGTCCTCGTCGTCATCGGGCGGCGGCAGGTGCAGCGAGGGGCCGGCGTTGGCAGCCAGCACGCGGTGAATGACGTGCGCTGTAAAGTCATGCGAGGCAGCGCGGCCGCCCAGGTACGCGCCTCCCGATGCCAGCCACTCTGCCTCGGCGTGTGGCGCAAATATGGACAGCAGGATGGCGTACTGCGCAATGTCGGCGTTGCTGTACGCGGAGGTGGCGGGCGAGCGGCCGTCCGCCAGCGCGCGTGCCACCGCGTTCAGCGGCTGCGCCTTCATCTCGCGCACGCTCACGCGCGTGCGGTGGCGCGTTGTGACGGCGGTGGCCATGCCGGCGTCCACATGCGGCATGGCGGCAATGGATGCCGCCAGCACCGTCAGCGACCGCTCCTTGGACAGCCCCGGCGGCAGCGTCAGGGAAGCTGCGTCAATGTTCAGCGGTGCTGCGGCACCGCCCCGGTAGTTAGTCAGCGCCGCCACCCCACCACCGCCGCCACCACCGCTGCCACCAGGACGAGCACCGTCGCTGCCGACCAGCGCGCCGCGTGATTGCGCAAGACCCGGGCGCATCATACCAGCGCCAGCTGCTGCCGCAGCACCGACATGCCCCAGCGGGCCGGCGGGCGCCCACCGTGGGTCGGCAGTGGCGCCCATGCGACGGCCCCACCCACTGTTCTCTGGCAGGACCGGCGCATTGGAGGTGGCAGTGCTAGCAACACTAGGCATGTCGTCCAGCCCATCGCCAGCGTCGTCGTCGTCATCGCTACCGCCGCATGGTGCGGCGCGCCGATGCGGCGTGCTGGCACGCAACCGTGCGGGGATGCCAGCCGCGCCGCCAGCCAGGCCCTCGACCACACCGGCTGGGTGTACGCCTGCTGCCATCAGCGTGAGGCTGTGGTGGGTAAGGCCGGGGTGCTCGTGGTCTCCGCGCCGGCGCGGTGACGGGGATGGCAGGAAGCCGTCAGCAGCAGCCAGCGACGCTGCGCTGCCACGTGCCACCTCGTCACTGGCAACGCGCCAGCCGGCGCTGCTGCTGCTGCCCGCCGGTGACAAGACGCTGGATGCGCCGGGTACACCAGGCGGCGCGCTAATGCCCCACTCTGCCACCTCGTCCTCCGCCGCGGTAATGAGCGGTAGCTGCAGCGCTGCCTGCAGCACCTGTGCGTTCTCCGCGTACCGCGCCAGGTGCAGGAAGGTGTCGCGCTGGATCGCCTGCGTGCGCATCGTCAGCGCGCCCTCCCGGCGCCACGACTCGGAGAACTTGAGCGCTGGGTCCCACCTTGCTAGCGTCACCTCAGCCGGCGGCACGGTGGAGGCGCTGGCGGCGCTGTGCGTGCCCAGGCTGCCCCGCACGCCCAGGCGACCCATGGCGTCTACCGCCGCGCTGGCGCTCATGGTGGACGCTACAAACATGCTGGGCGTGTTGGCCAGGAGGCCAAGGAACATGCGCTGGTGTGGCGCGTACAACGACGCCGTGCTGCCGGGCGCGCCACCTGACGCGTTCAAGCCACCGTCGCCGTCACCGCCGTCGACACCAGCACCAGACATCGTGGAGGGCAGTGGGCCAAGCCCGTCGCCATCCCACTCCGTGTCGCCCTCCATGAACGACTCGCTGCCGCCGGGCTCCCCGGCGGTTGCATGCAGCGATGGGTGCAGCGGCGGCGGCGTTGCATGCTCGTGCGTAATGGTGCTGAACGTGCCACCCTCCAGGTCGGCGTACACCTCGTCGTCGCTGCTGGTGGTGCGTGCCGCCTGCGGCGTCGCCGTGCCAGTGCCATCGCTGGCCCCCCTGCTACCGGTACCAGTACCCGCCAGGGAGTCATGCAGCGGCGGCAGCAGTCGGGCGCCGCCGCCACGGCCGCCGCGGCTTGACGCGGTAGGCGGCGGTGCAAGTGACCCAACATTTACAGGGTGACCACCTGCTGCTGGTGGTGCCGGGTGACGCGGCGGCAGGCCAGGTGTTGGTGGAACAGTACCAGGTGGCACCGTGGCAGACGGCGCCGCGTCATCGGGCGGCCCCGCGGCGGGAGGGCGTGCCACGCCCACCTCGTAGTCCGAGTGCGCTACAGCGCCGCTGGCTGCCTGCAGCTGCAGCCGCACTTGCAGCCATGACATGTAGTCATACAGGCGTGCCGGCGCGGCGTCCGCGGCGGGTGACCACTTCTTTGGGCTGTCTGGCGCCATCGCTCGTGACGCGCCGACCGACGCGCCTGGCAGCGGTGCCATGGAACTACCGGGATGCGCCGACACTGCCGTGCTGGCTGCCATCAGCGTCGGCGGCACGCCCAGGATTGCGCCCTCCCGGCACATGATGGCGGCGTCCAGCTCCGCCTCCTTGTCCACATTTTGGATCTGGGCGTGCAGGATGTCCATGGCCGCTTGCCGCGCTGGCAGCCGCTCGCCAGCCTCGCCGCCGCCACCACCACCGCCAACCCGAAACGCCTCCCCGCTGCCTGCCAAGCTGTCGCTGCCGCCGCCGCGATACTGCCGACGTAGACCGGGGAGGTCCATATACTTGCTGGCGCGTTCCGACAGGCCGCGCACTGCATGGGGAGGGGGAGGGGGCGTACGAGTGTGTGTGTGTGTTGTGTGCTATGCAACTGTTGTGGCAATCGTGCGCAGCCGCGCCCGCCAACGTACGGTCCGACGGCCCCTCCTCGTCCTCCAGCTGCGCTGGCATGTGCCACGGCAGCTGCGGCGGCAGCTCGTTCTGCATGGTATGTTTGTTGCGTGAGCGTGGTTGGTGCACAGGCGCCAAACAGTGTGCTTGATGTCCCACCCTGCAGCAGCCGCGTCAAACGCACCATGGGGTTGTCGCTGATGTCAAACACCTCCAGGATGTGCATGACGGGGCCCAGCGTGGTGGGGATGTTGGCCAGCAGGTTGGCGGTGGCGCGCAGGCGGCGCAGTGTGACGCACATGCCCAGGCTGTCGGGCAGGCGTGGCAGCACGTTAACAGAGACGTCCAGGTCCTCCAGCGTCGTCATGTTGTAGCCGATGGCGTTGCTGAAGCGCGCCAGGCGGTTGTAGCTGGCGTCCAAACGGGTGAGGCTGCGCGAGGTGCACAACATGTCGTCCAGCTCGGCGATGGCGTTGTGCGACACGTCCAGCACGCGCAACGCTATGCACTGCCCCAGCGCCGGCGGCACGCCGCTAAGGCTGTTGTATGCCAGGTCTACCACCTCCAGCAGCGGCAGCAGACCAATGTCTGCCGGCAGCGCGTTCTCGCCAGCGCCGCTGCCGTCACTCCCGGCGCTGCGCATGCCTATCGCCGTGGGGTGCGGCGGCGAGCCGGTGAGCGAGATCCCCTCTCCAATGCGTGAGCGGTCCAGGTGCTTTGCTGGCGGCGAGTTGGTGTCCGCCGCCTTCCACGCCGCCACACCACGACCAAATGCGCCCTCGGCATCGGCGCCCGCGCGCACGCGGGACGCTGCACTTGCCGCCGCCGCCAGGCCACCGAGGTCGTTGTGCCGCAGGTTCAGCACGCGCAGCGACTTGCAGCCGGCAATGTCAGCGGGCACCCACCGCACCGCGTTGTTAGACATGTGCAGCTCCTGCAGCAGGCCGCACGAGTGGATGGAGGGTGGCACGCACGGCAGCCGGTTGTAGCTGGCCTGCACCTTCTGCAGCAGCCGCATACGCTCAAACAGCTCGCCGTCCAGCGTCTGTGGGTGGG
>ERZ778022.2281-NODE-2281-length-20749-cov-5.670049_pt1 | contig 20749 bp, 2 predicted proteins | sample MGYA00375752_ERZ778022 | MGnify/ENA primary metagenome ERZ778022 (study PRJEB29350, sample SAMN05389826) | bioreactor metagenome | isolation source: Thiocyanate bioreactor | place: South Africa: University of Cape Town | collected 2014-04-04 ... | reverse complement strand
TGCTGGGAGCGGCGGTGGTGGTGGGGGTGGTGGCGGCGGCGGCGGCGCCACTGCATTCTCGACATCAAGGGGTGGCATACTTGGCAGCGTGGTATCTGCCACCGTATCTGGCGTGCGGACAGTGATGTCGTACCTGGGTGGTCCGGCAGACCCGCTGGCGACCGCCGTTGACACCGTGAAGGCCACGCACGTGGGCGCCTCTGCCGGTGTTCGATTCCAACCGGTGTGGGAGGTGTTTTTTTCGACCGAGGCAAGTGGAGCTGTCACCGTGGACGGCATAAAGGCGGCTGCGACCTTCCTTGCGACGTGTGCTGCTGCAGCGCCGCTGCCGCAAGCCCTGCACCTGACCGCGATTTACGTCGGGCTGCTCCGCGCATTTGTGCACCTGGGGCAGCCGGCGAATGCCTCCGTGGCGCTGTGGAACCTTGCCAAGCAGCTGGAGGGGCTGTGGCGCCGGTGGGGTACACGACCGGTTGGCGGCGTGCTGGCAGAGGCGTTGGTGGCACACGACGGGGCGTTGGACGCACGGCAGGTGTTGACGCTGCGGCACTGGCTGGATTGGCTGCTGGATGCGCCAACGGATGGCGACAGCATTGCTACAGTGGTGCGCCGCGCACTGATCGACGGCGGCGATGCCGGGCTCCGCGAAGCCGTGCCCGCCGTACTGCACTCCATCCGCTGTATCTCGTACATCACGCAGGCGGCAGTACGCACGGCGGCGGCGGGTGATGCCGGCGATGTAACACACACACATGCCGTCGCTTCGAGGGTGGTGGACGCGTCGCTGTTGGCGGTGACAACGCACTACGTCAACTGGCTACCGGATCTGGTGGCGGCTGTTTACAGCGCCGCAGCGGCAGTACACGTGGACGCGGGAACCTACCTGAACCCCGCAAGCCAGGCGGAGCGGGTTGCCCGCACCGTGCGGGCGGATAAGTTGGCCCCATGGGTCCGCGCATTCGCCGCCACGCGCAACGGCGCCGTGCTGCGCAGCCTGGAGTACTCAGTCAGCCTGGTGGCTGACTTGCTGCTCCAGCGCGACGACGTGGGTGTGGAGGGCAGCATGGATACGCTGCGCGACATTGCCAACGCCGACGTGTTTGCAGACTCGGCGTCCCTGCTTGCGGCGCAAGTGGCCACGCTGCGGGCGTTGGGCGACCGGCTGGCAGTGGACGGCGTCGATGGCTACGCCACACTACGCACCATTGCAGACAGCACGCCATGGGCAGCCGGCTGGCCGGCGTGGGTGACAGCAGTGGCGGGTGGCTCTGCCGAGTTGCGCGTGTACCAGTGGCTTGCGAAGGCGCCCGTGGACGTCCTGGTGACGGTTATGCACGACGCCACTGGTTGCCTGGCCCCACACTTCGTGGATGCCGTGATGCGCGCCGAAGCAGGGCGGTCGGTGTCCGGGCACAGTGGGGAGCTGTCGCGGGAGGGGGTGAGCAAGTTGGCCGCCATGTCGTCAGGTGGCACAGAGGCCGCTAACCTTGCGTTCCTGTCTGCCATCGCTGTGGCCGCGGCTGCGGCTGCGGGCGGCAGCGATGGTGCCGTGAATGCTACTGCCGCGGTGCAGATACTGCTGGCGGCGCCGCTGTGGAGTGATGCCCCCACCGAGGCATTCAACCGGCTGTGGGCTGTTGCCATGCCAGATGGTGCCGCTGCCGCCACCGCCGAGTTGGTACTCAATGTGCTCCGGTCAAAGTTTGTGACGGCGCTGAAGAAGCAAGAGGAATCGACACCCACGACCAAAATGGGCACCTACGCAGCCGTGTGCCGCTCTGTCGGGCTTCGCATTGCCGATGTCCTTGGCGTGTCAACCTTCCTCCCAGGCGCAGTGGAGGTGTCCCGCAACGGTGCGTACACCTGTGCGCCCATCGCCGCCATCATCGAAGCCGCTACCATCAAGCTGCACGCCGCTGTCGAAGCGGAGGGCCAAGGTGGCGTGTACGCCCTCCATGCTGGGTTTGCTGACGTGCCTGGCATGGTGCCTGCGGCGGCACCGGCGGCAGGCTGCCCGCTAGGCGCCTGGCATGACGCCCAGTTCCTGAACAATGCGCGCGCCATCATGGCAAGCGTCGCGGTGCTGGTAGACACCGCAGCGGCGAACGCCCGTTTGGACCCATCCAATCCGGACGACGGCGCCTACGCATCCGTGCGCGAGCTGCGCGCGCTGCAGGCGACGTTTGACAGCACCATAGCTGTGTGGCGGACGCTGGCGCCAGGTAATGAAAATGTGTTGGCGCAGACTCCAGAGCAAGTGGCGGCCGCTGTGCGTGCTGGCGAGGCGGTATTGAGGCAGTGCCGTGCGCTGGTGGCGGCGCGCAAGTGGCTAGCAGAGCTAATCAGTGGCGGAGCGGCAGCGCTGCCCGTGTTACAGGCGCCGGCGGAAGGCGTGGAGGCGGTGGACCCAACGGAGGTAAACAAGATGGTGGCGGCCATCTACGTCCCGGGCGCATCGCCCACCCTCACCCCTTCAGTGGCGTCGCCGGGCGGCTTTACGACGGCTCGCACAGCCATGCGGATGGGCGGCGGCCACGCAACCCCACCGCCTGCCGCTGCAGCAGGATTGCGTACCAAGGCAGCCGCAGGGGAGCATGTGCACGGCTACGAGCTCCTCCCGCTGCGTGATGCCCTGGTGGTGCTGCTCGCCGGCGGCAGTGGCCTGCACAGCCCCACCATTGGCGTGGTCGAGCAGCTGTTTGCGGGTGGCGCCCCTGTGAGCGCCGCCGGCCTGGTGCTGAAGGAGTTAAAGGAGCACGCGACCCCTGCCCTTGCGGACGCATCCCGCCCGTTGGATTGGCTGCGTGTCGCGCTGAATCGCGCCTTGGGTGACCTGCGCGACCGCTACCTGGACAGCGCCATGCCCTTTGCCAGGTTTGCAGAGTTGTCTAACTCCGCGTCTGAGCAGCAGCGGCGCGTTCGCGGCGCAACCACTGCCTTCATTGCTCAGCTACAGCTGCTAGCAAACGCTGTGCAAACGTGCGGCATTGCAGCGGGTGGGCCGTCGGTGGAAGAGTGCATCAGAATGCAAGACCTTGCAACCAACGTGCTTCGGGTACAGCGTGCGCTGCCGGGCGCGCTGGCGCTGCTGGCAGAGCCTGCCGCCGCACCATCGGTGCAAAAAGATGATACCGGCATCCGCGCACTGCGCGCGACACTGGCAGCAACCTGGCCAACAGTTGCCGACGCGGCTCGCGGCTGGGAGCGAGTGCAGCGCGACTTGGCTGGCCTCTCGCTGGAGTGTCTGGAGTATCTGCAGCGCCTCCACGGCGTAAGCGGCCTCCTTTCCATGTTGCGGCACAACGCCAACCGCCTGGACATGCTGCTGGCTGACGTAGTGCGGAACAGCAGCGGCGGCGACGATACGGAGGCAATGCAACTGCGGCACCTGGACACTGTGCGCCGATTCTTAGTCGCCAGCCTTCCCGCGCTGATGACTGCGGGCCAGGCGCGGGCGGCGACACCACACCGCCCCCAGCCGTGGGCCACGGTGGCAAGCAGCATCATGATTGCGGCGCAGAGAGCGGCGGCGCTGGCGGCGGCAATTGACACCGTATGCAACCGCGCGCGCGAGCTGACCACGACGCTCACCAGCAGCGGCTCCGGTCTGCAGCGCCTGCGCCAGAAGGCCCCAGAGTACTTGCGCGGCTACTTTGCTGTGCGCACAGGGGGCCCCGCGCACGAGGCCGAACTTGTACTGCGGTACGGCGCCGCCGACGCCGAAGCGCCGCTGATGGAGGACATGGAAGCGGCGAGGGCGGTGGCGGAAGAAGACAGGGGTGCAGGGCGCCCTGACAGTGATGCGTGCCGGCTGTATGCAGCGTACACGGTGGCGCAGGAGTTTGCGGTGCTGGCCCAGGAGGCGCACAAGGCGGGGCACCCCGCATTCGCTGCCTCCTTCCGCCGCATCACAAGCGGCGCTGTGAACGAGCGCGAGCTGCAGCACTCCAAGGAGGAGCTGCAGCGGGAGCTGGCAGCCTGGAAGGAGGCGCTGGCCACCGCGGTCGATGGACAGCGCCGCCTTGGGCTCCTACGCGCACCCGAGCTGCACGACCTGATGCGCAGCTTGGCAATCCTGGCGGGTGGCGACGAATCCTTCCAGCCGCGCGTGGTTGCGTGGTTGCGCTACCTGTACCCTGACTACGTGCCTGCCGCTGGCGACGAGGGCCCCGGGTCGGCAAGCGTGGCGCTGCAAACAATTACAAGTGCCATCAGCGCTTGCTTGCCAGACATTGTGGCAGCCGCCGTCGCCTCCGCCGCCTCTGACGACGGTGATGACGCCACGGACGCAAGTGGTGGCGGCGCGGCATCAGCAGCCACGGCACGCCTACGTCGGCTGATCAGCCGGACTTCGAGTACAAGGGATGCAAGAGGTTTCACCGTTGGCGGTGGAGGTGGCGGGGGCGGCGGCGCTGCCGGTGCGGCTGCCGCTGCAGTGCACACCATTGCCGGCGGTGACGCCGGTGCTGGACCCGACCCCATGCTGACTGACTTCTCGCTGTACCACACACGGTTGCGCTTGTCCGTCCAGTTCCTGCAGAAGGTGGCCGTCTGGCTGGCTCAAGACGGCAACACGGCGCCAGCGGCGTGGGTGCGGGCGGCTACCGATGCGGCGCCAAATAAGCCGTCGGTGGTGGACGGCACAGCACAAGCCACGCCGGCGGCGCGCCAGGCGCTGTTGTTGCGCCTGTTCAACGGCCGCTACCCACTGCCGTCTCAGCGCCTCCAATGCACCCCGGCAACGACGTCAGCAGAGGTGGAGCGGTTTGTGACGGCGGCGGCACACCTTCCACACCTGACCATGGTGCTGGACGGCGTGGATGCTTTGCCGCCCACCTCCCGTGACGCCCTTCTCCAGCGCCTCGCATCGGCGGATGCCCCCATCGTCATGCGCCACCCCGGCGCCCTCCTGCTCCTCTTCCACACGCCAGTGCACCTGGACGCGTTTGCAAGCTTCCCCACGGCGGCGGTGCCAGCCGCGGCGGCGCTCACGACGGGCGCGCCGGGCCCTTTTTCAGGGCTGCCCGCTCGGCCCACCGTGACGCTTGTGGCGGGCGAAGCAGACGGGGAGCCGCGCGTGCATGCTCTCCGGTGCATGGAGGAGGAGGGCGAGGAGGGTGAGGAGAGGGAGGAGGAGGAGGAGGGGGTGGTGGGGGAGGGGGAGGAAAGGAAGAAGGGGAAGGAGGGAGACGCGGGTACACGCGCGCTGGTACTGGCGGTGCACAATGCGTCGCAGCGAGTGCGCACCCGCCTTGACAAGCATATGCGCAAAGCGACCGAAGAGGGTGACCCCACCCTGCGCCTGGTTGTTAGCATCGAGGCCATAGGGGAGGCAACACCCATTGCCTGGTCGGGCGCAGTGACGGCGCCAGCAGCGCATGAACTGGCGCAGCTGAACACCTGTCTGGCAACGCTGTGGCAACATGGCGTGTGGGTGGACGAAGCGGGATTGGCAACATCACTTCCCTGTAGCGATGGCATGCGGTGTGCCCTGGCGGTGGTGCTGCCGGCACTGCCGCCCATTGCCGCGTGGCCAGACCCTGATGCCGCCGCCGCCGCCGATGCAGCCGGCACACCAGACACACCGGCCGCCGAGGGCGTCGTTTCCAGCCACCCGTACGTGGCGCACCTGCCGGCGGTGGATGTTGCCCCGGCAGTCACCACGCACCACTGGGTGTCGGTGGCAACACGGCCACTGGACACAGAGCACCCGGATGCGCGCCTGGTGGCGTATTACATTGCCGCCGCCAGCGCTGTCGGCCGCCCGTTGCACCACAGCAACATTGCCCCGTGGTCTGGCGCTGACTTCTCGTTCCCGTCATCATCGGCAGACGCGGCAGGTGTCGGCACCGAGGTGGCACTGCGCCAGCTATGGCGCGCCGCGGACGCCATGCATCTGCCAGCTACGCGGCTTGCACGTCGCTACCTGCTGTCCACGCTGGGTGACTACTGTCGCTACCTGGCAGCGGTGGCGCCGTCTATCACGCGCACCACAGACGAGGCGGAGCTGAACGACCTGTGGCAAGGGCCCGAAAGCGCGGCACAAAAGCACGGCCTCCTTCTGCGCGCCTACTGGCACCACCTGTACAAGGCGGCGCTGGCCATTGCAGCTGCCAGCCACGCGAGTGAGGCGGAGGGCGGGCTGGGCACCTCATGGGCGGAGGCTAAGCTATTCATCCCGCTGGTGCCTGCGCGCCTGTCCCCGGAGGGCTGCGTGCGGATGCGCTTTGTGTACCTCAGCGAGCTGGAGCGGTCCGGGAGTGAGGCCGAGATGCTGGAGGTGACGCACGGGCTGTTGAACGTGTTCACGGGCAAGGACGTGGAGGATGCGTTTTCTGTTCTTCGCTACGATGGCGGTGGCGCCGGTGCTGCGGGTGAGGGCGCCACCGCGCTACGCAGCGCCGCCGGTGCGGTGTTTGACGCGACGGGCGACGAGCTGTACAGTGCTGCGCAGAGCGCGGAGTACGCCATCACATCCACCACGCTTATGCGACTGCTGGTGCTTCGCAACCTGTGGCGCCATCACGTCAACGGCATTTTCCGCGGCGAAACTGGCACATCCAAGACCGAGTCGTTGAAGATGGCGGCGCTGCTGGCCAACCGCGCGCCCAACCTTGCAGTGGAGCTGCGCAATGCGCTAATGCCACAGGTGGCGGGGCACGCTGCTGCCCTCGCGCCTCTTCTGAATGAAGGTCATCTGCTGCCGCCCGAGGCGCTGCTGCCGGCGCTGCTGGAGCAGCTGCGTGGCGCCGCGGCGCCGGTAGCAAGCGCGTTAGCCGAGGTTGTTGCACCCACCTTGGTGCGCCACCTCCCCCCGCTAATTACGCGGTCACGTGGGTTGTTACAAAAGACGGCACGGTGGACCACAGCGGTGCAGCAGCTACGGCCGCCCCCGGTGCATGCGGGCGACGACGAGCCGCCGTCATTTGTTGTTGCACCTGCTGCCGTGGCGGAAGCTCTCACTGCGATGCTGGAGCTGCCCATGCAGCTGGTGCATGCGGTTGATGTTAATGACAGCCTGACGCCTACTGCATGGCGCGCCCACGTGGCACGAGTGAGAGAGATGGCGGCGGCGGCGGCGGCTGGGGTGGCAGGTGGCGAGGCGCCGGCCAAGGTGCTGGTGATTTTGGAGGAGCTGAACACCAGCAGGCTGGGCGGCATGCTGGCAGAGGTGCTGGTGCACGGTACTCTCGATGGTGAGCGGCTCCCGGACAACATTGTGTGGTGTGGCGCAATCAACCCGCCACACCACGGTGCCGGTGGTGATGCTGGTGTCGCCCTACGCATTGCAGAGCACACCGGCCAGGTGGACGCCCTCGATGCGCAGACGTATGTTGTGCACGAGCTGGCGCCGGCGGTGGATACATTGGTGCTGGACGTGGGCAAGTTTCACAAGCTGCAGCTGCAAGAATTTACGCGCGTCTGCATGTCGCAGGCACTGGCACAGATGGGGGACAACGAGGCGACTTGTGAGCGCATCGCCAAGGCTGCTGCGGTGTTGATAAATGTGGCGCACACCTACGTCGCAGACCTGGGCCTCCATCGCGTGAAGCCGTCCATTCGCGACGTTGTGCGCTGTGTCACCGCCTTCCGCGTGCTGTCGGCGCGCAGGACCGCCGTTGTGCTGGGTACGACCGCCGCGCCTCGCGGCGGTGGAGCAGCTGCGGCTGTTGCGGAGCGGGATATGCGGCTTGCGCAGCTGTGGCGCGCGCTGCTGCTGGCCATCCTGCACGCCTACTACCTGCGGCTGGACACGGCGCACACGGCCGCGGGCGGCGTCGTGACCAATCTACGGCAGGAGCTGCTAGGCAAGCTGGAGGCCGCCGTCGGTCACAAGGATGTGCACAATGAGCTAAAGAGGCTGAAAGATCGGCTATCCAACTGCACCTTTAAGGATGCGCTGTCGGCAGCGTGCGAGACCTTCTTCCGCGCGTGCGAGATCCCGCCTGGCGTCGCGGAGACGCACGCGCTGAAGGAGAACATGTGGGCGCTATGCGTGTGCATTATGGGCCGGTTCAGCATCGCCATGACGGGCCCCGCTGGCTGCGGCAAGACGCTGGCGATGCAGATCGTGTGCGACAATATGGTGGGCAGTGAGCCGGAGCGCGAGGGCGGTATGCACCTTCTGCCTGCCGTGCGCACGTTCTCGTTCCAGTGCTCGCGCACCTCTACCGCGGCGCAGGTGGAGGGTGTGTTTGCACAAGCCATGGAGGAGCAGGCGCTGTGGATCAAGGACGGCAACGACCGGGAAAGGGTGCGGTTTGTGGTGGGTGTGGATGAGGCGTCGCTGGCATCGCAGGGTGCAGCTGCGCTCATGCCGCTGCATCGCCACATGGATGCCAAGGCGCTGACAGCGGTGTTGATGACTAACCGGCAGCTGGACGCTGCCAAGATTGGCCGCACAGTTCAGGTGCTGCACCGTCCCGCCACACAAGAAGACCTCCGTTTGCTTGCTGTGGCGGTGCTGCGCGACTGCCTGCGCCCGCCGCAGGAGCGGCGTGGCGCGGCGGTGTCGGAAGACCTGCTGAAGGCGGTACACAGCGTGGCAGCGGGCTTGTGCAGCGCGTTTGTGCAGCTGTCCGACTCGCACCGCACCGGTACCGACACCATACCGGTGCCGCAACTGATTCGCCGGTATCCGCTGTACTCTCAGCGCCACTTTGTGTTCCTGCTGCGCACGCTGGCGCAGGACACGCGACGCGCCATCAGCGACGCTGGGCAGCCGCTCAGCGATGCAACGCTGGCCGCCGGGATTCGTGGGATCCCGCTGCCGCTCCTTGTGAGTGCGCTGCGTCGGCGGTTCAACGGTGCGACAGCGAAGGACTTCAAGAACGTGGTGCAAACCTTCATGACCTGCTTGGACATTGGCATCCCGGCGGCGTTTGCCAGAGCGGATCCCAGCGTCTTGGAGCGGGAGTTCTACGCTCCCAAAAGCTTGCAGTCCTTGGAGGCGTGCCTGCGTGAGGAGGTGCCGGACGGCATGGACCTTAACCTTGCACCGTTCCGCTCCATCATGATCATTGACGACAGCGGCGGCACGTTGGGCCGGGCTGAGGTCCAGCGCCTCGTGACAGAGGCCACTTCGGAGGCACCGCGTGACGGCAAACCGGCAGTTGGGCCGCTGGAGTTGTGCCTGTCCAAGTTTGCCGACGATGCGTCGGACGTGAGCCGCGCGCACGTGGAGGCAAAGCTCAAGACGGGCCTGGCGGAGGGGCGCACCATGCTGCTCACCAACGCCGCCACTTTAGCGTGGACGTGCGGCGGTGGGAGGAGGACGGTGTGGAGCACAAGAAGACGGAGTACAAGGCCAACTTTGGCGTTGGTGCGCACTTCCGCAGTGTGGTGGTAGACCCCCGGGCGCGCATCATTGTGTACGTGCCGGTCGCCGCGGTGGAGAACCTGGAGCTGCCGCTCCTCGCGCGCTTCGACATCTTCCGCGTGAACGTGCGGGACATGCTGGCGGAGAAGGTGCACCGCTATGCCTTGCCACGGCCGGGTGCGCCCGTCCCTGGCCCGCTGGCTGACCTGCGGCTGGTGCTGCACCTACGGGATGCATGCCGCGCGTGGGCGACCGAAGTGTCGGGCGGCAACCTGCCCGCCATGTTCTACGGCTGGCAAGACCACACGGTAGACGCGCTGCTCCTGCAGGCGGTGACCGACGCGCTTGACGGCGACGACTCGCCGCGCTTGCCGCTCCATGCGTACGGCCGCTCCACGCCTGCTGGCCCGCTGCCGCCGCTCCCGCCCGGGCTGGCTGACGCGGCGGCACGGTGGCCGTTGTTTGCTCGCAGCCTGCGCGACATGAAGTACCGGCTACTGGAACTGGCCCGTCCCCACATTCTCCTGCCACGCCTGTCAGCGCTGTCGCTGCAAGCAACGCTGTGGCCGGCCGACACGGGTGTAGAGTACTTGGTGCGGCAGGACCGCTTCTCGGCAGCGCGCAATGTGAACTCGCACTGCCGTGCGGTGTGGGCGGCGCACGCGGTGCCCTCGGGTGGGGAGCGAAAGGCCCAGGAGGCGCACCTGGTTGTCGTCATGCCGCGCACCAGCGCCGTGCTGCAGCTGGCAACTACGCCGGCGTTGTGCACCGCCCTATTGCCGCAGCCGGGGCCGCATGGCGAGGGTGGGTCCAGCGTGGCGGTGCTGTCGCTGTCAGCCGCAGCATCACGCGAGGACTTTGATCGGCAGCTAGCCGCCGCGATGAAGGGGCCAGACCCGCGGCATACCGTTGGTGTACCCAGCGAGGCACGCCGCCTGGTGGTGCTAGTGATCGATGCAGCGGACACGCCGGCCGGGCAGCTTATGTTTGCCATGGACGCGGTTGCCGAGCGCGTAGAGAAAGTGTCACGCGCGACCCGGCCCGCGGTCGCGGTGCTGGTGCACGTACCCGCAGGCAACGGCAGGCGGCCGGTACCCACCATTAGCGCCGGTCGGTGGCGCTATGTGTACGCTGACGCGCTGGGCGCGGAAGAGTGCGAAGCAGCGGCTGCGCAGCGCGCGGCGCGGCCACCGGCGCAACGGCTGGCACTGTTGGAGGATGAACCGTACCGCGCTTTTGCCGACGCGGCAGGCGTGCCAGTGGAGACGCGTGACGGCGACGGGCCGGCACAGCTGGCGCGGCGGCTTGCGGTACGGGTTGCCAACGAGTTTGGCACGCAGGCGACTGCCATGCGCGGCGGGCCACAGACGGCAGCGGAACTAGGTGACCGTGGTGTGACGCACTCGGCGCACTTGTACGCGTTCGCTGGAAGCGGCGCCACGCGCGCGGGGTTTGTCAATGAGCTGCTACGCAACCGGCCATACCTGTTACGGGAGGCTGAAGAAGGCGTCACGGCGCTGTGGGGTAGTAGCAAAGCCCAGTGCCTGGCAGACCTGTGCAGGTCCGTGTCGGATGGGTCGCTGAAGACGGGCATGGCGGCAGAGATGCGGGAGTTGCAGGCGGGCATGGTGGCGGGCCAGTGCCATTATGTGCTGGCTGCCATAATGCACGACTTTGCGGCCGAGGCGGTGGCTGCGTTGCCGGCCAGCGAGTCACCTACGACGGCAGACGCGCGCTTGCTGGTGGCTACGCTGCAAGCCATGCGGCCGCCTCTCGCCACCGTGCTGGCAGATGCGGCAGAGCGCCTGTCGCTCAATGTGCGCGATGCCGTGCCCGTGGCACCCAGAGTGGCGGGCTTTGGGCTGTGGACGGCGCTGGCGGCGGTGTGGCAAAAGAAGGCATCTGCGCTGGCCGGCGCTGCAGCAGACGCCTCGGAACGCCGCGCGAAGCTGGCTGCAAGCATGAAGGACAAGGTGGACGACGAAGCTGCGGCAGGGACGCCGGTGCACACCGCCACGGATCTGCTGAGCAAGGACCACGTCCTCCTATCTGCCGTCGTGGGTGACATGCTGCGCGTGAAGCTGTCCCTGCGGCCGACAGATGCTGAGGCGCTGTGCATTCAACAACTTTTGCGCCTGCGCATGAGGGAGGGCGTTGGCTCCGCATTCCGCTGGTCGCTGGCGGTGGGCGACGCATCACTCATCACTGCCCTACTTGCCACCCTTGCACCGCTGCGACACGTAGGCTTCCAGCACCACGCAGAGTTGGCGGCGGCGGTGCTGGTGGGTGTCCCGCCTGCCATCCCCGTCGAAGCGTCCGACCGCGACAGGGCACACCTAAGTGCGCTAGGCATCGAGCCGGTGTACGAGTCCTTGATGCCGGCGCCAGAGGGGCTTGCCCTGCCTGTCGCCCGCGACGAGGCTGCGCTGCTCCCAACGCTACGGCACTACGTGCTGGCGGTGCTGCACGCCGAGTTGGCGTATCTGCAAGACGATGAAGAGCGCGTGGAGGCGATGACGGGCTGGATGAAGGCCATGGCGGAGTTGCAGCGGGTGCTCGGTGGCAAGGGCGTCGCTACGTCACGGCTGACGGCATGCGGCCACTACGACAGCAACGTGTATGCGGTCATGATGATGGTGCATCTGGTGTGCGCCGTCACGCAGTCGGAGGAGGGGGCCAACGTGAGAGACTTTGCAGGCAAAACGGCCGGTCGCATTCGCGCCAAGACGGAGGGTTGGACCACCGCCGAGCCCATTGAGCTGCGACAGCTGTTGGAGTTGGTTGGTGGCCAAGGCGTGACAACCACCCAGATGGCGCGCGTGGTGGGTGAAGTTATCAGTTTCATTGCCAGCTGGGAGGCGGCGGAGGAAGGCGGCGCGGGCATCACACTGGAGGACGCAGTGTACGTCGTAAGAGCGCTCACCCACCAAGGCACAAGCGCCTCTGCTGGCAACGACGTGCGTCGCATGGTGGAGCTGGCGGCGCCGCGCAAGCAGTACCTGCTGCAGGTGCTGCTGGCATCGACAGGTAAGCCGGAGGTTGGTGCCGTGGTGCGGAGCATTGTGGCGCCTGCAGACAGCGCGCAGAGAGGCGGCATCTTTTTGTCTGGCGCTGTGCGGGCCGCACTTGCTGGGGCAGCTGGCGTGGGCGGCACGCTGGGCGCGGCAGTGTTGCCAGCTGCCGACACCCGCCTCTACTTTGCCGACTTCCACAATGCGCTGCTGGCTGCGACGCGCACTGCCGTCGCACAACGGCGTTTGCCTCTCGCGGAAGTGGCCCCATACAGCGCCGCATATGACCTGCCGACTCTGAAGGCGGCAATCATGCACCGCCTGCGTGGCGGCGGCGGCGGCGGCGGCGGCGGCGGCGGCGGCAGCATGGTGGCGGCGTCCGGCTTTGATGTGGTGTACAACGCGGCGCTGGCGGAGAACGCACTGCAAGCGGCTGCAGCCGCGCTTGCTAACGTCGCCACACGTGAAGAGTTTATGGCGGCTGAGGCGCCACGCGCGGGCGCGGCAAACCACGTGTGGACGGCGCTGTTTGCCGCGGCGCCGCACCTGCGTGTTGTGTTCATGGCCATGCTGCCAACCGAGGAGACGCGCCGCTGGCTGCTCAGCGACACCACCCACCTGTCTGCGTTTGGCCTGCCAACCGAGTGGGCGGGCAACGTGGATGCCGCGTGTGAGGAGGCGGCGGAGGCGGCGAGTCGGATGGCGGCGGCAGCCACGTACACGCCGGTGACATCCGGCGTCATTAGCGCCATGTATGGCGCCCTGCGATCGGGCTCGGAGTCAAGCCGCGCGGTGGGTGACGTGCTCAGCACGATGCAGCACGATCTGCCAATCCTGCGTGCTGTGCGCCACTTAGGCGTCCTGTACGACACCATCACGCAGCTGCACACGGCGCTGGACGGAGTGCTGACGGTGAGCGATGCGGAGACGCTGTCCCTCCAAGCTGTCATTGACAAACTGCGTGCCGCGCCAGGTGGAGCCGGCGCTGCCGACCACTTGGTGTCAGTGTTCGACAGGTTTGCATCTAGTTGGGCGGATGTCATGGCAGACGGCAGCCCTACACCCGCGCCGCGTCTGCGCCTGGAGTCACCCCTGCGTACGTTCCTCGCAGATGACGGGTTGTCAGATGGCGGCGTAGGGGACGCTTGCGCCTTGTACACCGCGCTGACGCGGTTGGTGGCAGCCCACAACGCGCTGTTGACGGCGCCGGGAGTGCACACGCTGCGGCAGCACCCTGTCCTCAACCCCATGGGCATACTGGCACCGCGCACAGTGCTCCGGCTGGGGTTGCACGAGGTGCCCACTGACGCGGCCGCCGGCTTTCTGGCGGCGCCATCGGAGGTGGAACTGTGCAACATGACGGCGTCATGTGCAACGCCAGCCGACCCGCAGCAGGCGGGCGTGCCGGTGGCGCGCTACCTCCTGCGCCGTGTGGTTGGCAGCGCGGCCATTTTCACGGTAGCCCGCCCACCTGCCATGCAGTACCGGAGCAGCGGCAAGGAGTCGCGATTGGTGGAGGCGCTGCAGACAAAGGCACGCCTTATCATGAGGGCGGCGCGCGCTGCTGAGGAACGCATGGGCTTGGCTGCAGGCGGCGGTGGCGGCGGCATTGCCACACGTGTAGATGTCGCGCTGCGGGACTGCAAGTCTAGCAAAAACGCCCTGGTCCTTATTGACGCGGTGCTCCAGTGGGTACGAGGGTCAGCCGACCTCATGACGGAGGCGTCGCGCGACGCCAAGCCACCAGTCCCGGAGCTAGATGCCGCGATGGTGGCGGCAAGCCCGTTCCTTGCCGGCCTGGGCGACGCGTTCCGGGACGCACCAGCGAGGCAGTGGCCAGCCGCCGCGCGGCAGGTGGCGACGTATGTGAAGGACGGCAAGTACATGGTTGCTGGCGTCGGTGGCGACGACATGGACGGCCCCGCTGTGCTGCCCTTGCCCGCTGACTTGCGCGACCGCTTGGACGCTGGGCGACCCACATTGCTGGCTGGCGCGGACATGGCGAAGCGGGCAACCGCGGTGAACATAGTGCTGCAGGCACTGGAGCATCCAGACGCGGCGTCCTGGCTGCGCACCAACTCTGGAGAGGTTGTCATGGGCGCGCTGCTCGCCACCAACAACACTGTGCCGGCCATTCTCGCCGAGGCCAGCCTGCCGGCGGCAGACCCACTGGGCGGTGTGTTGACAAGCCTGTTGGAGGGTGCTACGGCTGCGCAGCTGGCGCACGTGACGGCATTCCTGTTCCCGCTGGCTGGCGAGCTGGCGACTGCGTCACCGGATACGGCTCCTGCGCCCGCAGCAGCTGCTGCAGCTGCTGCTGCTGCCGCTGCAGATGCTGCTGCGCCGCCACCAGTGCTGGGCGTCGTTGGTGACGACAAAGACCTGGTGCCAATACCGGGAGCGGCCCTGGCGCCTCCGCCCACAGCGGGTAGCGGCTGGGTGACGGCGCAAGTATACGCACGCAACAATTGCCTGACGCCGGACAACGTGAAGGACCTGGTGAAGGCCAAAATCGTGCCATCCGTGCCGGGGAAAGCCGCCGGCATGGTGACGATAAACCCAGAGGCGGTGTGGCACACCGACTTTGTGCTACTGCCCGCGCTGTTGGCGGAGCAGCACCTGGACGCAGCTGCCATTGCCGACGTGCCTGATCGGGAGGGCTGGTTTATCGACATTGCAGTCGGCACAGCTCACCCCTCTGGCCTGCCGCCTGGCCGTTACGTCCACCGGCCGCACTGGTCCAAGTTGTTGGAGGGTGTAAAGCGAGGCCGCACGCTGAACATGACGAGCACGGCAATGGAGCTCAGCGTCTCTGTGGAGGAGGTGCCACGGCTGTGGGCAGCTGCCGCCGCCGCAGGTGCCCTGCCGGCCTTAGCCGCCACGACAGTGATGGTTGACGGCCACCCCTGTCTGCAGCGGGATCGCGTGCGGGCGCTGCACGCCTGGGTTGCAGCCAACTGCACACCGGTCGCGCGCGTGCTGTCGGAGGCTATGGATAGCGGCGGCGAAGGCGACGACGGGGAGGTTGACGACAAGCTGGTGGCGGCGCTGCGCGCCAAGGGCGTGCCGCTGTTCACCGTCAGGGACCGACTGCACGTCGCTGCCGCCAACCGCGATGCCGCGGTGGCGGTGTGCAACGAATATATTTTGAGCTGTTAGTAATTTATGATTGCATTTGAATGCATACATGCGTGTACGTGTTTGTGGCAGCGCGGTTCCACTACCGGTAGCGCAATTGGTGCGTTGCACGCCAGGCTGCAGTCGAAAGGCCCAACGCCCGCGCCAGTCCAGGTGGCGCCAGTGCAGGATGTGTGCAGAACCTATAAGGCGCACTCGCTGACCGGCTGCAGAGGAAAGTACTGCAGGTGAGCGTGTGCCACTGTGCGGCAGCAGCTGTAACAGCGTGTGCACTGTGGCGGCGCCGCGGCACACTCACGCGGCGACAATACCGGTAAGGCAAGCAGCGCAGGGCGGTGTGCCCTGGCGGCTTTGTTCCTGTGGCACGTGCCGCCGCCGGGCACTGCATTGACACCGCAAATCCTACCGCATTGCACTGCCATTGCAGCACCCCAGCCTGCCATGGTGCCGCTGGGCCGCCAGTTCTGCAACTGGCGTGTAAAAGTGCAGGGGTGGAAAATCAATCTGGGGAAGGAGTCGTAGATCACGGCTTGTGCCGCACCGAACGCGGCACGGGCGCGCGCAATTTGGCCCAAACCGCGTGCCAACGACGGTGTATGGTATGTAAGTCTTGGCTTGCAGCGGGGATCCTGCTGCCAATTTTTGGTTCACGCGCAATCGTAGTTTTCCACTCTACGCGCCAGCTGAGGACTGCACCTGCACCGCGGCCACGCGGCAGCGCGGCGAGGAAAATTGACTCTGTGCAGAACGCACGGCACAGTACGGTTGGTGCGCTGCCGGAAAATTGACATGGTGGAACACACATGAATCGTGGAGTCATGCCGGGGTGTCGTATTGTATTTTTATGAGTGTATCACACATTTTGCGCCAAGATACCCACACCGCCAGCGACTACGATGTACCGGTACAACTGTGTCACGGTGTCACGATGTCTGCGAACAGTTCAAGTTCAACAACAGCAACACCCACTTGTAACATTTGCATATCACAATCTCCCTCACACTCACGTAAACCCTTTCCCCCCTCCCCTTTTCAGACGTATGTGCGACCCTTGACGGAGGAAGCATCTTGTGACCAACATTTACGTGCCGACCGACAACTTCAACATCACGAACCAGGCTCTTCAAGCTGCACTGCTCAAGAAGATGGCGAGCGCGGCGTTGGAAGCGCTGCGCGGGGTGGCGACGGCGCCGGGTGGCGCGGAGGCGGTGCTGCGAAACGTGGATGTGCAAACGGCGCTGGATGGCGCCGCGGTGCCACGTGACGCATGGTGCGCTGCCGTGGTGCCGCTGGTGCCGCCCGCCGGCGGCGCGTTTACGGACGCCAGCGCGGCGGCACGCTGGCTGCTCGCTGCGGATGCGTACCTTGCTGCGGTGGCAAGCGGTACCAGCGGTGGTGGTGCCACTGCGGCACTTGCAGCAGCGCTGGCGGCTGCGCTGCCAGAGTCGCTCCATGGTTCTGGCGGCGGCGGCGGCAGCGGCGGCGACGGTGATGGCAAGTTGTTGATGACTGCGCTGCTTGCGGCGTGCACGGGAGCGCCTGCTACACCGACCGCAGCGCGGCTGGTGCGGAATGCAGAGACTGCCAAGGCCGTCGCTACTGCGGCGTACTCCGCAACGCCGGCGCCCCTCCGCCTTGCCCTCGAGTTTGTGGCGTTGGCAGCCCACGTGGCCAGCATGACCGACGCCCGCGCCGCGGCGGCATGTGCGGCTGCAGTGGAGACCTGTGTTGCCACCCTCGTGGCTAGCGCAGGTGCTTCTGGCGGCGGCGGCGGTGGCGCCGCGGCCAGCAGCCAGCGCGTGGGGGGTGCGCAGCTTGCAGTGGTGTTGGATGCCGTGCTGCACGCTGGTACCGCGGGCGGCGGAGCGAGTGCGGCCGCAGCAGCGGCAGCGGCAGCGGCAGCGCCCACCGATGCAAGTTTGGCCGCCTCGCTGGTTCGTGCGGCGTGCGACGGGGCGCGGGCTGCCAGTGGTGGCCGTGGTATGCTAGTGCTGTCGGTGCTGATCGCGGTGCTGCAGCACGGCACCATGCAGCGCATTGCAGGCGACGCGCTGGTGGCTGCGGCGGCAGAGCAGGCGCAGCAATGTGTTGCAGCATCCGGCGACACGGAGTTGGTAAGTGCGGTGGAAGCAATCGTGGCGTGTGTTCGCCGCACCACCTTGCCCCTGGCACGTGCGCTGCTGTCAAAGGTGTCACAGGAGCTTGCCGGGCGCGCGTCCCAGGCGGCGGTGCAGGCGCTTTCTGGCCTGATGGTGGCGCTGGCCAGTGACTCTGCAGGCGACGCGAGGGAGGAGTTGCTGGGTGCGGTGCGCGTCGGGCTGGCCGACGAGGTGGCACCTGCATGGTTGGCCACCATCCCTCTGCCCGCCGTTGTCCAGTGGCTGCACACGCAGGTGCTGCCCGTCCCTGCCGCCGCCGCATTGTTAATGACGGCGGCGCGCGCAGTTGGAGCAGACGTGGCGGCGGCGGGCGACACCCGCGATACGCTGGATGCGGCTTGCAACATGCTGACGCGACTGGGCGGCGAGATTGGCTCCGTGCTGGCTGACGGCAGCGCGGACGCAGTTGCTGCTGCTGGCCTGGCCGCGCTGCGTGACATGCAGCTGGCGGTGATTACCGCGGCGGCCGCAAGAAGCGGAGGCGCCTGCCCGCCGGCCGTGTTGGCACTGCTGCTTGCTGTGCAGCTGGAGGCGGGGGCGTGGGTGGCAGCTGACGACGGCGGAGGCGAAGGATCGGTCGCCATGCAGGTCAGCGCGGCCATGGATGTCACGGCAGATGTGTGGGCCGCAGCGGCCACTGTCACTCTGCCTGCTGCATCCGCCGCTACGGCGTGGCTATCAGGCAAGGAGGACGCTGCGCGAGCGGCCGGGGGCGGGGCGCTGCCGCCGCTTTATGTGGCCGCGTGCGACGCCGCTGTGGTGGCAGGCCGCGCCGTGCGCGAGGCATCCGCGAGGACGCACACAGAGGCGCTGACGACATGGACTGCTGCCGTCTGGCCCCTGGGCCGTAGCATTAGCGGTTTGCCGCGCGCGCCGCTTGTGCTGTTGCGGCAGCTAGCGTTGACTGTTAAGGCACTGGACGCCGACGTGAAGGCCTCCGCGTATGCTGTGCCTCCAGACACCGCTGCCGTCATCCGGGCGGCAACTGAAGTGGTGCACGAATTGCCGCCAACTCCCGACAGCGAGGCAACCGTCAGGGACATTTCAGTGTGCAACTACAAGATCACTACCGCACTCGCGGCCGCGCGCACGGCGCTGCACGACGCATGGAGTGCGGCGTCTTGCGACGACCTGAAGGCAACGCGCGACCACTGGGACGCTGCGGCCGCTACATGGGCGGCAGCGCCTCCCATCACACCCGATGAGCTGGCCCGCCGCCTGGCATCTGGTGAGGCCGCAGTTTCGGCGCTACGCACCTTGCGTACCGTCGTGCGGTGGCTGGAGACGCATAGCCTGTTGCCGGCGGGCACCGGCGGCAGCGGCAGCGCCAGCGACGGCAGCGAGGCGGAGGAGGCGCGCACGCCGCTGAAGGACGTGCGCACGCGCATTGGGGCACTGGCGGCGCCATTCATGGCGCCGCACAGTACGCCGGACATGACTGACGTGCTGCGCAGCCTGCCGCCCGAGTTTGACGTGATGATGCTTGTGGCGTCGAACCGCAGCCTGCGCGCGCTTGATGAGCCGCTCGGAGCGGCGCGCCGCGGCGGCAACCCACTGCTGCCTGCCATCCGTGCCGCGGTGGCGACTGTGGCGGAGCGGCTACGGAGCGGGACCGGTGGTACCGTCGCTTCCTTGCTTGCCGCCACTCCTCTGGCCGGCGCGCCGGGCGCAGACAGCGGCGTCAGCGCCGACGCCATGCGTGCGGGCCAGCTGCAGGTAATGCAACAGGCAGCCACTGCACTGACGGCATTGCTTGCGCGGCCATCCGTTGCAACCGTACTGACGCCAGCGGCGGCAGCGGGCGCCGTGAGTGCGGCAGGCAACGTGCAAGCTCTTCTGGCAATCCTGCAGTTTGCACCTGCGGCACTGAACGCGCTGGTGGCGCAAGAGGTGCTGCCGGCCTCTGATACCGGCATAGCAGCTGCGCGTGAGGCCCTAACGCACCTGCCCGACCTGGCCACCATGACACTGGACGTCGTATCCAGCCAGCTACCGCGCGCACGTGCTGCCGTGTTCAACCTCCTGCCGCAACACCTCCTGGTGCTGTCGCTGCTGGACCGCGTCGTGCCCACGCTGTACTCCATCCAAACGAAGGACGACTTTGACGCGCAGCTGGCGGAGGTGCGCGACAACGGCGTGAATGCGCGGCAGGCGGCGCAGCTGGCGCAGCTGCAGCTGGTGTATACCAAGCTGCGCGCCGCACTGCCCCAACTGTACCAAGGCGCCAGCGGCGGAGCTGCGGCGGTGACGCTACGGTCTGTGGCAGGCACTATCCTCACCGCCCTGCCCGATGCCAACGCCGCGGCGGAGGTGGCTGATGCGGCGCAGGGCGTGCTGCAGTACGAGTCGGAGCTGCGGGAGTTGTTTGCAGCTGGCGACAGCGGGCCACAGGGAGCCATCGCGCGCATTCGGCGGTTTGCGGCAGCGGGGGTATTCAAATGCCAGCCTGCTGCCACGGAGGACGGCAGTGCCGTGACGTGGGGGCTGGAGGTGGAGATGGAAGGCAAGCGCACCAGCAGCGTGGTGGTAACGGACACCATCGTGTCGGCGCAGCGCCAGCGCCTTGAGATCCAGGATGCCGCGCTACGAGGCACGGTGGATGCCGTACTGGCGGCGTATGCCGCCGCGTGTGGCTGCCTGTCAGCCGTGCGCATGCTGTGCGACGCGGCGCACCCGGACTACCGCACCACACCAGTGACTTGTGGACGCATCGCAGCGCCCCTCGAACTTGGCCGCACGCTCGCCAACCTGCAGTCCCTCGCGTTGCAGTGGGCAAAAGACGTTGCCGCAGAGGTGGAGCGCCAGCCGCGGTGGCTGTGGTTGACGCCGGTGCAACGGCTGGACATGCTGGCGGCACTGACTTCCGGGGGCGGCAAGCAGGCGCACTACGTGGTGGCGTACCTTCAGGCAGCGTTCCCGGACCTTGCGGATGGCGCCACCCTGTCTGCCATACGCGCTTGCCTCGACAGCGTCTGCGCAGGGAGTGGTGGTGGCGGGTCGGCACTCGCGTCGCCCACGGAGCGGCTGCGTTCTGGCACCGCGCTGATTAACCGCGCCACTGAGCAACTGATACGGACCGGCCTCCTGGCCCCCGCGAGCGGCAGTGGCGGTGCCGGTGCCGT
>ERZ778022.2279-NODE-2279-length-20754-cov-5.754867_pt1 | contig 20754 bp, 1 predicted proteins | sample MGYA00375752_ERZ778022 | MGnify/ENA primary metagenome ERZ778022 (study PRJEB29350, sample SAMN05389826) | bioreactor metagenome | isolation source: Thiocyanate bioreactor | place: South Africa: University of Cape Town | collected 2014-04-04 ... | reverse complement strand
CCTCCCGCCTGCAGCGCCGCAAGAGCGTCGCCGTGGCGCGCCCACGGGGTGCCACGGGCGGGGGTGGTGGCGCGCCGCTCTCCCCACCTCCCCTCGCCTCACCTGCCCTCATGCCTGCGGCATCCATCATGGGGCCGGGCGGCCGTGGCGACGTGGTGGCCAGCGACGTTGTTTTGCTTCTGCTCCGTCGCCCCCTCACCGCCCTGGCTGCCACGCGCATCATTGGCCGCATGCTGGCGACGCAGCGCGCGGTAGCCCGCGGCGGTAGCCCCGCCGCAGTCGCGCTGCTTGGAATTGATGCCCTGGCGCCGGTGTCTGCCTCCGTGCCCGCCATCGTCCGCGCACCCTCCACATCCGCGCCGTCGCCGGCTGCCGCGCATGCCGCCGCCGGGAGTGGCGAGCTGCGGGGCGCGCCGCGCGATGACGAGGATGGCGACGGCGAGGATGACCGCGGCGGTGGGTCTTACTCCGACCGCGAGGAGGATGAGCAGGGCAGCGGCCGCAACGGTGGCGGCGATGGCGATGGTGACGGCGACGGCGACGGCGACGACAACGGCGACGACGGTGCCAGCGAACGCGACGAAGCGGCGGCGGCGGGAGGGATGTTACGCACGCCACCTCGCCGTGCACCGCGCGTTGCCAACGCCTCGCCTTCACTGGCGGCGGCTGGGGGAGTGGGCGGCTCCGTGGCGTCACTGCGCAGCGCGGCGGCCGCGTCGCCGGCCACCTGGCGCGGCAGTGAGGTGCTGCGCACGTACGCAAGCGGCGGCGGGCGGGGTGCACGCGGCGGCGGCGACGGTGGCCGCTGGTGGTGCATCTACCTGCCGCCGCCTGGCGACGTGGGTGACCTGGTTATGCTGCAAGACACCTCACGGCGCGGGGCGACGCAGTCTGCTACCGCGTTGGACCAGCCGCCGGCATCCGCCACCATCCAGCAGGTGGTGTTGGGGCAATTGACCCGGATGCAGCCGGGCATGCTGTCGAATGTGCTGCGCAGCCTCGCGTCCGTCACGCGCACCTGCCTTAGCCGCCTGGGTGCGGCCGCCGTGACGGCGGCGCCCCTTATGTGCTGCGCCGGCGTTGCCACTGACCTCCTGCACTTGCGCCTGCTGGTGCGCACGGTGTACGAGTTGGTGGTGCCCGCCGGCGGCAGCGGCGGCGGCGGCAGCGGCAGCAAGGGCGCGCTGGCGGCGGTGACACATGACGACGCCGGCGGCGGCGGGCTGTGGTGGTGGGCGGTGGGAACGCCCAACACGCCGGCGCTGGCCCGCGGCGACGCTGCCACCGCGCTGCACCTGCCGGCTGACGCCTGTGTGGGAGGCGGCGTGTATGGCGCCGCGTATGGGCCGCGCGCCACGGCCGGCGCGCCCGGCTGGACAGCGTCACTGGAGGTGGATGCCGACCACGTGCGGCAGCTGGTGACAGCCAGCCAGCCGCGCTTTGACCACACGCACGGCGGCGCGCTGTTTGACGTGCTGGCCACGATGCAGCACGCGGCGGAGGCAGCGGCAACCGTGCTGCTGCTGGTGGCTCCCGCGGTGGCAGCCAGCGCCCTTGCATGTGGCGGTGGCGGCGGCGGCGACGGTGGCGGTGGCGGCAGTATGGAGGTTGGTGCCCTGTCACCATTGCCGGAGGCAGCCCCTGGGTTGTCCCCCTCCGTGGAGTGCGGCGCCGACCCGCAAGAGGCGCACACGGCGGCGGTGGCAGCGTCTGCGTACCTCGCTGCGGAGACGCAGCAGCTGGTCAGCGCGCTACTAGCTGGCGGCGGCAACGGCGGCGGCAGTGGGGCGCGGTGGCGTGGCGGCAGCGGCGCTGCGCCGACGCCCGCGGATCTATACCGCTCCCGCGCTGGCGGCTTCCCCGCAGCACATCGTGTGTTCCTGTCCCTTGTGGCGCGCACGCGCGCGGCGGCCGCTGCCGCAACCGCCTGGCGGCCCGTCGCAACAGGTGACATGCCCGGATTGCGGGAGGGCGGCGGCGGCAGCAGCAGCGGCAGCGCCGCTGCCCTCCGCACCGTGCCCTCGCTCACCCTCAGTCGTCGCACATCGCTCGCCGCCGCCACGCCGCCGGCGGCAACCAGCGGTACCACGATGGCAGACACCGTACTCGCGGCCACCAGCGCGGCAGCCGCTGCCTACGCAGCAGGCGTGCGCCCGCCGCCGGCGCTGGATGCGGCACACACCGCCATGGTGCTGGCGTGGCTGGATGCCAGCGTAGCGGGCGGCGTGCTGGCGTGGCAGCCGGTACACTGCACCGCCGCCGCTGCTGCCGCCGCGGCAGCCTCCGCAGTGGGCGCCGCGCCGGTGGCTCACGCCGCGGTGCTGACCACGATCCCCGTGCTGGTGCGGCCGGAACCCGCGGTGCTGCCCCTGCAGTGGCTGCGCTGGCTGACGCCGGTGGCGCAGACGGTGCTGCTGGCTAACGTGGCGGCCATGGTGCTGCCGCCCGCGCCCGGCACGCCCGCCGCGGCGCCTGTTGCTGGCGCGCCGGCGCCTGCAATGCTGGCCAGTGAGAACTGCCTCCGCGCCTCCCTGCCCGCCCTGCGCATGCTGGACGCGCTGCTGGCGGCGGACGGCGTCCTGCATGCCGCCGCCGCCGGCCCTCTTCTCCGCCTCCTGCAGCACTTGCTGCCGCGCGCTGGCACGCCCATCCACGTCCGCCGCCTCATGCGCAACCTGTACCTGGCAAACGCCACGCGCGCCAGCTTGGCGGTGAACTGGGTGGCGCTGGACGTGCTGGCGCGCGCGCTGCACAGCGACCACTCATGCCTGCGCGCGCGCGCCATCCCACCGCTGGCAGACGCGGCGGCGGGTGCGGCAGCGCCAGCGGCCCGGCCGGCCATGGTGCCGGTGGGCGAGCTGAGCCGGCAGCGCGACGTCGCCAGCAACGGCAGCGCGGTGGCTTACGAAGGCCCGCTGCCCACCACCTGGTTTGCCACCGGCGGCGACGCGCGCGGCGCGGGCGGGCAGCGCGGCATCCGGCTGGGCAGCCGCGCCATCACGGGCGCGTTCCATGCTGGCGTGCCCAAGTGGCCGGGCTCCAGCGCGACCGCGTCGTCCGCTGCCGGCGTCGGCGCGTACAGCTTCCACTGCTGGGTGCGCCTGGGCGACGACAACGGCGGCGCGGGTGCGGACGCCACCATCGGCTTGCCGCCGCCGCCGCCGCCCGTGCCGTCGGCGTCAGTGGCGAGGCAGGTAGCAGCGGATATGGCGGCGGGGGTGACTGCCGCCGGGGCGGCCGCCGCAGGCGGCGGCGGGGTGGTGGTGCATGCGGTGGCGCGCCTGCCGCACCTGCTGTCGGTGTGGGACGACGGCGGCCGGTGCCTGGCGCTGGTGGCGGTGCCGCAGGACGACGGCCTGTTTGGGCTGCAGCTGGTGGTAAAGCACCAGAAGCACACGCAGGAGACGGCGGACTTCCGCGTGTCGCTCAAGCGCAACGCGTGGTACTCCGTGGGCCTCGTGCAGGAGCGCACGCCGCAGGCCTCCACCTCCTTCTTCGGCCGCAGCTTGGCCAGCATGGGCATGGACTTTGGCGCCGCCGCCGCCTCCACCGTGCGCCTGTACATCAACGGCGCGTGCGCCGCCACCACCACCGAGCTGCGGTACCCCAACTTTGGCACCAACGTGGACGGCGGCGGCGCGTCCGCGCTGGATGCCGTGCCCGGCGCCATGTACAGCTGGCTGCTGGCGGCGCTGCCAGGCGTGCCGGCACCCGGCGGCGCGCCGGGGCTGCGGTGGGAGGCAGAGGCCGCCGCCGGCGCGGCAGCAGTGGCAGGCGCGTCGTCACGTGGCAGCGCGCCGCCTAGCCTTGCGCGTGTGGTGCACGTGTCGGTGGGCGGCGCGCGGAACCTGCACCTGGCGCCCACCACGCGCCGCATGTACGTGTCAACGCTGGCGGCCGCCGCGGCGCGCCCGCCGGTGGGCAGCGTCACCCCTGCCGCCGCGCCGCCCGCACCCGTGCGCCCCGCTGCCGCCTCCCCGCGCACTGCCGCGGCACTGCCAGCCGGCTTCCGTCCGCTCGCAACGCCGCTCGCGCCTCTTGCACGCGGCTTCAGTGGCGCGGCCGGCGGCGGGCTTGCGATGGAGTCCACCGTGGACGTGACGGTGGATGTGGTGATTGACACCGCGCTGACCGGCTACCTGGCCGGCTTCCAGCTGGTTGGCGCCGCGCTGACGGACGTGCACATGCAGGCGCTGTGGGTATTGGGCCCCGACGGCGTGGGCGGCGAGGGCAGCCTTGCACCGGCGGCGGCGGCGCTGGCTGGCGGTGGCGGAGGCCCTACCGCCATGCTGCTGCCACAGGCTGTGGCACCTACTGCCGCTGCCGGTGTCGGTGGCCGCGCCACGGTGCCCAGTACGGCCGTGGGCGTCAAGCTGCCGCTGCCCTCTCACGCGCAGTCGTCTCGCCCCATGTCGGCCTCCCTCGCGGCGCTGGCGGCATACTCGGCGGGCGGGAGCGGTAGCGGTAGCGGTGGCGGTGGCGTGTCGTTGTCCGTGGCCCCCCTGTTGCCCGCAGCCAGCGGCGGCAGCGGCAGGCCCGCCAGCACCATGCTTGCAGTTGGGGCGCGGCCAGGCGTTGCGCCGGTTGCGTTGCCCCCGTCGCTGCCGCCACAACTGCTTGGCGGTGGCGGTAGCGGCGGGATGCGGGAGGCGGTGGCGTCCGTGTGCAGCTTGCTGACGGCCATGGCGGCCGCTGAGGTGCTGGTGGTGGTGACGCCGGCGGTGCGGCAGGCGGTGGCGGGATCATCCGGGAGCGGTGCCCGGGAAGGCCGCCCAGAGCTGTTGCTGAGCGTTGGTGGCCGCGTGGTGGCGGCAGCAGCGGGGTTGCTTGGTGGCGGTGGTGGCGGGAGTGGACTGCTGGCTGGCGCCCTGGGAGTCGGCAGCGGCGGTGGCGGTGGTGGCGGCGGCGGTGGCGGCAGCGGTGGCAGTGGTGGTGGCTCCGGGTCAGCGCTTGCACCGGCGTCTGGCGGGCTGGCACAGCACCAGTACTACGCGGAGCTGCTGCCAGGCGTGGCCACTTGCTCCCGGCCGCGCGTGTCGGCACTGGTGGACAGCCTCCTTGTGGAAGCCAGCCTGGGGTTGCTGCGGTCGGTGGGAGCTGCCGCCGCGCCCGTGCCGGCAGCGGCATACCAGGGTGTGGTGGACGCCATGGCGACGCCCGCCGCGCTGCCCATCCTGCTGGATGCGCTGCGCCTCATGGTGACGCCCGCCGTCCCCTCACACGCGTCATCCTCGCCGTCGCCCGCTGCCGCCGCCGCCGTGTCGACCGCCGTGGCAGCGTTCATGCGCGCAGGTGGCGGCGGCGGCGGCGCCGCTGCCGCCACGTCGGCAGCAGCCTCCGGCCCCGCCTTGCTGGCGTACGTGCTGGGCAGCAACGAGCGACTGCCGCCGGGTGCCATCACGACGGCGGTGGTGGACGCGGTGGCGCGTTGGGTGGTAGGTGACGCGTGGCAGCCGCTGCCGCCGTCGTGTGCTGCCACACCGCCGGCGGAGTGGCTGCAGCAGGCCGCACAGACGCTGTCGTCCCGGACCGCCGTGCTGCGGCACACGGGGATGGAGGCGCCCGCGCTGGTGGACATGGTGGAAGACGTGCTGGTGAGCGTGCTGGGTGACTGCGCGCTGTGGCACCGCGACGGCGTGCCGCTGCCCGTGCGCCAGTACCACGCTGCTGCCCTCCTACTCATTGCCGCCGCCAGCCCGTCGCACCGCGCCGTGCTGCGCAGCCGGGTGGGCGTGGCGGCGCTGCTGGACGCCCTGTGGCAGTACGCATACCGCCCCGCGCCGCCGCCACCGCCGCCGCCAGCCACCGCTGACGTGTCGTTTGGGTGGGGCAGCGGCACGCCCGACCGGCCACTGCGGCGCGACGACGGCAGCCGCACGAGTGTGGCCACTGCTGCGGCAGGCGGCGGCGGCGGCGGCAGCGACGCGCTGGTGGCACACTTCCGCACGCTGCTGCGCCTGGTGCTCATGGGCCCCGCCGGCATTGTGACGCCTGCTTCCGCCGCTACTGCTGCAGGCGGCGGCGGCGGCGGCAGTGATAGTGGCCTGACGGCAGATGAGACGGCATCATTTTTCTTGGCGCTGGGGCGCGCCCGCGTGGTTGCCAGCGTGGCACCCACCACGCTGACAGCGGTTGATGGCGGGTGGTCGGCGCCGGTGCAAGTAGCAGTGACGCAGGGTGGCAGCGGCAGCGGCAGCGACACCGATGCGGCGGCGGCGGCAGCGGCGCACGATGCATATGTAGCCACCCTGCTAGAGATGCTGCAGGCGGCGTTGCGCTCACCCGCCGCCCTCACCGCCGTCCTGCACTGGTGCATGGACGGCGCCTTTGCGGCGACCGTGGCACGCACAACGCCGCCGGCGCCGGGGTGCCCGCAGCCGTCACTGGCGGCGGACTTGGAAGTGCTGGCGCGGCCGGTGGCTGACGTCACCACCGCGACCACCACGCTGGACGTCAGCGCAGCGGGAGATGACAGCATGGTGTGCGGCGGTGGCGGCGGTGATGGCGGCGGTGGCGGCGGCGAAGACCCGGCGGACGACGGTGTGCATGGGTCCGGTGAGGGCTTGACAACGGGCGACGCCGGCGCCGCTGGCGCATTTGCGCTAGCGGTGGCAGACCCGGAGGATGTGGCGGCGCCTGTAACAGCAGCGGTGACGGGGCCGGCGGCAGCGGTGTCGCCCTCGCGCGTGCCGGGCGGCCGCCGCCTGCGCGGCACGTCAGCGGCGTCCAGCGGCGGCAGCGTGCGGGCGGCAGGCACGCTTACGCGCGCCGGGTGGCGCATCCGTGTTGACACCAATGCGGTAGCGAGCGAGGTGCCTTCGGCGCCCGGCGAGGCGCTGCTGTCAAGCGGCACGGCAGCGCGGTCAGGGGCGGCCAACCGTGGCGTCGGTGCGGGCGCGTGGCTGTCACCCCTGCCACTGGCGTACGGCGGCGGCGTCAGCATGGCGACACCGGGTAGCGCTGGCGACGACACGGTGGCAGCAGGCAGCGGCGGCGGCACGGCAGCCGCCTCGGTAGCGTCGGCACCAGCAGGGGCTGGCGCCGCTTCGCGTACCAACCAGCAACGGCCCACCCCCTTTGTGTTTGCCAACTTCCCGGTTGGCGCCCCCATTGCCGTCGGTGGCGTAGAGAGCAGTGGCGGGGCTGGGGGTGGGGGTGGTGACAGTAGCAGCCGGGCGGCATTGGAGGGCGTCTCGCTGGCCGCCGCCGTGGCGCGTGCCGCCACCGACGCCACCCTGTACGGCCCAGCAGACCTCCTCCTCCGCCTCCTCCTGTCCCGCACCATGCGCGTCCGGCTGGCGGCGTGGGAGCTCATCCGCACTCTGGTGCGGGCGGCGGAGGCGGCAGACCTGCCGGTAGGTACGCGCGCCAGCGTGGCGCCGTACACCGCGGGCGTGCTGCCGGGCGCGGGTGTGACAGCGCCCGGCGTGGCGCCACTGCTGGCACCCCTCCCCGTTGTGTTTGTGCTGCCTGCGCTGGCGCGGCGGTTGGGTAACAGCGACGCGGAGTGCGGCTGCGGTGCAGCTCCCGCCGCCGGTGGCGTGGATGGCCGCGCCATGGAGAGCGAGGAAGCGGCAGGCGGAGGCGGCGACAACCCTGACGGTGCGGTTCCACCGGCCCCCGCTGGCGCGGCTGCCAACCCGCTGCACCACGCGGACCACCTGCAGCTTGTTGACGTGCACCACGTCATGCTGGTGGCGGCGCCCACACCCAGCGGCAGCCGCCCGCCCCTCGTACACACGCTATCGGCGGTGTGGGAGGGCAACGAGGAAGGCAGCAGCCGCGTGCTGCGCGCGCCCTCCAGCGCGTCCCTGGGCGGCGCCAGCCTGAACCTGGGTGCGGCACGGCTGCCCGCAGGCTGGCTGGTACGCACCGCGTTCCTGCACGCGGTGGCGGCAGCGTACATTGGCGGCGTGCCGCTTGACAGCTTGTTGCGTCGGCTGGACCCGCAGTCCGGCGCCGAGTACATCGCTGCCAGTGCCGGCGGTGGCGCCGGTGGTGCCGACGGCGGCGGCGGCGGTGGCGGTGCCAGCAGTGACGCAGGTGGCGAGCTGGCGCACCTCAGCAGCCGCAAGTATGCGATGGCACGCCACCTGCACACGCTGTACGGCCCCTCCACGGCAGCCGCAGCGTCGCGCCACGCGCGGGCCGTGTCGTCCCGCCTGCCCGCTGCCGCTCCCCCGCGCCTTGCGCCACCCACTACAGCCGCCGGCGCCGCCATGGCGGTGCGCGGGTTTGGCAGCGCGTCGCCCGCCCGGCGCGGGGCGGGCGTGGCGGGCGGTGGCGAGGGCGAGGGTGATGACACCGCGTCGCGCCGCAGCTCCATGGCGTCCGATGAGCAAGATTTGGGGCGCGCAGTGTCCGGCCTGCGCGTGTTTGGTAACAGCAGCAGCAGCACGCCGGGCGGCAGCGCATCACGGCCGCCAACCGGGTCCCGGCTGCCGGCCGGCCACGCAGGCTCACCGGCGCACGTGCGGCCCATGTCCATGGCCGTGCTGCCGCCGGCAGCCGCGCTGGCGGTTGCGTCGCCAGGAAGCGTCGGGGCGCCCGACGTCCCTGTGAAGCGCTCGCGCCAAGCTAGTGTGACGTCCGTGGCTGACGTGCAGCTGCCCCGCCGCTCCACCGCCGGCGCACTCGAGGCGACGCCAACAGAGGCGGCGCTGCGGGACGCATGGAGGCGGTGCCTCCACGAGAAATCGTCCCTTCTGGTGCTGGCGCTGCGGGAGCACCTGTTGGCGCTGCAGCAGGCGGCCGGCGTGGAGCCGGCGGTGTTGATGACGCCAGGCAGCGAGGGTGGGGAGGGCGCGGGTGGCGACGGCATTGCGTCGCCGCGGGTGCTACCCGCCCGGGCACGCGCACCCAGCGGCGCGGTGCCCCCTGCGAACGCGGCTGGCGCGCCCCCGCCACCTGCCTCCCTCGTGACCCCCGTGCGTGTCCCGGGCGGGTCAGGCAGCAGCACCGTAGTGGGTAGCGGCGGCGGCGGCGGCGGCGGCGGTGGCGGCGGCGGTGGGGAAAGCGTGGTGTCACGTGGCGGCGCGGCGGTCGTGCCTGTCATGCGCTCCTTGTTCAGCACGGTGGCTGACACGGGCGAGCTGCTGGAAGTGGCGGCGCACTTCCTGGCGGCGCCGGTGGCGGCGGCGGTAGAGGGCGGCGGTAGCAATGTCGGCAGCGAGCTGGAGGGCGCGGGTGTGGACTTTGGGGTGAGTCACGCGCTGCTGTGCGCATTGGCGGGCTGGCCGTACGAGCCGTCGCCGTACGGCTACGAGGGCGGCCTGCGCGTTGCGGAGGTGGCGCGGCTGCGTGGCGGTACGGTACTGGACACCCTGTCGCTGCGCCTCCTGCCGTTCACCTTGCGCGTCCTGTGCGCCGCGCCGCTGCCGGTCATGGCGCAAGCGCTGGAGCAGGTGGTGGAGCTGCTGCGATTGGATGAGGGGAAGGGGCGGGCGGCCATGGCGGCGTGGGTGGCGGCGGCGTGCGGCGCTGCCGAGGACGGCGTGCTGGCATGGGCGCTGCCACTGGCGCAGGCGGCTGCAATTGCGTCACATGCCACCGGCACCGTTGCAGATCGCGTCATCAGCGCCGCGGCACGCCTGGCCGCCATGCTGTGCGCTGCTGCCAATGCCGCCACGATTGGCGGCGGCGGGGACGCTAACTTGGAGCCGGCGCTGGAGGACGCCGTGTGCGTGGCGCGCGCGTTCCACCCCAGTGCGCCGCCGCCCGCGCGAGATACGGAGGACGAGGCGCGTGGCAGTGGCGGGGGTGGCGGGGGAGTCAGCAGTGGGCGTTCCGCAGGCGGCGACCGCCGCCGCGGCAGCAGCAGCATTGCCGCCTTCTCCCAGCTCCGTGACGGCGGCGTCGGTGGCGGCAGCCCCATGCCGTCCGGCGCAGGCACCGAGGCTGACGCGCCGTCTGCGCCATACGGCTTTGTGCCGTTTGCGTCACCGGCCGCCTACGCGTGCTTTGTAGGCACCCTGCTGGAGTACTACACGCTGGCGGTCGCCGCCACTGCCGGCTTGGACGTCGTTGCGCGCGCGCGTACCGGCAGTGAAGATGGTAGCGGCGGCGGCGGGGTGATTGCCGGCTCCTTGTATGGCCCCATTGGCGCGACGTTGAGTCGTGCGCACGGCGGCGGCGGCGGTGGCGGCGGAGGTGGGCTGGCGGCGTCACTGGCACACCCGACGCACCGCGTTGGCACGCCTGCTGCGCGTACCAGCTTACCGGTACCATCCCTCCCCGCGCACACCTTCATGCCGTCGGCCGCTTCTGTACGCAGCGGTGGCGGCGGCAGCAGCGGCGGCGGCGGCGGCGGCGGCGGTGGTGCTACTGTGTCGGTGCCTCCTGGCGTGATGGCAGTGTTGGCGCGTGAGGGGTCGGCGCTGGTGGCGGAGTTGGCCTTCAATACGACGGTGGGCAGCAGCGGGTTTGCTGCCGTGTGGTCAGCGGCGGCGCAGTGGGTGGCGGCTATAGAGGTACTGCAGCTGGCGTCGTGCGCCGATGCAGTGAAGGACGACGGCGCGGGTGCCGATGCAGCGGAGGGCGGCGGCGGGGGTGTCTCGTTCCTGGCGCTGGTGGTGGCGATCGGCGTGCGCGCCATGGTGGCGTACAGCCTGCCCGGCGCGGCGGCGAGTGGGCGCGGCCCGACGGCGTCGCAGGCGTTGCAACTGGTGCACGCTGTGGGGGCGCTGAACGTGCCGGCGAAAGGCACCGCGGGGCTGGAAGCGGGGCGGGCGGTGCTGGCGGGCGCGTTGACGGCGCTGGCGCTCATGCCACGTACCGCGGGCGACCACGTGCTGGGGGCGGATGCCACCACACCGCACGGCTGGCGGCTGGCGGTGGTGAAGGCGGCACGCGCCGTGGTGCGCACCGCCCGCCTTGCAGACACCTTGGTAGCTGAGCTGGTAACGGCGGCCACTACCCCTGCCGCCGCCACCGGCGCCAGCATGGCTCCCGAAGGCGACGATCCCATTGATAGCATTCGCACGCCGCTAGCGTCCCCTGTGGTGGTGCACGTGCCTGCGGCCGACGGTGTACCGGTAGCCATGCCGCCCGACGCGCGGGCTGCGTGTGCCGCGGCGGGCGACCTGCTGGAAGAGTTCGCGTCCGGTGCTGCTGGCGCCGCCAGCGGCGCGCGGTCGCTCGGCGCGCCGCCGGCCGATGCCGCCTGGGTTGCCATCAGAATGGCGCTGCGGGGGAAGGGCTTGGATGCCGCTGGAGGGGCCCTGCCGCCGTCGCAGGTCCGCGCCGTCCTCGCAGCGCTGGTTGGCGTCTCGCCGCCTGCCGCGGGTGGCACGGGTGAGGAGGTGGGCGCTGCATTTACGACGGCACGCGCGGTGGCGGCCACCGTGAACGGTGAGCTGCTGCTGCAGGCGGAGCACGTGGAGCACGCGCAGTGGCTGGCGCTGGCGTACGGCGGCGCGGTGCAGCGGGCGGCGGATGCGGTGGTGGCGGCGGTGGCCAGCAAGCAGAAGCGCGCGGCAGCGGGCGGGAAGCGGCACCTGGCGGCGCTCACCGCCCTGCTGTCGCGCTCACGGTGCATTTTTGCAGAGGCGGACGACCCGTGCGCCTCACCCGCCAGCTCCCTGCTGGTGCGGCGCGAGTACACGGGCGGGCGGCACATGCCAGAGGGCACGTGGGCGCAGACGCCGCCAAACCCCTTTGTCCTGGTGCGGGAAGAGTTCACGGACATGAAGGGGCAGCGCGCTCGCTTGCTCCACTTCCCGCGCCCGCCCAAGCCCACCTCCCTCGCCGCCGTCGCCGCCACCATCGTGCTGCCGCACCACTGGCGGCCGGCGCTGTGGATGCTGCAAACCAACGGCGTGTCGGGGCTGGAGGCGCTGCGCCGGTGCATCCCGGTGCGCGCCTACACGCTGCTGGACGCGCTGGTGCGCAGCATGTCTGACAGCTACGGCGCGGGTGCAGCGCGCGGCGGCGCGGGTGGCCCTTCCAGCGCTGCGGCGGCGGCGGCAGGCGACGAGGATGACCCGACGGCAGCAGGCAGTGGCGGCGGCGGCAGCGGTGGCAATTTGGGCCTGGCAGAGACGACGGCACTCATTGCGCGTTTTGGTGCGCTGCGCACCGTGCGCGCGGACGCTGCGGCGGGCGACGGCGCGGCGGCGGCGGCTGCTGCTGCCGGTGCCACCGGCGAGGACGACGCGGGTGAGGCGGAGGAGGGGTCGCACGACGAGGCAGAGTCAGAGGATGAAGGCAGCGACACGGAGCTGTTCAACGCCAAGCTCAAGGGTGCGGCGACCTATGCTGTGCGTGTGGGCGGCCCGCCCGGCACTACGGTAGCGGCGGCGGGTGGTGCCGGTGCGGCGAGCGCGGCGGCTGCGGCTGCAGGTGCAGCAGGCGGTGCGGGCGGGCCGGGGGTTGGCGGCAGCGGTGGCGGCGGTGGTGGCGGTGTTGGCGGACAGGCGAGCGGCGCTGAGCATGCGCTGGATGCGTACTCCCACGCCGCAGCGTCCAGCACGCTGCCGCAGATCCCGCTGGCTGACCTGGACACGCTGGCTCGGCGGGAGGGTGGCAGCGGCGGCGGCGGTGGGGGCGGCGTCACGCTTGTTGCAGCAAAGTTCGTGCCAGCAAAGGTCGTGCCACCGGCTGCCACGCCAGCGCCAGCGCCAGCGGCGGCGGCAGCAGCGGCAGCGGCAGCTGCGGCGGCGGCAGGGGCGGCGGCAGCGGCGGCGGACGGCATGACCCTGCTGGTGCCCTGCCGCGCCATTATCCCTCTGCGTGCCACGCCTGGCGTGCTGGCACTGCTGCCTGGTGCAATTGCATTTGTACGGCGTGGCGACACGGCGGCGGCGGCGCGGTGGGGCGTGCCAGTGGCGGCAGTGGAGGGCGATGAGGAGGCAGACGGCGGTGGCAGCGGCAGCGGCAGCAGCAGCTCGTCGCGTGGGCACAGCATGACGCCAGCGGAGGAGGATCGTGACGCGTACCGGCGTGGTCTCCTGCCGCCTGCCGCTTCCGTCCTGCTGCCGCTGGCACAGCTGGCATCCATGGAGACGCGGCGGTACCAGTTCCTGCACGTGGCGCTGGAGTTCTTCGACGACCGCGGCGGCGCGGTCATGGTGGCGTTCCGGGAGAAGGAGGACCGCATCCGGTTTGCAGACGCCGTGGTCCACGCACGCCCACCCGCCATGGCGCCGTTCATCCCGCGCGCGCGCCACGCGCGTGCGGCGGCGCTGGAGCTGGCGTCGCGGTGGCGCAACCGGCAGGTGTCCAACTTTGACTACCTCATGGCGCTGAACCGGCTGGCGGGCCGCACCATGAACGACGTCAGCCAGTACCCCATCTTCCCGTGGGTGCTGCGCAACTACAGCAGCGCGCGGCTGGACCTCGCCGACCGCGCCAACTACCGCGACCTGGCGTACCCCATCTCGGCGCAGACGGAGCGGCGGCGCGCCGACCTGCGGTCGCGGTACGCGCAGGGCCTGGAGCTGTACGAGCACCTGAAGGCGGAGGAGGCGGAGGGCGGGGACGGCACGAGCATGCTGTTCACTGGCCCGCCCTTCCACTACGGCTCCTTCCTGCTCAACCCCGTCGCCGTCACGTGGTACCTCATGCGCCTGGAGCCGTTCACCACGTACCACATTGTGTACCACGACGGCAAGCTGGACAAGCCGGACCGCGACTTCTCCTCCATCGAGCGCGCCTTTGAGGCGGCCACCACCAAGGAGTCCGACATCAAGGAGCTGGTGCCCGAGTTCTTCTACCTGCCCGACTTCCTGCGCAACCTCAACGGCGTCGTGTTTGGGCACAAGAGCGGCGGCGGTGGGAGCGGGAGCGGGAACGGGAGCGGGAGCGGCGGTGTGGTGGATGACGTGGTGCTGCCGGCGTGGGCGCGCACGCCGGAGGACTTTATTGCCAAGCACCGCGCCGCGCTGGAGTCGGACATCGTGTCCATGCAGCTGCACCTGTGGGTGGACCTGGTGTTTGGGCACAAGCAGCGCGGGCCGCACATCCCGGGCGGCTCCACCTGCGCCGTGGCGGCGTGCAACGTGTTCCACCACCTCATGTACGAGGACGGCGTGGACCTGCTGGCGCTGGCGGCGCGCGACGCGGCGTCGTACCACCGCGTGCTCACCTTCATTGACAACTACGGCATCATGCCGCCCGTCATGTTCCCGTACCACGCCTCGCGCAGCAAGCCGCTGGCGCTGCGGCTGGGTGATGCGGGGCGCGCGGGTGACTTCCGTGCCTCCGCCAAGGCGCCGCCGGACCACGCGCGCCTGCACAACATCCACGCGCGCGATGACGAGGAGTGCAATGACCCGCGGCGGGACGTGAACCCGTCCAACGACGCGCGCGCCGCGGCACGCGCCTACGACGCACCCACCCCAATCTTCTCCCGCGCCCTTGACAGCTGCGCCGTGTGCTGCATGGTGGTGGGCCTGCCCGTGTGCCTGGAGCGCCCCACCGACGCGCCGGTGCGCGACACGGCGTCGGTGGTGTCGGCGGGCGCCGGGGGCGCTCCTCGCAAGCTGCACGGCCTGCTGCTGCCATGGCCGCCGGCGCCGCGCATTGAGGAGGGCCAGCCGCAGACACGCGACCACCGGCTGCGGTACGGCAGCTCGGAGGCGAGCCGCATGCTACGCGAGCGCGCCACCGGCTCCAGCGCCGCCGGCAGTGGCAGCGGCGGCGGTGGCGGCGGCGGTGGCGGTGGCGGTGGCAGCATGAGTGAAGGGCGGCGGCTGGCGCCCCTGGCAGCTGCGCCGCTGGACCTGCGCCTGCACACAGGCGCGCTGGTGGCGATGTTCCATGTACCGCACCGCAACATGCTGGTGACGGTGGATGCGTACCGCGACTGCGGGCTGCACCACTGGGTGCGGTCGCACGGCATTCACAAGCTGGACCTGGACATGCGCCTGCCGGCGGCGGCACGCACCATAGCCATCCTGCGCGCGCTGGCGGCGTGGCGGGAGGATAACCGGGTGGGCTGGCGGACAGGGGCCGCCGCTGTTGGCGGCGGTGGCGGCATTGGTGGTGGTATCGGTGCCAGCGCAGCCGGCGGCGCTGGTGGTGGCGGTGGGAGTGGGGCGGGTGCGTTGGTTCGCAGTCCACCTGTCGCCCCCCGTGGCTTCGTGCCGGGAATGCCTGCAGCAGCAGCGTCCCCCGCCGCGTCGGCGGTTGGTAGCGGCACTGGCGGGGGCGGCAGTGGCAGCACTAGCGGTGCGGAGGAGCTGCTGCGACCGGCAGCGTGGAGTGCCATGCCGGTGCATGCGGGGCGCAGTTTTGATGGCGCGCGCACCGTGTCGGTGGGCGCGCCGTGGTCGCCCGCCATCCTGGGTGGCATGCCCATCGACTCTGCAGCCACCAGCGCCACGCTTGCCACGCTGGCGTCCGCGTACACGTCAACACTGACGGGCGGCGGCGGCGGCGACACGGACTCGTCGGTGGCGGTGCGCAGCGCCATCACGACGTCGTGGGTCCGGACGGCGCTGTTTACGCTGCTGGACGACGGCGTGCACATGGTGTCGGGTGGGCATTGGGATGGCTGCCTACGCGTGACGCACCTGGTGACGGGTGGCGTCGTGCAGGTGCTGCCGGCGGTGGGTGCACCCCCCGTGACCGCCGTGGCCGCCGTGCGGGTGCCGCCGCCACACGTGGCAGTGAACGCGGCAGGCTCCATGCGCATGACGGCAATCCCGACAGCGGCGGCGGCACCCGCTGCGCGTCGCTTTGGCGGCGGCGGCGGTGGCGGTGCTGGTGGCGGCGGGCTGGGCTTGGGTGGCGGCGGCAGCGCTGCTGGCGGTGGTGGCGGTGGTGGCGGCGGTGGTGGCGGCAGTAGCGTTGGCGGCGGGGGTGGCGGGGCGGCGGGTGTGGCAGGTGGGGCAGACACCAGTGCGGACGCGGCGTCTGTGACACCCAGCACGGCGGCGGTGGGCATGGAGTCGGGGTCCGTGCTGGAGCGGTTTATTGGCGTGTCAGGCGCCGTTTCGCCGGACGCGCTGGCATCGGCGGTGGCGGCGCCGTCCCGCAGCTTCCTGCTGGTTGGCACGCTGGCTGGCTCGCTGCGGGTGTACGACGTGGCCGGCACGTGGGTGGCGGCGGCACCACGGTGTGAGGTGATGCAGCACGACGCCGCGGTGACCTCGGTGGCCATGAATGTGGCGCTCGGTGCGGCGCTGTCTGCCGGCCTGGACGGCTGCGCCAACCTGTATGCCCTGTCGCCCATCACCGGCCACCTGGCGTACCGGTGCACGCTGCGCCCCGTGGCAGGTGTGCTGGAGCCGCCGGCGGCGGGCGTCGGTCGGGGCGGCCGCGGCGCAGAGGGTGGGGCGGCAGGTGCGACCCCGGCGGCGGCAGCTGCTGCAGACACGGCAGCGAGAATCGAGGCAAGCCTGGCAGCTGCCGGCTTGCCGCCTGGCTGCCCTGCCACCCCCGCCGCCGCGGTGGCGGGCACGGCCATCACGTGGGCTGGCATTGGCGCGTCTGGCATCGTGGCGCTGTATGAGGCCACCAGCCAGAGCCTGCACACGTACACGCTGGCGGGCGTACCGTTGGCGCGCCCCGTCGCGCTGGCGGCGCCCGCCACCGCGTGGACGTTCACGCTGGATGGCGAGCTGCTGTTGGTGGCGGTGGGACCGGTGGTGGAGGTGTACGACTGCCGCAGCCTGCGCCGGCTGTACGTCATTGGCTCGCACGGCGCCAACCTGCGCACGGGCGGCGCGTTTGACTACAACCTGGGCGGCGGCGAGGGTGACGGCAGCGCGGACAGCGTCGACGAGGATGGCGTGAGTGGCAGTGGCGGCGGCGGCGGCGGCATTGGGCGTGGCAGCGGCGTCAGTGGTGGGCGGAGCGGGCGCGGTGGTGGCTGGGGTGGCGGGTTTGCTGGCGACAGCAGCACACCCGCACTGGCCATCGTAGGCTTCCGGTACCCCATTACTAGTCTGGCGTTCAGCCAGCACGAGCAGGCGCTGTTCATTGGGCTGGCCAACGGCGAGCTGAAGGTGATGACGCTGGAGGAGGCGGCCGTCACGGCACGCGTGCTGACTCAACTGGAGAAGGCGCTGGGGTTCTAGGATTATTATGATATGGTAGTCGGTGGTCAACATGACATCCTCACCGCCTCCGTGTGCGCGTGTGTGCCCCTTGTGACCCCCCTGGCTGGGCGTTCGCTCATACGGCCGGTGTTTGACGCTGTATCGGGGGTTTATGCTGTGCGCTCATGTGTGCGTCACCAATACTGTATTATCGATATTCGCCACCTATTATTGACTACTCGCTTCAACTCCGCGTGATTATTAATAAACAAGTTCACATCTACCGTATTAATCATTACTTTACACAACGGCGGTGGCCGGAGCGGCGGAGGAGCCCAAGCTTGACTGCTCGCGCGACAGGGGCTGCGGGCTCATGTCTTGCAGGGTCCCACCGTCACCGTTGCCATGGCCGCTGCCACCGACGGCGCCGTCGTGCCCGGTGGTGGACCCCGTGCCACCAGTGCCATCAATGATGGGCAGCCCTGCCGCGGCGCTGTCACCAACAACCAGCAGCGGCTTAGCCGCCGACGCCGCCACCGGCGCTCCACGCGCTGGCGCCACGCCACCGGGGATGAGGACGCCTTGCCGCCGCAGGTCGGCAGCGGTCATGGGCCGCCGGTGCGCTCCAGCGCTCGGCGGCCGGGGTTGCAGTGGTGCCGTGGGCACCGGGCGGTCGGCAGCAGGTGGGGCTGTCGGGGGCAGCGGCGTCGTAGTAGACAGGCCGGCGTGCCGGGCTGCGCTCGCGGCTGCCAGGGACTGCAAGACGGACACGAGTGCAGAAGGCGGCGGCGCGGCAGCAGCGGCAGCACCATAGTCGGCAGCGGCACGACCGCCGCGCGCTGCCACCGGTGCACCAGCAGCCGGCGCAGCATAATCTTCTGACAGCGCCGACAGCAGGGCGGCGCCGTCCGTGTCAGCTGCGGCGCCGCCCGCCGCGGCATCGGCGGTAGGGCCGCCACCCTCCTTCCAGGGCGTGGGGTAGTGGCGCTGCACGTATGCAAACCGGAGGCGGCGGCCGCCCACACGAAGGGCAGGTGCGCCGGAAGCACCACGTGACGCCGGGCGGATGGGGCCGGGGCCAGCGGGTGCATGCGGCTGCATCACCACTAGTGGGGCGCCCGCGCCGTCACCACCACTGCCACCTGCGCCATCGCTGCCGACGCCGACGCCAGCCTCACTCACAATACCGTCGCCGCCACCGCCGCCGCCGCTGCCGTCGCCACCGACTACCACGCCTTGCGGCAGCGGCGTGGTGGCAGCAAGGGCTGCTACGGGGCCGCCGCGGGGCGTGTTGGCGGCGCGATGCGCTGACAGCGGCCGCCGGCGACCGGTAGGCGCATACGGGCTGGCAGTGAGGGGGCGCACACGCGTGCTGCCACCCGGCGGCTGCGAGGTGGCACGCGGCGTGGACGCCGTGACCATCACGCCGGTGTCCAGCGGGAACTGGAATGAAACAGGCTCCAGGCTGCTGCCAGGCGACGGCGCGGGGGCGCCGATGCCGCGTGTCGGCACCACCGGCCGTGCCAGCGCGCTGTCGCGCCACGCCGAGCCCGGCCGGCTGGCTGTGGTGGCGGCGGTGGACACGTAGCTGCTGGGCGGCTGCAGCATGCGCTCGCCATCCGCCGCGCTTCCATCGTCCCGCACCCACTGGATGCCTGCCGCAGGCCGTGCCGTCGGCGCCCGCCCGCGCGCGGCGCTTCCCGGGCGCTGCACAGGTTGGGCAGGCGGTGCAGGCGCAACCTCATCAGGCACACAGGCGCCAGTGCTGCCGGCAGCAGGCGCGACGCTGCTGGCCGCAGGCAATGCCACACCATCGTCCGCCCCACTATTCGCTGCAGGCGTCGGCACCGGGGCCGGCGCCGGGTACCGCATATACGTGGTTGGTGCAGACGGTGCGGGCGCACGGGGTGCGTCGGCCGCAGCAGGAGGCGGGGTGGGGACGTCACCATGGCCGGCGGCAGGTTGCTCAGTGGCAGCTGCCACGCCGCTGCTGCGGCGAGACACCGACAACGTCAAATCAACAGAGTCACCCAGCAGCTCACCTGCCAGCACACCACTGGCATGCAGGCTGTCTCCCACCGCCGCCGCCACCGCTGCCGCCGCCGCCGGCGGCGCTGCGGCATCACGGCTTGGGGAGGCTCGCGCAACTGCCGCATCCAGGGCAGCTGACAGGGCCGCAGACGGTGAGGGCGCCGCAGAGGGCCGCGCTGCTGGCGGCGCGGGTACTGACAGCGGCAGCGCGACATCCACGCGTGTCCGCGTAACATGCGGCGGCACGCCGGAACCCCGCGTGGGCGTGGGGGTGGCAGACGCCGCGGCGGGTGCCGTGGTGGGAGACGCGGCACGCACGTCGCCGGCGCCATCCTCCTTGGAGGCAGCCACCGCCGCCGCCGCCACCGCGGGCGCGGGCGCCGCGGGCACGCCCCGCGCCGGCGGTACCACGCCTGACGGTGGCACCGCAATGGAGTGTCCACCAGTGTGTGGCAGCGGGCCGGCGGGCGCTGGTGCGGAAGCTGTGGCGCGCGGGTTGGCTGCCGTCACAATGGGCGCCCCACCAGCAGCGGCGGCGGGTCCAAGGGGTCGAACCGGCGTGCCCGACAGGCCAAACAGCGGCACATGGTGTAGCGAGTCAGGCAGCGCGACACGTGCGCGGATACCCAGCACGCCGCCTGCTGCTGCCGGTGGTGAGCTGGCTGCGGCGGTGGCAGTGGCGGCGGCGGGCGACGGCGGTGCGGTGCTGGTTGTGGCGGCCACGGTGGCGGCGGCGACAGACGTAGGGGCGGCCGCCGCCGCTGCATCAGTGGCGGGCGGCGCGGGCGATGCAGGCGGTGCAATGGATGGCACAGTGCCGCCCGCGGCTGCAGCTGCAGCTGCAGCTGGGGCCCCACTCGTGCGTACGGATGATGGCGGCTGACGCAGCACGGGCACACCGGCGGCGGGCGACTCGGTAGGGCGCAGCACGACAGGGTGCACCTGCCCGGGCGTCACGAGCGGGATGGCGCGTGGCGAGGCGGGCAAGGGTGTACGAATCTCAGCCTCCCCTTTGGCACCTGCGGGTGCAGCGGAGCCGGCACTTCGGCCGGAACCCGTGTCGTTTGTAGTGACAGCAGCACCCGCGCCACCGGCAATGGTGGAAGGTAGGGTGCTTATGCCGGCACCAGAGGTGAGCGGCAGTCGGATAATGGTGCGCGGCGTCGGCACGCCCACCGACCACGCAGGCCCCGACCCTGTTGGCGTTGGTGCAGGCGCGGGAGCGGGTGCCGGTGCAACTGCGCCAGTACCAGCGCCGCCGCCTTCCACCGGCGCGCCGCCTGGCATACCGCTTGACGCGGCAGCCAGCTTGGACAGGGCAAATGAACGCGCACTGCGTGGCCGGTCGCTGCGGCTGGCGTCTGCCTCGGCACGCATGAATGACGGTGCCGCACCGCCCGCTGCCGCTGCGGTTGGCGTGGCAGTCACAACTGCTGTGCCGCCCTCCGCAGCAGCCGGCGGCCGTGCACTTGGCGGCCGTGTACCACCACTAGCAGGAGTTGTTGACGGCGGCAGCGGCTCGCGCTCCCGTACGCTGGTAGAGGCGGCAGCACGACTAGAAGTTGCAGCAACGCTTGGTGGGCGCACGCCTGCAGCTACCACTGCGCCGGCTGCGCGTCCAGCGCTACCTGCAGAGGCGGGCGCGCCGCTGGCAGATGTTGCCGCGGAAGCAGCGGCAGTGGCAGCGGCGGCAGCAGCTGTAGCAGCAGCAGTGGCGGCAGCAGCGGCGGCGGCGGCGGCC
>ERZ778022.2277-NODE-2277-length-20787-cov-6.516159_pt1 | contig 20787 bp, 12 predicted proteins | sample MGYA00375752_ERZ778022 | MGnify/ENA primary metagenome ERZ778022 (study PRJEB29350, sample SAMN05389826) | bioreactor metagenome | isolation source: Thiocyanate bioreactor | place: South Africa: University of Cape Town | collected 2014-04-04 ... | reverse complement strand
GGCATCGATGGCCTCCTTGCTCGCATCCGCCTTAAACTTGAACCACACCACGTGCACCACCTGCCCTGCCGTCGCTGCTGCCGCCGCCGCCATGGTGCCTTGTTGCTTGGTTGCTTGCCGTTGCTGCGTGGGCGGGGTCATTGGGTGGGCGCAGTGGGGAACGTGGGAGTGTAGTGTAGTGATGACGACGAGTAGGCGTGGAGGGAGAGAGGTGGATGTTGCGGCACATGGTGGGTGGTACCACAGCATACACAGCAACGCAGCGCGACAGCCAACCAAAACCGATGTACATACCACTCCTACCCCGAATTTACACTCATTTACCGTGCCGTGTGCAAATTCTCCCCTATGCACCCGACCACCCAGCGGAGCTGCCTTGGAAAAAACCACGGCCCCACCTCCACTTCCCTCCTCCCTCTCCACCAATGACTTGGGACCAGTGTTATATTATGATAGTGCCGCAATTTTGATGCAGCAGCAGGGGGAGGGGAAGGAGAGGGGTCAGTAGGGGTGCGCATTGCAGCTGGTTAGGCGTGAGCATTGGAGGAAGTCGTTATTTTCAGCTACCTCCATCGACCTGTAGGATGGGGAAGAAGGCAGCAGCAGCGGCGGCGGCTGCGGCGGCAGTGGAGGAGGAGGAGGTGGCGGTGGCGGCCCCGGTGGCAGAGCCAAGCCGTAAGATGAGCGGGAAGGAGCACAAGCGGGACCGCGCGGCACCGGACGGCGAGGCCAAGCACAGCCACAAGGGCAAGCATGTGGCAGCGGCGGCGGCGGCGGCAGAGGCAGAGAGCGAGGAGGAGGCGGCGGCCGCTGCCAAGCCGTCCAAGCCATCCAAGCCCGCCAAGGCGGCACCGTCAGCAGCAGCGCCGTCAGCAGCAGCAACAGTGGCAGCGAGTGGCAGCAAGCGCAGTCGGCCGGCGGCAGACGCAGCAGCCCCCGCGCCCGCAGCAGCAGCAGCAGCTGCAGCAGGCGGCGATGACTTTACGGCGCACGCGGAGGGGCTGCCGTACGACAGCACGGAGGCGGACATTGAAAAGTTTTTCGCGGGCTGCGGCACCATCACCAGCATCATTGCGCCGCGGTACCAGGACTCGGGCCGGCTGCGGGGGTACGCCATGGTGCACTTTGACAGCGCGGCGGCGCTGGAGGCGGCGCTGAAGTGCGACGGCTCGTACATCGGCGGCCGGTTCATCAACGTGTCGGTGGCGCGGCCAAAGACGGCGCCGGTGGGCGCACGCAGCCGCCCCGCGGGCTGCACCACCCTGTTTGTCAAGGGCCTGCCGTATGAGGCTGGTGAGGAGGCGGTGACCGCCGCGTTTGCGCCGTTTGGCGCCATTGCGTCGGTGCGCCTGGCGCGGTGGAACCACACCGGCCGTCTGAAGGGGTTTGGGTACGTGCAGTACGCCGCCGGCGGCGACGCGGAGGCCGCCATGGCGGCGTACCACGATGGCAGCAAGCGCCGCGGCGGCAGCAAGCCGTTCACAGTGGGCGGCCGCCCCGTGTCCATGGATTGGGACGACGGCGCGCCGCGCGCCAGCTTCAAGACGGCGGACGGCAAGGGGTACTACCGCACGGACGAGGGCCGCGCACTGAAGCCCGCCCTGCGGCCACACCACGGCGCGCATGGCGGCGCGGGGCGCGACGATGACGGCGACGACGACGGCGGCCACCGCCACCACCGGCATGCTGACAAGCGCGCGCGTCGTGACGAGTAACTACGTTGCCCAACAGGTTAGCTTGTTTTTGCTAATCGTGTTATTACCATTGAAGTGCCAATATTGGAATCTGTTCCGACTGTCGACGTTTGCTTGAACCGGTGCACTGCTTTGCTAACGCCAGCGACTCGAATCGCAGCGGGCAATACACAGGTGAGAAGGGCCACGCCCACCACCGGCTCCCCGGCGCGCAATAATCAGTCACACGCACGCACAAAGGAGCGTAAACCGAGATCGACAAGATGGCGACACACAAGCGGTGGCGGCAGCAGGGTGCAGTGTGGTGGTACGCGCTGGTTGCTGCGGTGCTGGTGGCCAACGTGGCGGCGGCGGCGGTCAACAAACAGGATGAGGTGACCGTGGTGGCAGGGTCCCACTCCACCGGCGCAGACTATCGCTACGTCATGACCCCTGAAGAGGAAGCATCGATGGGCTTCCTGGATGTAAGCCCCTTGGAGGGCATGAATGGTGGCCCAGTGTTAGACAAGCAGTGCAACGTCGTTGGGATCATCCAGGGCGCCGGCATGGGGATAGCCGAGAACGGCATGTTCACGAAGTGGACGCCTGACGTAGTGAGGCGTGTCAAGGAGGCGATTAAAGAGGCGCTGTGCGCCGGCAGTGATGACGAGGAGGAGTGTCGTGCTAAGTACAGAACTCCTAGCCCTTGAAGTCGTCAAGTTCAACCCCACCCCCAATCGGGCCCCAATGCCAAATGGCGCGCTGCGTGGCGTCCGCCCAGTCGTCCGCGCTCCACGCCCCGCGACCACGAGGAGGCCGCATTGCGGCATTGACGACTACTCCGGACATCAATGATATTGTTTGATACATGGCTGCCAATTGCCCGCCACATGGCGCGGCAACGCCATGGTACCGGTGGTACCAGCACGTGGCCAGGCTGGCCATGGCAAGCAACTCGGAAGGCACGATCACAGGGGTCAGTGACCCACCACCGCAACCGGGCAGAATTCACCCAACCGTGCACATGCGCAACAAATTGTGCGCATGCTTCCTACTGCGTATCTACTGTTGTGTTGTGTTTCGTCCCATTTCCATTACCGGTGATACTCGCGGCAGCCGCCGCGCCCTTCACCTCACCATCGGTGCACCCACCTACCGGCACCGGTAAGTGACCCAGCACCTGCACGCAGGCGGCAGCAGGCGTCCAAGATGGCGGCACCCAAGCGGTGGCAGCAGCGTGACACAACATGGTGGTACGCGGGCATAGCTACCGCGCTTGTTGCTGCGGTGCTGGTGGCGGCGGCTTGCCCGCAGGCCGGCTCCACCACCAGCACGCAGGAAGGTGAGGTTCAGCACCTCATGAAGATGATGCTGGAAAGCAACGCAGCGATTGCGGCCTCCGTCAATGAGCTCAAGACCTCCGTCAATGAGCTGAAGGCCGCAACCCAATCAATGACGGGGGAGGTGGCCGTGCTGAAGGAGCTTGTGACCGACCTACATGACTCCACCATCACGCTGCGGGATACGCGGCGGATGGAGGCGTGCGCTGCCAACATGTCGTGGTACCTGACATATGGCGCGGGCTGCACTGCGTTTCCTGCCCCTGCGGCCCTCCTACCAAACGACACACCAATGGGGCCGGGCGACCCTGTGGTGTTTCTTACGTCGTCGCACTGCCAGGGCGACTTCCCCAGCGTCCCCACCTTCCAAGTCATCCACCCCAAAACGCACTACATCCTGCCGTACAATTACAAGGTAGTGGAACCGAACGACAAACAGTGGGGTTGTCGTGGCGTCGTTATCGCGGCCGGTACCTACACGGCACAGTTCAGCCCAGCCGTTCTCGTTTGTCGGCACTGGGACACGGCGCAGCGCCAGCTGGTGGGCAACCTGCCCAACCTTACGACCAATGCCGTCCAACTACAGCCCATCATGATGGCGGGCAGCGCGGTTGCTGGGCGCTTTGGTGTCGCCGCATGGGAGACGCCGGAGCGCGGGCACCTTGCGTTTATTGCGGGCAAGATCACATCCTACACCAAGGAGCTGCCACCCGGCTCGACTGGCAGCACGACCGTCGCCACCATGACCGCCGAGGAGGCCGAGTCAATGGGCTACCTGGATGTGGCCCCCCTGCAGGGCATGCGAGGCGGCCCAGTGCTGGACAAGCAGTGCAACGTCGTAGGAATGACCCAGGGCACCAGTGGGGAGGAGACCGGCATGTACACTAAGTGGACACCGGCCGTGCTGAAGCGGGTCAGAAAGGCCATCATAGCAGCGCTGCAATACTCACAATATTAAAGTCAAGTTCAACACCACCTACCACCCTTCGTGGGCAGGCACAGCGGCGGCGCGCCGTACCCCAATGCCGCCGTGACGGGCATGCATGTGTGCTTGGCTGCGTCTTGCCGTCCGCGCTCCGCGCTCCACACTCGCGGCCACCAGGCGCTCATTCCGCCGCTGCCGAACACGTCCACCTCACCCAACGTCAACTCCGAGCATCTCGCGCGGTGCGTTAGTTGGCGGCGGCCACAGCGGCAGCGCGGCACGCAGCGGCGCCGACAGGACTCACCGCCGTGACCTGCCACCGGCGCCGCCAGGAAGGAGCGGCGGCAGCAGCAGCAGCGACCGCAGTGGTTGCAGCAGCGCCACCACCTATGTGTGTCGCCGCCGCGTGCGGCAGCCACCCCGCGCCGACGTGCAGCCGTCGGCACCGTACGCTGCTCCACTCAGCACCCCCTCCCTCCACCATGCTAGCAATACTTGTCGCTCTTCACCTTGGACCGCAGCTCGAGCAGCTCCTCCCGCGTCTTGCTGCCGTCCAACGCAACCGACACCACCTTGTAGCTGCCGTACGTGCCGCCCTTTTGTTCACGGTACGTGTACGTCTTGCCGCCATCGGATGCAAACGTGCCAAACGCCGCCTTCTCCTCCACCGCTCGCTTGCTTGCCGCCGCTGCCTGCACATGCATGGTCGCGTGGCGTGGCGGGTGAGTGCGTGAGTGTGAGCGTGCGTGTGGATGTGTGCGCAGCCAAGTATGCGGTGGCGGCAGCGGCCCGCGATCAACAACAAACACGTACCGCAGCCATCTCCGCCGTCTCAACAACCTTGGGCAGCTTCAGCACATGGTACGCCACGCCAGCTGCCAGGTCTGTGGAGAAGGGGGCACTGCAGGTCGTGGTATGGGAGGGGGCGATACAGTTGGCAGGTGTGGCGGGACTGCCGACATGGTCACCAGGCCAACAACGTACTTGATGCCCACAGACTTGTCTGACAGCACCATCTTGATCACCCGCACCTCTGCCACGCCAGACGTGGGGTGAGCCTGCACGATGGCGTGGGGGGTGGGGGTTGTGACGCGGTCCATAGGGGACACAACGGCTGGAAGCCAGCAGGCCCCCACGCGGCAACGACGCACCACCTCTATTGCGTCGCCCACTGCCAGCTCCGTGCTAAAGGCGGTGTCAATACCATACACAGCTGTGCCACTGGTCACTATGCGTCCACTGCCAGCTGTGCGAGACGGCGCAGTCACAGCTGGCGCGGCAGCTGCAGCAGCAGCCGCGGCGCCAGATGAAGACGACGACGATGACGGCGGGGGCGCAGCCGCAGACGGCCTGGGGTCGCCGCCGTCGCGGGGTCGCTTGACGCCCGCAACACCACCAGCCCCTCCGCTTCCACCACTTGCTGCTACGCTTGTCGCTGGCGCCGCCACCGTCTTAAGCTTGAGCCGACCTCCCACCGCCTTGCCATATGCCGCCGACGCACCCCCTCCACTGCTGCCGCCGGCGCCGCTGCTCGCCATGTTGTCTATAGTCCGTCTGTACTGAGTACTGACTACCACCGCCACCTACACCGCTGCGTCTCGGTCGCTGAATTGGCGCCCCGCGCTTCCGTGAGAACCGCCCGTAATGTTGCCACCTGCAGCCACCACAGCTGTGGTTCGCGAATGAGCAGAATGAAGTGAAGGTGAGGTGAAAAACGGGGTCCAAGGGGGAGAAAATGGGCGATATCGATTGCGCAAAAATGCGCAAAAAGCGTGCCCCGCATAAACCAATACCAGCAAATCGCGGCAACAAGCGGGGCTGTCGGAATAGGGGCATTTAATGCACGCGTTTTGTTGTGTCTGCTGTTTAATTTGTGTTAGAGTCAGCCCCTCCTCACCTCCTCGGCGACGCACGACAGCAGCAGCAGTAAGTTAGCAGCGGCGGCAGCAGCAGCTTCTACGTCACCAAACAGCAGCCCGCCAACAAATATCGCTACACCTAGTTATCGACACTGCACCAAGACGCAAACAGGGAGGATAAAGTAGCAAAGAGGATGGCGAGCAGGTTGGAGGCGGCGGGGCCGCCGCAGCTACCGCGGCTGCCACAACAACAGCAAGCAGCAGCAGCGGCGCGGCAGGGGCTGCCATCAACCACTGCTGCGCCAAGCGGCGTACTGCGACGCAACCTAATGGCGATGCTGCAGGGAGGCAGCTCGGCGGGTGCAGGGTGGCAAGCGGTGCGTGTGGAGGTAGAAGGCGTGGCGGGCAGCGATGGTGAGTGGGCAATCGTATCTGACGGCGACCTGCGCATAGCTGCAGTAATAGACGGCGGCCTGCCGCCGGCTGCTGCCTTGGAGCTGCGACACGGCACACTGCGAACGATGGCAGTTTACGGCAGTGCAGCCACTGCTCCCATCCTGCTGGCGCCAGCCGCAGCAGCCGTGCCAGTGCACAGTGAGGCGGCACTGCCACCACCACCTCGACTGCCACCCGGCACCCTGCCACCCATTGATGTCCAGCTGGCAGACGCGATGGCGGCACTGCCGTCCCTGCTCCTGTTTTTTGTAGCGCCGCCACTGGATGACCGCCGCACATCGTTTGACGCCCGCCTGCTACCTAGTATTGACCCCAGCACCGCTGCCGCTGCTGCTGCCGCCATCCCACCATCCGCGATTGCCGCGTTGTATGCTACCTTGGCGGCACCAGCTGCAGTAGCAGCGCTGGCGGTGGCGCCGCCGCCTGGCGCAGAGTTTGTAGATGACGACTTTGGCGCGGGCTGGGGCGCTGCGGACGGTGATGGACCCAGCGCCGGCCCCCAAACGCAGCTCGTTGAACACCCACCATCGCCGCTGCCGCCGTCGCCGCTGGCGTCACAACCGGCAGCCGCCGCCGCCCCTTCTCCTGACACCCCTACCGTTGCTGTTGGTTCTATTGCTGTGCCGCCGCCTCCACAAGCGGCGCCGTTGCCGGACAGTAGCACCGCGAATGATGTCGCAACACAGCACAGCAGCGCCCTTGGCGGCAGCGCTGCAGACAGCCTTGCAACCGCCCGCGCTGATGCCTCCCGCGCCCCGTCACCGGCGCCTGCACCTTCGCCGCTGCTACCTGGCACGCCTCCCGTGGCGCTTGGCTCTCCGAATGGCGCCAGCGCGCCAACGCCACCGGTGCCAGCGTCACCACCGCCGCCGCCACCACCCGATGATGATGATGATGATGCAACTTCATCACTGCCGCTGCCGCAACCGCCAGCTGCATTCCCGTCGCTGCCGATCAGTGGCGACGGCGGCGGGACGGCAGAGCTGGCGCAGGCGGTGGGCACGCCGGTTGGCAGCGGCGGTGGGTACCCTGGTGGCACGTCAGCAGCCAGCGCCCCACTCGTGCCGCCGTCCGAGGAGCCGCCCTTGCCGTCGCCAGATCGCGGTGGGTGTGACACATCAGACGGCAGTGGCGGCGGCGCCAGCCTGCTACCCCTTGACTCTGACACGCTGGCAACGCCACCCTCGCCTCCACTTGAGCCCGAGGCGCCGCTTGGCGCCATTGCGGGCGTCAAGCGTCAGCGGCCGGCAGGTGACGGTGTGAATGGCGCCGCGCGCCGTGTGCCACCGACTGCTGTGCCGCCGCACGCTGCTGCTGGTGGCGCGGCGGATGCAACCGCGGCGGCGGCGGCGGCGGCAGGGTTGGTTGGCACCTCGTTTACTTCGCTCATGTGGCGCATGCACAGCGTGTACGCCCAACACCAGGTGCTTGCGCCACCCTCCACTACCGGTACCACTGCCCCCGCGGTTGTTACCGAGGTGCTGCCCCTGCCACACCCGCACGTGCCCCTGCCGCTGCTACCGGTTGCTGCCGCAGCACCCGTCCCCGCCGCGCCCCGCGCGCCGCTCACCGCCTCCCTGTCGTTACTTTTTGACGACGGCGACGCCTAGTACCGGTAGTTAGATACGGGTGTGTCGCGTGTTACGGTGTGAGTGAGTGTAGTGTGGGATGCACGCCCAATACCTGCAATTGTGACACTGCAATTAAGAATAGTACTAACATAATTAGCACATTACATTGTGTGGGTTAGGTGTGTATGTAGGCGCAACGCAGCATTTGTAATCACCATGGTGGCACCGCGGGGGCAGACGGCGGCGGCGGCAGCGCTTGCTGCAGCATTGCTGCATGCTGCGTGTAGCATACAAGCAGCAGCGGCAGCGACGGCGCCTGCGAGCGGGGCGGACGAGGTAGCAGAAGCAGCGCGTGCACTGGGGCTGGATGGCGTGGGGCGCGGGACGCTGGAGCTGGATGACACGCTGACGCTGCGGGAGCTGACGCCCTCCAACATCCGCGCTGCCGTGGGGGCGGGCGACAACCTGCTGGTGGCGTTTGTGAACCCGACGCTGCCGCACAGCGCCCGGGTGCACCACGCGCTACATGAGCTAAATGCACATGTGGCACGCGTGGGTGGCGCCGCCGCCGCGGGGTTTAGCGTGGCCTTTGCGGACTGCCACGCCCACCGCGTGCTGCTGAAGTGGTACGGCGTACCGGAGGTGCCGTCACTGGCCTTCTTTCCCCGCACCTACCCGCGCAACTACATCCCGGTGCCGTACCGCGACAACAAGACGTCGGCCGATTACCTGGTAGATGTGGAGGCGCTGGTGGCACCCACGCGCGGCCTAGACATCCTGCCGCCACCCATCGTGGATGCCGTCCGCTCCCTGGTCCCCGACCTGGCAGCCACTGACGCCACGCGCGTGCGCGCCACCCTTGCGTCGCGCGCTGCCGCCGTGTCAGCTGGCGGCGCGGTGGCGCCCGTCAGTGCGGCGGCTGACAGCAGCAGCAGCAGCGGCGGTGGCGGCAGCACGGAGCACCGGGACCCACGGGTGGCAGCGCTGCGCGCAGCAGTGAGCAGTCACCTGGCGCGGCAGCGCGCTGCACTCACTGCCGCGCTGGCAGCGCAGGAGCGCGTTGGCGACGCGCTGTTGCAGTTGGCAGACGCGCTGGAGGTGGAGGGCGTGAAAGGCCTTGCGCGCCGCAGCAATGAGCACCAGGTGGAGCTCAGTGACGGCAATGCGCTGCTCACCGCCAGCGCGCGGGACGCCTTCATTGCCGAGCTCGCGGTGCTGCAGCAGTTGGTGGCGCTCGCCGCCTAGGTTAAACGATAGAACTAATTAAGTTACACGTGGATGGACACAGGCACACACTACTACTGCAAACCACTGCAAGTCACACCTACTGCTCCGCGCCGCCGCTACTGGAGCGGTCGTCGCTGTCACTACTGCCGCCTTCCGCGATGGTGTCGTATGCCAGTCGCGACACCTCGTGCGCGCTGCGCTTGCGCAAGACGGCGGGCGACGTGAGCAGGCTGCGTATGGACGGCGTGACGGCGGCGTCTGTGCCGGGTGTCGACGCCACGGCTACCGGGGCTGCCGCGGCGGCGTGTGCAGCTGCTGCTGCGGCGGCAGCCCGAGCTGCAGCGCCGCGACGGCGTACCGCAGGGGCGGCGGTTGCCGGCGGCGGGCGGCGGGAGGCGGTGGCAGGAGGCGCCACGGCGTCAAACGACGGTCGAGGTGGCCGGGGCTCTGTGTGCACGCCGCCGTCAAACACCAGCCGTCGGCCGCCACCACCACTGCCGCCGCCGCCGCCACCCCCGCTGGCGTATGCAAGGGGGCGCACACGGGCGGGCGTGGTTGTTGCAGAGTCGCCACCCACCCAGCCTGGCGACGCAAATGCCAGACTGCGCGCCAGCACTGTGGCGCGGTACGCCGGCACTGCAGGCTTCCGCGCAGGCCGCCGCCCACCACCACCACCACCACCGCCGCCGTCACCGCCACCCGGTACGGCAACAGGCGGCAGCGGTGGTGGCAGTGGCGCTGCCAGTGCCAGCACCGGCGGCGCGAGGGCAGGGAAGGATGTGACAGCTGCAGGTGAGGCAGACAGCGGCCCGCGGCCCCGGGGCGGCGTTGACAGTGGTGCTGCTGCTGGGGTGGACGGCGCGGAAGTTGCCCCCGCCGGCAGCGATGGTGATGGGGCTGCCGTCGCGCTACTTCGGGTCGCGCCCCGCGCCAGCAGGCGGTGCATCTGTGATTGCACCGCGCGCGTCGTTGCACCCGCCTCCGCACCCAGCGCCGCAGCACGGCGAGCATGCAAACCGTCCATGGACCAGTTCTCCATGCCCGCCGTCAGCGCCTCCATGGTATCCGTGAAGGTGGCAACGGCGTCGCCGCCCTCGCTGCCTGCCAACGACACCACCGGCGAGGCGGATCCGCCGCCCAGGGACGACGCGCCACCCCCACGCCCCGACGTCGACGACGACGAGTCGCCCGCCGTCACCGTCACGGCACACACGCGCAGCTGCGCGCTAGCCACAGGCAGCGGCGCATCCAAGCTGATACAGAACCGCTTGCGGGCGCCAGGCTGCGCCCCTGTAGTACCGCGGCCGCCACCCCTCGTGGTACTGCTGGTGGCGGCACCACCACGCGAAGCCGCCGCACGGGCGCTCACTGCATCCGACGGCCGGCCGCTGGCGGCACCACTCTCACAGCTGCCCATCAGCTCGTCGCCCATCACGGACGTCGGGGAGGGCGGGGAAGGCGGCGGCGGCGGCGGCGGTGGCTGCGTCGGCGCATGCTGTGTCTGCGGTGGCAGGGTTGGCGGCTGTGACGGCAGCGCCAGCATCCGCGACCACGGCAATGACGGCGGCCGCGTGGCACCAGCCACTCCATCAGTGGCAGCACCGCTTCCGTCGCTTGCACCTGGCATGGTGGCAGCAGCAGCTGCTGCGGCTGCTGCGGCTGCCGCTGCAGTTGCGGTAGCAGCCATGGCGTGCTATGACCCGCCCGCACCGACAGTGCAGCACACTCAGTGTGGCAAACCTCTCGGCTAGAAGGATTCCCCTCCCGGTACCAGTGGTGCACAGCGATTGCCTGTTGCCACGCTCCGAACAACTGGCAGCAGCCTCACGTCTCGAGAGCAAGGTGTAGCAAGGCAAGGGACGAAAGACTCGTCGAAAGAGGAAAATGGTGCACTGCAACCACGCAACTGCTTCAGCACGCGCCGGGCGCACTCAAACACACATACAACCATGTAGCGCCTCCCTTAATTACAGCAGAAATTACCGGCGGCGTGACAACCTACCCCACCTGCATCCCAGCTGCAGCTTGGCTACCACTTGCCCGCCAAACCGCTGCCTCTCTCTCCTCCCTCCTCTGCCCATGTCCCGAGTCAAATGGCTACGACACCCACGCACTGGCGACGGTGGCGGGTACAGTGCCGACCATGAAGGCGCCAGTTATTGACAGCGAGTGGCGCCGGGGATGGGTATTTTAAGTCATGTTGTGGGGCTGCACGGTGCCATTTGTGCATTTCTGCGGTGATTTCGGCATCTACCTTCCTACTACCGGTACCGGTAGCGGCCAGATGCAGTGATGGCGGCATCGACGGCGAGTCGTGAGATGGCGAGTAGCGAGGCGGCCAGTGAGGACAGCGGTGTGAGGGTGACAGTGACGGCGAGTGAAGACGGCGGCGGTATGATGGCAGCGGCGGTGAGTGAGGATGAAGGCGGCATGATGGCCGCGACGGCGATGAGAGAAGACAGTGACGGTGGCGGCAGCAGTGGAAGTGGTGAAGTGGCAGGGTTTGACACGCTGGTGCGCATCCTGGATGACGAGCAGCTATTTCCTCCAGCACCAACACCAACACCTGCTGGTGCAGCAACAGTGCCACCACGGCTGCCAAGCTCCTTGGACGACTGCGTTGCAACGTGTGATGCACTGTGTGCGCGCGGGCGCGCTGCCGCCGCGGCACATGATGCGCGGACCGCGCTCACCAGCCTGCGCGCTGCGCGCAGTCGCGGGTGGGACGCGCTGCACGCTGGCTGCTGGCGTGACGCGCTGCCGGACCTGCGCCGCGCGACAGCGGCTGCTGCGTTTGCAGCTGGCACGGCGGCGGCGCTGCTGTTCCAGGATGCCGCCGCTAGCTGGCGCGAACTGGACGCGGCGCTGTGCATTGCACCGCCTGCCCTGGCGGCGCACATGCATGCCCTGCTGCCAACGGTAGCGCCCGCACGTACCTCCGCCGGTCGCCGCGGAGGTGCACTGACAGCAGCGGCGACAATGGCGGCTACAGAGGTGCCCCGCCACCACGACCCGCTGCCTGCCGCCCCGCCACCTGCACTGACGACGCCGTCGGTGGACACGTTCCGGTCGGTCGCGTTTGCACGCGGCGTGCCACTGCTGGTGCGGCGTGGTTGCGCACACTGGCGCGCGCTCACCGACCGCGCGCATACCTGGGACAATGACGCCTACCTGGCGGCGGTGGCGGGCGACCGGGTGGTGCCGGTGGAGGTGGGCGGCGATTACCTGGGCGCGCAGTGGGGTGCACGCCGCATGCCGCTGGCGGCGCACCTGGCGTTGGTGGCGGCCGGCGACCCATCTGCCGGCTACCTGGCGCAGCACGCGCTGTTTGAGCAGGTGCCGGAGCTGCGCGACGACATTGCGACGCCGCCGTACTGCGCCTTGGGCGACCCCAGCAGCGTGGACGTGCGCGCCTGGTGGGGCCCTGGCGGCACGGTGTCGCGACTGCATTTTGACACACCACACAACCTGCTGGCACAGGTGGTGGGCGTGAAACGCATCCTGTTGTACCCCCCGCTGCCGCCCGCCTCGCCGGCTGGCGACATGTACCCCGTGCGCGGCGCGCTGAACAACACGTCGGCGGTGGCAAACCCGCTGGCGCCTGACCGCGCCGCCTTCCCGCGCTTCCCGCCCGCCCCCACCTTTGCCGTCGACCTGGCGCCCGGCGACCTGCTGTACATCCCACCGCTCTGGTGGCACCACGTCACCGCCCTCAGCCGCAGCGCCTCCGTGTCCTTTTGGTGGCACGCATAGGGCCGATCGCTCACTTTAAATATTAGGCAGCGTCACGGCTGCGCATCCACCAGGTGCGGCGGCTGCCAGGCGCACACAAAGGCGTCGGCGCCGGCGCTGTACACGGTTTGTGTGAGGGGCGACGCTGCCACGCCCGTCACCACTGCGCCGTGTGCGCCCCGCAGCACGCGCGTCACCGCGCCGCTCGCCAGGTCAATAACAAGTACACTCCCCGCGCCGGCTGCCGCGCTGCTGCCGTCTGCTGCGCTCGCGCCCGCCGGCAAGCTGCCGGCGCCGGCAACCGCACTGCGGCCCTGCGGGCGCGTCGTGGCACACGCAGGGATGAACAAGAAAGGTGTGGCGGCGCCTGCGCCGGGCGCTGGCAGCGATGCAGCTGCCGTGGCGCGCACCGATTGCAAGCGGGTGCGTGGCAGCGGCAACGGGCGAGCGCGCACGGCGCACCGCTCCAACGGTCCCAGGGTGGGTGCGCCCGCAGCCGGCGGCAGGCTGACGTCCCATGTACGGATGGCGCCGTCAAAGCCGGCGGTCACCAGCAGGCCGCCGGCGTCACGCGGGAAGTGGAGGCACGACACGCCACCCGCGTGCGTCACTGCAGGCCGCCGTGTGGCAGCGGCGGTGGATGGTGCGCCGCCGCTGCCGCTATGCCGGTCCAACACCGCCAGAGCCGCCGCACTGCCGCTGCGCCGCACGTCCCACAACCGCACCGTGCCGTCACGGCTACCGCTAGCCAGGAGATACTCATGGTCAGGGCTCCAGGCAACTGCCAACACGCCGTCCACGTGCCCACCTAGCGTGTGCGTGGCGGCGCAGGTGGCCACGTCCACCAGCCGCACGCATGGGTCAGCGCAGCCAACCGCCAACAGGCCGTGCGTGGTGGCACGCGGCGCTACAGCTAGGTTTGCTACTGGTGCAATGGTTCTGGCGGCGGCTGCAGGCGTCGGTGCCAGCGGTGAGGAGGCCGGCACCCCACCACTCTCACTAACAACATCCATGCGCCACACAAACGCCGGTTCACACCGGCCAGCGTCCCATGCTATAACACGGCCGTCGTCACCGCCGCTGAAAAATGCGCCCGAGTCAGCAGGGTACCACACCACCGAGGTGACAGCCCCGTCATGGTGCGGCAGCCGGCGCCCACTTCCGCCGCTGCCCCTTCCAGCTGTCGCCGTGGTCGCAAGCGGCGCTGGTGTGGCAGCAACACCAGCGCGCCCGCGTCTATCATCCGCTGCCAGGTCCCATAACGACACCAGTCCCGCTTCATCTGCCACCGCCATAAACCGCCCCTCCGCGGCGTCAATGTCCATTGCCAACACTGCACGCCCTGACGGCGACGCAGCGGTAAGGGCGTACGGCAGCGCCGCTGGCGGCAGCTCGGGCGGCGACACGTCCGCTTCAGCCGCCGCCAGCGCCGCCAGCGCGTCATCTGCCCACCCTGCGCCACCCGCCGCCGCCGCCGCTGCCCCACCTCTCCCCTGCTGCTGCATGGATGCTACCGCCTCCCGCATCGCCACGCCCTCGCCATCTGCCAGCGCCGCCGTCCTTGCGCCCGTGACCGCGCGCCGCACCCTGGACGGCACCGGCGTCGCATCGCGCGCCACGCCGTCCACACTTGCGCCGCCCCACGCTCCACCCGCACTGCCCGTCGTGCGCGCCGCAATGCTGCGTACCAGCGCCATGCTGCTGCCACCGGCCTCGAAGCAGCAGGTGGAAAGCAGCAGGTGAGCAGCAGGCAGCAGTGGCGGGCGCGCGATTTGTCCAGGACCACAACGCAGTTGGGGTATCCCGCAAAAATCAAAGTCGCAATGGGGAACAAAAACAAACGCCGCGTATCAGCGTTTTCTCGTGATATTGGCCGGTTTGATTGATTTGTTTGCTATATAATTGCGTGGTTGATGATTACCGTATGTATCAGCACAGTCAGCAGTAGTCAGCAATCGCTTCCAGTCCGGTGTGGATGGAAACAAGTGGAATGAGCACAGTAGGAAGCAGCGGGCAGACACTGCTGCGTCGGGGTTAACTTAGGGCCCAAAACGTGATTGAAAGGGCAGGCGCGACAACTGGGGAGGGTTGTACAAGGTGCACAGCTGGTGGCCGGCGTAGGTGGCCGTGGCTGTTGTGGCACTCGCAGCCTCGTGCACACATACGGAGGCACAACAACACAACCAACCAGCCAACAACAAGATGGGACACGAGGGTGACATGCAACGCCTCGGAAGAAGGGGGAAGGGGGACACAAAGCAATGTGGGGCACAGGTACAACGCAACCCTAACTAACATAACTTGACAACTAATGCGTTACTTGCGGCCAACTACGGAGCGCCGGCCGGTGCGAGCCTTGCCGCCGCTGGCACCACCACCGCCGCCACCGCCGCCGCCACCGCCGCCGCCGCCGCTCAATGATGCAGTCTTTGGGCGTGCGGGGTGGCTGTCACCACCGCCGCCCACCGACACCACCTTGCCGCCACCGTAGTCAACCACGGCCGGCCCGCCGGCGCCGCCGCCGCTCCCACCAATTGCAGCAGCAGCGGCGGCGGCGGCGGCAGCGGCAGCCTGCATCTCTGCCACCCGCCGCAGCGCCTCGTACGTGCGTGTGTGGCGGTCGCCGGGCGGGCCCTCCATCCAGTCCAGCAGCGCGACGCAGAAGGCGTGGCCCACCTCCTCGTAGTGCGCCGTGTTGAGGTGCACGCCGTTGCGCGAGCCGCGCGTCGCGCCGCCAAACGTGGCCTCAATGGTGTACGACGCCGTGAGGCAGGCGTCGCGCCACATGGCGACGCGCGCACAGTTGTACTTCTCGCGCGCCACGCGCCACCCGCACCCCTTGTACGTGAACGTGTCCACGCGCGCCGCTAGCAGGCGCGAAAACATGCGCGACCCCGGGTTGATGGGCGGCTCCGCCGGCATGTCGCCAGGCACGGGCGCCGCGCCCTCTGGCGCCAGCTCGTAGCAGCCAAACGTGAACACGTCCTGCCGCCGCGAGTGGCCGTGGAAGTCGCAGTACAGCAGGACGGGCTGCGGTAGGGGCGGCAGCACACGCAGGGTGGCGGGCGGCGGCGGCGGCGGCGGTGGTGGCGGCGAGGGCGCTGACAGCGGGGCAGCGGCGGCAGCGGCTGCTGCGGCGGCCGCGGCCGCTGTCTCGGACGCGATGATGGACGGCAGGAAGCGCGCGGGGTCCAGCAGCGCCAGATCCTCCATGGCCAGCGGCGCCGCGCCCGCCGCCTCTGCCAGCATGGCGCACGCGGCGGCGCGCGACTGCAACGCCATGAGCATTGTGCGCAGGTGCCAGATGGTGGGCGCGCGCGCCAGGTCGGGCGTGGACCAGTGGCGGTTCAGGTCCAGGCCAGCCAGGTTGGTGCGGTGGTGCCCATTGATGACGCCGTCCGGGTTCAGCATGGGCACCACCTTCACAATGACGCGCTTGCGCAGCTCCACCGCCACCGGCGCGGCGGACGTCAGGAAGTCCACCACGCCGCGCAGCATCCAGGAGCCGTTCGTCTCGCCCGGGTGCACGCGCCCCGACAGCACAATGTACGGCCGCGCCGCCAGCGCGGCGGGCGTGGCAGTAAAGTCGGTGATGGTGAGCAGCGGCACCGGGTTGCCCGCCAGCGAGTGGCACAGCGTGGTGCGGTGCATGACGGGGCAGGAGAACAGGGTGCCCAGCGGCAGATCAGGCCGGAAGGAGAGGCCGCGCCGCGGTCCAAACGGCACGCCCGGCCGCACCCACTGGCCACTGAACGCGTACTTCAGCGCGCCCACATCCGTCACCTCCGCGCCCAGGCCATCCACCGGCCCCAGTGCCGCCCGCGCATCAAACTCACGGATGGCGGGTGCCTCTGCCACGCTGGTTGGCGCGGCGGCGGGCGAAGCCAACGGCGTGCGGCTGCCGCGTGACGTGGGGCTCAACGCCCCCCGCGACCCCGTCCCTGCGCCTGCACCCGCCGCTGCTGCTGCCGCGGCAGCCGCTGCCACCCGCCCCGCCTCCGTAGCAGCCGTCACCAGGTCACCAAACTCGGGCGACGCCGCCAGCGCGTCACGCACCGCGGGCGGCAGGGTGTCGGGCGGCGCGCCACACCGCAACGCGCGGCGCTCCCACCGCACCACGTCGCGCCGTAGGTCGGTGTACGTGTACGGGTAGCAGTACGCAAAGTAGACGGTGTGCACGCCGGGCGGGAACGACACGCTCCACGTTTCGCTGTACTGCGGCGACACGGCGGGCGGCAGGGGTGGATGGTGGTGGTGGCCGCCGCCACCGCCCCCACCGCCACGGCTGCCCGGCTCCTCTGTCATGTCGTCGGTGGACACGGGCGGCGTCACCTTGCTCTTCAGCCGCGCGTACTGATTGCGGTAGTACACGATGTCAAAGCCGGCGCGCCGCCAGCCGTCGCCCGGCAGGGTGGGCACGCGGCTGGCGCCGTTGGAGCCTGCGGGCGGCATGTACAGCGAGATGGGCGACGCGGCGGCAGCGGTAGCCATCGCAGCGGCGGCGGCAGTGGCGGCGGCCGCGGCGGCAGCAGCAGCGGCAGCAGCCCCGCCACCCTCCGCCGCCGCCGGTGTGGCTGCCACCGGCACCGCATCGCTGGACTGGTAATACACCAGCGGGCGCATGCCGTCATTGAAGCTGCTGCCGCCCTTCTCCAGGTTCACCACATGGAACTTGTACACCAGCTTGATGGCCTCATTGGTGGTGTCCATCAGCTTGTACGCTGCCATGGGGTCCTCCGCGGCGCCCGGGTGGTGGATGGCATCCGGCGGGATGACCTGCCGCGCCTCCACGCGGCCGTTGGACATGACAAGCGCCAGGGAGCCGTCCGCCGCCACGGCGCGCCGCACCCGGAAGTAGAACCACTGCGTGTGCCCCGCCGTGTTGGTGTCGGGGTCCAGCGTCAGCTCGTACTCCATGGGGCCCACACGTGTGGCGGCGCACAGGTTGCCGGTCTCAAACCGCGACTCAAACTCCAGCGCCGGCACCTTTGCCAGCATGGCAACCCGGCGGCCCACCGGCACGTCGGCGGCCGGCGGCATGATAACGGGTGGCGGCAGCGGGGTGACCGGTGGGGTGGGGATGGCGGGCGCCGGCGGTGCGCCAGACGCCGGCGACGCTTCAGCAGCGGTTGCTGCTGCCACTGCCAGCGCAGCCGCAGCGCGCGCCTTGGCACGTGCCGCGATGGACGTCAGCGCGGTGGCAGAGCCGCCGTGTGCCGACAGGATGACGCCTGCCACCTCGTCCGCCGCCTCTGACAGCACGCGCATCACCTCGCGCTTGGACAGCGCGGTGGGCACCAGGTTCTCACGCACCGTCGCCAGGTGCGCGCGCGCCGCCTTCAGCAGCGCCGTTTGCAGCACGGCAGGCAGGGCCAGGCGGGGCGGCGGTGCGTCACCCGCCACCGGCGTCGCTGCCTCGCCACCAGCCGCCGCGCCGCCACGCCGCCGAGGCGACTCGCCACCGTCCTCCGCACCGCCGTCGTCAGCCCCACCTGCGCCACCGCCATCCTCCTCGGCCCCGTCCCCGCCACCGCCCGCCCCGCCGTCATCCACGTCCTCATCGCTGCCCTGGCTGTCGTCGTCTCCGCTCTCCTCCATGGCGTCGTCTGCGGCATCTGCCGGCGGCAGCGGCATGGCCAGCGCGTCCGCCACCGGCATTACGTCCCACACCGCGCTCACGTCACCCGGCCGCGCTGCAAAGCCGGCGGCGGTGGTGGCGGCGCGGCCGGCAGCGGCGCGCAAGTCGTCCGGCGCGCCGCCCGGCCCGTCATCGCCGGCGGAGCACAGCGGCACCAACAGCGCCAGCGGTGCGGTGGGTAGCGGCGGCGGCGGCGCAGCGCACTCGGCGGGCGTGTAAGGGTACGCGACCAACGGCAGCTCGGAGCCGGCGCGCGGGCCATCCTCGCCGCCGCCATCGCCCGCACGCAGCAGGACGCCCCACGGCGGCGGCGCCGCCTCGCCTGCCAGCTCGCTGTACCGGTGGTACACCGCCACCGCTTGCGCCTCAGACAGCAGCGGCGCCAGTGCCGCCGCCTCTGCCGCGGCCGCCGCGTCGTCCGACGCGTCAGAGCTGGCGCCGCCCATGAACCGGTGCCGCATCAGCTGCCCCGACGCCACGCCCGCGCGCGCAATGGTTTGCAGCATGGTGCGCCCCACAATGGCGGCGCGCTGCTCCGAGCTGCACACCACCAGCGGCTCTGGCAGGTCGGTCACGCGCCCTACACCGCCGCCACCGCTGCTACCACCGCTGCTGCCGCCGCCGTCAGCGCCACCGCTGAAACCACCCTCCGTGTTACGCAGCAGCGCGTAGCCCGCCGCCAGCCCAGCAGAGGCAGAGGTGAGCGCCATGCTGGAGACGCCACGGAAGGCGGCCGCCAGAGCGCGCATGGCATCAGGGGTGGCATTGGGGGGCAAGCCCAGCACGCGGCCCAGCGGCGCACAGGCATGCGCAGCGGTGGGCAGCACGTGCGGCGGCACCACAAACTTGCGTACCATCACCATGCCGGACGGGCTCACAAACACGCGCGGCACACGTACTCGCGATGCCACCATTGTCACGGCGCGCGGGCCGGCATCAGCGGCGGCGGTGCGCAGGGAGGTGGGCAGGGTGTCCACCTCCACCCATGCCGCCGGCAGGCGGCGCTCCAACGCGCGGCGCTCATCAAAGGCGTACGGCCCACCCGACGCGATGGCGCGGCAGAACGCAATGGACAGCCCCGCCGCATGCCGCACCGCCAGCCGGTGCTCCGTCGCATCCACCGGCACGGTGGGTGGCACCCGGCGGCCGGGGAAGGAGTACGCAGTGGTTGTGGCGGTGGCGGTGGTAGAAGCGCGGCGGAGGGGCGGCGGAGGCGGCGGCGCCGGCGGCGCGGCAAGCAGCTTGGATGGCGACGGCAGGCCGCCCTCCGTGCCGCCGTTGCTGCCGCCGCTGTGGCTGCTGCTCGCGCCTGGCGACAGCGAGTGGGCGGGCGCAGCGGCACGACTGCTGCTCCCACCGCTACTGCTGCTGCTCCCGCCGCCGCCGCCAAGGGAGTCGTCAATCATGGTTGCAACCAGCTGGTTGAGGTCGTCGTCCGGCGTGGCGGTGGCTGCCATACCGGCCACCACGCCCCCCGCCGTCAGCTGCGCCGCGGTGGCCTTCCACAGCAGCGACCGCAGCGGCGCCAGCTCCCACAGCAGCCAGGCAGACGACTGCAGCTCTGGGAACCAGTGCGGGCACGACAGCCAGGCACGCGCCATCTCAAACCCAGCACGCCGTACGCCCGCTTTCTCACCTGCCAGCATCTCCGCCGGCACGCCACCGCTGCTGCTGCTGGTTCCACCGCCCGGCGGCGCGGTAGCAAACGACAGGCTGCCTGCCGACGTGGCAGCAAATACGACGCCGCCGCCGCCGCCGCCGCCGCCGTCATTTGGCGGCCGGGCTGCTGCCCCCTTCCCCACCACGCTGCTGGCCCGCGCCGCCGCGCCGCCGCTTGTGCCAGCAGTGGACTTGCGGTGCCCGCTGCTCCCCAGCGCCGGCGGAGAGGGCTGCGGCAAAGATGCGCCGCCACCACCACCGCCACTGCTGCTTGCTGACGGGGCAGCAGGTGTTGCCAGTGTGGCAGCACTACTGTCAGCCTCCGTGCCGCCGCCGCCGCCACTGCTTCCCTCCTCCCCACCACCGCTGCCCACCGACACACGCCGCGACGCCGCCACGTCAGCTGCAACCCGCAGCTTTAGTGTTGCGTGTCCAGACGCTGGCCGGCTGGTTCCGCCGCCGCCGCCGCCGCCACTGCTGCCGCCACCACCCGACTCTGGGCGCGGCGCGCGGGGTGGGCGTGCAGCAGCCGACATGCTTGCCGCCACTCCCGTGGTGGCAGCGGATGGCGGCGGTGGTGGCGGTGGTGGTTGCAACTCACTGCCCGACTCATCTGTGGATGGCGTGGGTGATGCACGGGCGGAACGAGAGCCGCCAACGCCACCACCACCCAACCCCGCCGCCCCGCTACTGGCTGGGAGCGGCGG
>ERZ778022.2275-NODE-2275-length-20802-cov-3.993300_pt1 | contig 20802 bp, 17 predicted proteins | sample MGYA00375752_ERZ778022 | MGnify/ENA primary metagenome ERZ778022 (study PRJEB29350, sample SAMN05389826) | bioreactor metagenome | isolation source: Thiocyanate bioreactor | place: South Africa: University of Cape Town | collected 2014-04-04 ... | reverse complement strand
ATTAACTCGACATCGGCTGTACCTGCAAGATAGGGCATGGCGGTTTTTTCCCGTGGCCGAAAATATTTATAAATAGGTTTGTGAAATTCAGAAATTGAATTGGCTACAGGAATTGCCTGCAAACCCGCTATTGTCACAGAATAATTTAGTTTTGTTCCCTGAGGATAAACTGCAGGCCTAACGCCTTTATCAGGCTTCAGGTAGCGGAACAACTGCTTTAATATTCTATCGTTCTCCGCCCAGGGGCGCGACATATTTCCCGTCCAGGAGCCAATATCGCCTACTAAAATCATTTTTCCTTTTCCATACCTTGTCATTACTATTCCCGGCCCTTTCACATGCCTGTCGGGATAACCGGCATCAGAATACACATCCATTAAAACTTCCGGTTGAATAGCACTTGGTAGGATTTTAATGGTACAACCGGCGCCATAATGAAAAATGGGCACATCATAAAAATAAGGGTGGCCATTGCCAATCTCAACATCTGAATAATGCGTATCATCCAAATTCCAATCGAGCCCGAAAGTATTTACAAGTTTTTTCAACTGCACACTTTCAAAATCTTCATTAGAACGTTCGGGTGTTGCCGCATTGATCATCACCATCAGGCTGCCACCGTTTGAAACAAACTGTTTAAGGTTTTCTATTTCTTGGTTTGATACAACAGGAACCTCGGGTACCACTTCAGGATTATCAGGATTGAGAATCAAAACAGCATCCTGGTTTGCTAAGATTTTTTTTGATAAGTATTCACGCCCGATCGTAATAAAGTGCTCATCTCCCAGGGAAGTAAATACCGGATCAAATGTATTGGAGTGAACAAAGTCGTCCCAGGCATACCTGCCCGCACCTGCCACCCAGCTTCCGGTAATGAGATGGTTACCCACCTTTGTATTAGGCATGGAATGGTGGTAATAGTCAAACAATATTCTTAGCGGCTGTGCCTGTTGTGCGCTGTAAGCAGGAGAATTTTGCGCATAGGCAACCCCTGTGCTAATAACCGCCATCAATAACCATAAACAATGTTTGAAATAACAGGACTTGATCGAATTCCGTTTTAACATTATAGCAATTTTAGTGTTAAAAAATGGAACACTACAAGCTATGATACAAGGATAGGTTCCTCTTCAAAACTATAGGAACATTTACCTATTATACTGTATTATTTTACAGTTTTTAAGTATCTTTTTCCGAAACTTTTTATACCACAACAGTTTTGATATTTACAAACTCTTTGATCCCATGTTCACTTAATTCCCGTCCGTAACCGGACTCTTTAATCCCACCAAACGGCAACCTAGGATCTGACTTTACAAATGAATTCACAAAACATGCGCCCGCCTGTAATTCTTCTCTCGCAATTCTTTCGCCTTCTTTCAGGTTTTTGGTAAACACCGCAGCACCTAACCCAAAAACAGTGTCGTTGGCAATTTCAATGGCTTCCGTTTTATTTTTTGCAGTGATAACTGATGCAACAGGGCCGAACATTTCTTCCGAATAGGCCAACATCCCTTTTTTCACCCCTGTTAAAATAGTAGGTACATAATAAGCGTGTTTGCCTTGGTGTTGTGGCACTTCGCCTCCTAAAATACAGGTAGCGCCCTGCCTGATGGATTGCTGAACCTGTTGATGCAATTCATCCCTGAGATCTGCTCTGGCCATTGGCCCCAAATGAACACCTTCCTTTAAAGGATCGCCCGTAATTTTTTCAGCCATCTTTTCTTTGAGCAGTTGCGTGAATTGTTTCCCTACTTTTTGTACCACAATGAATCTTTTTGCAGCGATACAGCTTTGCCCATTATTGATGAGCCTGCTGTTGGCGCAAACCTCCGCAGCCCGCGCCAGGTCTGCATCTTCCAAAACAATATAAGGATCGCTGCCCCCTAATTCCAAAACAGTTTTCTTTAAGCATTCACCGGCTTTTTGTGCCACTTTCTTACCCGCCTGTGTGCTGCCGGTCAATGTAACCGCCTTCACCGCATTATTTTCAATAATCTTTTCAACAGCCCTACTGCCTACCATCAAAGTTTGAAAAACACCAACAGGAAACCCCGCCTTCAGCAAAACTTCTTCAATTGCCAGCGCGCAACCGGGCACATTTGATGCATGTTTCAGTAGCCCGCAATTACCGGCCATTAAACCGGGCGCCAAAAAACGAAAGCATTGCCAGAAGGGAAAATTCCAGGGCATGATTGCCAGCACAACCCCTAAAGGTTGGTAGCTCACATAACTTGTAGCGGCATCTGTCTTTATCAATTCGTCCCGCAAAAATGCTTCACCATTATCAGCATAATATTCACATACGAAAGCACACTTTTCAATTTCACCAATACCTTCTTTTAATGGTTTGCCCATTTCCAAAGCCATCAACTCTGCAAGCTTTTGTTTCTCTTTTCTTAAAACAGATGCAGTACGCCTGAGCAGTTGCGCCCTTTTGCTAAAGGATGTCTTACGCCATTTTTCCCAGGCTGATGCCGCCTTTTCAATCTTTTGCAGTACCTGCTTTTGCGTATCTTCTTTATAACTTTTGATTACAGTCCCGTTAACGGGGTTTATTGATTTCATTGCCATGATATAATAGTTTTAAGCATTCAATCCGCCATCCATTAAAATATTTTCACCATTTATGTAGGCCCCCGCTTGCGAAGCTAATAAAACCATTAGCCCTTTTATATCATCATTATTTGCCATTCTGCCTAGCGGAACTTTTTTTGTATAATTTTCAAGAAATTTTTCGGGTTGATGATTGAACAAACCGCCGGGGCTGATGCAATTTACACGAACGTTTTTTCCTGCCATCATTTTTGCCCAATACCTTGTAAGATTTAACAGGCCTGAATTATGAAAAAAATAATCAGGCGGCGGGTTCTTATTCATATCAGTTCCATCATAATTGGAAAGGTCGGGGCCAAACATCCCCATCATGGAACCTATGCTGATGATGCTGCCACCGCCAGTTTTAACGATCAAATCCGTCATTTCACGCATGATGTAAACCATGCCGGTTGCGTTCACACGCATCGACTCCTCAAATTGCTCTATGGGCGCATCATAACTTGCCATGGGCCTGGATACGGCATTGTTCACAAACACATGCAACGCTCCAAATTTTTTTTGAATGTCATCTTTGAGCTTCAGTACAGATGAATGATTACCCTGGTCAACCTGCATGGCATGTACATCAAGCCCGCGGTTGCGAAAACCGTCAACAACCTCCTTATTCTTTTCAATATTTCTTGAAGCCGTAATTACGGTTCCATCCGCTTCTGCCATGCCTTCCACGATGCATTTACCATAATTACCGGCACCACCGGTAACGAGGATTACTTTTCCCTTCAGGCTTAAAAGGTCTTTAACGTTCATATCTTTAGTTTAAATCAATTTTTACGCCACCATTCTGCCGGCTTTCATTTGCCGCGATCAATACCTTGATAATGTTCTCAGTTTTTTCAAACGCCAGGCGGGGTTTGCCTTCTTGTACCGATCTTATGAATTCGATAATGTTATCACGAAACATGGAATAGGAGTTTTTAACGTCTATCAACCGCCATGCTGTTGTGCCAAAAACAGAAATTTGAAATGTTGGCGCAATATCCATGTAAAGATAAACGGTAGCAACAAACCCGTTCTCAAAAGTAACCTTTACAATGTCTTTATTGGCTTCGCCGATATTTGTCACTGAAACGGCTTTAAGATCATTAAGCAGTGCAAATACAACTTCCAACATGTGCACGCCATATTTTATCCAGTCTTTTTTACCTACAGCAGTTATTAGCTGAAGTTCCCCGATATTGTTCAAATCCTGTTTCACAATCCTTGCCTCATTAGCATAACGCATGGATGAGCAGGACATGATGAATTTCCCTTTCTCAACTTCCTTCCTGAAATAATTCAAGTCATTAATATTGCCGGCAAGAGGCTTATCGATAAAAATGGGAACACCTGCATCAATAAAAGGCCTGGCCATTTCAACATGATTTTCGGGGTCATCCCTTGTAAGCAGCACTGCATCTACGTTTCCAATCATGTCTTCATAACGGGCACAAACATTTTGAATGCCCGCTGAGAATGCAATGCTCTTTGCGACAGACATTTCCTGCGCCCATACATGCGTCACATTTACGGCGTTTATGCCCAGCGTGTCTATATTCGCTTGTAAATAGGCAGCGACGGCAGGATAACCCACTTTTATGATCTCTTCCGCATTAAAAACACCGTTAATAATAGAAGCCCATGAATAGGGATGCGCGTTGCCCGCGCTCATGCCCATGATTCCTAACTTTATCATATCATTTTTATTTTAACCATCCGTTTACACTCCAGTTGTGAAGATTTAAAAACTCAGGGTCAGAGTACTTTAAATCTTTTGCAGTTTGTAATTCTTTTTTATTAAAGTAATTACCATCCGCCACTGATAGCGCTTTTTCAAGATACTCCATTTTATCAATACCGACCAGCACTGTTGCCACCTGCGGAAAGCTCAATGCAAATTTTACGGCAAGATCAGGAAGTTTTTTTCCTGAAGATTGCTGCAGCGTATCATACTTTTTAATGTGGATTTCTACCTCGCCTAATGCGGGATGAAGATTTTTGCCCCTGTCACTCAACAGGCCTTTTAATAAAACAGAACGCACGATGATCCCCACGCCGGCAGTCTGAGCCGCATCAAAATAATCTGCATGCCTTTGATCCATCAAATTAAAAGGTACCTGAACCACGTTCCAGTGCCCGCTTTCTATCGCCGTTTTTGTTTCAATTGGCAAATAGGTGGAAACTCCTGTAGCCCTGATCTTTCCCTGCTTTTTTAATTTTTGAAAAATGCTGATCACAACAGGGTGCTGCATAATCGCTATATCTCCATCATGCAACATAAAAACATCTGCATAATCAGTTTGCAGGGCTTGCAGGCTCTCCTCCAGCGAATTGAGGATCAGTGACTCTACATCTCTATCTGCGGGTATTTGTTTTTCTTTATTCCGTATATGCCGGCATTTTGTAGCAATTACAATATCACTTCTTTTATCCTTAAAAGCCTCGCCTAAAACAGCTTCGCTTATTCCATACTGCCTGGCCGTATCAAAAAAATTAATGCCTTTTTCAGCCGCTGTTTGCAGCAACGCAACAGCATCCTTTTCTGAAAGCATCTGAGCCTTATGCTCCACGCCAATGCCGTAGGGGAGGCCTATTTCCACACAGCCAAAAGCGATTTCAGAAATCTTTATCCCCGTATTTCCAAGCTCTCTATTTTTCATTTGTTGTCATTAACCTGACCGTTTTGAAGCCATTGCCCCTGTACATCATAAATATTCTTAAAGGCTCCATAACCTGTTGCAGCAATCATTGCAGCGCCTAAACAGGCCGCTTCAGGATATAAAGGTGTCGACAAATCATAACCAGTAATATCATTTTTTATTTTCCGCCACAGCTGGCTTTTCGCACCGCCACCCGTACTGACGATTCTTACTGGTTCACGTATTTGCAACTCATTAAAAAGCCCGCCAAGGCTTTTTGCCGTTGATTCCATAATGGCACGTACAAAATGGCCGTGGCGATGTTGCCGCTGCCTGTTTCGAAAACCACTCAACTCTTTAAAATTATTGGCGCAGGGCTGTGCAACTAATTGATCGCAACCGGCAGGAACGCCTTCCGCCAACTTTGTAAGCTCTTCAATTGAATAGCTCTGCGCATAATTTTTCTGGTACCACTCCAAAGCAACAGCACCATTTTCATTGAAGGCCATTTTAAAGCAACTATTACCACTTAAGCCCGATGCAACACAAACACCCTGGCCAACATTACAATCATTACCATGACCAACTGCCGCAATCACTGTTCCCGTAGATTCGCTGATGTCAAATAATTTTCCAACACCTGCACCAATTGCGGCTACATGATGATCCAGCCCTCCGGTACAAAAAGCAGTACCGATGTTCAAATTCAAAAAATTTGCAGCACTTGCTACTTGCGATGCTTTAAAACCTATTGGCAGCACTCTTGATAATAAACTTTTGTCAACTCCTACCGCACTTATTGCTTCATCCCACCAATCAGTTTTTTTATAGTGCAGCATTCCGGTTAACGATGCAGTGCTTGCATCTACCACCCTTTCTCCCGTTAACTGAAAACACAGGTAATCAGGCATGGTAAGCACATAGTGCGCACGACTCCAAAGATCGATATCATTGGCCTGCAGCCACTTTAATTTATTAATCAAAAACTGGTTGGAAATTCCAATTCCAATGCCTGTAACAGGTTTAAACATTGATTCTTCAGCAAACTCTTTTATTTCCGGCATCATGTCTGCCTGCTCATCGTTCCATAAAATAAAAGGAGTCAATTCATTTCTATTCTTGTCAAGCAACACAAAACTGTTGGCCTGAGAGCCATAAGAAAGGCTTACAATTTCGGCAACAGAAATACCTGCATTTTTTATGGCATCGTCAACACATAATTTCAATGTATTAAGAAAATCATGATGCGATAAGCGCGATATTTTACCCTCGCGAAACTTAGGCACGGCAACTCTTCCGAAGCCTTTCATTTTTCCTCCGGCATCCAAAACGCCTGCTTTAAAATAACTTGTACCCAAATCAATTCCCAAATAGAACATTAAAGCGCTTTTAGCATTAAAATCGTTTCCTGAACCAATAAATCTCCGCTGGTATAATCGAATATCGCATTATTAGCTTCGTACACGCCCGCCTCCACCGCTTCTTTAGTGGCTATATAAACCTGCAGCTCACCATTAGACAGCGTTAACACAAAGGTATTACTTACCGCTTTCTTGATTTTTAACCCATATTCAACAAATATTTCTCCCGGCCATGCAACAAACCGAAGCCTGCCGATCTTTATTACCTGAATTTCGGCGGGCATACATAAGTCGTAAGCTGCCTGTAAACTGCCCGCAGTATTCATGTTCGCGAGGTTCAGCAGTTCAGTGGCGCCAAACCAATTCACTTCAGCTGAACGGATAGCCTGCGGAGTAGCGCCTTCCTTTTTCAGGCCATTCAATTTTTGAGCAGCGGCTTCTTCATTTGCAACAGCTACGTCAACACCCGGCAATACGCGATGTGGCAACTCAATGAATTTTTGTTGAACCCGAATGGCAACATCGTCAAGCTTGTTCATTTTTTTAAGAGATGAGGCCACAGCATCGGCTAAAATTCTTCCAATCCTTTCTGCTTCTTCAAATGTTTTGGAGCGCGTAATATGGCGCGGGCTTTGGTTTCCTGCAGTACCTATGTGATATACCACCGGGCAGTTTGTTTTAAATACATCCGCCTGCAATTGCAAACGCGCCAGCCCCGGAAAATCGCCACTGATCAGCGTAGAATCATCATGCAGCACCGTAGGGTGCATATTACAGATGAGCATACAGGCAATAATTCCCGAAGTTTTAGTTTCTTTTGCGACAAGTACCGGCACCTGCATGTCGCTTGCAGCATTAGGGTTGTGCCGGTTGGTGCCAATGCCGCTTGCATCCGCCACTGAAAAAAACAGATCAGCCTGCTTAATATTCTCAATGGCTGCAATTCCTGCAGCTACAATGCCTTCCTCTAACTGTTGTAAGAAATTTTTATCAACCCCTGGCAGCAGTTCATCATGCCCCCCTGATACAAAATCAATGGTACTGGGGCTTGAGTGTGTATGGGTGGCTGAAATAATAATATTTTTCGTTTGAACGCCAGATATATCTGTTATTCTTTTCCTAGCGCGAAGTGAAAGATCCTTTGGAATAAAGATTACATCGTTACCAATGAACAACACGCCGCTCTCTCCATCCTTTAAATACAATGCTGAACTTAGCAGCTTATCGTGAACGCCCGTGCTATCACGCTTTACAAACGGGTATCCTGCAAGATGCAGCGAATGCTGCGGTGTAATATCAATCTGCGCCGCACCCGCTAATAAACTATTTTCGCTCATTAATTATTTTTTATGATATTATATACACCTGCCATAAAGCGTTTGAGTTACTTCAACAAGATTGGCGCCGCCTGTGCTCCGGCCCGTAGGTTAATATCCTTTATTCCAATCTGCCTCAATATCCTGTGCCGCTGTTTCAGAAATCAACACATCAGCTTTTAAAGTCTGAATAACAGACTGTGGTAATTGCGGCGTAACCGGCCCGTGCAATACCAGGCGCGTCATCAATCGTTGCCATGAAGTAGCAGTGCCGTGTACAGTAATGGAGTGAGTATCAACAATATGTTTTGAAGCAATCACCTCTGCAGGGCCAATGGTGGCTGCTTTTGGCGGAACAGCCGAAAGGTCTCCGCTCTTGCCAAAACTGCCATGTAAAGAATTTTGCGCTAATGTAAAAGGTGACAAAGTGCAAATGCGCGGGCCCATTTGTTTCCACTCTTCAAGGCTGCCTGCAAATTCGGGTGCATCCGGCTCAATGAAAGCGAGATGGCCTGTCCAGCCGGGGCCACTATAACAAATATCAGCATTGCCAAGGTCGCGAAGCATCTTACCATAATCATTGATGTTCTTATTGGTAAAGCCAACAAGTTGCTCTTTTGGAGGGCGTAGCTTTTCATTTAGCTCATAATAAAAATATTTGTACATCGCATGAGCAAATCCGAACTCCCAATCTTCGGGCGCAATGTTGCCATCCTGATCGGCATACTCATCCATAGCAAAGCCGTAAATATGGCTGCAATCAATGTTGCATGCGTTTAACAGCCTTGCAACATGGCGGTAAGAGGGATTAGGATTAGGTAAGATCATCACAAGCTTCTCATCGTTTTGCGATGACTCCGCAATTCTTCTGAACATATCAGTTACCCATACAAATTCAATATCGGCGTCCGGATAGACCTTAATATTCAAATTGGGGTTAGCATGTTTTTCAATATCGGTGCGACTGATCGCTCTTGCTTTTTTGATGGCTTCCTTATCTTTAAAAGGTACCCAACGTGATGGTTGATATTCAAAATTGCTCATATAGCTATTAAACTTAGCTTTCTATTAATTGCGGACTTGTTACAGATAATTTGTCGAGTTTTAGGCAGCCTGCAACCCAGGCTTGCTTTATATTCACATCCTCATCTATTATTAAAAGATCGGCATCGTACCCGATATTTAATAAACCCTTTGAATTTTCAATATTTAAAACATGTGCAGGGTTGGTACTGGCGAGGGTAAGGGCTTCAAAAAGTGACAGCCCTAAAAATTTAATAGCGTTACGAACAGCCTGGTTCATTGTTAAACCGCTTCCTGCAAGTCCGTTATCTTTCGTCATTCTTGCGGGGGCACCTTTATATTCAAAATAAATTTCGCCACTTTCGCCAAATTCGAATTTTCCCGGTTCCAGCCCCGCACCCACATTTGAATCCGTGATCAAGCAAACTTTTCCAGGCCCACCTCTTTTGCAGGCAAGTGCCATTTTAACTGCAATCGGATCTACATGTACACCATCCAATATAAAATCAACACTCACTTCTTCCGAGGCAAGTATCGCTTCCACCGCACCGCAGGGGCGCACACCCGGTTCTGTAACGGGCGGGCAGGGATATACATCATAAAAATGCGTGGCATGTTTTGCACCTGCTTTTATTGCGACAAGTGTTTGCTCCACATTTGCAGCAGTATGTGTTATAAACACGGGAGTATTCCCAGCGGCCATGACTGGTATAATATCAGCAATACCTTCAATATCCGGCGAAATGCTGAAAACGGCTTTAAAGGGTTTGCAGGCCTCAATCAGCGCCTGAGCTCTTGAAAGCTCTGCCACCTTTGAAATAGCATTTTGGGATAATGATCCCGTAAGCTTTAAAAAAGGCCCTTCCAAATGAAAGCCAAGCACCGATGCGCCCTGCGGCTGAATCTGTGCAATTTCTTTCACAAAAGCAACATGCTCTGCTGCCGGCCTGGGATATAAGGTTGGCAAAAATCCGGTAACGCCATATTGTAAAATATCAACTGATATTTTTTGCAAATGTTCTATTCCCTGATCTACCAAATGTGTGTGAATGCCATGCATGTGCAAATCAATAAACCCGGGAATGATATAATGGTTCCCCACATCAATCACGTCATCGCACTCATGCGCGGCGTTATCATCGATGGCAGCTATCTTTCCATCAACAAATGAAATGATTCCTTTTTGAAAACCATCACTTGTCATGATGTTGCCTTTCAATTGCACAGATTGGCTATTGGATTGGGTTTGGGGTAGTTCCATCTTTGAAAAAATTTTATTGATAGCCAAATTCTTTTTCAACTTCAGTAATAGCGTCTTCGATCATATCCAATCCAAGCATTACATGTTTTTCATCCATGATCAATGGTGGCGACATTCTTAAAATATGTCCGGCAGGTATCCATGCCAATCCTTTTTTAAATGCTTTCTGATATACTAATTTACCGGCTTCATCAAATGGCTCTTTGGTATTTTTATCTTTCACCAGTTCAATTCCCAGTAAGAAGCCTTTCCCCTTTACGTCGCCGATAATCGGGTGTTCCTCCTTCATTTTCTCCATGCGCTTCATTGCCGCTGCACCCACTGTTCTTACATTCTCCAGAATATCTTCTTCTTCTATCACTTCAATAGATGCCAATGCTGCGGCACATGCCATTGGATTACCACCATAGCTTGATGATGCAGAAATTTTTTCCAACGCTTCAGCATACTCTTCTTTGATTACCATTGCTGTAACGGGGAAGCCATTACCAAAAGACTTTCCAAGCGTTATGATGTCCGGCACCACATCCCAATGGTTCATACAGAGATATTCCCCTGTTCGCCCCATGCCCGCCAGCACTTCGTCATCATAAAACAATACTTTATATTTTTCGCAAAGTTTTTTCACCTTAGGATAAAAATCGTCCGGCGGAAAAATAGACCCGCCCCAGCCCTGTGCAGGCTCAAATACAAATGCAGCAAGGTTTCCAACCGTACCTTCCTGTATAAATTGCTCGTAAAAGCTAATGTATTTGTCTGTATCAATTGTACCATCGGCTTTTGTCCAAAGCGGACGGTACGGGTCAGGTTTCGGTACCATATAAAATCCGGGGGCACGCGTGGGGCCGTAGCTGTGAACATCGCCACGGATCATTTGAGCACAACTTACTGCGGCCATACTTTTACCATGAAAATCCCTGAAGCCTGCTATAAACTCGTGCTTGTTTGTGATTGCACGTGCAGCGCGGATGGCGGCTTCAACGGCGGAAGTGCCATCGCTATACATTTGAATGGCATTAAGGCCGGGAGGCAATACATCGGCCATCTTTTCCATTAGCTTTTCTTTTACCGGTGTGGTAAAATCGTGTGCGTTCATCAGCTTTTTAGCCCAATAGGCCACCGCATCAGAAATTTTAGGATGGCAATGCCCTAATGATGTCACATATATGCCTGATGAAAAATCAAGGTATTCGTTACCATCCACATCTTTTAACATCACGCCATACCCTTCCTCAAAACTAACAGGGAATAATTTGACCTGACTGCTTAGCCCTTTCATAAACCTTGCAGTGCTCGCGTGCATCTCTTGTGACTTGGGCCCCGGAGGCACTGTATTGATTTTCGGCAACCCTTCAGCAGAGAGCCTCCACCAATCTTTATTAACAGGTTGCTGAGGGCCTAAAACATTTTGCATAAACGATTAAAATTTGTCTTCAAAGTTGAAATTAATAAATGATTATCATAGCACATGTTCTACGAAAAAATGATACTAATTTTTAAATTTATTCAAACCAAAAAGAAAAGAGGTCTCCTTTTTTAAGATGAAATCGTAATTTCACTTCCCTGCCAATGAGTTTTGCAAGGTTTCCATTTGACATCCAGGAAACCTGAGCTTTGTACTGATCACCGATTATTGGCTTTGATTGTTGGAGCGTAAATCCCTCAAAAACACTGCCATTAAGATCTAAAACCTCCACTTTCAGAAAACCCCCTGCACCGACCTTTGCATTTACTTTTAAATCTTTAGCATCAAAGCGTAAAGACTTTGTGGTAATGATGCCTGCGTCATCGCCCGCGTTGTGTAAAGATATAAATCCATCTGTCCGCCAGACAGCCCTGGCAATATTGGCATGCTGCTCTTGACCGGAGGCGCTGCCGCCGTGGGGAAGATTCATGGCGCCATAGTAAAGAATAACCTCCTTTGATGTAGTAAGAATATTAGATGCGGTGTAAAGCGTTCCATCATCCCAAGCCCCTGCTTTTCCAACCGGAAGCACCGGATCCCTTATAATCCTGTCCCATATTTTCAGATCTCTTGATACTGCAACCTGTGGCTGTATTTTGCCATCTCCGGTCACAGAAAATTCGCCAACGGCGTAAGTCGCAATATCAAACATCCAGGGAAAACCAACGTAGATGCCCTGATAAGGATAAACGGGCATGCCATAAATGTTGGACTCCATTCCGCCTTTGGCGATTACAGTTAAATCGTCCAGGTAATCCCCTTCAACAGCCAAACTATATTTTGAACCTTCAGAACCGGGGGCATACCAGTTAATAAAATCTTTACTTATTGACACATTAGCGGTGCGGTCGTTCTTCCCCTGCGTAACACTTGTGTTACTTAACAACATGCGTTGTTTTGTGGTGGCGATGAAAATCTTTCTTGACGTGTCAAAAGCCAGGTTTGACACATCGCCGTATGGCAATACCGGCTGTTTATGGGTATCATTCCAGCGCAATCCATCAGCAGAAAAATAAACGTTATAGCCAAACCTGTCTTTAGCGGGATCAAACTTCATTAGTTTATACCTTTTCTGAGGGTCTTTATCGTAAGGATCGTAAACTAAAGTTCCCCCACCCTCCAAGCAAATGTTATTTTTTTTGTTGCCATTAAATTCAATAATCGCTAAATCGGGCTTTACCCAGTTAATACCGTCTTTACTCGTAGCATAACATAAAAAGTATTTTTTATCAACATAAGCTGTGTACCACATTCTGTAGCCTGAGCCTTTAGGGCTGCCGTGTAAAACCGTTCCATAAATATATACGGAGCGGCCTTCCCACGGCTTTGTGGCTTTTATTAAAACTTTTGATTTTATACCCCGGTGTACTACCCGCTGAACGTCGACCATGGACTCGATGCGATAATCGTCCATGAACATTTCATGACGGCCTTTCTCAACTTTCTTATCATACACTCTGTTTTGTTTAAGAAAAACATCATCCCAAAAAGAAATGCCCCTTCCAGCAATGGTTGTAGCAATAGCTACCGTCATGTACACCGCACTATCTGGAGCCGTTTCGGTTATATGTAATGATTGCCAGGTTGTGTCTGTCAAAGGAGTCGCCATCTTGTATTTAATTCTGCGATCATTCTGGTCCCAAAATTCCAGGTACACATTTGCGGGATCGCCGGTTTTTACATTTGCCCAGGCTGTCAGAGAATACGCAACACCTACAACCGCAATCATTTTTTTTGTTCGAATCAAAGTATTTCCGAACGCGGATGTATCGGATATTTTTAATGAAAAATCATCTTTTCTGTTACTGTGCTTTTCCTGATTTGAGATCGTTGCGGTTTGCATATCCAAACCCGTCATCCAATGTAGCGGGCGTTGAAAATTATCACGAGCCATAAAATCACCGTTGACGATGAGGTTATCGTTCTGCAGGTATTTTTGCGCTGCCAAATCATCCTGAGTAAAAAGTATTAAAATTGTAACCGCGATTGTGAAATAAAAAAATCTTAAGTGTTTAGGGCTTTTACTTTTCATCAATCTAACTTGGTTTATATTCGTGTTAGCCGGGCAAAATACCTTTACAAGCCTGTTCCATTTTTGTTACTATTACTTTAAGTTCCCTAATTGATCTAATAGCCTCAATACATTGATCAATATGCTTTTTTTCCCTGGCACCAATTAAAACTTTTGAAACAAATGGCTGGTCAAATGCCCAGGCCAACGCGAGTTTTGCAGGAGGAACTTCAAACTCCCGGGCTGCATTTAGTAAAACGGACATACGTGAAGCCGCTTCACCGGTAAAATAAATCTTTTGATGCGCAGGTACCATATCAAACCGGGAGCCGGCCACAACTCCTGCGTTATGCTTACCGGTTAAATATCCAGCGCCCAGCGGACTATAGGAAACTATCTTAATATTATTTTTATTACACAAATCAATTATATTCTGATTCAGGTCAGAAACCGAAAAATTGTGGTTGTTCTGAATATATGCAGGCTTTTTTAGTTGAAACTGATCACAGCAATTCAATACAGTTTTAATGTGTTCAAAGTTGAAATTGCTTAATCCAAATGATTTCACCACACCGCTGTTTATTAAATCGTTTATTTTTTGAAGGCTGTTATTTTTGGTAGCAGACTGATCCCAGTTATGCAGGTACATAATGTCAATGGCGCCAGGGCTTAAACGCTGAAGGCTTCGTGCTACCGCTTCATCAATTGAACCTTCAGAATATGGTGGGAGGATTTTTGTTGCAAGTGCAACCAGAGGTGCAACATCAGCATTGGCGCTCAACCACTCCCCTATTATTTTTTCCGATGCACCGTGTCCATATACCGCAGCAGTATCCCAGAAAAAGATTTCTTTTTCTATTGCATAATCCATTATAGAAAACGCTTTTTGCGCGTCAATTTCACGTCCGAAAGTGACACAGCCGAGTCCGATCTTTTCCATCAGTTCATTTTTCAAAATCTACCAAATTGTCCAGCCCCCATCTACTGAAATATTTTGTCCCGTGATAAATGATGAAGCATCCGATAGCAGGAACGCAACAGTACCGGCAATTTCGTGCTGGACGCCCACCCTCGCCATTGGTACTTTAGCCGACAGCCTTTCAATGAACTCGGGATGCTTTTGTTGTACGCCGGGATTAGGGAAAGGCCCTGGCGCAATACTATTGCATCGAACATTTTGTTTGCCCCAATGTACTGCCATATAACGCGTCATTTGAATGATTGCGGCTTTTCCGGCACCATATTCAACAGGGTTTTTATTCATACCGAGACCTTCGTATGCATCAGGATTGGGAGATACGATTCCATACATACTGCCAAAATGAACGATGCTGCCGCCGCCATTTTCGCTCATTAATGTACCTGCGGCCCGCGACAATAAAAAAGTACCACTAATGTTTTCGTTCACCCTGTTAAAATCGTCGCCTGTTAATTCTTCCATGGTTTTTGCAGTAGAAGAAAAACTCATGTTTACCAATCCGTGCGGTACTCCAAAAACATCTACCTGTTGATTAACAAAGGTATTTATCGACGATTCTGAGGAAGTATCAATATTCAGGGCTTCCACACCCTGAAGGCCGGCAGAGGATATAAATTGCATCGCACGGTCGTTAACGTCTGCGCAAATGACTTTTGCACCAAGTTCAACAAGGGTTTTTACAACAGGCTGGCCCAGGTAACCGGCTCCGCCAATCACCCAAATCGTTTTATTTTTCAAACTAAAAACACTATCCATGTTCATTTATTTTTCGATGATTTTTATTTAAACCCTACCCCTTCAATATACCCAACGCTTCGTCGATCGAAACGTTTTTGTGCACAAGATTCATAAGCGCTTTAGTTATGAGTGCAGGCTTTGAATGCTGAATAATATTGCGCCCATACACAATTCCCGAAACTCCCTGATTCATTAATTTTTTAGTACGCGCAATAATTTCTTCATCAGAAGCTTTTCCACCGCCCCTTACCAAAACGGGGATATTGCCGGCTATCTCAACTACTTTATGATAGTTTTCAAGATCATCGCAGGGATCTGCTTTTATAATGTCTGCTCCTAGTTCCACCGCCTGTCGTACAAGTGGTAAAATTTTTGTGAGGTCACCGTCAACCATGTAGCCGCCGGCCTCACTGTTGGGCCTGAAAACCAAAGGTTCGATCATTACAGGCATACAATAGCGGTCGGCCTCGGTTTTTACTCTGATAATGTTTGCAATACACTGGCTGGTTACTTCTGGCGCGCCGGGAATGCTAAAAAGGTTGATGCATATACAAGCCGCATCCAGTTGCACCGCCTGCAACACAGGCTGGTCAATCATTTGACTAAATGCTGCTGAAGGCAATTCCTTGCCGTAAACATTTGCCACATCTGTTCGTAATACCAGCGCGGGTTTTGCTTTTCCCTTTATCTGCTGTAAATATTTTGCCTGCCCAACGGTGAGTTGTACTGCATCAGGCGCAGCCTCAACAACTGCTTCCACAGCAGATTTTATATTCTCAATTCCCTGTAAAAAGCCAAATTCTCCAAAAAAACCATGATCAATTGCCACGTCAAAACATTTGCCCGAAGCGGCGTTAAATAAGCGATTCAATCTGTATTGTTTCATAAAATATACTCTTTTAATCGTTCAATAAAATATTTAGCGGTATAGTAGTAAAATAAATATTGCTTTTGCCTGTGTGCGATGAGTAATAACTTATGTAAAGCTTTTTATCTTTTATTACCATCCCGGGATAACTACAATCCCCTGCGCTTTCCAACACCATAGTTTTAATAGTTTTCCCGTTTAAATCAGTAATTACAATCCCGGTTTTATTCCCTCCGGCAAGGTACAGTCTTGTGCCCACAATCAATTTCGTTCTATCGGGTGAGAATAAAAAATAGGGGCCGCCTAACCGGATATCCATTTTACAAAAACTCCAACTTGTGTAAGGATAATTGCTTTTAGCTATCACACCTAAAGCATCGCCCTGTTCGCGACGTATCATTACATACATCTTTCCACTGTCATCAAACTGAATGGTAGATTCGTTAGGAAAGCCATCAACGTTGATGTCACTGACTTTATCGTAATGCTTACCATCAGTAGTTTTCACTAAAAATATTTGTCCTTTTGAATAATTGATTCCATAACCGGTACCTTTATGCCAGGTTAGCCGCCATACCCAGCTTTGGCCCTCTGGTTGTACCACTGCTTTTTCAGGTGTGGTAAACTTTCCGGGAATGGTTAAATAAGAAATATGCGGGTACAGGTTTAATAATTTGGAGGGCTTTACTGAAACATCATACACCGAACCGCCCATTAAACACAGCACCCTTCCATCCGGCACGACCGATAATTTTTGATCGCGCAGGTCGATACCTTTTTTGCTTATGAAAGCAAAATCCTCCCATTGGTTACCATCTTTAGAGCGTAAAATACGCCCTGTTCCATTACTGCCCGGCACATGGCCGGAGCCTTCTCTGAAGCTGCAATAGAATGCATTCTTATAATAAATCAGGTCGGTAAATGCATTATGGGGGGCTTTACTCCATATCTCCTTTATTTCGGGCTTAAAGCCTTTATTGCTTATATTTTTTGTTCCTGAACAGGAATGTAAAATAAACGCTATACCGACCATGGTGACAATTTTCATCATCCAATGTTGTTTTAAATGTACTTATGCGATTTAAGAATTGATAGCCATTTATCGTAACCTTTTTTTGTGAGGTGAACACCGTCAAACGACAGTTCCTCAATCAACGATCCGGTTTTGTTTACAAAACTCGAGTACAGGTCAATATACGTAGCGCCGAAAGCATTGGCAATAGCTGCTATCGCAGCATTTATAGTTATGATCTGAGCATTTTTATTATAATGCGCCGGCAGCTTGTCAAACACGCTATTGGCAGGTAAAATTGATTGTAAAAAAATTTTCGTTCGTGGCGATTCTGTTTTAATACGTTGTACAACGAATAATAATGCTATCCGGAAAGTTCCTGGCTATATCATTAATGCCAATCATCAAAAATAATTTAGCCGGTTTTCCTTTTATAATATCTGTCAGCCTGTTTAAAACTCCGAAAGTATGATCGCCCGGAATTCCACGATTTTTTATATTTTTTTTTCCCGCCATTTCGTTAAACCGGCCCCAAAATGTAAGGCTGTTTCCAAGAAAAATAATATCGCTTTTACTTTTTGGTTCTGCTGCAAACTGGTCTTTTAATAGGGGATATATTTCGGGACGCTGAGTGGAATCATAGAACACCGGTTGGGCAATAATCCTGCAATGAGCCAGAATCAGAAAAATATAAATTAGTAATCGTGCTTTCATTTGACAATATATTTCAAAAATAAAATCTAATCAATCAAGGCTATAATATTATTCAATTTAACACTAATACTATTTTTCATGAAAAAAAACATGACACCAAAAATTTATGTATTTTAGTGCATAATAATATTACAAAACTCACTCCGCATGAAGGCTATTGAACAACGCTTGCCAAAGGAATATGATAAATCCTTTATCGTTTTTAGGGAACAGGGACAATTTTTTCCCTGCCCCTGGCATTATCATCCCGAGTATGAACTTGTGTTAATTACAAGCAGCACGGGCCGCAGAATGGTTGGCGATCATATTGGTTATTTTAATGAAAACGATCTCGTATTTATGGGAGCCGGGTTGCATCACGTATGGCTGAACGATGAGGAATATATTACCGGCGAGGCAAAAGAACCAGCAGATGGTATTGTTATCCAGTTTGTGGAAAATTTTTTGGGCGATAAGTTTATGAACATACCCGAAATGGAAAACCTCAAAAAGATATTAAAGCTATCAGCACACGGGATGGTGATTTTAGGAAAAACGAGGGAACGCATCAACACCATTATGAAAAAAATGCCCCAGATGTGCGGCCTTGAACGCCTGTCTGCTTTAATGTCAATTTTTAATATCTTATCTCAGACGAAGGAATATGAACTATTGGCAAGCCCCGGTTTTGTACAAAAAAGCGGGCTAAATGAATCGGACAGAACCTCTAAAATCACAGAGTATATCATGAGGAATTTTGATAGCGATATTTCCTTAGCTGAAATAGCATCGAAATCCAACATGGCCATAACCACATTTTGTAATTGTTTTAAAGAGAATTACAGGGTTACTTTTGTTGAATATTTAAACACTGTTAGGATCGGCTATGCCTGTAAGCTCATTGCAGAAAAGGATAAAAACGTGGTGGAAATTGCTTATGAGTGCGGCTTTAAAAATCTCGCAAACTTTAACAGGCAATTTAAAAAAATAAAAAATATGACGCCCACCGATTATCGCAGAACGATTGATGCATCTTAAGCATCAGGCAGATCGGCTCAGGTCTTTCAATAGGTTAAGCAAACTTTCCCTGATCATGTTTTCTGAACCCTTTTCTAATTTACTGGTTCGGCAACGCCATGTTTCATAACCACCTGCGTCCAGTTCATGATCCGGCGGAACATAACCCACGGCGCCATTAGCTATACAAATAGTAAAATACGGATGAGGTTTCATTCTTTCTTTTAACCACAAACCTGTTTCGGCAAAAAACTCTCCTGGCAAAAATCCAATATAGCCTTTACCAATGGCGCAAGCGGTAACTTCTACAGGGCATTCATCAGGTTCATTATCGAGCAACACCTGTTCTCTCGCAAAAATCTTTACAAGGTCGTCATGTTCCCTGGTGGTTATTTTTTTATAGTCAGTCTTTGAATAGATTTCTTTTGCAGCGGTCAACTCTTGTGGCGAAGGCTTTCTTACTTTGCACCGTAATACCCGGCTTTCTACTTTAATCTGCGGGTGGTACTCCCATCTCAGGCCGGCAACAGTTTTTATAATATTGTCAACAATATCTTCAGCAATAATGCGGCTTTTTTCAAACGCATTTGAAGGGTATCTGTCGGGGTTAAGGAAATCCCATATATTAATATTACCACTGGTGCCATTACTCAGCATCCCTATAAAATCATCTCCTGCACCCAATCTTTCTTTTAGCGTTTCTGAAAATATACCGAAATAATCTCCAGAAATAGTGCTGCTTTCAAAGTCGCCGACATAATGAAGCGAGTAATTTGCAAGACAACCCAGCCATTTTCCGGCAGTAGATTGGATTGCCAGAAAAGGAACGCCCGGGTCGGTAATAGGCGAACGGGTTTCAATCTGATCTTCGTAGCCAACAGGATTGGTTACAATTTGCTCATCCTTATTTCCGAAAGGGTTAAATGGCTTAAACCCCGGCTTCATTTTATATCGGCGGCAAACCACATGTTCCGGCACATTGACATTTCCGTAAGAAATCCGGCATGGCTGCATATTTTCCTTAGCGTTGCAGACAAGGGCAATAATTGCGATCGTTACAAAATTTATGTACGCCATGGATGCGTCAGTTAAAAACACATCGGACAAAGCCCCCCCCGAGTGAATATGTGTGGCGGCGATCATCATATTAGAAACCGGGATGCCGGTTTCCTGAGATATTTGTTTCTTTACGCGATTTGTAAAATCGGCTGTAACCGAACAGGTGTCGACCATCACAATTACAAACCAGGCATCAGCGCTTTTAAAAACAATTGTTTTGGCATAAATGAGATCATGAACTTTTTCTACATAAACGGGTATAAAATCACCATTTATGACCGAATGAAGTGGTGGCGTAATATCAATTTTTCCAACGCCGCACAAAAATGAAGGATCATTTTTCATAATAATACCGAAAATTACAAAATCAAAATTAAAGGCAGAAACTTTAACTGCAAAATCCCCGATAATTTCTCAATAAATCTATCTTATATTATTTTAATACTATTTTTCATACCACTATGCGGAGCGGTTAGCAATTGTTAAATTGTACTGATTTTTTATCCCAATGCTGATCATCTCTATATAACAAAAATTAAATGTCAACATTTTGTACAAAATATGAAATTTTTTATTATGCGATCCTATAACGTTCAATCCACGCCGGTAACCCATATAGGTTGGGACTCCATTGAAAACCTGGCAGATGAATTAAAAAGCCTGAACACAGAAAGAATATTGATTATTGCCGACCCTGTTTTAGTTTCTATCAATTTGGTAAAAAGAATTAAAGAAATATTAGAAAAATATTCTTATAAGTTCGCA
>ERZ778022.2274-NODE-2274-length-20807-cov-6.100713_pt1 | contig 20807 bp, 2 predicted proteins | sample MGYA00375752_ERZ778022 | MGnify/ENA primary metagenome ERZ778022 (study PRJEB29350, sample SAMN05389826) | bioreactor metagenome | isolation source: Thiocyanate bioreactor | place: South Africa: University of Cape Town | collected 2014-04-04 ... | reverse complement strand
CATCCAGCGTGGATGCCGCCATGGCCGCCAACGCGGCTGCCGTGACGGAAGCCGGCCTGCAGTATGTGGCATTTGTGTGGCGCATCATGATGGACCCGCGGTCGGTGGCAGACATCACGGGGCTGGGCGCCGGCGCGGGCGCCACGGCAGCGTCGGTGCGGCGTGCTGAAGGGAAGGAGAGCGACGGGCCGCCAACAGCGCGCACCGGCTCGGCGACGGGCGCCGACGACAACGATGCCGTGCTGCGCGTGCCGGGCGTGGGCGAGCGACTGGAGACGTACCGTGACGCGGTGGCGGCGCTGGTGGAACAGGCAGTGACGCGCGGCCTGGCGCTGCATTCGGACTCAAGCCGCGAGGTGGTGGCGTCCGACTACGTGCGCAACTCGTACCTGGACGCCTCTGACACGCAGGGGAAGGCGCTGCTGGACGCATACACGCACTTGCGCAAGCGCCTGCTGCGCGGCAGCCCGCACGAGCACGAGCATGAGCACGAGCACGAGGCGGGCGGCGGTGGCGGTGGTGCCGGCGGCGGCGGCGTCGGTGGCGGTGGTGTCAGCGGTGGTGGAAGCAGCAGCGACGCTGCAGCGTTCTCGTCAGAGGTGCCTGCCTCCCCCGTGTCACCCGCCGCTCTACCCACAGCCGCCGCTGCCGCTGCCGCAGCAGCCACACCCGCGCACCGGACCCACCACCACCACAGCGCCACTGGTGGCGCTGGTGGCCGCGACGACGCGTCGGCATCCGAAAACTCAGAGATTGCGGCCGCGGAGGCGCGCCTGCGCGCGCTGGACGTGCTGCGGTACGAGAACGACGTGCTGCACACGCGCCTGAACGGCATCGAGACGGTGCTGCACGAGCAGGTGGTGGCGGTGCTGACCGAGTTTGACGCCGCGTTTGCGGAGGTGGCGTCCAAGCGCGCCGAGCTGTTCCAAAAGTTTTACCGCGCGGTGGAGAAGGAGGCGCTCACCACCGCGGAGGACGCCAAGACCATCACCATGTCGGCGGTGGACAACTACATGGACCACGCCGCCCTCCTGTCTGCCATGACCACCTCCGGCTCCTCAGCAGCGCTGGGCGCCGCCGGCGGTGCTGGCGGTGGCGGCGCTGCCGGTGGCGCTGGTGGCCATCCCGCCGCCGCTGCCGCCGCTGCCGGCGGTGCTGGCAGTGTCGGTGGCAGTACGGCGCGCAGCGGGCATCCCGGCGCCAGCCATGCGGCGAGCGACGACGAGGACGAGATGTACGGGGCGGCGGGCGCGGCGGTGGGTGCAGGCGGCAAGCTGCTGGACGAGGACGTGGCGGCACTGCTGGCTGACCGCGAGGGCGCGCTGGTAGCGGTGAGCAACGCGTTTGACCAGCGCATTGCGCGCATCCTGGCGGCAGAGGACAAGACGCGCGGCAACGAGCGCGAGCGTGACCGCGTCACCGTCAAGTCGCGCATCGTGGCGGAGGCGGAGCGGCACCGGCTGCGCATGGGCGAGGTGGGCGCGCTGCACGTGCGCAACGCGGCTGACATTGACGCTCGGGTGGCGGAGGAGGAGCACGCGCTGGCGGAGCTGCGTGGCGATGCGTAGTAGGGTCGGACGCGTGTTAATAATCTCCACGGGGCATTGCCATGACTCTATTTTCAAGTATTTATCAATCCTCAGTGGCCAATTGTGGTATCATATTATGGATGGTAGGGGTAGGTCGCACACAAACAAAGAATTGAATCACACCCGGCCTTCCGCCGCGCCGCGTCGTCGTCAAATCCCTATGTCAGCCCCGCGAATGGGTCCACGCCGCCAGTCGCCGGCTTGGGCCGCGCTGCCGCCGGCGGCGCCGCAAAGGGGTCATAGCCACCCGCCGCGGGCGCAGGCGCAGGCGCAGGTGCACCCAGCACTATGGGGCCGGACGCCGCCGGCAGGTCAGCGAAAAAGTCAATCTCATCCGACACAGGTGCGGGCGCGGGCGCCGCCACACGGGACGGCACACGGGCCGACGCCGGCGCAGCAGCGGGCGGCGCACCCAGCAGCGTGCTGAAGGGGTCTGCACCAGCAGCACCGCTGCCGGCGGCGGCGGCAGCAGCAGCAGCGGCAGCCGCAGCGGCGGGCGTGGGCGCCGGGGCAGGCGCCTGGAACGCGCCAAACCGGTGCGACGTGGGCGCAATGTAGTCTGGCGCGGGCGGCGGCGCGGTCATGGAGTCGCTGTGCAGCGTGGGCGGCGGCGCAGAGTCCGACGACGCCGTGCGCAGCACGGGCGGGTGCGCGGCAGCGGCAGCAGCGGCAGCGGCACCACCCCCGCCACCCCCACCACCTGATGCCGCCGGCGCCGGCGCGCTGCCCCACTCGGCCGTGTTCTTCAGCATGAAGGCAGGCGCAGAGGTGGCGGCATCGGTGAGGAAGTAGTCGCGCGTGTCGTTGCGCGACAGGAAGAGGTCGTGCTTCTGGTGGCGGTACTTGTCCCACGAGTCGCGGTGCAGGCCCTGCAGCACGGCGGAGGCGGACGGCCCGTGCAGCGCGTCCGTCTCCAGGATCTTGAGGATGGCAACCGCGTGCACCTTGGCGGCGGCGGGGTCCACCAGGTGGTCCAGCTTGTCGCGCTCCAGCACGCCCACCAGCAGCGTGATGGCCTCCGCGCGGATGGCCTGCTCCACCAGCACGTGGCCGTCCGTCGTGTCCGTCTCCAGCATGAGCTTCAGCGCCTCCAGCGTGAAGGCGGCGTCGCGCGGCAGCGGCGTGAGGGCTCGCAGCATGACGGCCACCACGTTGGCCTTGGCGGCCGCCGCCACGCACGACTTGGAGGTGGCAAACACCTGCAGCAGGCGGGTGCACTGCACCGCCAGGTTGTACCGCGCCGCCTTGCCGCACGACGCCGACAGGCACTGCACCGTCTTGGTAACGTACCCCAGCCCCGCCGCGTGGTCGGCAAGGATGCTGCGCACGCGCAGCAGGCACACGACGGCGTGCGTCAACTGCGTCAGCACGTCCTCGCCGCGCACCACCAGCGCGCTCTCTGCCGCCACGTCCGCGCGCGTGCGCACCGCCACGCCGCCCGCCGCCTCCTCCGCCTTCGCCGCCTCTGCCGCCGCCGCCTTGGCAGCGCGCACGCGGTCGCCGTCCTCCGACGTCATGCCGCACAGCGCCTCCGCCTCCTGCATGAACCGGCGCATCACCTCCTCCAGGAACGCCTTGGCGTCGCGCAGCGGGTAGGTGGGCTCCTTCAGGAACACGCGGATGTACACGCCGCCCACGCGCAGCTCGCCCTCGTGCGCCGAGTAGCGCACGCGGAAGCGCTCCGGCATCGCCCACCCGCAGCCGTCGTAGCCGCCCGGCGCGTTCGCGTCGCGCGCCTTGGCGCGCAGGCTGGCCAGGCCGTTGCTCAGCTCGCCCAGCGCCACGCGCAGCTCGTGGCGGCACACGCTGTTCCAGATCAGCTCCGGCGTCTCGTGGTCCGAGTCAAACGCCGTCACCACGTCACCCACGCCGCCCGTCCCGCCGCCTGCGCCTGCTGCGCCAACCCCCACACCCGTCAGCGCCACGCCCGACGCGCCCGTGCCGGCGCTCGTGGCGCCCGACACCGACTCCTTGATCGCGATGGCCAGCGTCTCAGGCACCAGCTGCTTCAGCTGCATGAACAGCGGCGGCCCGTTGGCAACGTCGGAGGTCATGAGTGACAGCAGGATGGCGGCGGCGGTACGCGCCGCCTTGGGCACGGTTGTGGGCGTGTTGCTTCCCGCGCGCCCGCCGCCCGGCTTGCCGGGTGCGGGGCCGGTGGCCGGCCCGCCTGCAAACTGCGTCATGAGGTCCACCGTGCCCGCCACGCGCGCCACCTCCGTCACCACGCAGGTGTGCGCAAACAGGGTGCGCAGGATGGGGCCAAAGGCGGCCGGCTCCTTGGGCAGCAGGCGCACCAGGACGGGCACGAGGTGGAGGGACGCCACCGCCGCTGCCGCCGGCTCGTACGGCACAATCGCCGCCAGCGCCGTCAGGATGAGCTCGCGCGTGGAGGCGGAGGGCGGCGCGGGGGTGGAGCGTGCGCCACCTGCGCCCGCACTCGCGCCACTGCCCGCCGCCGCCTTGTTGGTCACGCTGCCCGCCGCCGTGTGCGCCGCCGTCAGCTCGCTGCCGTCGTCCGCCGCCGCCATGTCGTCGCGCTCCAGCATGCGCACCAGCGGCGGCAGCAGGTCGCGGCCCTCCTTGGCCGCCACCGACTCCACGCCCGGCGTGTTCACCACCACCAGGTGCAGCGCGCGCAGCGCGAGGCGCAGGTGCTTGCGCGCCAGGTCGCCGGGCATGGCGTCGTAGGGGTAGGGCGGGCCCTCCTCCCCGTTGTTGGCCAGCTCCATGGAGGCGGCAGGCACGGGCACGCCGCCGCCCACGCGCGAGTACGCCACGTGCTGCAGCAGCGCCAGCACGAGCCCCGGCGCGTCGTCCAGCGCCAGGCCCGGCTCGTTGACGTAGAAGCGCACGTACAGGCCGGCGACGCGCAGCTCCTCGCGCGTGGCGACGTACCGGAAGCCGTGCGCGGCGGGCATGTTGGCGCCGCCGGTGCGCGCCACGATCTCCAGCTGGCCCGCCACAAACGCCAGCAGCTCCTTGCGCAGCGCCGCCGTCCACACCACCACCGCGCCCTCCTCGTGCGAGTTGAGGGTGCGCAGCAGGGGGTCGGGGTTGGGGCGCGACAGGCGGCGCGCCAGCGGCGGCGTCAGCAGCGCCGCCAGCGCGCGCCGCACCACCGCCTGCCGCGGCGTCGCCAGGTCGCCGTCCAGGTAGCCGCCCAGGCGCGCCAGCGCGCGCACCGCCAGCTTGGCCTGCATGTTGGCAGCCTTCTGCTCGTTGGACACCGCGTCGCCGGTGGCGGCGGCGGCGGCGGAGACGGACGGCGCCGCGCCCACCGCCACCGCACCCGGCCGCCCGCCCGCCGCGCCGCCCACCACCACCAGCGCGGTGGAGGCGGAGGCGCCCGCCGTGGGGGTACCAACGGCGGGCGCCGGCGCGACCGCGGCAGGCAGGCCCGCCGCGTCACCCACCGCGCCCTCCAGCGTGGCGTCGTAACGGAAGAGGAGGGGGATGAGGCGGTACACGGCGCCGGCGGCCGCCAGCGCGTCCTGCAGCGGCGCGACGGCGGCGAGGCGGCCCACCGTGTCCAGCGCGTGCTGCATCACGCGCGGCGCCTGCACCTGCGTCAGCACGGCGGTGAGGTGGACGGGGAAGGCGGCCGACTTTTGGATGCGGTCGCGCGCCTCCTTCATGGTGGCCAGCCCCGACAGCGTGTGCAGCACGTTCTCCAGCACGCGCATGTTGACGTGGTCGCCCGCCAGCGGCGGCTGCACGAGCGTCACGGGCACCAGCGTCGCCATCACGCCCATCAGCATCTCGCACCCGTTTTCGCGGATGAGCTCCTCCGCGTTCTTGGTGGTGGCCAGGCAGGTGAGGTACACGAGGCGGGTGCACGCCTCCAGGAAGGCGGCGCGGTCGGCGCCCATGCGCTCGCCCGCCGCCACCGCCGGCGTCTCTGCAATGGCGGCCAGCACGAGCGGGTAGCCGGCGTACTTGTACGTGCGCAGCACCTTGGCGTGGCGCGCAAACAGGATGCACTGCGTCTTCACCATGAGCAGGATGGCGACGGGGTCGGGCCCCGCCGCCGCGCTGGGGCCGCGCTGCGCCGTCAGCAGGTCGTACGCGCGCTGGATCTTCTCAAACGTGTCGCGCCCCGCGGGGTTCTTGTCGGGGTGGAACTTGATGGCCAGCTTGCGGTACGCCTTGCGGATCTCCTTCTCGTCCACGCCCGCCGCCACGCCCAGCGTGGCGTACGCCTCGTCCGGGCTGCCCGCCTCCTCCGCCGACTTGGTCACCTCGTTGCGCCACGCGTCCAGCACCGCGCGCAGCAGCGACACGGGGTCGCCGATGGGCCAGTCCGGGAAGCGCGTCTCGTCGCACAGGTTGGCGAGGTAGAAGTTGGCGCACCACAGCTCGCTGGCCAGCTCCTCGTACTTGACGGGCGGGATGGGGATGTAGTCGTACAGGGTGCAGGGGTTGGCGGCGAGGCGCGCCGGCAGGTCGCCCAGGTGCTGCGTCACCATGTCCAGCAGGTGGCCGCGCATGGAGTACTTCCAGATCACCTCGGGCGTGTCCACGTTGGCCAGGAAGGTGTCGGCAAACGCGCCCGCGCCGCGGTTCTCCAGCACGCAGATCATGGACTCGGGCAGCAGGGGGCCCAGGATGGAGCGCCGCGACAGCGTGGACTCCGCGCCCAGGCTGGCGGCGTCGGCGTGGAACGACTGCGCCAGGTGCGTGGTGGCCAGCAGCGACGCCAGGTGGCGCCAGTTGGAGCCGTTGTAGCCCAGCATGAAGAAGAAGACGCCCGTCATGTAGAACTTGACGAGCGCCTTGGGGTTGTGCGCCACCAGCTCCTGCAGCAGCAGCGCCACCTGGTCCACCAGCTTGGGGCTGCCCGCCAGCAGCGCCTGCGCAATGTGCGGCAGCGCGCGCGGGCCGCACAGCACGCGCTTGGCGCGCGGCACGGGGCGCACCGGCGCGCCCTCCGCGTCCAGCGACGGCCGCAGCGTCACGAGCCGGCGCAGCAGGTCCACGCACGCCTCGCCGCGCGCCGTCGGCGTCAGCGCCGCGGTGCCGTCGGAGCAGGTGAACCACAGCAGCGCGCGCAGCGAGTCCAGCCGCACCCACTCCCGCATGCCCTGCGCCCACACCAGCGTCGCCGGCCCCAGCTTCTTCATCTCACCCAGCCGCGCCATGTCCTGCAGGCTGTACGGCCCCTTCTCCGCCTTCTCACCGGGCGTCAGGTCCGCCTTGGACGCGCGGTAGTGCCACACCTTCATGGACTCCTTGGGGTTCAGGTTGGTGGCGGCGGCACCCGCGCCCGCACCACCGTCCTCCTCGCCGCCCGCGCCACCCGCCGCGCCGGCAGCACCACCGCCACCGCCACCGGCCGCCGCCTCAAAGCCGGGCGGCGCGTTGGTGAGGAGGAGGAGGGAGGCGCCGCCCTTCATGACGGGCATGGCGCGCTGCTCCACGTCCGTCGTGTGCGCGGTGGTGAGCAGGTCCACCAGCAGCTCCAGGCAGTCGGGGTTGATCATCTTCTCGCAATTGATGTTGTTGACCGACAGCACCAGCAGCAGCTGCAGCAGGCGGTCGCGCACCTCCGCGTGCATGGAGGTGGACAGCAGGTACACCATGTAGTCGGTGTCCTCAAAGGGGCCGATGGCGCGCGCGTGCTTCTCGTACACGCGCGCCATGCCGCGCAGGCACATGCACTTGAGGTGCGGCGCGGACTCGCGCAGCACGCGGCGGTACAGCGCGTCAAAGAAGCGCTCCGGCTTGGCCAGCGTGGCCACCGACGCCTCGCCCGCCTCCAGGAACAGGCGCAGGTAGTAGTCGCCGACGCGCAGCTCCTGCACGAGGGAGGGGTACTCCACCTCAAACTCGGCAAAGTTCCACGCCACGCGCAGCGCCACCTCCACGCCGCCCGTGATGGACGCCGCGGTGGTAACGGAGCCAGCCGCTGTGGGCGTCGCGCCCGCACCCGCTGCCGCCGCCGCTGCTGCCGCTGCCGCACCGCCTGCCGCCGCTGCCGCGCCTGCAGCTGCACTGCTGCCGCCGCCGCCGGCCGCCGCCGCTGCCGCTGCGCCAGTGCCAGCAGGGCCGCCCGCCGCGCCGCCCGCCTTGTTGGTGATGCCCGCGCCGGTGGAGCCGCCCAGCTCAATCTCGCGCTCGATCTCGCGCAGCTCGGCGTCCAGCGCCGCGCGCAGCTCCGCGCGCGTCTGCTGGTTCCAGATCAGGTCGGGCAGCATGTGGTCCTGCAGCAGCTGGAAGAAGAAGATGGGGTAGTTCTCCTCCTTGCCCTCCTCAATCTTGGCCTTGGTCATGGCCGCCTGCGCCGCCACCGCCGCCGCCGCCGCCGCCGCCATGTTGGCGGCCGCCGCCGCGTCGTGCCGCCGCTTCCCGCGCCGCGCACCCGCCGCGCCCTCCTCCAGCGCCGTCAGGCGGCGGCGCACGCGGGCACGCGACGCGCGCTCCGCCGCCTCCAACCGGTTGCGCAGCCGCTGCGCCAGGCCGGTCTTGTCTGGCGTGTACGGCATCTTGGCGCCGCCGGGCCCGGGCACTCCAGCACCAGCGCCACCCGCTGCTGCCGCTGCCACCGCCGCCGTGACGCCGGGTGCCACGGCACCCGCGCCCGTCACACCGCTGGCAGCGCGGCCGCGGCCCGCCGCCGCCGCCGCCGTGGCGTCCATCGTCGTCTCCACCGCCTCCAGGTGCGCCGCCTCCGCCTCCTTCAGGCGCGGCATCTCCAGGTACAGCGTGATGCCGGCGGGCAGGGTGTGGCGCAGCACCTCGCGCGCGGTGGCGTTGCCGGTGGACCACAGCTCCACCAGGTAGCGCGACACGTAGCGCTGGTCCACCGACGGCGCATAGATGGCGTTGTAGAAGTGACGCAGCCAGACGCCGGAGGAGAGGGCGGCGGCCTGCATGGCGCGGCAGGTGCCAACGTCCGCCTGGTCCACGATGGCGCGCATGAGGAGGGCGGAGCCCTCCACGATGCCGGCGCACTGGCAGCGGAAGAGGGAGAGGAGGGCAAAGTAGCGGGAGGCGGTGAGCTGCATGAGGTGGTCACCCACGTCGACGGGCGTGGTGTCCACCTTGGACACCAGCACGGCGTCCAGCAGGTTGATGATGGCCAGCACCACGAAGGTGCCCTCGTTGCCCGCCGTGCCGCTCGCCGCGCCGCCCGACCCCGCCGCGTTCACGTCCAGCGCCTGGATGATGGCGACGCGCATGTCGACGGTGAGGAAGATCTTCTTGGCGGCCGCCTCCGCGTCGTCGTCCGTGTCGGCCGGCCGGCGCGGGTTGTGCACGACGCGGCGCAGCAGCTCCAGGCCCCAGAACACGACGGCGGGGTCCTCGTGCCCGATGGCGGCCTGCATCACGCTGCCGGCGTCTGCCAGCGTGCACAGCAGCTTAATGCCGTCCTTGGCGGTGACGATGCGCGCGGTGGCCTGCAGCAGGGTGACGATGATGGAGGTGGGGAAGTCGTCCAGCGGCAGCACGGTGGCCAGCTGCGCCAGCGCGTCAGGCAGGACGGGCGCGATGGCAGACTTCTTGGTGGCGTACGGCACGCCCAGCGGCGAGCAGTTGGCGTTGAACTCAGCGGCGGCACGCACAAAGGCGGCGGAGTAGGGCCCCGCGGCGGCGGCGGGCGCGGCGCCGCCGGCGCGCGTGTTGCGCGCCATGCTGGCCAGGAACATGGCCAGCACCTCAGGGTCGTCCTCCGCGGTGCGCGGCAGCAGGCGGTCGCCCGGCCGCACCGCCTCCGCGTGCAGGCACACGTGTGGGTTGCCGGCGTTGCGCGCGCCGTCCAGGATGGCGCCCAGCACGGCGTCGCGCAGGGAGGTGAGGTACACGCGCGTGGCGCCGTCGCGGTACTCCACCGTCAGCTTCTGCGGCTCGTCCCAGTGGCGCGTCAGCGAGAACACGTGCGTGAGCGGGCGCGCCGCCACCACCGCGTACGTGCCCGTGTCGCGCTCCACCAGGCTGGTCTCTGTCACCACCAGGCGGCGGGTGCGCGGCGTGGGGTACTTGGGCGTCACCTTCAGCACCTCAAACTCGGCGATCTTGGGCGAGCCGTCGTTGCCCAGCGCCAGCCGCTCGCTGCGGTACTCCGCGGTGGACACCGGGATGTCAGAGATGATGGACGTCATGCCCAGCCGCGTCAGGCTGCCCATGACGAGGCGCAGCACCTCGCCGCGGTCCGCCGTCGCGTACAGGCGCGGGCGGCAGCCGGCGTACAGCAGGAAGGCGGAGGCGTCGTCGCGCAGCACGCGCACCGCCGTCAGCTCCTTGAACGGGTACGCCGACACGCGGCGGCCGGAGCCGTCCAGCACCGCAATGTACCAGCTGCCCACCTCCAGCAGCACCTCGTTGCGCGCCGACGCGCGCGTGAACTTGACGGCGGAGAAGCGGCGCGCGCCGCTCTCGCCCGCCACCACCTGCTGCAGGTCGCACAGCAGGGGGGAGCGCGCGTCCGAGCTGTACTTCAGCACCTCCGACTTCTTGCCGGTGCGCACCGTGAACGTGAAGTCGGTGACGGACGACACGGCGGGCGCAAACTCCACCACGTCCGCCACCGGCCACGTGTTGGTCAGCGTGAAGTTGGAGGGGTCCACGTTGTGCACCGCGGACGGCGTGAAGGCAAAGATGCGCGCGTACCGCCCGCGCCACGTGTGCACCTTCGTCGCCAGGTGCTTCGCCACCACGTCCGCCCCCATCGTGTCCCCCTTCGCCGCCATCCTCCCTGTTGGTGTTCGGGTGGGGGGATACGAGCTGCTGCGGAGGTGCGGAGGTCAGTAGGAACCTTGCCTTTCAGCGTCTGCCCCACTCGCCTGCCGCGGCTGCTGCTGCCGCCCCTGCTGATGCTACTGCCTACGTGCCCCCTCCCTTTCCACACCGTCTCCTTCACCACTGTACTGCACCACCACTTTCTCTTGATCTCTACTCCCCCTCTCTCCTCTCCTCTCTCCTCTCCTCTCCTCTCCTCTACTCCTACTAGTACTCTGAGGTGGTGCGATACCCAGATGCGCAAAATGCGAGCGCGGCGGGCGGCGAGCACAGGAACCACGGGCCAAAGTAAAGCGTCGAGGAAGGCGGCAGACACGGCTGGCTGGCGCCCCCGGCACGCGCGTGTGGCGGCAAAATTGGCGCGCCCGCACCGGGGCAGATGGGGCGCAAAGCATTGGAAAAAATCCAAATTTGACTTTTCAAGTCGTGTTCTGGATGCATCGAATCCTATCGCACTCCAGTCACTACTACGCACGACACAGACACTTTTGTAATACGCCACTGCCACCACCGCGCACACCACGCAATCACGCAAGTGTTGGGTGCGTGTGTCGCACCAAGTCCGCCGGCATTCCCACGAATTAACGCCGCTAAGCCGCCTCTCGCCGCCTACTGGGGACATTTTTTCCCACTAGGCGCGCAGAGAGCCCAGCACCCGCCGCGCAGCGCACGCTACGCGCACCGTAACCAAACAAATACGGCGCAGCAAGCATGCAATATGTTGGGTGTATGTACTGTTCAATTGGCTTCAAAGGAATGTTGGCGGACGGCGGGCAAAAAGAAAGAATTGCCCCCTCGAAGAATCGAACTTCGGACCACCCATCGGCATCGCCGCAGCCCCTAGCACACTTTTGTTTGAAAGAACCGCTGATTTTTTCCAAGCCACACCGCTTTGTGAGTTGACTACGAAGCGGTTGCTCTAACCACTGAGCTAAGAGGGCCTCAGTGTCTGTCGCTAGCTGCCATTTTGGTATATAACCGCGCAGACGCTGCGCTGCATTCCTGGCGACAAAAATACGACCATATGAATTTATGCACGCCGCCCGTCGGCGTCGTAATTTATCTGTTGCAGTGTACTTTGGTTGTGCTTTTTGTGTGAACCGCGGTGGATTTTCGTGAGAACTTTGTTGTTTGGTATTTGTTTATTGACGAACACCGGCAACTTGGTGTGCCTCCCGCCACTCCCCTTCGCACCACTAACGACTACCGATAGTAAAGTCGCAAGAATCTGCGTCGACGAGCAGCAAGTAGCATCGAAAAGCAGGTGCTAGTACTGGGACGATTGGGTTGTGGTTGATAAGCCCTGCTGCGGTTGTTATTGGTGGCGGGGTTGCCTGGCTGCAGCCACGATTCCTGTCGAACCCACGAAGCCACGATCAGCACACGGTTGTGGTTACTGCTGCCAACGGCCGTCTTCGCTGCGCCCGCCCCAAACGCCAAAAATGGAGGCGGTGCTGCGGCACCTGGCGGTGCTGCGCAAGCCGGCGCCGACGCGCGACGAGGTGGCGGACGCGACGGCTGCGTGCCTGGCGTTTGCAGGGACGGCGGAGGCACTAGTGCATGCGCCGGCGCTGCTGGCGAACGGCGCCGCGGGTGACGGCGCGCGGCTGTATGCGCTGTCGGTGCTGGGCGGCGGCGTGGCACGTGGGGAGGCCGGCATGGTGGCGGGTGTGCTGACGGCGCTGGCGGGCGGGCTGGCGCCGTGGGCGACGGAGTCGCGCGCGGTTGTGGAGAAGGCGGGCGCGGTGCTAGCGGATCTGGTGCTGCGCGACTACCCGCACCACTGGTCTGACGCGCCGTCTGACCTGGCGGCGCTGGCGGCGCTGTCGGCGTCACATGCGGCGGCGGTGGCGGGCGCGCTGCAGGCGGTGGCAGAGGATTGCGCCAGTGGCGCGTTTGCCTCCCGCCTGCCGCCCGCGCGCCGGTCGGAGGTGATGGGCGCGCTGGGCGGCACGGCTGCTGCGTGGGCGGCGCCGCTACAGGGCCTGCTGGCAGCCACACTACTGACGGCCGCCGACGCTGCCGGGGTAACCCTGCCGCCGCACACACTTGCCGCACTGGCAGCCGCCGCGCCGCTGGCGCCGCCCGCCGCGCTGGCAGACGCCACGACGGGCATTGTGCCGCTCACCCTGCGTGCTGCCACCGCCGCCCTCACCTGCCTTGCCACCTTCTTTAGTGTCATGCCGCCGTCCTGGATTGGCGACGCCGCCGCCCTGCCCGCACTATCTGCTGGCTGGACGGTGTCGACCGCCGTGGGTGACGACCGCACCGCGGGCGCCGTCATTGAGGCTGCCAGCCACGTGACGCAGCGCCTGGCGCGCGCCGTGTTCGGCCCCACTGCCGCGCCGGACCTGCACATTGCACACCTGACGCAGCTGGCGGGGTTCCTGGCCAGCAGCAGTGGCGGTGGTGGGGGTGGGGGTGCGCCACATGCGACGGCGCTGGCCACCGCATTCATTGACGCCGCCGTGTCGTCGGTGCCGTACCTCGCCGCGCTGGCGGGCGACGACGCCGGCAGCCGCAATGCGGAGCGCGCGGTCACCGCGGCAGCAGCGGCAGAGGCGGTACAAACCGCGTGCGGTGCCGGCTTCCGCCTCCTGTCGCACCCCTCGCGCGTCATCCAAGCTGCCACGCTGCGCATGTTTGCGGGCGCGGTGGCGACCGCGCAGCTGTGGCGCCTGCCATTTGCACCCTACCTGCCGGACGCCCTGGTGGATGCCGCGGCGGCCGCCCTGGAGCAGCCGTCAGGGCTGGTGTACCGCGCGTGGGCGGCGGAGGTGGGCCGGTGCGCCACCACGCTCGGTATCACGGATGCCAGCCTGGCGGGCGCACTGCCGCCGCCACCGCCGCCTCCCGCCTACCAAGACGACGCAGATGGAGACGGCGGCAGCGCGGACCTACAGGCGGCGGCGTGGGAAGCCAGTCGATCGTACATGCGCGCCATGATGCCGCCGCTGGCGGCTGCCGCGCCTGGCGCTCTGGCGGCAGCCGTGGGACGCCACTTTGTGGCCACCACAGCTTCCATAGCAGCCGTGCCGTACCCGCTGGCTGACCCGTCTGTCGCGGCCCGTACCACCGGGGCGCCGGCACTGCCACATGGCGGCTTGGCGCCGTGGTCACCGCTGGCGGCGCGCGCTGACGGCTGTGTGGCGCTGTTAGAGGCGGCACTAGGAGCGCTGCTACCAGGCGCGCGCCCTGCGACACCCGAGGTGGCTGCCGCGCTGGCTGCCGTGGCACCCGGTGCCACCACCTCCCTGCTGGCGGCGGTGAACAGCGTGGTGGCAGGGCGGTGGGCAGACCCGTCGATCACCGTGTGGCAGATGCGACTCATCACCGCCGCCACACCGTTGCTGACGCGCGACCCACTTGCGGGTGCCACCCTGTCTGCGGCGCTGGACGCCCTGTTTTGTGCCATTGAGACGCCGTCGTTGCGGGAGTCCACCATCCTGGCGGCGGTGGATGCCGCCCGCGTACGCCATGCCGGCTGCGTGGCGCTGGCGCGGCTGGCACGTGCGCACCCCACCCTGCTGGCACCCGCGCTGACGCCGCTGATGGACCGCGTGGGTGCGCTGCTGGCAGCGGGCATTGCGGACGACGGCGACGAGGCGGCGCTGTATGATGTGTGCTTTCAGGTGGTGCGCTCCCTGCGGCCTACCGACGCCGCCGCGCATGACGCCGCGTATGGCGCCATTGCAGCGAGCGCCGCCGCAGCAATTAGCCACCCTTGCCTAGCTGCCGCCGCGGCAGGCCCCGCAGGATTGCGGCGTGCCTTTGCACTTGACGAGTCTGCGGGCGGCAGCCTGGATGCCGTGGCGTCCGCCGTGCGCGACGTGCGCCGCGCCGTGCGCCTGCTGTGCAGCCTGGCGCGCTCCGCATCATACACAACTACCGGCGGCGAGGGGGGCGGCAGCAGTGGCCGCGGGTTTGCACGCCACCCGCTGCATGCCATGTGGCCATCCCTGCTGCCACCCGCGCTTGGCCTGCTAGCAGCCGTCACGGCGCTGTGGCAGCCTGCCGAGGCTGCGGGGCTGCTGGCACCGCCGCCGGCATTGGCACCCGCCGCTGGTGTTGACCCTGGTGGCGCCGCGCTGCTGCGCCGATGGCTTCTAGGTGCACCGCCCGCTGCGCTGCGTGGCAGTGGCGCAGACGAGGGTGGTGATGGTGGTGGCGGCGGCGGCGGCGGCGGCGGTGGTGGAGGGGAAGGCGGCGATGGGGGCGGGGCGTGGGTAGCATGCACTGCCATTGTTGGAGGCGGCGACGGCGGCGGCGGCATGACGGCGGTAGATGTGGCGATGTCGCCCGGCGCAGTGAGCATTGCACATGCGCTGGCGGAGGCGGTGACGCTGGCGGCCAACCATGCGTGCACCGTCGTGATAGCGTACCTGCGGCACGCGGTGGCCACGCCGGAGGAGGTGGACGGCGGTGCGCTGCTGCAAGAGGCGGGCGGGTGGGGCACGCTGGCAGGCGTGACGGCGCCCAGCGCGCTGGCGCCGCTGCCGCTGGCGACGGCGGTGAACCTGGTGCAGCGCCTTGCGCTGCCGGCGTTGGATGTGGCGACACGCGACCCTGGCAGCCACGCAGGCACCACGCTGGCGGTTGCCGGCAATGCGGCAGCGGGGCTGGCGGCGAGTGTGGGTGGCGCGCTGTTGCGGCTGCGTGACGCGTGCCCGCCGCCAGCTGCAGCGGGTGGTGGTGGCGAGGACGCGGCGAGCGCGCCGGCGGCGGCGCTTGCCGCTTTTGTGGCTGCCTTTGGCATCCCGGCGCCCGACGCGGCGCCCGACGCGGAGGAGGTGGACAGCAGCGTGGCGCACCTCATTGGCCGCGGCGCTGCCACCCTTACCAGCTTTGTAAACCGTGCATTCACCCTGCACACAACGTTGCCACCACCCCTGCCTGGCCATCCCACCCTGCCGCCCATTCCCGCTGTGTTGGATGCCCCGGCACTGGGTGCCGCGGCGGCAGCGGCATGGGCGCTGTGGACCGACACCGGTGTGCCCACGGCGGCCATTGACGCAGCGGCTGCGGCGGCCGCCTGCCGCTCGCTGGCGGCGGCTGCCGACGCACTGGCGGTGGCAGCCCGTGCGGGCGTGGCATGGGAGGGCGCGGCGCCATCGGGCGTGCGCAATGACGCCGCTGCGGCGCTACTGGCGGCGGGCGACGCCTTTGCCAGCGAGCTGGCACGCCGCCTGCTGTTGCAGCACCCCAGCGTGGCAACTGACGGCGCCGAGACGGATGCTGTTGACGCCGTGTCGCGCTGGCTGACGCAGGTGGTGGCAGGCGCTCCACCCGCCGTTCCAGACCGCGCCGGTGGCGGCGGTGGCGGTGGTGGTGGTGGTGGATCTTCGTCGGCGGCGGCGGGGGCGGCGGGTGGGGCAGAGATGGTGCCGCTGTCGCCAGCGCTGGCGACTTACCTGCTGGACGCCCTGCCCGCCGCCGCTGGTCTGTTGACGACCACGTGCAGTACGCTGGCGGGCCTGTCGTCCAGCCGCGCTCGCCGCCGTACCACACGCACCCTGCTGCAGGAGCTGGCTACCTACCTGCCGCGCGACACCGGCGACGCCGCCCTCGCCGCCATGCTGTCGCCGCCGCCGCCCCGCCTGCGCCCGTCGCGCTTCATGGCGCTGGCGGCGGCACTGTCACTGCCCGTGAGCGCCCGCTCTGGCCGCTCCTCCGCTGCCACCGGCGGCGGCGACGATGACGATGTTTATGGGCGCGACCTGGAGGGCGGCGCACCGCGTTGGCGCATGCGCCGCCTGCGCCTAAGTGCCGGCACCGTCAGCGCTATTCCGTCATCCAGCGACAGCGACGGCGACGGCGACGGGATGGAGGGTAGCAGCAACAGTGGCACGGATGGCACCGGCGGCACCGGAAGCCTGGCCGCTGCCATGACCACGCTCTTTGGCGCTGGTGACGTGTAGCTGACGATGTGTTGCTTGTTTGGTATTTATTGTTGGCGGCGATACTTCATTCGTCGGTTGCCAACGTCACCTTCGTGTGCCGTCTGTCCCACCCACCGATACCACACGACGATAATTATTCCCCGTGTTGAGTTTAATGAACGCCCACTCCTATCTTTGATAATAAATATTACCCTCGTTGTGAATATGATAATAAGGTGCCGCGGTGGCCGCGTCGTTGCTCGCTGCCACGCACGAAACTCTCACCTCCATGCAAAACGCAGCAGCAGCGACAACAGAAGTGACGACAGCGGCTGCACCGCCGCGTGGTTGCACAATCGACCATCTACCTTTCGGCGACATCACCCCACACAACAGGGCCTACAGCATCAGGGCAAACCAGGGGTGCGCACGCGCGCGGGACGCCGTGATGCGGTGGCGTGGGTCTGGCGTCAGCATGGCACGGCACAGGTCGCGCGCCTCGGGCGACAGCGCGTCCCACGCGTGCCCCTTGAACGACGCCGGCTCGCTGAGGCACTGCGAATACGGGTAGAAGGGCGCGTACCCCGCCAACAGCTCGTACATGATGCACCCCAGGCTCCACACATCCACGGCGGTGCCGTAGTGCTTGCGCGCCAGGATCTCGGGCGCAATGTACCCCATCGTGCCCGACACGCTGGTCCACGGCACCAGGCCCACGTCGCCCGTTACACGGTAGTACCGCGGGTCGCGCGACCGGCGCGCCGCCCCAAAGTCACACAGCTTCACATTGTGCACAAAAGTTGTAAGCGCCGCGCCGCTGGTGCTGGTGCCGGCGCGCCGGCGTGCGGGCGCTGTCCCATCGCCGGCCGTGGCGGCGGAGGCGGCACCGCCAGCCGGCGCGGTCGACGTTACGCGCACGGTGGCGGAGGATGCGCCGCCCGGGCCAACACGCAGTACTGCAGACAGCGCCGGCACGGCGGTACCCTCACCACCGCCGCCACCACCACCGCCGCCGCTGCCGGCACCACCAACCCCTGGGATGCTGCCGTCCGCCGCCAGCGGCGACTCGGCCAGCAGCACGTTGGGCGGCTTGATGTCAGCGTGCAGGATGCCGCGGCTGTGCAGGTACGCCACCGCCGCCAGCAGCTGGTCCATGATAATGCGCACCTGCACCTCGCTGAACTGCCGCACGCACTTGCGCCGGATGTACGACTGCAGGTCTCCTGACGGCATGGCCTCCAGCACCAGGTACACGTACTCGGTGGCGTCCTCGTACGTGTCGCGCAGCAGCAGGATGTTGGGGTGGCTCACGCTGCGGTGGATCTCCACCTCGCGCGTCACGCTGTCGCGCTCCTCACTGGACACCAGGAACCGCTTGCGGATGAACTTGACGACGCACTCGGGCGGCAGGCCCGGCGCCGGGTTCTTGCACGTCGCCAGCCGCACCTGCGCGTACCCGCCGTCGCCCACGATGGCGCCCAGCACGTAGTCCTCTCCAATGGGGCTGCGGTGCGCGCCCACCAGCGGGCTTAGCAGGTAGCCCACCCCACCGCCGCCACCAAACCCGCCAAAGCCGCCAAACCCAAATCCCAGGGCGCCCGCCGGGCTGCCACCCGTAGCGGCGATGGCCGTGCTGCCACTGCCGCCGCCGCTGCCACCGCCGGCGCTGCTAAATCCACCGACACCGCCGCCGACGCCGTGGCCGCCGCCGCCATGGCCACCAGTGTGGCTGGACGGCGTGCCGCCGCCGCGATCCAGCTCGGGCGACTCAGTGGAGGCGCCACGCGCGCGGAAGCTGTCGGTGTGATGCAAGCCACGGTGCGGCGCCAGGAACTCAAACGACGGCCACACAAACCCGCCACGGTCGCCGCCGCCGTCGCGGGCCGCCGGCACCCGGTGGTCGTCACTAAACGTGACGCCATCCAGGTCGTCGTCGGAGCCGCCGCTGCCCCACGTGTCACCGCTGCGCGCCGCCTCCGCCACGCGCGCCTCATACAGCGTCGCCATGGCGTGCAGGTCCACGCGGCGTGCGCGGTGAGGCGAGGTGCCGTCGCCCGTCATATAGGCGTACGGTGCGTCGGACGTGTCGTCACCCACCGACACGACGGGCATGGGCGGCAGGTACATGGTGACGGTGAGCGGCGCGGTGGCGGCGGCGACGACCGGTTCATTGCCCTCGCCGCCTCCACCCGTCGTCCCCGTTCCCACGCCAGCCACCACCGCCTCATCGGTGTAGTCGTCCACCGGGCTGGGGTCGTCATCCGCCGCGGCGGGCCGGTGTGCTTGCGGCGGCGGCGGCGGCAGGCTGGCCACTGGGCCTGCCACGATGACGGCACACGGCGGCGCAGTGGCGTCCGCCAACATAAAATCGGGTACGCTGCCACTGCTGGCGCCCCGCAGCCCTGGCGACTGAGCCGGCTGCCCTCCGCCCGCCGCCGGCGCAGCGCCGCCCATGGCTGGCGACCGCGGCATGAAGGCGCCAGTAAGGGATGGCGACCGGGACGCCAGGTTGCCGGCCGTAGTAGGAGACGCGCCACCCACAGTGGTGGGCGCAGCTGTTGTGGCGGTGGCGAGCGGTGTCAGCGTCCCGCCGCCGCCGCCAACGCTGCTGCTGCCGCTGCCGGTGCTGCTGACAGAGGCGAGGCGCTGGGGTGGGCAGCCGCGCAGCGTAACGACGGGCGGCAACACGCCGCCGGTGGGCGCCGCGAGGCGCACCGCCAGCGGTGCGGCAACAGACAGGTTGGGCGCGGGCTGCGTGCGTGGGCCGCCGCCGCTGGTACCCCGGCCGGTTGACGTGGTGGATGCGGCAGCGGCAGTGGCAGACACCCGGCTGCTCCACTCCTGTAGTGCACCTGCCACCGCTGCCGCGTCAGATGCCTCACATGCCGCGCCGTCGCCGCCACGGCGGTACCCACCACCCGCCATCACCACCGAGTACCCGCCGCTGGGCGTCGTCTGCAGCGGCGGCGTCGTGAGCGGCGTGGGTGCAAACGGCGGCCGCGGGGGCGCCAGCGGCGCACCAACGACGCTGGACGCCAGGCTGCCGGTATAGTGGCCCAGCGTCACGACCGCCGGCACCGGCCCCGCCAGCGGCACACCCACCGACAGCTGCAGCACCGGGATGCCTGCCACGGGTTTGGCGATATGTTCAGCTGCGGCGGTGCTGACGGGTGTGGGCACGGCGACACTGCCAGGGGAGGTGACTTCACCGCCACCACCGCCCCCCGGCGGCAGCAGCAGCGCGAGGGTGGGACGCGACTCTGCCGACGAGTTACGACGCGCTGGTATGCCACTGCGGGCAGAGTCGGGCGCGCTGCCGCTCCCGTCGTTGTTGGCCGCCAACGCTGTCGCACTCCGGGGCGGGATGCGCAGCGGCGCGGGCGGCAGCGCAGCCAGCGCGCCAGGCGTGGCGGCCACGACAGTGACCTTCACCGTTGGCGCGGTCGTGACAGGCAGCGCGGGGGCAAGCGCTACCTGCGACGAGATGCGCGCCATCGCCGCCTGCGCCGCTGCCACCTTCATGGCTGCCACGTAATCTGACTCGCGCGCGTACGCTGCCTCGTTGGCTGGCCGGGTGGCGCTGCCGTCTGACGCCGACCGCATCAATGGCACCGTGCTGCCACCACCCAGCTTGCTGCCGGCGTCCAACTCCATGCCCACGTCGCCGCCCACTGCCGCATGAAGATGCGGTGGCAAGGGGGCGGACATGACGCGGCCAATTGGCACGGCGGTGGTGTCCGACCGGGTTGTTGCGGCGGCGTGTGCACCACCGCGGCCGCGCCCGATGGTCGTAATGGCGGCCATGGGATGGGGCAGCGGGCCGCTGCTGCCGACACGCCCGGTGGTCAGCGGCGTGGGTGCCACGCCAACAATGGAGTGCAGGTAGGAGTGCGCAGGCAGGCGCGGCATGCCAGCGGGTGCCGGCTCTGCCGCCGGCGCCACCGACGTGGTGCTGTATGACGACAACCCAATGGCAGACATGGATGTTGGCATGCCGTGTCGCCCGGCACCGGCACGTGGCAGTGACGACAGGCCCGCCAACCCACCCGCGTATGACACTGATGATGCCGCCGGCATGGTGGTGGCCGCACCTGCTGCTGGCAGCGCCGTCGACGCCGCCGCATCTGCTGGCAGCACCGGCGGCATCACACCCACCAATGGCGGTGTGGATACACCACCATCGCCAGCAGCAGCGACAGATGGCGACGACGATAAGCCCAGGTGCGACATGTAGCGTGCCACCAGGGTGTCATCGCCGCCGCCGACACCGCCGACTCCAGCGCCACCGGCAGCAACGGGGACGGAGGTAATACCGTCAGGCAGCGGGCTGAGGGCGGCGGTGTGCAGCGCCACAAACCGCGGGTGCAGCTGGCTGTACACGCCGGGCGCGCGGTGGAAGGTGCCGGTGTGCACGTTCCGCCGGTTCGCTTTCGCGCGCATGTGCTCGATGGGCGTCATCACCTGGCCCTCCAGCACGCGCTCCGCCAGGCCGCCGCCACCGCAGCGACCACACCTCACCGTGGCACCTCGCGCCGTCGACTGATCGCACCCCTCTCTCTCAGATCGGAAGAGCGTCGTGTAGGGAAAGAGTGTAGATCTC
>ERZ778022.2268-NODE-2268-length-20913-cov-4.623358_pt1 | contig 20913 bp, 25 predicted proteins | sample MGYA00375752_ERZ778022 | MGnify/ENA primary metagenome ERZ778022 (study PRJEB29350, sample SAMN05389826) | bioreactor metagenome | isolation source: Thiocyanate bioreactor | place: South Africa: University of Cape Town | collected 2014-04-04 ... | reverse complement strand
CGTGCTCGGCGGCATGGTGTGGGCACTGGAAAATCCGAACGAAGGCATCGTCGAAGCCGACGAGATGGACTTCGATCGCCTGCTGGAAATCCAGAAGCCCTATCTCGGGCCGGTGAAAGGCTACTACACCGACTGGACGCCGCTGACGGATCGTCCGGGTCTCTTCCCGGAAGACATCGACACCAGCGACCCCTGGCAGTTCAAGAACGTTCTGGTGCGGTGATCGCGCAGTCAAAAGAAAGCCGGGCCACGTGCCCGGCTTTTTCATGTCTGCTCGCAGTTACTTCCTGATCGGATCGCCCATCTTCTCGGCCGGTGCGGGCGGCAGAGCAGGCTTCGCGCCGGCCTTTTGCGCGTCGGCATCGGGGCGCGCGGGTTCAGGCGCGGGCGTCGTCGGCCGCGTGCCGCCCGGTTTGGATTCGGCGGGTCCGTCGCTCTTGCCTGCGGGAACAGAAGGCTGTGTTTCGGTCGGCTGTGTGGCCTGCGCGAAATGAATTTTACCGCGCTCGGAAAGCTGCATCAGCGAAACCCCGGTGATGGCCAGACCGCCCGCGAGCAGAACTGCGGACAGAAAGAGGTCGGCGCGACTGGCTTCCTTGTCATTTCGCATCATGAGGCACCCTCGATCGCTTCGTCGGGATGCAACGGATGACAGGCGCGACGGTTCCGGATGTGTCTGCCGGGCGTGATGCCGCACTCAATCAAACGTGAAGAAAAATGCGGAACCCGTTGTGACGGTGATCAGTCCTTGGTGCTGACATCCCATGTGGCGTGGCGCACGCCGGAATGCCGCGCCAGTTCGGCGGCGACCGCATCCAGCTCCTTGGCCTCGACAGCCGTGCTGACAAGCGTGGCCACGATCTCGGCGACACCTTCGGCGCGATCGATCACGTTCACATCGCCGACCGGATAGCTCGCGGCCTCCAGCTTCTCGACCAGCAGCTCACGCATGGGATCGAGAGAGGCGTCGTCCACGGTCAGACGAAACTCGTAGGTCACTTCCGACGCCCTGGAATCGATCGGGCTGCGGTTGATGGCATTGACCAGCGGGCGCAACAGGGTATTGCCCGCCAGGACGAACACCGTCAGCGCCGTCGCCTGCGCGACCATGTCGGCTCCCGCACATGAGCCGACCGCGGCCGAGCCCCACAGCGTCGCCGCCGTGTTCAGCCCCCGCACGTTCATGCCTTCCTTCATGATGACGCCCGCACCGAGAAAGCCGATGCCGGACACTACATAGGCGATGACGCGCACCGCGCCGTCCTGCCCCGTGAGATGCATCGCCAGATCGACGAAGGCAGCCGCGCTGACCGCGACCAGCACGTTCGTTCTCAACCCCGCCGTGCGCAGGCGATACTGGCGCTCGGCACCGATCAGCGTGCCGAGGACGAAAGCCGTCGTCAGGCTGACAAGCGTGTCGAGAAAGTCATAGGTCTGGAATGTCGTCAGGAAGCGCATGACGTTTGCTTACCGACTAGAGCGTAAGCAGTCCAGCATCGCCATCTTCGGTCGCAAAGGCGAGCAGCGATCCCTTTGCATTCCATCCCAGCGCCGCGACCGGCTCGCCCGCATTGCGGCGGACCAGAATTTCCGCGCCATCCTCGATCCGCACCATCAGGATGGTGCCGTCGCTATAGCCGACGGCAAAAATATCATCCTTGGGATGGCAGGCGACGACGGTCGCCTTGGCCTGCAGCGGGGCGAGCATGCCCGGCTCCTTGCCCATCGGCCCATCCTTGCTGGCGAACGGCCACAGGATCACGCTGTCCGAACCGGAGGTGGCGAGAAACTTTCCGCCCGCGCTCCACGACATCGAACGCACGCGCGCCGGATATCCGGTCATGCGCATGTGGCGCGAATCCGCTAGCCGCCAGCCGTGCAGCGCCGCCTCGTGCATCGAGGTGACGAGAAAGCGGTTGTCGGCGCTGAAGGTCACGCCGAGATGCGAGCCCTTCCACTCCAGAAACTCGGGCTTCGCGCCCATGTTCGGAAACCACAGCGTCACGCCGTTGTAGTGTGCAATCGCAAGACGAATGCCCTTCGGCGCGAAGGCGAGCCCGCCCACCGTGGACGGTGCATCGAACGATTTCTCCTCGCCCTTCGGCGAACGCACGAAGGCCGTCTTGCCCGCGGACCACGCCACCGTGCCATCGGCATGCAGCGCGACGTTGTCGATCCAGCGCCGCTTGGCGTCGGTGGCCAGCGTCTCGATATTCGACTTGGCATCGACAGAGACCAGCTTGCCATCGTCGCCGCCCACCGCGACACGCTTGCCGTCAGACGTCGCGCACAAAATGCCTCCGCCATGAACGGCGATGTCCTTGACCTCATCGTCCTTCGCGAAGGTGACGTTTTCCTCGGCGCCGACAAAGACCGCGGTGTCTCCGAGGAAATGCACGGCGGTCGCCGGAGCATTGAGCCTGACCCTGGTCACGCGATCGGTGACGGAGACGATGGAAGCGGTCTCGGAAGCCGGATTGAAGTCCTTCATCACGCGATGGTCTTCTCGAAGCCTTCACGGATCGCCTGTTCGGGCAATTCACGGCCGATGAAGACGACGCGGCTTTCGCGCTTCTCGTCGTTGCGCCATTTCCGCTGATGGTCGCCTTCCAGCATCATGTGGACACCCTGGAACACATAACGGTCGTCGTCGCCCTTGAAGGACAAGATGCCCTTGGAGCGCAAGATCTTCTCGCCGTCCTTGGCGACGAGATCCTGCAGCCATGGCATGAACTTGGTCGGATCGATTGGCTTTTCGGTGCGCAGCGACAGCGACTGCATATCCTCGTCGTGATAGTGCTTCAGGCCATGGGCATGGCCATGGCCGTGATCGTGCCCATGATGGTGGTGATCGTGGCCATGGTGATGATGCTCGTTCGTGCAGTTCTCATCATGGCAATGCTCGTGGTCGTGGCTGTCGCCTTCGAGAAACTCCGGCTCGATTTCCAGAATGCGGTCGAGATCGAACGCGCCGCGTTCCAGCACGTCGGACAGTTTCACCTGCGCGCGCTGGGTCTTATGCAGCGTCGCATACGGATTGATCGCGCGGATGCGTGCCTCCACCTCGGCAAGCTCCGGCGCGGTGACAAGATCGGTCTTGTTGAGCACGATCACGTCGGCAAAGGCGATCTGGTTCTTGGCTTCCGGCGCGTCCTTGAGGCGATCGCTGAGCCATTTGGCGTCGGCCACCGTCACCACCGCATCGAGCGCGGTCTTCTCGCGCACGTCCTCGTCCACGAAGAAGGTCTGCGCCACGGGAGCCGGATCGGCGAGGCCGGTGGTTTCCAGAATGATGGCGTCGAACTTGCCCTTGCGCTTCATCAGCCCGTCGATGATGCGCACGAGATCGCCGCGCACGGTGCAGCAGACGCAGCCGTTGTTCATCTCGAACACTTCCTCGTCCGCGCCGACGATCAGATCGTTGTCGATTCCGATCTCGCCGAATTCGTTGACGATCACGGCGTATTTCTTGCCGTGGTTTTCGGACAGGATGCGGTTCAGGAGCGTGGTTTTCCCGGCCCCGAGATAGCCGGTCAGAACGGTCACGGGGATTTTGTTGGCGGCGGCTTCGGACATGAAAACTCCAGGCAAAATCAAACGCGCGCCCGGCGGCGGGGTGGCCCCTGCCCTAGTTCGACAGCGCGCTGGTCAGGGCCTTTATATTGTGCCGGACCATGTCAATGTAAGTGGGGGCAGGCCCCTTTTCGCCGGTCAGACTGTCCGAATACAGCGTTCCGCCGACCTTCGCCCCGGTCTCCGCGGCGATCCGCTGCATCAGGCGCGGATCGGTGACATTTTCCAGAAAAACCGCCGGAATTTTCTGCTTCCTGATCTGGATGATGATCGCCGCGATGTCGCGGGCACTGGGCTCGGATTCGGTGGAGACACCCTGCGGAGCCACGAATTTCACGCCGTAAGCGGCGGCGAAATAGCCGAAAGCATCGTGGGTCGAGATCACGCTGCGGCGCTCCGGCGGGATGCTCGCCACGGCCACGCGGACCTCGCCATCGAGCGCATCCAGCTTTGAGAGATAGGCTGCGGCATTGGCCTTGTAAGCATCGCCATTCGCCGGATCGGCCGCGACCAGCGCATCGCGGATGTTGGCGACATAAACCTTGGCATTGCCGACCGACTGCCAGGCGTGCGGATCGGCGGAGCCGACCTCGTGCTCCTCGCTCAGCGCCTCGCCCGCCGCGACCTTGCGGGGCTTGATGCCTTTGGTGGCAACAACGGTGACGGCCTTGCCGCCCGACGATTTCACCAGACGCGGCAGCCAGCCCTCGAGGCCGAGGCCGTTGACGATCACAAGCTTTGCATCGGTGATCTTCTTCGCGTCCGCCGGGCTCGGCGTATAGACATGCGTGTCGCTATCGGCGCCGACCAGCATGGTGACATTCACCCGGTCGCCACCGACGTTCTTCGCGAAATCGCCGAGGATCGAGAAGGTCGCGACAATGTTGAGCCTGTCCTCAGCCTGAGCAGACCCAAACCCGGCCATGACCGCGACAACGATCGAAAGAATGAAGCGCAACGGTCCGATCCTCATGCTTCGAGGTGGCGGCCGGGAAAGAGCTGCCGCACCAGGCCGCTCACGCTGCCGAACAGCACGGACACCACATAGAGCGCCGCGCAGACCAGAATGATCGCGGGGCCGGACGGCACCTTGGTGTGGAACGAGAGCAGCAGTCCCGCGTAGCCGGAGAGCGCGGCGCTCACCACCGCAATGCCGATCATGCCGGTGATGTCACGCGACCAGAAGCGCGCGATGCCCGCGGGCAGGATCATCAGCCCCACCGCCAGCAAAGTGCCGAGCGCATGGAAGCCGTTGACCAGATTAATGACCACCAGCGCGAGAAAAGCCAGATGCGCCGGCGCGCCGGCGCGGCTCACCGTGCGCAGGAACACCGGGTCGACGCTTTCGATCACCAGCGGCAGATCACCGCCAGCAGGATCAGCGTGAAGGTCGCGTTGAGCGCGATCACCATCAAGGTCTGATCGTCCATCGCCAGGATATTGCCGAACAGCACATGCAGCAGATCGATGTTGGTGCCGCGAATGGAGACGATGGTGACGCCGAGCGCAAGCGACACAAGATAGAATGCCGCAAGCGACGCATCTTCCTTCAGCTCGGTGCTGCGCGCGACCAGGCCGGACAGGATTGCGACGGCGAAGCCCGCCACCAGCCCGCCGAAGGTCATCGCGAACAGATTGAGGCCGGACAGCAGGAAGCCCACCGCCGCGCCCGGCAGGATCGCGTGCGCCATGGCGTCGCCCACAAGGCTCATCCGCCGCAGCATCAGAAAGACGCCGATCGGCGCACCGCCCAATGCAAGCGCAATGACACCGGCCAGCGCGCGGCGCATGAACTCGAATTCGGTGAAGGGCGCGATCAGTGCATCGTAAATCATGACGAACTCACGCGGCGCGCGATGGCGTTTCGATACAGGGCGCGGCGGAATCGTCGAAGGCTTCGCACATGTGCCGCGCGGCCAGAAGATTCTCCGCGGTCAGCACATCGGCCGTCTTGCCCCATGCCACTTTCGAGCGCGCCAGCAGCAGCGTCTCTGGGAAGTTCGCACGCACCATTTCCATGTCATGCAGCGCGGCCAGCACCGTGCGTCCTTCGTCATGCCAGTGCCGCACCAGCGCCACCAGATCGGCGGAGGTCTTGGCATCAATGGCGTTGAAAGGCTCATCGAGCACGATGATGCGCGCGTCCTGCAGCAGCACGCGGGCAAACAACATGCGCTGCATCTGGCCGCCCGACAGCGTGCCGATCGGACGGTTCTCAAAACCGCTGAGGCCGACAGCGGCCAGCGCATCGGGGATCCGGCCCTGCTCGGCCTTGCCAAGGCCGCCAAAGATGCCCTTGCGCCGCCACAGACCCGTGCCGACGAAGTCGTAAACAGAAATGGGAAAGCTGCGGTCGATATCTGCGGTCTGCGGCAGGTAAGCGATGTCGCGCGGGCGAAGGTCGCCGAGCGAGATCACGCCGGACAGCGGCTTGAGAATGCCGACGATGCCACGAAACAGCGTGGACTTTCCCGCGCCGTTGGGGCCGATCACCGCGACCAGCGCGCCGGAGGCGACCTCGCCGCTGAGATGATGCACGGCGGGATGGCGATCGTAACCGAGCGTGACATTATCGAACCGGAGCTGCGTGGCCATGCTCACCTCATCGCCAGCAGCACAACGGCCCAGAGCCCCACGCTGATCGCCACGGCCGCCGCCACACGCGCCGCCAGCGTCATGCGCAGAATGGACCATGTCAGCGGCTGCGCCGGATGCGGCGACGCCGGACCATGGCTATGACCGTGGTCGTGTCCGTGATGGTCGTGAGCGTGGGTGTGCCCGTGCGTATGGGCCATGAACGGTGTTCCGAAACCAAAGGCCGGCTGGCCTGAAGCCCCGGCATCGCAAAATGTTATATTATAACATAACCCGAGTCCATGATCCCGCAAGGGCGGACGGTCTTATGGTTTCCCGGTGATCATCGCGACGGCAGCCGCCAGAAATGGAACCGGGACGGAAACTGCGCACCGGAACCAGACAAACCGGGCGGGCATGAAGGGAATTTCCCACAGAATCACCCGCTGGAACGCGAACAGGGCCCACGCGACCACATAGGCGACCACCTGTGGCGTGCCTGCGCCGCTCTTGAGCGCAACCGCTCCGATGGAAAAGCCCACCACCGGCCCGCCTGGGGTCGCCGCACCGGCAAGCACCGACATGGCCACTCCGAGCCAGCCGGTATCCGGGCCAAGCCCGCCGACAATGATGCTAGAGGGAATGATCGCCGCGATGAAGCCGGACCCGATGACGCCCAGTGCAATGCGTGGCACGACATTGATGAAATCCATCCCGCCGTTGCGTAGCGCGACGGTCAGCACCGTCCTGTCCTGCCGCCACGCGACAAAGCCCACGCCAATCAGCGAGCCCCACAGCAGGATGTCGATGATCAGCGTCGTCACAGCCCGAACCTGTGCCTGACGCGAATGTAAACGAAACGGCCGAAGGCCCCGGCCAGCACGGGCATCGGCAATGAAATGAGGATGCGCCAGAGCGTGAAGTCCGGCCCCATGATCGGCATTTCCCACGCCACCGCGCGGCCATAGCCGATCATGGTCCAGCTCACGACCATCGCTATGGTCGCGCCGAAATCCGCGCCGACAGCGAGCAGCGCGCTCGCCACCGGATAGGCGGTGAACGGTCCGCCTGGCAGGATCGCGCCGAACGCCGTTCCGATCAGCAGTCCCTTCAAACCGGAGTCCGGACCGAGCGATTTCGAGACCTTGTCATGGGGCAGCACGGCGGCGATCAGCCCGCCGAGCAGACAGCCCGCGAGCACGCGCGGCATGATCTCGCCGAACAGCGACACGTCGTGAAACAGAATGGCCCACACCGCGTCGAAGCCGTCGCGCCGCCAGACCAGCGCCGCACTTACTGCCACGAGCACCGCGATGATGAAGGTCGACCAGCCGAACGGCTTGCCCTTGCGCGGCGGGCCGGCTTCGACGTCGTCCCGCTCTTCGGCAGGTTCGGTCTTCGCGTCAGGAACAGACAAGACGGACCCGCGACTTAAGAAAAATGCCGGACCAGCGAGAGGCCGCCGATTAGTCCTGCGATCGACAGCATTACCGAGCCCAGCACATAGAATGCGGCAAGGCCGCCCTGGCCGCGCTCATAGAGCGTTACCGCATCCAGAGAAAACGCAGAGAACGTGGTGTAGCCGCCGAGCACGCCCGTCATCAGAAACAGCCGCCAGGGCTGCGACGCTTCACCCTTGAAGGCGAGATAGCCCGCGATCAGGCCCATCACCAGCGAGCCGGTGATGTTGATCACGAACGTGCCGTAGGGAAAGTTAAGGCCGCAGGCGCGGGCGCAACCGACATTGACCGTATGGCGAAGCGATGCACCGAGACCGCCGCCAAGGAAAACCAGAATGTAGTTCATGGACTCGTCCGGGATGATTTCAAAATAAAAGCGGGGCCACTAAGGCCCCGCAGGTTAGTACGACAGTCGTGCGATTGTCACACGGCTTTCTCGAACAGGGACTCGACGTATTCCCAGTTCACGAGGTGATCGACGAATGCCTTGAGATAATCCGGACGGCGGTTGCGATAATCGATGTAGTAGGAGTGCTCCCACACGTCGACGCCGAGGATCGGGGTCGCGCCGTGAACCAGCGGGTTTTCGCCGTTCGGCGTCTTCGAGACTTCGAGCTTGCCGTTCTTGACCGAGAGCCAGGCCCAGCCCGAGCCGAACTGGCCGGCGCCGGCGGCCGCGAAGTCGGTCTTGAACTTCTCGAGACCGCCGAGATCCTCGTCGATCTTCTTGGCGAGCTTGCCCGGCAGCTTGTCGCCGCCGCCGTTCGGCTTCATCCAGTTCCAGAAGTGGTTGTGGTTGTAGTGCTGGCCGGCATTGTTGAAGAGCGGCGCGTTCTTCCCGAACGAGCCCTTCACGATGTCTTCAAGGGACTTGCCCTCGAATTCCGTGCCCTTCAGCAGGTTGTTGCCGTTGGTCACGTAAGCCTGATGATGCTTGTCGTGGTGGAACTCGAGCGTCTCCTTGGACATGTAAGGCTGGAGCGCATCGTAGGCATAAGGCAAATTCGGGAGCGTGAAGGTCATGGGTCTATTCCGGAAATTATGGGTGACAAGGTGTCAACGCGGCGCACTATAGAAGGTTTCCCGGAGAGGGGAACAGAAGATACGCCGCGTGAAATCGCCGCTTGATCCCTAAATTGCCATCTCAGGCCGCATTGGGCAGCGCCCCACCCAGATTTTCCTTCGGCTTCGGCGGCCTGACATTCATCAGCATCTGGAACGATCCGGCGATCAGGCCGATGATCACCGCGCCCTTCCACGCCAGATCGTAGCTGCCGAGATGATCGAAGATCAGGCCGCTTCCCCATGCGCCGATGAACGAACCCACCTGATGGCTAAGGAACGCGATACCGGTCAGCGTAGCCATGAAGCGCAGGCCGAACAGTTGCGCGACAAGACCGTTGACCAGCGGAATGACGCCAAGCCAGAGCGAGCCCATCACCGCGGCGAAGATCAGCGTCGAGGCTGGCGTCGCAGGCAGGATGAAGTACACCGCAATGGCCAGCGAACGCACGATGTAGATGCCGCCGAGCAGAAGCTGCTTGGGATAACGTCCTCCGAGCCAGCCGAACAGATACGATCCGAACACGTTGAACAGTCCGATCAGCGCCAGCGCCGATGCGCCGAGCGATGGATCGAGCCCGCAGATCGCGAGATAATTCGGCAGATGCGTGGTGATGAAGACAAGCTGCAATCCGCAGACGAAGAACGCCAGCGCCATGATGACATAGCCGGAATGGCCGAGCGCCGACTGCACCACCGCGCCCAGCGACTGGCTTACGTCATCCGCCTTGTCGATCTCGATCTTGTCCGCCTTGCCCGCGCTGAAAGCCGACGGGATCATGACGCAGGCGAGAGCGAGGAAGCCGACCAGCGCGATCTGCCAGCCCGAGGTCGAGATCAGGGCCTGCGCCAGCGGCGAGGCGATCACGAGGCCGATCGAACCGGCGGCGGAAATCGCGCCCATGGTGACGCTGCGCTTGGCCGCAGAGACCGCGCGCGCCGACACCGTCATGCTCATGCTCGATGCCGTGCACGACAGCGCGATGCCGACGCAGATGCCTGCGCCGAAGGTAAAGGTCAGCGCCGTGGTCGCGAAGATCATGGTGACGAGGCCGAGCATGTACACCAATACGCCGGTGACCATGACATAGCGCGCGCCGTAACGGTCCGCGAAGATGCCGACGAAGGGCTGGGTGATGCCCCACACGATATTCTGGATCGCGGTGGCGAGCGAGAAGTCGGCCGTCGTGATCTGGGTGTCGTGCAGGATCGAGGGCTGGAAAAGCCCGAAGCTCTGCCGCATACCCATGGACAGGCTCAGCATGACGGACGCGCCGATCAGAATCGACCAGCGCTGATAGGATGTAAGTTGGTCAGCCCGCATTGTCTTTCCTCCGGCCTCGGGGGGCCCTGGAATGTTTTTCTGATTTTGGCATTGGAATCGGGATTTTGCCATCGATCCAGGAACAATGCAGATGTGCGCGGCGGATACACAGAAACACGCAAGAAAATGAGCATCGAGATCGATATTACGACCGGAGATTCCGGCTGGCGCGCCGCAAAGCCCCTGCTCACCTCGGTCTGGCCGCCCGATGGGGTGAAGTCCCTGCCGCAAGACCACATCGCGTTCGCCCCTCCCGACCTGCGGGTGACGATCGATCTGGACTGGGACACGGTCTGCCATGTGGGGATCACACGCCGGACCGGCACCTGGAACGGCCGCAAGGTGATCATCGGCGGCATCGGTAGCGTTGCCACGCGTGAAGATGTGCGCGGCCGCGGCTATGCGACACTGGCGATCAATGCTGCGATCCATACGCTGACGGAAGAGCGCGGCACCGATTTCGGCATGCTGTTCTGCGAACCGCATCATGCGGCATTTTATGAAAAACTCGGCTGGCAGACCTTCAACGGCACCGTTTATGCCGAACAGTCCGGAGGACGAACACCATTCACGGCGTTGTCGCCCTATGTTTTCAAGATCAAGCGGCTGCTGCGCGAAGGCACCATCGACCTTTGCGGCCTGCCGTGGTGATCTTGCTGCACCGCTCGTTGCCTGCCGCGACGGAAGCGGGTTAGCCTCCCTGCACAACAAGAAACAAGGGAGAAACAATCCGTGACAATCAAGACCGCACTTGCGATCGCCGGATGCGCCATGGCGCTGACCATCGCCGCCTATCCTGCCGCGAAGGCAGACACCGACAAGGACGGCTTTATCCGCATCAAGCAGGGCGAGGAGCAGTACAAAAATCCGTTCGGCGTCGGCGTCGAGGTGGCGACACTGTTCGGCGATCCATCGAAGCCCGGCATCTATGTCCTGCGCATCAAATGGCCCCCGGGTATCATGAGCAAGCCGCACAAGCATCCGGAAGACCGCCATGTCGTGGTGCTGTCGGGGACCTGGTACACCGGCACAGGAGATGCGTTCGAGCCCGAGAAAGCCATCCCGCTCAAGACCGGCGCCTACATGATGCATCCGAACGGCAAGGTGCATTGGGACGGCACGCGCGAGGAAGGCGCGATCATCCAGATCACCGGCTACGGGCCGAGCGGCAATCTCTTCGTCAAGCCCGACGAGCCGCAATTCGGCAAGACCAACTGAGACGCTGATATTCAAAAAAGACATTACGGCCGTCCGCAAGGGCGGCCGTATGATTTGGATCTTGACGATCCAACGAACCCGGTCCGGCACATGCGCCCCCGACAGCGCGACAATCGCATCAAGCTTGCGGCAGGCAGCGACGGCATCGAGCGTCTGGAAGCCCATCTTTACGGCCAGGCATTTTCACCGCATCGGCACGACACCTACGCCATCGGGATCACCTTGTCCGGCGTCCAGAGCTTCCGCTTTCGCGGCGCGCAGTGGCACTGCCTACCGGGCCAGGTTCATATCCTTCACCCGGATGAACTCCACGACGGCGGCGCAGGAACGGAAGCCGGTTTCCGATACCGGATCGCCTATATCGATCCGGCCTTGGTCCAGAAGGCGCTCGGCGGCCAACCGCTTCCCTTTGTCGCCAATCCCGTAATCGACCTTGCGCAACTCGCCGATAGTTCCGGCCTTTGGGACTTCGATGCCGCCCTCGATGATCTTGCGCAAACCGAGCTTGTCGCAACGCTGGCGGACGCACTGACGGCAGCGACGTCTTCCCGCCCAACACCATTCCGGCCGCTTGCCCTTGAAGCCGTGAAGCATGTCCGCGATGTGATCGCGGCACGCCCTACCGTTTCATACACAATGGCGGAGCTTGAGCGCGTGGCCGGACTCGACCGGTGGACGCTCGCGCGGCAGTTTCGCGCGGCGTTCGGCACCAGCCCGAGTCGCTTTCGCATTCAACGTCAACTCGACATCGCACGCCGTCTGCTAAAAGCCGGCAAGCCCGCGGCGGCGGCAGCCCATGAAGCCGGCTTTGCGGATCAAAGCCACATGTCGCGGCAGTTCAGACGCGCTTACGGTCTTACCCCTGCGCAGTGGGCTTCGGCGCTTGTCTAGCGCCGTCTGTCCGCGACTCCAGCGCACGCACCACCGCGATCATATCGGACTGGCCCAGTCCCATCTCCTGCGTTTCGCCATACAGGGCGTAACAGGCATCCAGCAACGGTGACGCAAGCCCGGCTGTTCTCGCCGCGTCCGCAACCAGCCGATTGTTTTTCAGGACATCGGTGATCGAGGCCTGCACGCCGAAATCGCGCGTCACGAGCTTCGACAACTTCACGCGCGAGACATTGCTCGCCATCGGACCTGCATCGAGCACCGCGCGGAACTGCTCCATATCCAATCCGTGGCGATCCGCGAAGTGCGACGCTTCAGCGAGACCGGTCACCATCGTGATCAGAAACAAGTTGACCGCCAGCTTCATCATCAGCGCATTCGGCACCTGCCCGCAGACAAAGGACTCCATGCACATCGGCCGAAGCAGCGGACGGACCTCCTCAACGGCAGCACTCTCCCCGGCCAGCATGGCGACCAGTTGTCCGGCTTCCGCCGGCTTGCGCGAACCAGAGACAGGCGCTTCGACGTAGCTGCCGCCTGCTGCGCGAATGTCCGCTTCGAGCGCGCGCGAATAGTCAGGCGGCATCGTTCCCATCTGCACGATGATGTGCCGCGCGACGCGCGCGCTGAAATCCGGCGTTCCCCGTCCCAGCACGGAATCGACGGCCGCTTCGTTGGCGAGCATCAGGATTACGATCCGGGTCTGACGGAAAACATCGGCCGCACTCGCCGCCAACCGCACACCCGGAACGCCAAGGATGTCACTTGTGATCGCGGAGCGATTCCAGATCACGAGCGGCGTTCCTGCGCGCGCAAGGTTGAGCGCCATGGGTCCGCCCATGACGCCAAGTCCGATAAATCCGATATCCATCCGCAGGCTCCGCGCATCATCAATTGAGGCAATGGCGGCAGGCTAGGCCGTAGCGGAATCGGCGTCTTGAACGCTTGTGCAGGCCGAAGGACCTGATCGCGGTTCCGTGGGAGGCCTAAAAGTACGGCTTGGTATATGTTGTGGTGTATACCAACTTGAGCTAGATACGGGCGCCCCGCCTGACCGGGGCGCTCCCTGTCATGTTGAGGGTTTGGCCTGCGCCGTCCTTGCCCGGACAGGAAATTTTCGATGCGATACCGGCCCGGTTGGCCGGGCGCTAATTCCCAATTTATGAACGAGTGAACATATGGCGCGCAATATTCTGATCCTCGGAGCTTCTTACGGCTCGCTTCTCGGCACGAAGCTTCTGATGGCCGGTCACAACGTGACGCTGGTCTGCCGAAAGAGCACGGCCGACCTCATCAACCGCGACGGCACCGAAGTCCGCATCAAGCTGCGCGACGAGCCGACCCACCGTTCGATCTTCTCGCGCACCCTGCCCGGCAAGCTGGACGCCACCTCGCCGGACAAGGTCGACCTGTCGCGCTACGACATGGTCGCGCTCGCGATGCAGGAGCCGCAATACACCAACCACACCATCCGCGTGCTGATGATCAAGATCGCCGAGGCGAAGCTGCCTTGCCTGTCGATCATGAACATGCCGCCGCTGCCTTACCTGAAGCGGATTCCGGCGCTGGCGAACATGGACCTCGAAGAGGCCTATACCAACGCGCAGGTCTGGGAGCGCTTCACACCGGGTCTCGTCACGCTGTGCTCGCCCGATCCGCAGGCTTTCCGTCCGCCGGAAGAAGGCGCGAACGTGCTTCATGTCGGCCTGCCGACCAACTTCAAGGCCGCGACCTTCGAGAACGAAGCGCACAACAAGGTGCTGCGCGAACTGGAAGCGGACATCGACGCGGTGAAGCTCGACGGTCAGGACGTTCCAGTCAAGCTGAAGGTGTTCGACTCGCTGTTCGTACCGCTGGCGAAGTGGTCGATGCTGCTGACCGGCAACTATCGCTGCATCACGCCGACCGAGCCGCAGCCGATCCGCGATGCCGTGCACAAGGATCTGAATCTTTCGAAGTCGATCTACAACCATGTCGACGCCGTCGCGCGCAAACTCGGCGCCGAAGCGGAAGATCAGGTGCCTTTCGAGAAATACGCCAAGGCGGCCGAAAGCCTGCTCAAGCCATCATCCGCCGCGCGCGCAGTGGCCAGCGGCGCGCCCTTTATCGAGCGCGTCGACCTTCTCGTGAAACTGATTTCGCATCAGATCGGCATGCCGAATGCCGAGATCGACCGCACGGTCGACGTCGTGGATCAGAAGCTGGGTGAAAAGATCGTGTCCGGCGGATCGGGCGGCTAGCGCCTGTCAAAACGATACGGCACCAAAACAAAGCCCTTCCAGACCGTTGATCTGGAAGGGCTTTTTTTGGTTGCGGGGCTAGGATTTGAACCTAGGACCTTCAGGTTATGAGCCTGACGAGCTACCGGGCTGCTCCACCCCGCGATAAACCGGTGTCTTCAATGGCAAACAGACGACAAATCAACGCCTGAGCGTCGTTTCACCCGTCCGGAGCCGAGAGAGAAGGCGACCAGGGCAATGCCGTGGCGCAGGGGGTATGTACCAACGGCATCCCGCTTTGGAAAGGCCTGCGGCCGATCTTTTTTCACGTTTTTATGACGGTCCCGTCAGCACACGATCGGATGAAGCGCCAAGGATGCCTTTGCACCGGCAGCCCGGATCGGGCATCAAAGCCGGGGTCAAGAAACGCAACAAAAGGAGTGACGACATGGATCTCGGTATTTCAGGACGGCGCGCGATCGTCTGCGCGGCCAGCAAGGGCCTCGGCCGCGCCTGCGCCATCGCGCTGGCGAATGAAGGCGTCGACGTGACCATCACCGCGCGCGGCGCGGAAGCACTGGCCAAGACCGCTGCGGACATCCGCAAGCTCAATCCCAAAGTCAGGGTGACCGAAGTGGTCGGTGACATCACAACGCCGGCCGGCCGCGAAGCCGCGCTGAAAGCCTGCCCCGATCCGGATATTCTGGTGAACAATGCAGGCGGCCCGCCGCCCGGAGATTTCCGCAACTGGACGCGCGAGGACTGGATCAAGGCGCTCGACGCCAACATGCTGACGCCGATCGAACTGATCAAGGCGACGGTGGACGGCATGATGGCGCGCAAGTTCGGCCGCATCGTCAACATCACGTCCGCTGCGGTGAAGGCACCCATCGACGTGCTCGGCCTCTCCAATGGCGCACGCAGCGGCCTCACCGGTTTCGTCGCCGGCATCGCCCGCAAGACGGTGATCAACAATGTCACCATCAACGGCCTTCTGCCTGGCCCGTTCGACACCGACCGCATTCGCGGACCCTTGCTCGAAGCATCGGCCAAGGCTCAGGGCATTTCGCCGGAAGACATGCTGAAACAGCGCGCCAAGCAGAACCCGGCGGGCCGCTTCGGCGATCCGGAGGAATTCGGCCTCGCCTGCGCATTCCTGTGCGGCGCCAAGTCCGGCTTCATCACCGGTCAGAACATCCTGCTGGATGGCGGCGCTTATCCCGGCACGATGTAAGCAACTAGCTCACAGGTGTGATCCGCTCCCGGTCGGGCGGCAGACCAAACTCCTCGAGCCCCTCCTCCAGCAGATCGCCCAGGAGGGGCTCGCCGAGCAGATACAGCGCCGTGCGCTTGTTGTGTCCGCGCGCAGCCTCGGCGCGCAAGTCATTCCACTCCTCGATGGTGCCATCGCCGCGGCCGAGCCGCATCAGGGTGACAAGGTCGATCTGCTCATCGTCGCTGAGCGCATTCACGAAACCTGAAATCTCCCTTGCGACCGGATCGTTCGGCGTGTCTTCCAGCACCTCGACCATCCAATCGTCCGTGCCATTGGAGCCGTCATCGGGATCGACGACCGCCTCCTTGACGTCGAACTCACGCGCTTTCGCGATCAGAAATCCAATCTTTTCCGTCGAGATCGAAAGTTCGGGCATTGCCTGGCTCCACTGGTCATTGTGACGACGGGAGATAACGCGCGTCTCGCCGGGATGATCCATTGCGCTGACGGCGGGAAATTCGCATTCTGCGGCAAAAGACTGCCAAGAACGGAGAGTGGTGTGATGCAGTGGACCGTGGGCCGGGTCAAAATCACCAAGATCGTGGAGATCACCTCGGTCGGCGGATCACGCTTCATCCTTCCGCAAGGGACGTCGGAGGCCATTCAGGCGATGCCTTGGCTGGTCCCGCATTACGCGACGCCTGAAGGGCGGCTGCGCATGACCATCCAATCGTGGATCGTGGAGACGCCTTCGCACCGGATCGTGGTCGACACCTGTATCGGCAATGGCAAGCAGAACCGGTCCGTCCCGATCTGGAATAACCTCGACAAGCCCTATCTCGATGATCTCGCGGCGGCTGGCTATCCGGCGGAGAGCATCGACACGGTGCTGTGCACGCATCTTCATGTCGATCATGTCGGCTGGAATACGAAGCTGGTGGACGGCCGGTGGGTGCCGACCTTCGCCAATGCCCGTTATGTGTTCGGCAAGACGGAATACGAGCACTGGGCCGCGCATAGCCCGGAGGGCGAGCACAGGGCGGTGTTCGAGGATTCCGTCAAACCGGTTGTTGATGCAAGCCTCGCCGATCTCGTCACCGCCGATCACCGGATCGGTGACGAGGTGTCCCTGATTGCAACACCGGGCCACAGCCCGGGGCACATGAGCGTGCTGATCAGGTGCGACGGCGCGGAGGCCCTGCTGACCGGCGACGTCGCGCACCATCCCTGCCAGATGGCGCATCTGGACTGGTCGTCCACGGCGGATTCCGATCCTGTGCAATCGATCGAAACACGCAAAATGCTGTTCTCGCGCTTTGCCGATACGCCCACAATTGTGTTCGGCGGCCATTTCGACCCGGGGCGTCTGGTGCGGGACGGCGATGCCTTCAGGCTGCTCGCCTGTCAAATTCCAACTGATCGCACTGCACACATCACCGGGACGGTTGAATTTCCCCGCGCCGTGTCGCATGAAACATCCGACGAATGAAATTTTAGGCCAAAAACAAAGAGGAATTGCCCATGAAACTGGTTCGCTATGGCGCTGTCGGTCAGGAAAAACCCGGCCTTCTCGACGCTTCCGGCCGGATCCGCGATCTGTCCGGCACGGTGAAGGACATCAACGGCGATGCGCTGTCGCCTGCGGGATTGGCCAAGCTGAAAGCTCTCGATCCGGCTTCGCTGCCGCTGGTCGACGGCAATCCCCGCCTCGGCGCACCGGTCGGCGACATTACCAAGTTCGTCGCGATCGGCCTCAACTATGCGGATCACGCAGCCGAAGCCGGTATGGCAATTCCGTCCGAGCCGATCGTCTTCATCAAGGCCAACACCAGCCTGTGCGGCCCGAACGACAATGTCGAAAAGCCGCGCGGCTCGACCAAGCTCGACTGGGAAGTCGAACTCGCGATCATCATCGGCACCAAGGCCAAGTATGTCTCTGAAGCCGACGCGCTGAAGCATGTCGCGGGTTACGCGGTCTGCAACGACGTCTCCGAGCGGTTCTTCCAGATCGAGCGCGGCGGACAGTGGACCAAGGGCAAGTCGCACGACACTTTCGGCCCGGTCGGCCCATGGATCGCGACCACGGATGAAATTCCGGATCCGCAGAAACTCGGCATGTGGCTCGACGTCAACGGCAAGCGCTGCCAGACCGGCTCGACCGCCACTATGATCTTCGGCGTGGCCAAGATCGTGTCCTACGTGTCCGAACTGATGACGCTCTATCCGGGCGACATCATCACCACCGGCACCCCGCCGGGCGTCGGCATGGGCATGAAGCCGCAGCAGTTCCTCAATGTCGGCGACGTCGTCACCCTCGGCATCGACGGCCTCGGCGCACAGCGGCAAGAGATCGTCGCGGCCTGAGCCAGCCAACCAAAGGCTCCGGCACCGCCGGAGCCTTTTCTCTAAATCTCACGCATCTGCAGAATTCAGGACATCCGCATGAAACTTGCGTTTTCGCCAGCATCGCCATTCGCACGCAAGATCCGCATCGTGGCGATGGAGCTTGGGCTGTTCGACAAGATCGAGTTCATCACGCCAATCAAGGCGGTCCCCGCCACGGAGAACGACGATTATGCGCGCACCGTCAGCCCGCTGCGCAAGATCCCCGCGCTGATCCTCAACGATGGCAGCGTGATCGTGGATTCGTATGTCATCGCGGAATATCTCGACGAACTCGCCGGAGGAAAACTCATTCCCGCTTCGGGAGCGAAGAAGTGGCAGGTCAAGACCGATCACTCCATCCTGCAGGGCATGCTCGACGCGCTGCTGCTGTGCCGCTACGAGAAATTGCTGCGGCCCGAACAGTTCTGCTGGCAGGCGTGGTACGATGACCAATTCAAGCGCGCCTGGGACGGCCTGGCCCGCTATGAAGCGCATCCCGACGTCCTGACGCGGCCGCTCGATCTTGTGCAGATCGGCATCGTCTGCGTGCTCGGCTATCTCGATTTCCGTTTTCCAGACTGCGGCTGGCGCAAGGCGTTTCCAAAGCTCGACGCCTTCCACGAGAAGATGATGCAGCGCGAGTCCGTCCGGACCACGGTGCCGCCGCCGGCATAGCTTTCCGCGCCGTTACGATCACGCGCCGCGCAACGAGCATCGCCCTCGCGGCGCAAGTCAATGCGTCCGAGCTTTGCAAAACTCCAGATCCCGCGCCGCGCGCAGGACGATGGAGCGGCGGGAGGCGCCAAGGTGCTTGCGAGGCACCTTTGGCGAACTCTTGCGATCGAGTCCGCCGCGCGGCCTTGCGAGAGCCGCGCGCGCCTGATGCGACAGGCGCTGCGCCTCCCGGCGCTCCACCCTCGTCACTCAGGTCCTGTTCCGGCCATGACGCTCATGAAACGTCGTGGCCGAAGCGAAAATAGGAATATAATCTCAGACAACAAAAGTCAAGCCGACGCTACATGCGCTCCAGCGCGGCGCGGTCCCACCGGCTAGCATTGGCGGCCGCCTCATAGGTGCTCTGAAAGAAATCCAGCACCATGGCGTCCGAATCCTGGGACAGTCTGACCGCGTCGTAATCCAGAATGAACTCGCCAAGATTTTGATCGAACGACGCCTGCGGCGGACGCAGCGGCGCGTCGGCAAATCCCGGCGGCGCCGGGTAGGCATAAGCATAGAACGCGGCCTTGCCGAAGCCGCCGTTGCCGGGCCAGAAGCCGCAACTCGAAACCTCGTGCGAATAGGCTTCTCGCGCCACCCAGTCACCAAGATTGGGCATGCCGCCGGGATGCGGCGGCGCGGTTCGTCCCGAGAAGCGCGTCACCGCAAGATCGAAACTGCCCCAGAAAAAATGCACGGGACTGACCTTCCCCGTGAAGCCGGAGCGGAATTGCTTCATCAGCCGATCGGCCTGCACCAGCGCGCGCCAGAAGCGTCGTGCGGCGTTCGCGTCGTAGGATGCGTGTTCGCGGTCCTGATCGAACGGAATGGCATCCGTCACCTCGACCGGCATTGTCCAGATCGCGACATCGATGCCCAGCTCGCGCAGCGCGCTCATGGTCCTCTCGTAAAACTCCGCAACCGGATAAGGCGCGAGCGCGAATTCCCGGCGCTGCGGATCGCTCGTGGTGATCGCCAGAACATGCCGGCAAAAATCGAAATCGATCTGGAAGCTTCGCGATCCGTATGGCATCGGCGACGTCGTCAGTCCGCTGGTGGTGACATAAAGCGGCACCTGCCACCACTGATTGACCATCGGCTCCTGCGCGAGGCGGATTTTGCCGACGATCTGCGTCCACATGTGCAGCGTCGCGCAGGTGTCCTTCCAGCCGATGAAAGGCAATGCCGGCCATGGCTGCTCGACGGTCTCGATCTGCGTCATGTCCGCGATCCTTCCCGCTCATTCCCGCGACGGCGGGAAACCAGTCCGCGCGTTTCCGCTGTTGCGGAAACGAGCAGAGCTTGAGCTTAGCGGGAGAATGTGCCGGCAGAAAGCAGAACGCCGCCCCTGAAGGCGGCGATCCGATCTCATCGACGATGCGCCGGCTGGCTTATTCGTCGTCCTGCATCAGGGCGACGAGCTTGTCGTAATACTTGCCCACCAGATCGATGTTGCTCTTGAACGCCACAGCCGGCGGCGGCGATTTCAGCGCCTCGTTGATGTCGGCCAACGCATCTTTCTTGTCCTCTGCGGACATCTTCTTGTCCGCCTGCACTTCAGCGAGCTGCTGCTTGAGCACGGCTTCCGAGCCGACATAGGTCTTGGTCTTCGGATCGAAGCCGCCCATCACCAGTTCGATGTTGGACTGAACGATCGCGTAGTCGGCGTAATTGGCGAAACCGTATTTCTTGGCGACCTCATCGAGCTTGGCGAGCATGTTCGGCGGCTCCTTTGCGCCCGGCTTGGCCGACGCCTGATCGCTCAGCGCATCGAAGTCCTTCTGCGAGGCCAGAATCGATTCGATCTGCTTGTCGGTCAGCGCGATCTGCTTCACCTCCGGCGGCTGGGCAGGCGCTGGTGCGGCCTGTTTGGCGGGCGCGGACGGCTGCTTGGCCTGATCGAACGCGGACCCGCTGGGCGCGACGACGGCGAGCAGAAGGGCTGCAGCCGCGGTCAGGGCAGCGATCGGGCGGACGGCATCACGCATGAAAATCTCCTGGCTGAGAAATCGAAATGAAAACAGGCCGGGCGATTTGCGAACCCGGTGGAATGCCGGATCATCGTTCCAGATCGTGACCAAAACAAAGCGACAGCGTCGCAGGATCCAGGGCAATTCACAGGGATCGCCGGTGCGGCGATACATTCCGGAGCGCAAAAAACAAAAACGCCGCCTCCAGAAGGAGACGGCGTTTTTGTGAAGTCATCGAAAGAGGAGAATTTCTGTCCTTTGCAGGCCTGGCAGCGACCTACTCTCCCAGGGCTTGAGCCATAGT
>ERZ778022.2264-NODE-2264-length-20952-cov-4.070154_pt1 | contig 20952 bp, 24 predicted proteins | sample MGYA00375752_ERZ778022 | MGnify/ENA primary metagenome ERZ778022 (study PRJEB29350, sample SAMN05389826) | bioreactor metagenome | isolation source: Thiocyanate bioreactor | place: South Africa: University of Cape Town | collected 2014-04-04 ... | reverse complement strand
GGCCACGCGCACGCGCGGTTCGGCCTTCGCATCGGTTTCATAGACGATGCCAAGCCTGGTCTCGCCACGGGCGACGTAAGCAAGTGCTGCGCGCACATTCTCCGCCGGCGCCAGATGATCTTTCACGCTGTCCCACACCTGCAGGTGGATCAGTGCGTCCTTGCCGTAACGCCCGGCCGGCACCGAATCCGGTTCGGCGATGGCAAGCCTGCCGCCATGAAGGGCCGCGGCCAGCGGGAAACGCGGCTTGATCGCGATGGTGGTGGTGGCGGCGGGCGCGATCAGCACCAGCCGGTTGGACAGCAGATTGCGCCGGGTCTTCTCATCGATCAGCGCTTTGCGGTCGAGGTAGTCCATCCATGCCGTGTCGGCGGAAATGAACATGTCCGCCCCACCGGAGGCCGCGATCTGCCGCGCCAGCGCCGAGGATGCGGCGAAGGAGAAGGTGGGTGCTGCATGACCTTGCGCCTTAAACGCATCGCCTACATTTTGCAGCACATCGCCAAGCGATGCGGCGGCGAACACCAGCGCCGGCTTTTCGTTTGCGGCGGCCCGAATTGTAGAAGCTTGGGCTGTGGCGGCCTGTACCGCGGACGTTTGTACTATGGGCACGAACATCACGGCCAGCAGTACCGGCATGGCCCAGCGGGTTATGGCCCGGCGAAACATGAAACCCAACATGAAACCCATCGCCCCTCGCATATTGCATATGCGCCCAGCCTAGTCGGAAAAATCCGGCCTGTCCCAGGCCGCATTGCCCGCATGGCCTGCCGGGGGCAGGCTCATTGCATGCGGCGGCTGCCGAAGACCAGCGCCGCGCCTGCAAGAATGGCCAGCACGCTCGCGATATTCGGGATGGTGACGTAATGCTCCTCCTGGGTGGTGACCTTCAGCGGCCCCGCCTCCACCACCGGCTTGGTCTCGGTATAGCTGAAGCCGGAGAATATCAGCCCGGCAATTCCCAGCACGATCAACAGAACACCAATCAGGGCAATCGGCTTCATACGGATATCCTTTGCGAAAATGGTTTTGCGAAATTCCCGTGCGTGAGATTCGAGCGCAAGATTCAGGCGCGAAATCCGGCCGCCCGCAGGCCGGACCCAGGGTTGGAAACGGCGGATGCGGAAAGAGGTTCCCGCATTTCGCGATTGGAAAAGGGGGCCGCAATTCTTGCTGCCGGGCGGCCCTTCCCGTTAGGCTTCGCAACGGGGCTTTATTCGTTGAGAGAATATTATGAAGAAGATCGCCGTGCCCTTGTTTGCTGCTGTTTTCTGCATCGCGGCAATTCCGTCTTACGCCGATACGCCGGGCCCCGACTGGATGCCGCCCGATCAGGTGATCCAGAAGCTGCGTCAGGCGGGTTACACCTCGATCCGCGAGATCGAGGCGGATAACGGGCGCTGGGAAGGCGAGGGCATCAAGAACGGCGTCAGAATGGATTTTCATGCCGACGCGAAAACGGGTACGATCATCTCCGAAAAGCCCGACAAATAATTGTGGTGGAACGGGCACGCGCGTTCCTGACTATCGCGCGCAGGGCGAATGGCGTGCCGGATCAGGCATTGAACCCGGTGCGGCGGTAGGAAAGCGCCTCCGCCACATGGGCGCGGGTAAGCGCTTCGGCCCCGGCAAGGTCGGCAATGGTGCGCGCCACCCGCAACACGCGATGATAGCCGCGCGCGCTCAGGCGCATGCGCTCCGCCGCCTCGCGCAACAGATTGCGCCCGGCCTCATCGGGCGTTGCCACCCGCTCCAGCAATTCGCCCTCGGCCTCGGCATTGGTGCGCAAGTTTTCCTTTTCATAGCGCGCGCGTTGCAGCGCGCGTGCGGCGGCGACGCGGGCAGCGACGTCCACCGATCCTTCCGCCGGTGGCGGCAGCGCAAGATCGGCAGCGGTGACCGCGCCGACTTCGACCGCAATGTCGATGCGGTCGAGCAGCGGCCCCGACAGCCGCGCCTGATAATCGGCGGCACATTTGGGGGCGCGGCCGCAGGCTTGCGCCGGGTCGTTCAGGTGGCCGCAACGGCACGGGTTCATCGCCGCCACCAGTTGAAAGCGGGCGGGAAAGCGCACATGCGCATTGGCGCGCGCCACCACCGCCTCGCCGCTCTCGATCGGCTGGCGCAGGGAATCGAGCACCTGGCGCTGAAACTCCGGCAATTCATCCAGAAACAGCACGCCGAGATGGGCGAGGCTGACTTCGCCTGGCTTTACCTTCAGCCCGCCGCCGATCAGCGCCGCCATCGAGGCGGAGTGATGGGGGCTGCGGAACGGGCGGCGGCGTGAGATCGCGCCGTCAGGCAATTCGCCCGCGAGCGATTGCACCATCGAAATCTCCAGCGCCTCACGTGCGTCGAGCGGCGGCAGCAATCCCGGCAGCCGCGCCGCCAGCATCGATTTGCCGGCACCGGGCGGCCCGGTCATCAGCATCGCGTGCCCGCCCGCGGCTGCGATTTCCAGCGCACGTTTGGCGCTTTCCTGGCCCTTCACATCGCGCAGATCGGCATGGCTTTGCCTGTCTTCGGCAAGGCGGGCTTCCGGGGGGCTCAGCACCTGCACGCCCTTGATGTGATTGACGAGTGCGATCAGCGATGGCGTCGCGATCACGCTGCCGCCACCGGCCCAGGCTGCTTCCGCCCCGCACGCGGCCGGGCAGATCAGCCCGCGCCCCGCCGCATTGGCGGCCACCGCCGCCGGCAGCACACCGGCCACCGCCGTCACCTGCGCGTCGAGGGAAAGTTCGCCCAGCGCGGTATAACCCGCCATCTCGCTTCCCGGCAGCACGCCCATGGCGGAAAGAAGGCCAAGCGCGATCGGCAGATCGTAGTGGCTGCCTTCCTTCGGCAGGTCGGCGGGCGCCAGATTGACCGTGATGCGTTTGAAGGGCAGGGCAAGCCCCACCGCGGCCAGTGCTGCGCGCACCCGCTCCCGGCTTTCGCCCACCGCCTTGTCCGCCAGGCCGACAATGTTGAACTGGCCATTGCCGCCATCGCCGATATGAACCTGAACATCCACTTCGCGCGCTTCAATGCCTTGAAACGCAACGGTGTAGATATGCGCAACCGTCATTCGCGCCTGCCCCCGGGGCGCAAGGTGCGGGCAAGTGGGAACCGGTTGCCCGCGGAAAGTTGCGCCAAATCCAAATAAAGACGTTAGAGCATCGGAACGGTTCCGGAGGAACGTCCGATGCTCTGCGCGCGATTAACGCCGGTTTCGTGTGCGCCCGCAACCCGCTTCAGGTCAGGCGGTCGAACTGTCTCAGGATGAACGAAATCTGGTAGATCAGATTGGCGGCCGCGAAAACCTGATGGAAGCGCCGGTTGGCGATTCCCATCGCCGCCACACACAACACGATATAAACGCCGGCGCGGATCGGATATTCGGGCCCGAACGACAGAAGGTGTTCTTCGCCCTTCCACAAGGTGTCGGCGATATCGAACACGAAGACCAGCGCCAGAAGGCCGAAAAACCATTTGCGCCGCGAGAGGAAATAATCCTCGTAGTTTTTGTATTCGCGGATGTCGTCGGGATAAAGCAGCGCGCAAAGCAAGAACAGCGCCACCGTATAACCGATCAGGAAGATATAAAGACTGAAGACCCAGTCGCCGATATCGTAAAGCCAGAACTCCCACCACCAGAAATGGGCCAGCATCAGCAGCATGGAAATCACCCATGCCAGGTGAACGGCCGATGGCTTCTCCCGGCCGGGGTGCTGCACAAAGCGCGCACTGCCGACGAGAAGCCGCGTGATGCCGAGGCCGACGACAATGCCCATGATGATGCGCACATGGGGGAATACATCGTGGATGGGGGTTGACATCGTCATGGCCGTGTCACCTCCCATCGCGCGCCCTATTCCGGTACCACGTCGAAGGCGATGGTCAGCCGCGGATCGCCGGAATGGAACGGCACCGTGCCGTGCCACATGTAAGAGGGGAACAGCACCAGCCGTCCCGGCACCGGCTGCACGCTGCGCCGGATCGCGTGCTTGAGGCCGATCTCGAATGGCGGTTCGCCGAATTTGATCCAGCCCTGCTGTTCCTGTTCGTCACGCACCGCATCGGGCAACGCGACATAGTAACAGGAACTGATCCAGCCTTTCGGATGCACATGATTGGTGTGGAAACCGCAATCCGAAAGGCGGGACGACCATGAGCCCTGATAGGCGAATTGCGCGCCGCGCCGCCCGGTCAAGGGATGGGCCTCATCGCTCTTCATGCGCTGGATATAGGTGTTCACCGCTTCGTCGATGCGGGCGCGCAAACGCTCGGTCAGGGCGTGGCCGGCGCCGAACAGATCGCCCACCGTCTGCGTGCCGCCGCGCAGGGTCTGGTCCAAAAATTCGCGCTTGTCGCGATGCAGGGTCGAAAGCTCCGCCGTCAGCGCCGCGTTGAACTCCGCCATGGTGGAAAACCCGTCCGGCGGCTCGAGGTCGAACACCTGCACATGGTTCGCGTAATCGTTCAGCACCTCTTCGCGCCCGTCTTCCAGCATCCGCAAGGAAAGCCCCCACAAGGCCAGCGCATGCTGGTTGCCGGGTTCGATCGCGCGCGCCTGCGCCGCGGCCTCACGCGCCTTTTCCGCATCGCCCGCCCGCATCAGGGTGGCGGAAAAATTGCACCAGGCGTGACAGTTCTGCGGTTCCAGCCGCACCGCCTTTTCATGGGCGGCAATGGCCTCATCGAATCGCTTCAGCCCGGCCAGCGCCAACCCCTGCCCGTCGAAGCCCGCAACATTGGCCGGGTCCAATGCCGCACCGCGGGCAAAGGCGGCTTCGGCTTCTTTATAGCGTTCCTGCTTGATCAGGAACGACGCCTTGTCGAGCGCGATGGCCGCCACGTCGGGAAACTGTGCCGCCACCTCGTCGTAAGAGGAAAGAAATTCCTGATCGCGCTTCTGCCGGTAAAGAAGCTGGTTCAATTCGCGGTGGGCGCGCAAATCCTGCGGATTGCGTTCTATCGCGGCCCGATAGGATGCCATGGCCTCATCCGCCCGGCCCAGCCGCTGAAGCACGTTGCCGCGTACATAATCGGCCTCCGCAATCTCGGGCACCAATGCCTTGGCCTGATCCAGCGCCGCCAATGCCTCGCCATGGCGCTGCTGCTCGGCCAGCGCCCGGCCGAGGGTGTAGGCAAGTGCCGCCGCCTGGCGGGTGTCGCGCCCGCTCTGGGCCAGCGCCTGCCGGGCAACGGTCTCGGCTTCCTGTGCCCGGTCGAGATCGGTCAGCACCGCCGCCAGACATTGCTTCGCCATCAGATGGTTCGGCTGCAGCGAAAGCGCCGTGCGGTAATGCTGTTCGGCTTCGGAAGGCCTGCCGGCGCCGGCCAGCATCAGCCCCAGATTGATATGGGCATCGGTGAAATTGGGCTTCAGCCGCACTGCCTCGGCCAGATGGGCTATGGCATCGTCGCGGCGGCCGGTCCCGCCCAGCAACAGGGCGAAATTGTTGTGGCCATGCGGCAGGTTGGGCTGCATCTCCAGTGCCCGGCGGAACAGGGTCTCGGCTTCCAGCACGCGGCCTTGCGCCTTCTTCAGCACGGCCATCATCTGCAGCACTTCGGCTTGTTCGGGACTGCGTTCGGGGACGAGCGCGAGCGCGCGGGCCAATGCGCTTTCGCAGGCCGCGCCGTCACGGCGGCTGAAATGGGCTTGCGCCTCGGCCAGAAGGCGCTGGACTTGCGCCTTGATCCCGGCCGGGCCCTGGTCTTTTCCCTGGCCCTTCGCTGCCTCGCTCATGGCCGAGCTTATGACCAAAGCCTGTACGCCACGCAACAGTCCGGCACCCGTCCGGCTGTGGTCCGGCGCCATGCTGCCGCACTTGCGAAGCGCCGCCCCGCCCCCTACCGTGCCACCACGCTATTGGAAAGAGAGAACCGAATGAGTTCGCAACGCTTTGAGGGCACAGACAAATACGTCGCCACCGAGGATCTGAGAATCGCCGTCAACGCGGCCATCGCGCTGGAACGGCCGCTCCTGATCAAGGGTGAGCCCGGCACCGGCAAGACGGAACTGGCCTTTCAGGTTGCCGAAGCTCTCAAGACCCCGCTCATCACCTGGCACGTCAAATCCACCACCAAGGCCCAGCAGGGTCTCTATGAATACGATGCGGTGACGCGGCTTCGCGACTCCCAGCTTGGCGACGAGCGCGTCAAGGATGTGAAGAACTACATCAAGCAGGGCAAATTGTGGGAAGCCTTCGCCAACAAAACCCGTTCGATCCTTCTGATCGACGAGATCGACAAGGCCGATATCGAATTCCCCAACGACCTGCTGCTCGAACTCGATCGCATGGAATTCTTCGTTTACGAGACCGGTGAAACGATCAAGGCAAAACAGCGCCCGATCGTGATGATCACCTCCAACAACGAAAAGGAACTGCCGGACGCGTTTTTGCGCCGCTGTTTCTTCCACTACATCAAATTCCCGGATCGGGAGACGATGCAGAAAATCGTCGATGTGCATTATCCCGACATCAAGCAGAAGCTGGTGGCCGAGGCGCTGAACGTCTTCTACCAGATTCGCGACGTGCCGGGTCTGAAGAAGAAGCCGTCGACATCCGAACTGCTCGACTGGCTGAAGCTGCTGCTGAACGAGGATGTTCCGCCGGAAGCGCTGAAGGAAAAAGACCCGACCAAGCTGATCCCGCCGCTGCACGGCGCGCTTTTGAAGAACGAACAGGATGTGCATCTGTTCGAACGGCTCGCCTTCCTCGCCCGGCGGGAGCGGAACTGACGGACCTCAAGGCCCACATGACCATGCTTCGTGCCCTGCCGTTCGTCTGTGCTGTGATCCTGGGCGGCGGTGCGTTCGGCCTGCCCGCATTCGTTTCGCCCGCCATGGCCCAGAACAAGGCCGACGATGATTTCATGGCGGCGAAGGACAATGCCAAGCTGCATGTCGCCTCGGGCTATGTCTGCCAGGCGCGTGAAGGCCGTTTCGAGCGCGATGCCGTGGGCAATACGGATGTCGAACTCGGCGCCGATTTCTGTGCCTATTCCGGGCTCGACGGGGCTTATGCCACCGTCACGCTCAGCCCTTTGCGCTCCGGCTATAACCCCAAGACCTCGCTGACCCCCCAGTTCGAGGAGCAGCAGGCCACCGGCGGGCGCATGATCGGGCAGAAGACGGTCTCGTTCGGGGAGCCGCCGCTCAGCGTCTACACACGGCAGTACGAGACCTCGAAGCTCGAAAATCTGGTCTATACGGTCGAATTCGCCAGTGCCGCGGTGCGCAACTGGGTGGTGGAGGTGACGCTGGAATATGCCGACCCCCGCGACACCCCGGAATCCAAGGATTTCCTCAAGAAAGTCTATCTTCAGGCCATGGCGCAGATCGGCGGCAAATAGGGCCCATCCGTTTCGCGCTTTGCGCGAAGCCGGGTCCAACGCCTAAGATGGGCGCCATCGCTATTTCGGGACCAAGCCGATGTTCTTCCAGTTCTTCGATGAATTGCGCGCCGCCAAGGTGCCGGTGACCCTCAAGGAATATCTGGCGCTGATGGATGCGCTGGACAAGAACGTCATCGATCTGAAGGTCGATGAATTCTATTACCTTTCGCGCACCGCGCTGGTGAAGGACGAGCGCAACCTCGACAAGTTCGATCAGGTGTTCGGCCATGTCTTCAAGGGGCTGGAGGCGGTGGACGCATCGCTTCTCGCCCAGATTCCCGAAGAATGGCTGAAGGCGCTGACGGAGAAATTTCTCTCCGAAGAAGAAAAGAAGATGATCGAATCCATGGGCGGCTGGGACAAGCTCATGGAAGCGCTGAAACAGCGGCTTGAGGAACAGAAAAAGCGCCATGAGGGCGGCTCGAAGATGATCGGCTCCGGCGGCACTTCGCCCTTCGGCAATTCGGGCTACAACCCGGAAGGTGTGCGCATCGGCCAGGACAAGGGCCGTCACGGCAAGGCGGTGAAGGTCTGGGACAAGCGCGAATACAAGAACCTGGACGATTCCGTCGAACTCGGCACCCGCAACATCAAGGTGGCGCTGCGCCGCCTGCGCAAATGGGCGCGCGAAGGGGCGGAGACCGAGCTTGATCTCGACGGCACCATCCACAACACCGCCAGCAAGGGTTATCTCGACCTCAAGCTGGTGGCGGAACGGCACAACACGGTCAAGGTGCTGCTGTTCTTCGATATCGGCGGTTCGATGGATGCCTATATCCGCCTGTGCGAGGAGCTGTTCAGCGCCGCCAAGACCGAATTCAAGCACATGGAATATTTCTACTTCCACAATTGCCTGTACGAAAGCGTGTGGAAGGACAATCGCCGCCGTCACAACGAGAAGACCAACACCTGGGACGTGCTGCACAAATTCCCGCATGACTACAAGGTGATCTTCGTCGGCGACGCGACGATGAGCCCGTATGAAATCACCTATCCGGGCGGCAGCGTCGAACATTGGAACGAGGAAGCCGGTGCCGTCTGGCTCGACCGCGTGACGCAGATTTACGAACACGTGGTGTGGCTGAACCCGGTGGCGCAGAAGCATTGGGAATACACACCCTCCATCGGCCTTGTGGCGCAGATCATGAACGACCGCATGTTTCCGCTGACGCTGGGCGGCCTCGATGCGGCGATGCGCGAACTGAACCGCTGAAGCGCAAACGCCCATGACCGGCCGCGATGTCACGGTTCGTAACGCAACGCGGGCCGATACCGCGGCCGTTTCGCAATCGCTGGCGCGCGCCTTTTATGACGATCCGGTGTTTTCCTTCTTCCTGCCGGATGAAGCGACACGTCTGAAAAAACTCGAAAGCGTGATGGGCATCCTGTTCCGGCTCGGCCTGCCGCATGAGAGTTGTTACACCACCGCGCAGTATGAATCGGTCACGCTGTGGCGCCCGCCCAATGAATGGGATGTGCCGTTCTGGGCCTACATCACCAACGGGCCCAAGCTGATGTCCGCCTTTGGCCGCGGCTTGCCGCGTGTGCTCTCGACCATGGACCGGATGGAGAAAATCCACCCGCACGAACCGCACTGGTATCTGCAGACTATCGGCACCGACCCCGCGTTTCAGGGCAAGGGTTATGGCGGCGCGATCATGCGCCACCGTCTGGCCGTGGCGGATGAGGCGCATCTGCCCTGCTATCTGGAATCGAGCAAGGACACCAATATCCCGATCTATCAGAATTTCGGTTTCGTGGTGACGGGCGAGATCAAACTGCCAGACGGCCCCACGCTGTGGCCCATGTGGCGTAAGCCACGGTGACAGGCGATATTGACGATCAAGAAAATCGAACTTCAGCGGTTGGATTATATCACTACGCTATATCGTATCGGCGTGCCGCAGATGCATTGGCATCCGTCAAGCTCAAAGCAACACATCCTGATGCCCCGCGCGAATTTCTTTATTACCATTCGATAGAATTATTTTTAAAGGCGTATCTGAGGAATGCTGGAGTTCGTGTCCAAGAGTTAAAGAAAATCGGACATAGATTTGATAAGCTCGCGCAGATGTACATTGCCAAGGCCGGATTTCTCATGGATGAAGATCAGGAAGTTTTGGCATTAATGAGTGCCACAGACGTGGTACCGCGCGCTCGATATATTGTGACCGGAATAATCAGGAAGCCTGCGCTCCAGGCATTAGCGCGCACTGCAAAGAGTTTAAACGATACGGTTCGAGTGGCAATGAAACAGGCTGGTCAGCCAGTTCGGTAAAGTTCTGTCGAGGCCATGCTTGAGACGTGTCACCTTCATATTCGAAGCCCCAATATGCCCTCTGGCACAGGAGGAGTTGGGAACGGAGAGGTATCAGCGCACGGGCTTGCTTCGTGCGGCCAGCAGCGAAACGGCAATGGCCAGGATGTGGCGGAATGCTCTCGCGTTGCCCATGTTGGTAGCGATAACTTTGCATTCAAAGCGGCTTGGGACGCGATGACGCAGTTCTGCGCAACAGATTGCGGAAACTGATGTTTTCACAGTGCGCAGCGGCGGTGGCGGGTGCGCTGCGTTTTGCCGCTTGCATTCATTTTGTCCGGCGTGTCAGTGGCGCACCGGACAATTTGAAAGGTGTACTGATGAAAAAACTCGGAATTCTTCTGGTGCTGGGCGCAGGCCTTGCGCTGCCGCAGGCCGCCGCCGCGGCGCCTTATACCGCGACGCTGGCAAAGCCGCTTTCGGCTGTGAAGGAAGTGATCGTGAATTCGACCATCTTCCGTTGCGAAGGCACGGCGTGCGCCACCACCTCGCGCACCGACGGCATGTGGTCGGTGCGGGCCTGCCACAAGCTGATGCAGAAGGCTGGTACGATCACGGCTTACGGCACCGAAGGCAAAAGCTTCGATGCCGATCAGCTCAAAAGCTGCAACGCCTCGGATTGAGCCGCCGCGGCAGGGCAAAATTTTTGGCGCTTGCAAGCCGCGGCGCCGCCTGATCGGATGCCTCCCCAGTTCCCGCTTGTCGTGGAATGGCTTCAGGGAGGCATCCGGTGCTCAAGGTTCATCATCTCAACAATTCACGGTCTCAGCGCATCCTCTGGCTGCTGGAGGAGTTGGGTACCCCGTATGAAATCGTGAAGTATCAGCGGATGACGCCGGTGCCGCTTGCGCCACCGGAATTGAAGGCGGTGCATCCGCTTGGCAAATCGCCGGTGATCGAAGATGACGGCCGCGTGATCGCGGAATCGGGCGGCATCGTCGATTATCTGATCGAGGCATACGGCAGCGGCAAATTCCGCCCCGCCCCGGCAAGCGCGGAATATTGGGACTATGTGCAATGGCTGCATTTCGCGGAAGGCTCCGCCATGCTGCCGCTGTTGATGGCGCTTTATACCGGCATGCTGGGCGATGCGGCCGCGCCCTTGCGCCCGCGGGTGGATAGCGAAATCGCCAATCATCTGGGCTTCATGGAATCGCGGCTTGGCGGGCACGATTTCTTTGTCGGCAACACGCTGACCGGCGCGGACATCATGCTGGTCTTCGTGGTGGAGGCGGCGGGCGATCGCCTTGCGCCCTATCCGGGCCTGGTAAAATATCGTGACAGGATGCAATCGCGCCCCGCCTACAAACGCGCACTGGATAAAGGCGGGCCGTATCAGTTGATGGGCCGCTGATATCTGCCGTTTTTCTTTCACCTTCCCGCAAGGGGGAGGGGAAAGAATATGGGGAATGCTCACGCCTTGCTGGCGCGGCCCCAGTAATTGAATCCGGCAAAGCGCGGCGTGCCGGGCAGATACATGGTTTCCATCTTGTCGATCTTGAAGCCGCCATCGGCAATCAACTTCGGGATCTGGCGGCCGACATGGCAACCGCCGCCGATCTTTTTCCACACTGGCGTGATCCGCCTCTGCCAGCGGCGCACGTTTTCATCCGGCGCCTCGCCATGCTCGCAGAAAATCATCGCGGCATCGGGCTTCATCACCCGGCGCATTTGTGAAAGGGCCGCCGCCACATCGGGAATGGTGCAAAGGGTGTAGGTGATCAGAACCGTATCGGCGCTTTCGTCTTCCAGCGGAATCTGCTCCCCCGGCAGGTCGAGATATTCGATTGGTAGCGGTGATGCCGCCACCCGTTCGGCCGCGCGCTCGCGCATTTCGGCCGATGGCTCCAGCGCCCAGAGATGGCTGACTTTGGAAGGATCGTAGAACGGCAGGTTGTGGCCGGAGCCGAAGCCGATCTCCAGCACGCGGCCTTGCGCCTGAGGCACCACCTTCTTGCGTTGGTAGCGTATGGGCTTGGCGCTCATCGCGGTATCCAGAAACCACGGCAGGATATGACGGTCGTAAAATCCCATGGCGTGTCTCCCCCTGACGGCTTGAGGCTAGCACGGCGCGGCCGATCATAAAGGCTGGATATGCGCCCGCACCCATGCAGCCAGCGTTTCTTCGTCCAACGTCCCGTCCGCGATGGAAAGAATGGTCTGCACGCATTGCACGTCGCTTGCGGCCAATTGCCAGCCATTCAACTCCAGGAAATATTCCAGCGCGATCAGCGCAGTCCGCTTGTTGCCATCGACGAAGGCGTGATTGCGGGCGAGCCCATAGGCATAGGTGGCGCCAAGGGCTGCTGCGTCCGGTTTCTGATAGGCGGCGAGGTTCTGCGGCCGTGCCAGCGCGGATTCGAACAGGCCTTCATCACGAACACCTGCAGCGCCACCGTGCTCGGCCAATTGTTCATCATGGGCGATGCGGAGAATGGCCGGGTCGATCCAGCGCCAGTGGCTCACTTCGCCAGCTCACGCAGCGCATGGCGGCGCTTGCGCATGATGGTACGGACCAGCTCCAGCTCATGGGATTTTTCATCGTCGAGCGCCGAAAGCTTCAGGCCGTCGGCCGTGCGGCTGAGGGTCAGCGTGTCGCCCTTGCCGGCGTTCAGGACGGCCAGCGCCTCCTTCGGCAGCACGACGCCCACCGAATTGCCGATCTGGATGATCTTCGCTTTGCCCAGCATGAGGGGCCTCCGTTCCAACGTTTGTTAGAACACAATGTTATAACGAACGTATAAACATCACAAGAACGGATTCGCTATCCACCGCCCGTCTGGCGTCCCCATATCAGCCGCAGAGGCACAGCCCCGGGGCCACACCGGCAGGGGGCAATGCAGGAAAAGGTATGAGGATGGAATGGCTTGGCGGAGGGGGGTGCAAAATTGAAGGTTCGAATAGAACCCTTATGCCGGCGGGCCTATTCCGGGGCGACCGTGACCCTGATTCCGTCCAGCGCATCGGAGCAGATGATCTGGCACGACAGGCGCGAATTCGCCTCCACCGCCAGGGCCATGTCCAGCATGTCGGTCTCGGTGTCGGATTTGTCCGGCAGCTTCGCGGCCCATTCCTCATCGACATAGACATGGCAAGTGGCGCACGCACACGCCCCGCCGCATTCCGCCGTGATCGGAAGGCCCGCATCGCGCAGGATTTCCATCACCGTCCAGCCATCGCGGCCTTCCAGAATGTGTTCCTTGCCGTCGCGGTCGGTCGCAATGATCTTCATGAGGACATTCCCGAACTGGTGCTGACCCGGTCTGCGGCTCGGCGCGGCTTACGCCACGCCCAGCTTCTTCTGCAGGTTGGAGGACGAGGTGGTGTACTGGAAGCGCAGCTTCTCATTTGGCCGGCAGATGTGGAACGCGGCCTGCGCCATCAGGGCGGCTTCGTGGAAGCCGGACAGGATCAGCTTCAATTTGCCGGCATAGGTGTTGATGTCGCCGATGGCGAAAATGCCTTTGGTGGTGCTCTCGAATTTCTCGGTATCCACCGGGATCAGGTTTTCATGCAGGTTGAGGCCGAATTCCGCGATCGGGCCCAGTTTGATGGTCAGCCCGAAAAACGGCAGGAAGGCGTTGGCCTCGATCTGGAATTCCTTCTTGTCGGCTCCGGCCAAGGTCACGCGCTGAAGCTGGCCGTTGTCACCGTGCAGGCCCTTCACACTCGCGATGTGGAATTTGACCTTGCCCTGCTCCACCAGTTCGCGCATCTGGTTGACGCTGTGCTGGGCGGCGCGGAAGCCGTCGCGGTGGTGCACCAGGGTCAGCGATTTTGCGATCGGCGCCAGGTTCAAGGTCCAGTCGAGCGCGGAATCGCCCCCGCCCGCAATCAGGATGTCGCGATCGCGGAACTGTTCCATCTTCCGCACGGCATAGAACACGGAAATGTTCTCGAAGGCCTCGATGCCCGGCACCGGCGGGCGCTTGGGCACAAAGCTGCCGCCGCCGGCCGCCACCACCACCACGGGCGCGATGATTTCGGTCCCGGCATCGGTTGTCAGCTTCCAGCGCCCGTCGTCCAGCCTGGAAAGGCCCGATGCCATCTGGCTCAGATGAAAGGTGGGGCTGAAGGGTTTGCTCTGTTCCAGAAGCCGGTCGGTCAGTTCCTGCCCGGTCACCACCGGCAGGCCCGGAATGTCATAGATCGGCTTTTCCGGATAAAGCTCGGTGCACTGGCCGCCCGGCCGGTCCAGAATGTCGACCAGATGGGTTTTCAGGTCCAGAAGCCCAAGCTCGAACACGGCAAACAGGCCGATGGGCCCGGCACCGATGATGGCGACGTCTGTCTCAATCGGAGTGGTCATGCCTCATTCCACAATTTTTTTGTGTGTGACCATAAAAATCTCTGGTCTATATATGTAAAACGCTGCGCCGCAACAATAGGGATTCGCGCGATGCGCGGGGCGTCTTACTTGTCAGGCCGGTGCTCTCTTCCCTATGCCGGGCCGGCATCGCAAGCGCTGTGCGCGCCGTGAAAGGGCTTTGTCATGGACCCGACCGATTCCGCAATCGTGCCTGCCGCAGAATGCCGCACCATGGTGCAGGTCCGTGCCGCCATCGACCGGATCGACCGCGCCCTGGTCGCGCTGCTGGCGGAGCGGCAGGGCTATATCGAAGCAGCCGCCCGGATCAAGACGGACCGCGATCGCGTGCATGACGATGCCCGGATCGAGGATGTGGTGGCGAAAGTGATCGCGGAAGGCCGTGAAGCGGGCCTCAGCCCCGAAATTGCGGAGCCGGTGTGGCGCGAACTGATCGCGCGTTCCATCGCCCATGAATTCCGGGTGTTCGATGCACGGCGGAAATGATTGGCGCGAATAGTCAGCGTAGATAATCGTCGATGAAACGCTGCACCTGACGCGCTTCGCGGCCAAGGGTGGCGAGGGCTGCTTCGGCCGCCTTTTTTCCCTCAACGGGATCGCACTGTTCGGCCGCCGCGGCGGCATCGGCAAAGGCGAAGGCGCCCACCCCGCGGGCGGCCCCTTTCAGGGTGTGGGTCACCGCGCGCCAGCCTTTGGCGTCGCCATCGGCCAGATGAGCGCCGAGCGTTTGCACCAGTTCGGCGGTCTGGTCCTTGAACAGGGTCAGGATTTCGGCATCCAGCTTCGGCTCGCCACCGGTATATTTCGCCAGATGCGCAAGATCGATGATGCCTTCCTGCTGGCCGGTTTGCATCGCTGGGTCCGTTCGCTGCGGCCCCATGATGAGCGGCAGGCTTCAAGGCCCGGTTAACGCATCATCCTGTGGCAAAGGGTGAAACGCCCATCAGGCTCTGCTGGCCGAACAGCAGGGCCAGATAGAGCACCACCGCGACGACCAGCCGCCAGTCGAGAATCTCCCGCCATTTCAGCTTCGCCCGCCCGGATGCGAGCGCGGCAAAGGGCAGGTTGGAGGTCCGTGCGGCAAATCCGTCCCACGCCGCACCCAGCTTCCGCCGCCGCTTGGCATCGATCGAAAAGGTGCCGAGCAGCGCCAGCACGAGGAAGGTACCGAAGAACAGCACCGATGCGGTGTCCCCGTTGGCGAGAAGATGCATTGCCGCCCACAGCGCCACGCCCCACAGAAAGGGGTGGCGGGTGATGGCCAGCACGCCCTTGACCGCATCCGCGCGCGTCGCGGCCCCTTCCTGCCGGACCGAGGTGGGGTTGGGCAGCAAAAGTCCCGGCACCGCCAGCAGGAAGGCGAGTAGCACCACAAGGGGGGCGAGGTGCCGGACCCCAACCCCCAGATCGTAGACCAGCTCGTTCTCGCCGCCTGCCTGCGCCCCATTATAGGCTACCACCAGCCAGACAATGCCGCCGAGCGAGGCTAGCGAAAAAAGCCCCATATAGGCGTTTTCGCCGATCGTCCCGGTGACGGCGTCGCGCGCCCGTGTGCCCGCTACCAGAAGATGAATGCCAAGGAAGACGGCCGCCGCCGCGATCAACATGCCCATTGAGGCCTCCCTGTCTCAATCGTTGGGCCCATATTCTCAGGATCGGGACCCAGGTCAAAAGAGAACGGATTGAAAAGGGCAGGGATGACCGCATTCCGATTCGCGCTTCGGCCCCTCTGCGGATAAAATGAAGGGCAAATTTTCATCAATGCCCGCCAGTGTAGCGTTGCTTCGAAGGGGTGATTTCGTGCCGAGTTTTGCGTCAGAGCGGTCTCAAGCGGCCGCCGTTCCCGAATCCGTGGCCGCCGGACAAACCGCGGAGGTTAAAGAGTCCGGCAAAGAGGTCACGCCCGGCAAGATGCAGACGGCCGGGCGGGCGGAACGGGGCGGCGGTTCGGCGGGTTTCGCGCCCGCGGGCCCGCTCGCGGTTTTCTGGGCGGGGGTTGCGGCGGCCTATCTCTATGGCTATGCCGGGCCCCGCGGGCTTCTTGCCCTCCGCCTTCAGGAAATGGCGCTCTTTGCCGCCGCCAGCCTGTTGGCGCCCTTGGTGTTCGTGGCGGGCAACGCATGAATTGTCCGAGAAGGTGCGGTTGCTGACCACGGCGGACGAGAGTGCTGCCCGCGCGGCAACCCAGCTTGGCCGTGCGGTGCGCCGCGAACACGACGCCCTCAATTCCGGGATCGATGCCGCGCATCAGCGTCTGCGCGCGCTGGAAAACGTGTTGCAGGATCAGATTGCCGCGCTGGATGAGGCCGGTGCCCGCGCCGATGTGCGCGGCCAGTCGATCGCGTCTGCGCTGGAGGCCGAGCGCACGCGGCTGGAAGCGATTGGCGAATCTCTGAACGATGCCGCTTCCCGTGCCGGGCAGACGCTGGCGGCGCACACCGCCGGATTGCAGACCAGCCTCACCACGGCGGAAAGCACGCTGGGGGCAAAGGCGGCAGAAGCCGGAGAGACCTTCACCGCGCATATCGATGCTTTGGCGGCAAAACTGGAACAGGCCAGCGGCGTGATCGATGCCAGTGCCGCGCGGGCCGGTGAACGGCTTGGCGTTCACGCCGGCACATTGCAGACCGCATTGGGGGATGCCGAAGCCGCACTGGATGCGGCGATTGCGCGGCACGATGCGCGGGCAAACGATCATGCCTCGGTATTGCGGGCCGCCATTACGGACATCGATACGGCATTCGACCGCTTGTCGGCGCAACTGGCAGACCAGACGGGTCAGCGCAGCGACGCTCTCAAAGCCACGCTTGCCACAGCGGAAGCCTCCCTCGATCAGGCCGGTGCGCGGGCCAGCGAACATCTGGCGGGCCGTGCGGCACAGCTCAAGACCCTGATCGAATCGGCGCAGGCCACGTTGCAGAGTGCGGGCCAATCGCTCGACAAGCAGGCGCAGGATTTCCGCCGCGCCGCAGACAGCGCCGCCGAAGCGCCGCAAAAGGCAGCCCTCGAACTCGACAAACAGGCCAAGGCAATCGAAGCGGTTGCCGATGCGGCCATGGCGCGGGCGGAATTCGTGCTCGGGCGGCATGAACGTCACCGCATGCAGATGGGCGAATTGCTGCAGAAACTGCGCGATGAAGGGGCAGCCTTCGAAGCCGCGTTGACCGAACAGCGCAGCGCGCTGGAAACGGCATTGTCGGCGATGGCGCCGGAAGCGCGCAGATTTGAAAATCTCGCTGCCAACACCGGGCGGCAGGTCGAACAGATCATGGAACAGACCGCGGCGCGCACGAACCAGATCGCAACTGCGCTGGCCGGCGATGCGGCGCGGCTGGACCAGACCGGGCAATCGGCATCTGTGGCGCTGGAGAAACTGGCCGCGACGCTGCGCGATGCGGGTGAAAGCGCGCACGCACTTCTGGCTGAAGCATCTGAAAATGCAAAGCAGAAGGCCCATGCCATGGTGGGTGAAGCCATGGCGGAATGTGAAAAGCTCGTGCGCGCGGCCGATGACCTTGCCCGGCAATCGCATGCCGTGCGCGATGTTCTGGGCGATGCGGTGGGCGATGTGCAGCGCCACATGGCTGCCCTTCCCGGCATCGCACAGCAGGAAGCCCAGCGCGTGCGCGAGATGATGAAAACGGAAACCGAGGAAATTCTCGATATTTCGGCGCGCACCATTTCCACCCTGCATGCCCGCACCGCCACACGCGGGATCGAACAGAATGTGGATGGCGATGCGACCGGTGAGCGCGGCGATCAGGATGGGCTTCTGGCCCGTGCGCGCCGCCTGACCCAGCGCACACGCCGGGCCAAGGACGCGCGCCCGCTGAAAGAGGATGACGGCAAGGGCTGGGACATGAGCACGCTTCTGGCCGCGGTTGAAACCAGCGAAACACGCGACAAGGAATTGAACGCATCCTCGGCGGCGGCGCTGGGCGCGCTGGAAGCAGCCCTTTCGGACATGGCACTCGATCTTTCCGCTTTCGACACCGGGCCTGCGCCGGGCGAGGATGAATGGCGGCGCTATCTCGCTGGCGACCGCGCGGTGTTCGCACGCCGGCTTGCGGGCGCGATCGATTCCGACGCGATCAACCGCATCACCAATCTTTATCGCGAGAACGCGCCTTTCCGCGAAACCAGCGACAATTATATGCGCGAGTTCGAAACGCTTCTGGCCCGCGCGAAAGAAGGTGACGGTGCAGGCTTGCTGGCATCGTCGATGCTGAGCTCGGATACCGGCAAGATCTATCTGGCGCTGGCCTATGCGCTGGGGCGTCTGCTCTGAACCGGCCTATAACCGGATAAGGCGCGCGGCATAGAAGCCGTCCATCCCGCCCTGCGCGCCAAGGTGGCATGGCAGGGTGCGCAGGTCACCCGCTGCGGTCAGAAATTCGCCGTGGCCGAATACGTCTGGCGCGGTGATGGTTTTGCGCGCGAATTCCGGGTGCGTGTCGAGAAAAGTCTCGATCTGTTTGGGGCCTTCCTCGGCTTCCAGGGAGCAGACTGCGAACACCAATGTGCCGCCCGGCGCCACCATATCAGCGGCGGCGTCCAGCAGATCACGCGCGGATGCCGCGCATTGCATCACGTCGGCGGCCTGTTTGATCCAGGGCAGTTCGGGATGGCGGCGGATGGTGCCGGTGGCGCTGCATGGTGCGTCGAGAAGGACAAATGGCGCCGGTGTTGCGGGGTGAAAATCCAGCACATCGGCTTCCACCAGTTCCGCATCCAATTGCAGGCGGGCCAGGTTTTCGCGCGCCCGCGCCATGCGTTCCGTGGAGAGATCGACGGCGGTAACGTGCGCGCCCATGCGGGCCAGTTGTGCGGTCTTGCCGCCGGGTGCCGCACAAAGATCGATCACTGCGGCGTCTTTTACATCGCCGAGTAGATGTGCAGGCAGCGATGCGGCGGCGTCCTGCACCCACCAATGCCCTTCGGCAAAACCGGGTAAGGTATCGACGCGGGCCGAATGCGAAAGCCGCACGCTGTTGCCGAACAGCGCGGTGCCGCCGGCGAAGGTGCCGGGTTCTTTTACCGTCAGGTCCAGCGGCGGCGGTGAGACATGCGCGCCTGCGATCGCGCGGGTGGTGTCTTCGCCATAAAATTCGCACCAGCGCTGCCACAGCCAGTCGGCGGTGTTCAGGCGCGCTGCATCTTGTGTGGCGAGAACGCCTTGTCCCTCGCGTGCGATGCGGCGCAGAACGGCGTTGACCAGCGGGCGGAAATGCGTCGCATCCTTGTCGCGGCGGCAGAGCGCATTGGCGCTGTCCACCGCGGCATGCGGGGCGACATTCAGAAACAGAAGCTCGCACGCCCCTGCCAGCAATATTTCCGGCGTGGCACCGGCGCGATGCGGCGCGGGCGGCTTGGGCACGAAGTGGCGGATCAGGGCGTCGAGCTGGCCGAAGCGGCGCAGGGTTTCCCCGGCAATCGCGCGGGCAAAGCCTGCGTCGCGTGCGGAAAGTCTGGCGGCTGCCAATACCGTTTCGCAACTGGCATCCAGCGGCCGCCTTTTGCGCAGCACATCGGACAGAATGGCGATTGCCGCAGACCGTCCGCCAATCCCGCCTTCGCTGTACGTGGGAGCGGACGCCGTCAATCGCGTTCCGCCCAGGGGCCTGCGGGTGTGCCCGCGTTCATCTGCGCCGCAATCGTTTCCAGCCGTGCTACGCGATCATCCGTGGACGGATGGCTTGCGAACAGGCCGGCGAAATTGCTGTGCAGCGGATTGATGATGAACAGATGGGCGCTGGCCGGATGGGCATCGGCCTCCGTGTTGGTAATCTGGCGGGCGCCATGTTCGATACGGCGCAATGCGGAGGCGAGCCACAATGGCCGGCCGGAAATTTCCGCGCCCAGCCTGTCGGCTTCGTATTCGCGGGTGCGGCTGATCGCGGCCTGTACCAGCACCGCGGCAATCGGGGCCAGAAGCGAAACGGCGATCATGCCGATGATGCCAAGCCCGTTGCGCCGGTCGCCGCCCATGAAGAAGGCGAAATTGGCCAGCATCGAAATCGCGCCCGCGATGGTCGCGGTGATGGTCATGGTCAGCGTGTCGCGGTTTTTCACATGCGCGAGTTCGTGGGCCAGAACACCGGCCAGTTCCTCCTGGCTGACCTGCTGCAACAGGCCGCGTGTCACGCAGACGGCGGCGTGTTCGGGGTTGCGGCCGGTGGCAAAGGCATTGGGCTGGGGATTGTCCGCAATAAAGACCCGCGGCATCGGCAGGCCCGCATTGGCCGAAAGCCGGCGCACCAGATGCACCAGATCCGGCGCGCTCGTCTCATCCACCGGGGTGGCGCCATACATGCGCAGAACCGCCTTGTCGGAGTTCCAATAGGCGAACGCATTCAGGCCCGCGGCAAAAAGGAAGGCGATCACCATGCCGGCTGCCCCGCCCAGAAGTGCGCCGATGGCCACGAACAGCCCGGTCATCAGGGCCATCAAAAGGCCGGTCCGCAAAAGATTCATGGCGCGATCCCGCGTGAAACCTCTTCCGTCATGTATAGTCTGGCGCTATGCGATCAAGCACCATGACGCCGCCCCAAACCAAACGCCCCCGTACATCCACCAAACCTGCAGCCAAACCTGCAACCAAGCGGGCAACCAAGCCCCGCGCCACCAAGCCCCGCGCTACCAAGGCCGTGATCGCCCGGCGCATCCGCGAGGCGGGGGAGCGCGCGCTTGCCGAGGCCGAAAAGCGCCGCAATGGGGCCGAACCGGGGCCGGAGCCCCTGCCGGAACTCGGCGGGCAAAAGGGGCCGGAACCCACCCGCTACGGCGATTGGGAAAAAAAGGGTATTATTTCAGACTTTTAGCTTCACCTTGCAGGGGCCGCCGCAAGAGGCCATCTATAGGGTATGACGGCTGTCCCCGAGTCCAATGAGGTTTGCCATGTTCATCCAGACCGAATCGA
>ERZ778022.2261-NODE-2261-length-20966-cov-4.583760_pt1 | contig 20966 bp, 11 predicted proteins | sample MGYA00375752_ERZ778022 | MGnify/ENA primary metagenome ERZ778022 (study PRJEB29350, sample SAMN05389826) | bioreactor metagenome | isolation source: Thiocyanate bioreactor | place: South Africa: University of Cape Town | collected 2014-04-04 ... | reverse complement strand
CATTAAAAGATGAAGGCTACGACATCGCGGACTATAAGCGTGTTAATCCAATCTACGGCAATCTCAATGATTTTAAACACTTGGTAAAAGAAGCCCACCGACGCAACATTAAAATTATTACCGAACTCGTCATCAATCACACCTCTAATGAACATCCCTGGTTTAAACGTGCACAACTTGCCCCTAAAGGCTCAATATGGCGGGACTACTATACCTGGAGCGACCATCCGAATCGCTTTACCGATGCACGCATCATTTTTAAAGATTTTGAAACTTCAAACTGGACCTGGGATCCAATAGCAAAAGCCTATTATTGGCACCGTTTTTATTCCCACCAGCCCGACCTCAATTACGAAAACCCTAAAGTTCATGATGAAATTTTTAAAATTGTCGACTTTTGGCTCGCACTTGGCGTGGATGGTATGCGTCTGGATGCTATTCCTTACTTGTATCAGAAAGAAGGCACCAATTGTGAAAATCTCCCCGAAACCCATGCTTTTCTAAAAAAACTTCACCACCATATTGATAAAAAATATCCTGACCGATTCCTCTTAGCGGAGGCCAATCAATGGCCTGAAGAAGCCATACAGTATTTTGGCGATGGCGATGAGTGCCAAATGGCTTTTCATTTCCCGTTAATGCCCCGCATATTTATGGCAGTGCAGATGGAAGATAAATATCCGGTAGTGGATATTATTGAACAAACCCCACCAATTCCGGATAACTGCCAATGGGCAATTTTTTTACGTAATCATGATGAGTTGACTTTAGAGATGGTTACTGATGAGGAACGAGATTATATGTATCGCATGTATGGACAGGATCCACAAATGCGTATCAATCTCGGTATCCGGCGCCGTTTGGCTCCTTTATTAAATGGTGACCGGCGTAAAATTGAGCTGCTTAATATATTACTCTTTTCTTTGCCGGGCTCGCCCGTACTTTACTACGGTGATGAAATTGGTATGGGGGATAACTTCTACTTAGGCGATCGCAATGGCGTACGTACCCCGATGCAATGGAGTAATGATAGCAATGCTGGTTTTTCTATGGCGAATCCGCAGAAACTATTTTTACCGGTCATTATCGATCCTGAATACAGCTATCAGTTCGTTAATGTAAAGCTACAACAGCAAAACGCACAATCCTTACTCTTTTGGGTAAAAAGGTTAATTTCTGTACGCGCGCGTTATAAAGCACTCAGCCAGGGTAGCATCCGATTTTTGTCCTCTACGAATAACAAAATTCTGGCTTTTATTCGCGAATACGAGGATACCAAGGTGGTGGTAGTCGCTAATCTGTCTCGTTATACCCAGACGACCCATATCGATTTCACTGAATATGAGCATTATGAACCTTTAGAGGTATTTGGACAAAATGCTTTCCCACGGGTTACCCAAGAATCCTACTTTTTAGTGCTTGCCCCCTATGGCTATTTATGGTTGGAATTACAGAATAATCAAATCAGCGAGCAACGATTAATCGAGCCACCTTTAAAACAGGTGGACACTATTGAGAGTTTTTTTAAACAACATAAATATATCGAAGAAGCATTAAGAGAATACCTCCCTTCGTGCCGATGGTTTCGTTCCAAGAACGACAAAATAACGCAAATCCGTGTATTGGATCAATTTGAAATTAAAAAGTCGCAAACTTACCTCTTTTTATTGAATATAGATTTCGCGCATCAACGACCAGAAAATTATTTTGTCACCCTGCATGCAAGTGACAAGAAGCCAGAAAAAAAGCCTTATCTTCTTAAAATTGCCAATGCCCACAGCAAGCATTATTACCTGGTTGAAGCGGAGCACTCACCCACGGCAATGAGTCATTTATTTTTGCAATTTCGCACCAAAAAAATAATCAATGGCAACCAAGGTAAAATAAGCATTCATGCAAATTCATACGCTCAAAAAATTGTCGATAACAAAATAAATCCTGAAGATTTAACACCGCTAAGCAAGGAACAGTCCAATACCTCGGTAGCATTTAATGATCAAGCTATTTTGAAAATTTTTCGACTGCAAGAAGAAGGCGAAAATCCTGAAGTTGAAATCAGCACCCAGCTGAAAAATTTTAAAGAACACATTAGCGCTAAAATTGCGGCGGTTATCGATTACGAAACCGAACAAAAAAAATCCACCATCGCGATTATCAATGAATACATCAGCAATGAAGGAACTGCTTGGGATTTAAGTATCAATCTTTTAGAACATGCATTGGAGCAAATTCATTTTAATGCAGAGGATCTTCCTGAAAAAATCGTCTTTCCCTGGGACAGGTTAGTAGTGCCGCCGCATGGAGATGAAGAATTGGGTGTTTATCGTGAAATTGTGAAAAAATTGGCTCAAAAAACGGCCTCCATGCATTTGCTCCTGGCAAGCATTAAAGAAAAAAACTTTACGCCTGAGTCGTTTACATTATTTGATCAGCGCAGTATGTATCAGGGCTTAAATCACCTATTAAATAAAACCGCCAAAAAATTGAGCACTGTTGATCAAAGATTTGATTTTAATAGCGCCCCTTTCGCCAAGTTCTGCAAACAGCTTTTGCATAACAAATTAGGTGGAAAAAAAATACGCTGCCATGGTGATTATCATTTGGGTCAAATCCTCTATACCGGAATGGACTTTATCATCATTGATTATGAAGGCGAACCAGTACGCGCCGTAAGTGAGCGCAAATTAAAACGTTCTCCGTTAAAAGATATCGCCGGTATGCTTCGTTCTTTCCATTATGTATTGCATAAATTACATCAGGAAAAATCCCTGGATATTAAAGCTATGGATTATTTATACAGCAATTTATGTCAGCGATTTATGCAGGAATATTTAAAGAAAGCGCATATTCTTTTACCCGATGATGAAGAAAACATCGCTCAGTTATTGAAAGGATTTATGATGGAAAAAACGCTTTATGAGATTATTTATGAAATCGATAATCGCCCTGATTGGATCTCAATTCCCTACCATGGACTACATTACCTACTATGAATGAAGACGATTACATCCGTAAATTAGCACAGAGACTGGGTATCGCTCCCTCATATTTTAGTGCCTTTCGTGAAGAAGTAATCATTGATAAAAAAATACTGCTGCAATTATTTCATCATTTGGGTCACCCCATACAAACTGAGGAAGAAGCGCGTAATTATTTGGAACAAGAGTTGCAATCCATCATCGAACCGGTTCTAGTCCTTAAAGCCAATAAAAAAAATCAGCTGCAGCTGCAAAATAAACCGGACACATCGGTTAGTCGCATTGAGCTCTACTCCCAACTAGAAAAAAAATCCATTCCCATAAAGCTCAAACTGCGGGAGCACAGTGATCAATTGCAAGTTATACTACCGCCACTGCCTTTAGGTTACTATGACTGTCGGATTACGTATTCATCCGCACAACAAATACAGACGTTTTTAATCGTCGCTCCTATGAAGTTTTTTCATCCACCCGAAAAGAAAATAAAAAAATCAGGAGTTTTTGCGCCCTTATACGCACTTCACGACCGCTACTGTATCGGTAATGGTGATTTACACACCCTATGCTCACTTGCGGACCTCTTGAGGCCTTTTAATATTTCGGTATTCTCGCTTCTGCCTTTTTTCGCCTCCAACGCCGATACCTTTAGTCCTTATTCACCTTTGAGTCGCCTTTTTTGGGATGAGCTCTATCTCGACTTACGACAAACCGGAGCGTTTGATGAAAAAAAATATAATCAGCGTATCCAACAGTTTAATCAAAGTGAATTCATTGATTATCAGGAGCTTCGTGCCTTTAAACGTGAAATTCTCATGCAGCAATGCATGACTTTTTTTGCCCAGAATTCTTTATCTAAAGAATTCCTCCAATTTATCCACGAACACCCAGAAGTCCAACAGTACGCTAAATTTCGTGCGCAGGACGACCAAGTCGAATATCAATATCATTTATTTTGCCAATGGCAGTTTGCCCAACAGCTGGGTCAATTAAAAGAACACCTAAATACACAAGAGCAGCAACTTTATCTGGATTTACCCATTGGTAGTCACCCCCAAGGTTATGATGTTACCTGTTACCCGGATGAGTTTCTTGCGGGGCTAACTATTGGTGCTGCACCCGATCCCGGATTTCCTGAAGGACAAAATTGGGGCCTACCGCCATTTAATCCACAGGGTATGCGTGCACAAAAATATCTTTTTTTTCGGCAAATGCTCCAGAGCATCATGCGCCATGTGGATATGCTACGCATTGATCATGTTATGGGGTTAGAACGAATTTATTGTATCCCACAAGGAAATAATGCGGATGAGGGAACTTATCTTTACTATCCAGTAGAGGAGTTGTATGCCATCTTGGCCATTGAATCGCATCGACATCAAGTGATTCTTGTTGGAGAAAATTTAGGTACCGTCTCCAAGACTACTGAAGAATTAATGCGACGCTATAAAATGTTTGGTATGCACATCCTGCAATATGCTTTAGACAGCAAATTACCCTGGATACCAAAGGATTATCATACTTTAGCCGCGCTTAATACCCATGATATGGCTCCGTTTGCTCAATACTACGAATCACATCCTGAAAAAATTAGCTCTATACTTAAACAAGTAAAAAATAAAAACATGGATGTTCATCAACTACTGCAACAAAGTCTCGACTCACTCGCACAAAGTCGAGCTGCATTTTTTATCATTGGTCTGGAAGATTTATGGGGGGAAAAGCGTCCGCAGAATATTCCAGGCAGCACTGAATATCCAAACTGGCAAAGAAAATTAATATTTTCCAATGAAGAAATGGTGAATCAACCGGAAGTGAGGCATATTTTGGAAACAATCGCTAAAAAAAGAACCCTATGCGCCACCTCTTTGAAAGGGCAAATAACCGAGCAAGACCTCTATCTGTTCAATGAGGGCACACATCATCGACTCTATCAGATTTTAGGTGCGCACCAACATTGTTGTCAGGGCGTTGAAGGGCTCAAATTTTCAGTATGGGCGCCAAGCGCAAGCTGGGTTTCTGTAATTGGCAACTTTAATTACTGGAATCCGGAGCAACACAAAATGCATATGCTGGGTAGCTCTGGAATTTGGACAATTTTCATCCCCCATCTAAAGCCAGGAGAGCTGTATAAATTTTATATACAACCCAAGGGACTAGCTGCAGGTTTTGAAAAAATGGACCCATTCTCGTTCTACCAAGAAATTCCTCCAAAAACTGCCTCCATTGCTTGGGAGTCCAATTATGTCTGGCATGATGAAGAATGGCTTAAAAATCGGGTTAACCAACAAAAATGGAATACTCCCATTTCCATATATGAAGTTCATTTAGGATCCTGGCGGCGATTACCGGAAGAAGAAAATCGTTGGCTCACGTATATTGAGCTCGCTCCTCTTCTTGCGGATTATGTTAAAAAAATGAATTACACACACATCGAACTGCTGCCAATTATGGAGCATCCATTTTATGGCTCCTGGGGTTATCAAACCTTAGGTTATTTTGCGCCAACAGCACGTTACGGCACCCCAGACGAGTTTAAATATTTTATTGATTATATGCATCAGCAGGGAATTGGCATTATTCTAGACTGGGTGCCCTCACATTTTCCTACGGACGGTCATGGTTTAGCTCATTTTGATGGCACTGCACTGTTCGAACATGCAGACCCACGCCAAGGATTTCATCCAGACTGGAAGAGTGCAATTTTTAATTACGGTCGCCATGAAGTAAAAGCCTTTTTAATCAGTAGCGCCATGTTTTGGCTGGATCACTTTCACATTGATGGTTTACGGGTTGATGCCGTAGCCTCTATGTTGTACTTAGACTATTCCCGCAGTGACCAAGAGTGGATTCCTAATAAACATGGCAGTAATGAAAATCTCGAGGCCATTGATTTTTTGAAAGAATTAAACACAGTTCTTTATGAGAACTTCCCTGGTATTCAAATTTATGCCGAAGAATCAACAGCTTGGCCTAAAGTCTCCCGTCCTGTTGATTGGGGTGGCTTAGGTTTTGGGTTCAAATGGGATATGGGCTGGATGCATGACACGTTAAATTACTTTAGCCGTGATCCGATTCACCGCTGCCATCATCAACAGCAGTTAACCTTTCGTATGATTTATGCCTTTGATGAAAATTTCGTACTCTCCTTATCCCATGACGAAGTCGTTTATGGTAAACGCTCACTCATTGAACGTATGCCTGGAGATTATGCAGCCAAATTTAACAATTTAAAACTTCTTTATGGCTATATGTTTGGGCTTCCAGGTAAAAAACTGATGTTTATGGGCACTGAGTTTGCCCAGTTTAATGAATGGAATCATGACTCAAGTCTGGATTGGCATCTCTTGAACGAACCGTCGCATCAATTTATGCAGCAGTGGGTTCGTGACTTAAATAAACTCTATGTACACGAGTCTGCACTCTATGAATACGATTGTGAGCCTAAAGGATTTTCATGGATATCAGGTGATGATGCACAGAATAGTGTCTTTGCTTTCTTAAGAAAATCGTCCCAAGGGGAATGCATTCTTGTGGTTCTTAATTGCACGCCCGTGATGCGTAATCACTATCGCCTGGGTGTGCCCCATACAGGAACATGGCAACTTATTGGCTCAAGTAATGCCACCTGTTATGGTGGCACTGGAAGTGAGTTGGCTGTGTGTTCGACACAACCGCAACCTGCTCACAATCATTCACATTCACTCACTTTGGACTTGCCAGGATTATCGGCACTTTACTACAAATGGACAAATTAAATCGAACTTTAGGCGTCAATCGCCAACTAGATGGAACCTATGAATTCCGGGTGTGGGCGCCTCACGCTAAGAATGTTACGGTGGAAATCATAAATTCCCGGGAAAATAAATTGTTCCCCATGACGGCTGAAGAAGATGGGTATTTTTATTTAAAAACTGCCGAGGTCAGTGCGGGTAATCGCTACTATTACCATCTGGACAAGGGGCGCTATGCAGACCCGGCGGCGGATTATCAACCTGAGGGTCCAGCAGGTCCTTCAGAGATTGTTGATTTTCCACTCGAAATATCCACTTTAAACCGCCCTTTTAGCACTTATATCATTTATGAATTGCATGTCGGGACTTTTAGTGAAGATGGAACTTTTGCGGGCGTTATTCCTCATCTGGATGAACTGCAGGCATTAGGAATTACCGCTATTGAGATCATGCCCGTTGCACAATTTTCCGGCGCAAGAAACTGGGGTTATGACGGCGTGTTGCCTTATGCTGTACAAAATACTTATGGTGGTCCCCTGGGACTTAAAGAGCTCGTTGCCGCGTGTCATCAGCGCGGTTTGGCCGTCATTTTAGATGTGGTCTACAACCATATAGGTCCCGAATATAATTATTTAGAACAATTTGGCGATTATTTTACAGACAAGTATCATACCCCCTGGGGAAAAGCACTGAACTTCGATGACCGGAATTGTCATCATGTTCGCCGTTATTTTATTGAAAATGCACTACATTGGTTTCAGCATTATGGAATTGATGCATTACGTCTAGATGCGTTACATGCCATCGTTGATGATTCGGCCTACCCCTTTCTCGAGCAGTTATCGGATGCGGTGAAGGCATTAGGAAAGGCTCATAATCATGAGTTTTATTTAATTGCAGAAAGCAGTGCCAATGATACACGCCTCATTCGCAGCAAGAGTCAGGGCGGCTTTGCGCTCAATGCTCAATGGAATGATGAGTTTCATCATGCGCTACACACTTTATTAACGGGCGAGCAACACTCGTATTATCAGGATTACGGACATCTTCACCATTTTGCGAAAGCCTATGCTCAAGGCTATGTGTACAGCGGCGATTATTCAAAATTTCGGAATCGTCCACATGGTGTAAGTTCGAAAAATATTCCAGCGCGTCAATTCATAGTCTTTATGCAGAATCACGATCAAATCGGCAATCGCCCTTGGGGCGACCGTTTAAGTACTCATCTTGACGAACGACAAATCCGGCTTTATCTAGCGTTATTGCTATTCTCGCCTTATATTCCAATGATTTATATGGGCGAAGAGTATGCCGAAACTGCGCCCTTTCTCTATTTTACCAGTCACGATAGTGAGGAACTTAATCGCCTAGTGTATGAGGGTAGAAGCCGCGAATTTTCCTTCATCGGTGACCATCTCCCTAATCCCCACGATGAAGCCGTATTTAAAAAATCCGTTCTTAACCATACATTAAAAAAAGAGGAAAAACATGCACGCATCTGGAGCTACTGTCAAGAAGCGATTCGTTTAAGAACAACTCACCCCGTACTCAGTACACTGACAAAAAAAGGCATGAAAGTACGCCAGCATCATGGTTTGCTCTTTATTCATCGTCAACACCAAAATGAGGCCATTGAGATGATTGTCAATATAAGCCCTCACCCTGTACCTGCTCGCTCACAATGGATCAAACCCTCATGGTTTTTAACCTGGGACTCCAATCCAGAAGACTATGACAAAGATACCATTGCTCCTTTTACCCTCTTACTTTACACCCGGAGGCTCAATCATGACGAATAAATATCTGTGTATCCATGGCCACTTTTATCAGCCTCCACGAGAAAACCCCTGGCTTGAAGCCATTGAATATCAAGACTCAGCCAAACCCTTCCATGATTGGAACGAGCGCATTATGGATGAATGTTATGAGCCTAATGCGAATTCACGAATTCTTGATCACGAAAAAATTATCGCCATCGTCAACAACTACAGCAAAATAAGTTTTAACTTTGGCCCCACCCTCTTGTCCTGGATAAAAGACAATAACCAAAGACTCCTGGAGGAGATTATTGAGGCCGATGTACAAAGCCAAGAAGCCTATGGCGGTCATGGGAATGCTATGGCACAAGCGTATAATCATATGATCCTCCCATTGGCCAACAGGCGAGATAAATACACCCAAATTTATTGGGGCATTAAAGATTTTGAGCATTATTATCATCGTAAACCCGAAGGTCTATGGCTTGCTGAAACTGCAGTGGATTTGGAGTCACTCGACCTTATGAGTGAACTGGGCATCAAATTTACCATTCTTGCGCCAAACCAATTTAAAGAAGCCCGCGCACTTGAGTCCAATGAGGCGGATGCCTCATTCTATCCAGGACGTCCTTATCTACAAAAACTCCCCTCCGGGCGTTCGATTGTCCTTTATTTTTATGATGGTGAAGTGTCCCAGGCAGTTGCTTTTGAACGACTCCTAAATCAAGGGGAACATTTAGCGCAGCGATTGTTACATCGTTTCGATGGGATTGAAGAGGATAATTACCTCGTTCATATCGCGACTGATGGCGAAACCTATGGTCATCATCATCGTTTCGGCGATATGGGTTTAGCTTATGCATTACACTTGATTGAACAAACCCAAGAGGTGCAGCTAACAAATTATGCACAACATATGGAACTACAAAAGCCTGAATATTCTGTTGAAATTCATGAAAACTCCTCCTGGAGTTGTGCTCATGGCGTTGAACGATGGCGCAGTAATTGTGGTTGTAATAGCGGCGGCACACCCTGGCATCAAGAATGGCGCAAACCCCTTCGCGAAGCTTTAGATGAGTTACGTGATCGCTTAATTCCCGTATTTGAGGAACAGCTAAACCCATTGCTCAAAGACCCCTGGCAAGCCCGTAATGATTATATTGAGGTCATTCATAACCGTGATTTATTGGACCAATATCTTGAAAAGCATGCGCAACGCCGACTCCAAGAAGAAGAAAAACAACGTGTGCTCAAGTGGATGGAATTACAACGGCATGCGATGCTGATGTATACCAGTTGTGGATGGTTCTTTGATGAATTATCCGGTATCGAGACAGTGCAAATTCTAAAATATGCAGGGCGCGTTATTCAGCTAGCCCATGAATTAACCCAACAAGACTTTGAAGCAACTTTTTTAGAGAAATTAGCGCGTGCGCCTTCAAATATAGAAGAACATCAAAATGGTAAAGTCATTTATGAAAAATTTGTGAAACCTTATGCCATTAATTTAAAAAAAGTTGCCGCACATATTGCCGCAAGCTTGCCCTTTATCGCGGCAGATGAAAAAAATGAAGTGTATGCGTTTAGTTATGCGTTAACCGATACCCAAAGCCTTGCATCGGGTAAATCCAAATTAATGACGGGACATATGGATATCACGTCCAAAATTACTCTTGAGCAACTGTCAGCAAATTTTGTAGTCTTTTACAATGGTGATCAAAATCTAATCTCTGCAGTCATTGAACCGCAAGAGAACTTTAATGAATTAGTGACGATTTTTCAGGATGCATTTAATCAAGGCGACACCTTTACCTTACTTAATCTGTTCAAAGAACATTTTGGTGACCACACTATCTCTTTGGCTGATTTATTCTTCGATATGAAGATGAAAATCATGAATGATATCGTGGCGAATTCAGTAACCGAAAAAGAAATGAATGATCAGTATTTCCTGGAAAATAATCTTCCTATTTTAGACTTCATGAAATCCAATCAGCTCATTATCCCTGAAGTATTTCAGTTAATCCTAATTTTCCACATTAATAAGGGAATTATTCGCGAGTTAGAAAAAGAAACGCCTGATTTGACTACTCTTAATTCGCTTATTGAACGCGCTGAAAAATTTAATATTAAATTGGAAGAAGACGCTATTGGTTATGCACTAAGTAACCTATTAAAAAAACAAGCACAAATTTTGGAACAGGATGAAGTCAGTGAAGAGCAATTTTTACAACTTTTTGAGCTTTTGCAATTTATGAAAAAACTGCCTTGGGATGTCAACTTTTGGCTGATTGAAAATAAGATTTTCAAACTGCTTACCCAATCGGCGAATGATGCACCCGCTTTAAAGCAAATAGCAGAGCTATTACGTTTGGAGGTGAGCTAAATGCATCAACCTCTTGCTACTTATCGCGTGCAATTGAACAAGCATTTTCAATTGCGCGATGCACTTAATTTGCTTCCTCATCTTCAAAAACTCGGCATCAGTGATGTTTATTTATCGCCTATTTTGACGGCAAATCCTGGCAGTATGCACGGTTATGACGTTACCGACTACACTCAAATCAATCCTGAAATTGGAGGCATGGAGGATTTTATTGCATTCTGCGAAACGGCAAAAAGCAAAGGCATCAGCGTCATTGTGGACATTGTGCCCAATCATATGGCGGCAACTGAACATAATCCGTTTTGGGTTGAAACCTTAAAGCTGCGGCAAGATAAGAACGGACTCTTTGATATTAACTGGGAGGAATCTAATCCAGAGAAAATAGTTTATCGACGCTTTTTCGATATCAATGAATTAGTCTGTTTGCACGCGGAAAACGAAAAGATCTTTTTAAAAACACATCAAATTTACTTTGAACTCATTAAACGCGGTCTAATCCAAGGACTGCGGATTGATCACATTGATGGTCTACGCAATCCTACAGAATATTTAAATCGCCTAACCGCTCAAGTGGGTGAGCATATTTATGTAATCGTTGAAAAGATTCTGGGCTTTCAAGAGCAGCTACTGCCACAATGGCCTATAGCGGGCACTACAGGTTATGACTTTATGAATCATAGTAATCAATGGTTTATCTATCCCACAGGGTTAGAATATATACGCACGCACTATGAACAACAAATACTCATGGATAAGACCATCGAACACGTGCTTGCAGATAAAAAGGAACAAGTAATCGATTTACTTTTTCCACAAGAATTCAAAAGATTAGTCGCCAAATTAGCAACAATTACTGAGCAAACAAAAGAAAGCGTAGAGCGGGTATTACGCAGCTTTGCAAAACGTTTCCCCATCTATCGAACTTATTTTGCTAAGGGCTATAAAGACCCGCAGGGACAACAATTGGTCGAAAAACTGTTGCAATCTATGGCGCAGGATGGTTATGAAATATCACATAAAATTCATGCGCTTTTGACCGCGACCAAACCACTGACACCGGATGAAGCATCCTGGTTGAGTGATTGGCAGACCTTCACCGGTCCCCTTATGGCGAAGAGTTTCGAGGATACCTTTTGTTATAATTATTACCCCTTGGTCGCGCTCAATGAAGTCGGAAGTTCCCTTGAATTTTTTTATAAGGCTGGCGATACCGAACATCTACATCGTTATCAGCAGTTGAAAAATACAACCCGCCCTTTTGCCCTTAATGCCACCTCTACCCATGATTCTAAAAGAAGTGAAGATGCACGTAGTCGTCTCAATGTTTTGTCCGAGTGCGCATCTGAATGGGTTGCCTTAGTCTCAGGTTGGATTACACGCTACAGTATTGGGAAAAATCAAATTAGCCAGCAACCGGCACCCGATGCCGTTGACGAGTGGATACTCTATCAATCCCTTTTGAGTATCTGGCCAGTAAATCAACCCGCACAGGTACTTCAAGACCGCATCCAAAATTTTTTGCTGAAAGCAATGCGTGAACGCAAAGTGCAAACCAATTGGTACCAACCTGATGCAAGCTATGAGCAGGCGGTGCACCATTTCGTACAAAAGTTGTTTCATGATAAATCCTTTTTGCAAGAGATGACGGAATTTACTGATAAAGTTGCTTTTTACGGTGTATATAATTCCATCTCACAGTTGGTCCTTAAAATTACAAGCCCAGGGGTTCCTGATTTTTACCAAGGAACTGAGCATTGGACTTTTACACTTGTTGATCCCGATAATCGTAACGCTATTGACTATACACAATTTACTGCGGCCTTAACGAATCCAGAATTAAACCTGACGTTTTCTGAGGGTAATCTTCAGCAGTTAAAAACAAACTGCTGTGCTAAGTTATTGCATTTACGCAAGAAATATCAGGAACTATTAACGGGTCATTATGAAGCAGTCCCATGCTTAGGCCCATTGCATGAGCATGCAATCGCTTACACTTGCGGCAATGCTCAGCGAAAAATCCTGGTGCTGACTTTGCGTTGGTTTACAAAATTACTGCAGCCTCATGAGGATTGGCACGCGCAATTATGGGGTAATGAGTCTCTACTTCTGCCGTTTGATCAGGTAAAAATTTATGATTTAATGACTGATAATTCTTGGGAACAAAAAGAGGCGAGGCTTAAAATCGCGCCTTTGTTAGCCAACCATCCATTTGCTATTTTATTATTAGAAAAATAAATAAACACGTGCAGTAAATACTGCACGTTCTTTTTACATAATGGAACATCGACGATGAGCAGCACTCTGCTCCAGTTTCACTTCGCGATTAGCCTCTTCAGAGTTGTTAGGAAAAAATTGAATAGATACGTTTGTCGATGAAGATTTCATCGAAAAGTGATTACTTTCCAGTTCTTCCATTAAATGACGCCCCTGATTTGCAGTCACATATTCTTGATAAAGTCGAGTTAGTTGAGCTTTCTTCTTCTCAAAATCAAATTCAAAATCTGAATCAATTGTGGAATCAGATACAGACATTATTGAATCGCGGATGAAAGTCTGTAAATCCAGGGTCACCTCGTTTCTGACATCCTCAACTTTTACAATGCCACCTGGTGTATTAGCCAATAAACTCATAAACTCCTCTTTTTTCTCCTGATTGAGCTGAGAAAATAGATAATTCATGAGCTGCACATAGACTGGTTTTCCACGTCTCACTAAAGATAATCCCAAACCAAGAGACTCACTTAAGCGAGATCCCTCATAAGACTGTGTCAGTATAAAGTAAATTTTGAGATAATCTTGGGCATTTAAATACGGAGCTAACTTATTATGCACTAATTTAAATAATCCTGTCTCTCCAATTTCACCCAAAAACTCAAGTAAGGTATTTTCTTGATATCGCTGTAAGTCAACTCGCAGGTCCAAGAGTTCCTTGCTTGATAAAAGTTCTATACCTGCTTGAATATAAACACGTAGTTTTTTCAAGCACGTATTAATTTCTTCGATTGCTAGTTTCTGAGGATGAGTTATTTTAAAGCAAGTAAGCTCATTTTTATCAACAACAAGACGACTTAACTCATAAATTAATACGATGAGAGGATGTGCGTCAGATAATTCAGACTCTCCTGATGCAGCCATTCCCATCCAGTTTTTACCGTCCTCTATATTTTTGCACGCCTGTAGATAACCTGATTGATTTAGTTCGACTCGTGATTCCATAATAAATACCTGTAAAAAAAATACGATATTATCATTATTTGAACATGGTGATCAATTAGTTTAACTTGGCTGATGAAATAACTTCATTGATGAAGATATTTTCTTCATGACTGCGAGCAAAAGCGCCATGCAATATTAGTCCCGTACCCATACCCAGGGTAGCACCTCCAATAAGACCTGCTGTCCAGGTAAAATGCAATAACATGCCCACGGCAATCCCACCCGCACCTAAAGTCGCCAAAGCAATCCCCAAACCAATAAGGGCTAATCCGACTGATTGCATGGAGAACTCATAACGTTCGATCTCATCGAAAACATGAACCCCCTGAATATTCCCAGCGTACATTTGATACAAATTTTCATAAAGTGCGCACTCCGCCTGAATATCTTTTACATCGGGATCCGCTAAAGCCTTCATAAGATCATTTGGGGGTAAATAAAAGTTTATTGCCTGTTGCGCAAATTCGTTTTTCTTCAGCCGTATGCAAGCTGCTTTGAAATCCCCAGTTAATTGCTTTCGACCCATATACTGTTCAAAAGAGTTCATAAATTCCACGCGCTGAGCATCTTGCAACTGCCCCCACAGCCACATCCACATTTTAGGGTATAGGAGACTTCCACGTTTTATCTGCGAAAATCCAAGCAGCAGCGCTTGACTTATTTCTGAGCCTTCATAAGCTGCACGCATGGTTTTATAAAGAACAAACAAGTCTTGCGTGCCTATCTGGGTGGCAACTTTTTTAAAAGTAATTTTAAATAGCTCTTCTTCTCCGATTTCCGCAAAAAACTCTAATAGTGAACGATCAGGGAAAGATTTCACTAAAAATTGATATGAATACAATGTCTGTTTGGAGGTCGTTTTCAAAGCGTCTTTGATGATACAACGAAGCGCATCCAAGGCTTTAATCGAGCATTGTTTAATATTTTTATAATTCACATCTTTTTGGAAAAGGTGTAAATATTTTGAATTGCCTTTATGCAAATACAAATCATAGAGGAGAACTGTGAGTGGATTCCCCTGCTCAACTTGCTCTGTCAGGGGACCTCCGGACCAATTGTATCCAGCTTCAAGATGGGCTTTAACCATTTTGAAGGTTTTAGGAAAAGGGGGATTTTCAAAGGATGATTGCATTATTTCAACCCTATTTTTATTATTTTCAAGCATCTTACCATGCTTGGCCTATGTTAATGAAGTGTCCACCGTGTGAAGTTATGGAGCCCTTCACAATACCTATATCGAGACGACGTGGTTCCTTATTGAGTTGTTTTTACAATTGTTAAGCAATTACACCTATAATAAAAGAAATACGTTTTTTTAAGGGATAATCATGGCCAAATTAAAACACGATGAGTTCATAAACGAAATTCAACGGAGCTCTAAAGCAACTGCTTTGATCTATTCCCCTATTGAGTTACACGAATACATTGTGGAAATAATTGCCAAAAACTCGGATGAATTTATTCACAAAGGTGACGATCTCTGGCATTTCCATTCCCTAGATGAGGCGATTACACGAGCCACCGAATATGGCGCTGAAGAGTTTTTTCTCTGTGCCGATAATACTTATGATGAATGTGGTTCTGGTGGCGGAACTCATACTTACGATTATATACCGCTGTACTCGAAAGCTAAGCGTTCGCGAAATAATTAACCATCAGCACGAAACTAAGGCCATAAATAAATCAAAAGCTACCCGAATTGTCCGGTAGTGCTTGTTTTCGATAGCAATAGACACAAAACGGCAATACAAAGGCCCATATAGCTCCAATAAAAAAGCAAGTTATGACAGTTCCATAAGGGAAAAACGCCGCACCCAAACGTGCTCCGAGGTAAAATGCCACGGCAAAGCCTAACCACGATAAAATACCAAGTAAAAACAAATGACTAAATAAACCGCTTAATGTTGCATAGAGTAGAACCGTAAAACTAAGCCATATCCCTATCATCCACGGAGAGGTAAAATAAGGAGCGAAGGGATTTGCTGAATAAATTATTATTCCTTTATAGATTAACAGGCTATCAATTAAGCTACTGAAAAATAATATGATGAGCAGCAATCGCCATACTCCGCTCATCATGCTTTTTGATTTATATTGCCAATACAGTTGCAACACAATGCAAACACCTACAATCAGGGTGCTTCTCCATGGATATCCTTGCGCCGCAAGGGTTATACCGGCAAACCAGGCAATATAATATACAGTCAGATGAATCAGGTAATGGGCTTTATTCATTGTCTCTTACGCCATAGGGCATGAATCGTACTGATATAATTGTTTTGAAAACCCGCAGCACAGTAACAAAAATAAAATTCCCACATGCGAATAAAAGATTCATTAAACCCTTGCGCTAAAATCGTGTCTTTGTTTTCCAGTAATTTTTTATGCCAGTCATTTAACGTTGCGACATAATGCTGCCCAATATCGTTTAATGACAGGAGTTGCAACGAAGTTTGGCTAGCAATGGATTTGTTAATAGAGAAAACCGAAGGCAGACAGCCTCCAGGGAAAATATATTTTTTAATAAAATCGACCCAATCTTTTGCCGCTTCATAAGATTGATCATTAATTACAATAGCTTGTAAGAACAATAAACCATCTGGTTTAAGCAGTTGATTGCATTGATTAAAGAAGGTATCAAAATACTTATGCCCTACGGCCTCAATCATCTCGATTGAAACCACTTTATCGTATTGTCCCGTAAGTTTTCTATAGTCTTCTTTCAACAAGTGCACTTTATCATTTAAACCTAAACGACTGATTTTTTCTTTGACGTACAGGTATTGCTTTTCAGAAATTGTCGTGGTGGTTACCTTACAGCCATATTCCTGAGCTGCAAAACACGCAAATCCACCCCACCCCGAACCAATCTCAAGGATATGATCACTGGGTTTAAGTTGTAATGCAGTACAAATCGCCTCAATTTTTTTCTTCGCAGCCTCTTCCAAGCTAATATCCCCAGGCTCATATAAAGCACAGGAATACATCATTAATGGGTCAAGGATTAATTTAAAAAAATCATTCCCTAAATCGTAATGAGCTAAAATATTCTCTTTGGCGCGATGAATTGAATTGGTTTTAAACTTGTAATTTAATGTTCTTAACCAGTTAAAAAAACGTGCTACAGAACTCTCAATGTTATAAAAAAGCGATTGGTTTTTAATAAAAATCGAGATTAATTCTTGCAGATTCTCCGTATCCCAATGACCATTGATGTAACTGGTTCCAGCACCGACCGAGCCTCCGGTAAGAATGGTTTTATAGGCTTGGGGGTCATTGATGTTAATCGTGGCAATTGCATTGGTGCTTTTTTGAACATCACCGAATACATAACTACCTTCCGGATCACTGACTTTTATGGCGCCATGATTGATGGTATTGAGTAATTTGAAAAGTATCTTTTTAGAAGATTTGGTAATCAGCTTTAATGTATGCTTATTTGAGTTCATTTATTATCCTTATTCGATTTTGGGTGTCCATAAAATGGAAAACCTTTAATCCATAGTTTCAATGCCTGCCAGTAAATTGCCGTTGTAATTTTGTAACTTATGAAAGGATGCCGCAAAAAAACTTTTTTTATCGCGTGATTTTTTTGTCCAGTCAAGGTTAACGTTGCATCGAAATGCTTTTCTCCATCACGATAATTTTCCATATGCACCACTATTTTTTCTTTATTCAGCTTTAATTTCAGTTGATAAGAATAATTCATAGACATAAAAGGTGATACATGGAATTCTTTATTAAATTGATAAGAATAAATCTCGCTTTTGGGTGTTGCTAAATGACGCAGCACATAGCGATGACGCTCTCCCCATGGCGTATTGGTGACCTCGAGTATTAAGTATTCCAAATTTTTATTGAATTCATCAAAAATAAAAAAAAGACTTATCGGGTTAAAACAATAACCGAAACAACTCAGTTGCGTTAACAAATAAATTTTTCCAGCCGGATAAACTCCAAACTGTTTTTTAACAAGTTCGCGAGCATAATCGTCCAGTGAGAGAGCAGAGTCATTTAAGTAGTTATTTCGTTTAAAAGTAAACCAATTAAACCGCTCAATAGAGATGTATTTGGATCCTTTGAACGTCGTGTCAATGTTCGCGAGATCAAAGCAAAACATAAATAAACCATATGAGAACTGATGCTTTTTTGGTAAAAAGCGGCGATGACGCAGATGACCGCTATAGATTTGCTCCATTATCTGTCCTCTAGGAGATGACACGCCTTCAGGGCACTGTTCACGCCATCCTCATGAAAACCATAACCCCAATAGCTTCCAGCGTAGTATGTATTATGCAGCCCATTGATTAAATTTATTTGTTTTTGAGCCTTTAACGCAGAAACATCCAAGCAAGGATGGGCATATTGAAATGATTGAATTATTTTTTCTTGGTCAATCTCATGGGTAAGGTTCATGGATACAAAAAAATCATGATGCGTATGGATGGATTGCAAGCGATTCATGTAATAAGTAAGTGTTGCTTCGTTGTTCTGATTATCTAGATAATTCCAACTTGCCCAAGCTTTGCGGTTTTTAGGCATTACCTTTTTATCTTTATGGAGAACAACCTCATTATTGGTGTATTTTATTGCTGATAGGATATTCATTTCTTCGGCGGTGGGTTTGTCGAGCATCGCCAATGTTTGATCGCTGTGCGTAGCACAGATGACCGCATCAAAAATCTGCTCTTGACCCCGGGTTATAATTTTTACTTTGCCCTCCTCTCGTATGATGCGCTCTACTTTGGAATTTAAGTAAACTTGATCTTTTAATCGCTCAAGCATCGGAGCAATATAGTTTTTCGAACCCTGCTTGATAACGTACCAGGTTGGCCTGTTGAATATCTCCAGCAACCCATGATTATGATAAAAATTAAATATAAACAATGCCGAGCAATTCAAAGCGTCTTCTCTATTTTTAGACCAAATAGCAGCCATCATGGGAATAAGATAACACTCGGTAAATTGTTCTGAATAATGATGTTTACGAATAAATTCATGAATGGTTACAGTAAGATCATCCGTTTGCGCAAGAAATTTTTTGGCATGCGTATTAAACGAAATGATGTCTTTGAGTAACCGATAAAAATCTTTGTTAACCAGGTTTCGACGATCGGAAAACAAAGTATTTAAACTATGGCCACAGTATTCGAGTCCGCGATGATCCGAGCGATAGCTGAAACTCATTTCGCTCGGTTGAATCGGTACGTTTAACTCTTCGAGTAATTTACAAAAATTAGGATAGGTTCTTTTGTTAAAAACAATAAATCCTGTATCAATGTTATATTCCGACTCTTCCGTGGTAACGGATATTGTATGGGTATGACCACCCAGATAATCATTCGCTTCAAATAATGATACATCATGGCTTTTACTTAATAGATAAGCACTTGTTAGACCAGATATTCCGGACCCAATTACTGCAATTTTTTTCAACCATAGTTCCTTTTTAGCTATTTGCTGGGTAATTTATTTTAATATAAATACGTTGTAAAGATATTTAATAATTAACTTTTGCGCCCACACCATTTGCATTATAAGACATTGATTAAAATGGTTTATCGATTATGATGTTAAAAAAATTTATTGTAGGCGCTTCTATGTTTCGACTTAAATATTGTATGTTGTTGCTCCTCTCTCATTCCTTACATGCATTAACCACATTAACAGTGACCTTAAGCACAGATAACAATCCAGGTGGAATTGGGAAGTGGGCGATCTGCGCTATTTTTTAAACGCTATGAATCAAAGCTTGAATTCAGCACCTGATGATTACGCAATTATATTCGCCTCGCCAATGACTATTCAGCTTAATGGGAATTTGCCCATCATTAACAACTCGTCGAATGCGGTGAATATTACCATCGGTAATCCTGGGACTATCCCCACCGTCACGATTGATGGTAATGGAGCCTATAGTGGTTTTTTTATTCCTATGGGAAACGTCACCATTCAAAATATGATTTTTCAAAATCTGATTGCTAAAGGGGGCGATGGCGGAGACGGCATCTCCGGTGGGGGTGGCGGGTTAGGTGCTGGCGCTGCCATTTTTGCACCACAAACTTTTTTAAATGGCTCCCATCCTGCTATTACGCTGATGAATATTTCTATCAGTAATTGTAGTGCCATCGGGGGCAATGGGGGCAATTACTCTACGCTTGCGAACACTGGGAATGAAGGTGGCGGTGGCGGCGGTGGTTTTGGCGGGAACGGCGGTTCAATTACCACCAGTGGCAGCACGGGTGGTGCTGGAGGTGGCGGTTTTGGTGGCAATGGGGGTGAGGTCACGCTTTCCACCATTGACCTTCTTGGGGGCGGCGGCAGTGGTGGAGGTGGCCTAGGTTCTAAAGCGGTTATCGGTATACTAACCAACCTAGGAAATGGAGGCTCTGATCAGAGCGCAGGTTCTGATGGCAATGGTTACGGACTTAATATCAGTGCAGGCTCTGGTGGTGGTGGCTATATCGGGGGTAATACGGCTGGGGGAGGTGGTGGTGGCGGTGCTATCATTAGTAGTGTGCTCTCTGGAGGTGGTGGTGGCGGGAGCGCTGGTTTGAATGGAGCCTCCGCTCAAGGAAACACCCCTCCCCTTACTTTTGCTACGCCATCGGGTGGAAATGGTGGTGATGGTGCAGGCGGCGGTGGGGGCGCAGTGGTTATTACTGGCCCGTCAAACGCGATTGATGGTCAAGCTGGAAATGGCGGCTATGGCGGCGGCGGTGGTGGTGGCGCGGGTACCGGTGCTTATGACAGCGACTATACCGTACAAGCAGGGTCTGGAGGCATAGGTGGCGGCGGTGGTGGCGGCGGCGGCAATCAGTCAGGAACGACCTCTGCTGGAGGTGGAAATTCTCTTGGCGGCGGTGGGGGCGGCGGGGGGGGGCCATCAAAAGGCATT
>ERZ778022.2253-NODE-2253-length-21014-cov-4.779236_pt1 | contig 21014 bp, 13 predicted proteins | sample MGYA00375752_ERZ778022 | MGnify/ENA primary metagenome ERZ778022 (study PRJEB29350, sample SAMN05389826) | bioreactor metagenome | isolation source: Thiocyanate bioreactor | place: South Africa: University of Cape Town | collected 2014-04-04 ... | reverse complement strand
TCAGATCGGCAAGGCGGAAATCGAGGTTGACGCGGCTGCCATTGGTGACGCCAGCCATCTTGACGCTCAGGCCGCTGCCGTCGTCGCCGCCGAGCGCCAGCGTCAGCTTCAGGTCGGAATTGGCAAACCAGGCGGCATTGCGCACCAGCCGGTCGATGGCCGGATGCGGCGGCAGGTGCTGGCGCAGCATCGTCAGGAACGGCCCGGGATCGAAAGCCTGGAAGGTCATCCGCCCCGTGCCCGTATATTTGGCAAGCGTGCCCTCTGCCCGGCCGATCGCCGTCAGCGCCGCGCCCGCCAGATTGCCGACCGTCAGCCGCTCGAGCGACAAGGCGCCATCGGCAACGGTGAAGACGGTATCGACATTTTCCGCCTCGACACCGAAGGCGATGAATTTCGAGGCCTTGAGCTGGGCGGCGATGCGATGGTCGAGCAGGCCGCTATCGGCCTCCTGGCCGGCGACGATGCCGGCGATGGCGCGCAATACGTCGAAATCGATCGTGTTGCCGTTGAGGTCCATCGAGATGCTGGGCGCCTGCTTGTCGAGCGCCTGCCGTTCCAGACGACCGTGCAGGATATCCTGGCCCGCGATGAATTCCAGCCGCTCGAAGCGCTGCAGTTCCGGCGTCAGGCTGACCAGCGCCGAAAATCCGACGCTTTTCAGTTTCCGGATCGCCGGATCGACATTGCCCGACAGCCAACTCGCAAGTCCCGAAGGCTGATTGGAAGCGACGAGCATCTCGCCACTGAAGGCCGCCTCGGACCCTAGCGAAAGCATGCCCTTGGCTTCGATCTGGGTTCGGCCCGGCAGGGTGGCGACGGCATTGTCGACCGCCCAGCCATCGCCGGCCGGGCGCACGTCCAGCTTCACGTCGCGGATGGTGGTATCGCCGATGACGATGGCCGGCAGGCGCAGATTGGCCTTGCCCGGCACCTGCGGCACGGGAACGGCCGCCAGCGTCTCCATGAACAGGCCCAGCCGCTCCTTGGCGGAAATCGAGGCATTGCGGCCCGTCTTGCCACGCTCGCCCTGATTGCCGAAGCGGTTGACGTCGATCTGCTGGCCCTCGGCGGTCAGCAGGAATTGCGCCTGCTTGCCTGTGTCGAGCGTCGCCTCGCCGGTAATGACGTAAGGGTCGTCAAGCGCGCCGACTTCCATGCGATAGGCCGGAACGCGCATGCTTTCATTGGTCAGTTCGAAGGAGCCGGTCAGGCGCGGCGGCGGCGTATCGGCCTTGTCGCGCTTGACCGCCGCTGCCTTTGACGTCGCCGACATGGAAAACGCGCCCTGATAGATCGGCCGGCTGTCGACCAGCTTCAATTCGCCGTCCAGCTCGATTTCGAAGGGCCGCGTCTGCGGCATGATCTTCGATTTCAGCCGCATGCCGGCGGCCCCCGGCTCCGGCTGGCCGCTCACCAGCGAGAACGCGCCCTTTTCGCCGTCCAGCGCGGCATTGCCCTCGATGCGCCACGGCCCAGCCAGCGATTTCGCCGACATTTCAGCAGAGAGATCGGAAATCAGGCGCGTACGCCCGGACTGATCGTCGATGAATTCGACCCGGCCGCCGGTAACATGCACGTTTTCGAGAACGACCGAGCGCGCCGGAATATCGGCGCGGCTGCCGCGCATCCAGTCCAGCGTGCCGTCCTTCAGCAGGCGCACGCGCGCCACCGGCTCCTCGATGCGCATGTCGAAGATCAATGCTTCGCCGGAGAGAAAGGGCGCAAGCTCGGCATCCATGGAAAAACGCTCGACGCGCACCAGCGGCGTGCCGTCCGCTTCCTGGCCGACGCGAACGTCATGCAGGGTCACCGACGGAAATGGCAGCAGCCGGGCATCGACGGCGCCATGCACGACCACCTTCTTGCCGATGATTCGGCTGGCCTGCGCCTCAAAATCCTTGCGGAAATCGGTCCAGTCCACGAAGAGCGGCGCCAATAGCGCTGAAAACAGCACCACGACCAGCAAGCCGCCCAGAAAAACCAGAATCCGCCCTACCACCGCATCCTTACTCCGCTGCGCCCCCCGCAGGCTTTCGCGCACATGCCGCCGCTTCGCCGACACCTTAGAGGGTTTCCGCTCTTCTTCGAAAGGCGAAAACGCTCTACGTCCTTGCAATACGCATTTCCGAACGGAAAACCGCTATCCACTTTTCCTGAAAATGCTTTACCGGCAAAGCGCCGCGCACCAAAGCATGGTTTCAATCAAGATGGAAGATTTTTCCGGGGTTGAAGATATTGTCGGGATCGAGCGCACGCTTGACCTGGCGCATGAGATCGACGGCGCCGCCAAGTTCGCGTTCCAAATAGGGAATCTTGCCCTGGCCGATGCCATGCTCGCCGGTGCAGGTGCCGTCCATGGCCAGCGCTCGCGTGTTCAGCCGGGCGACGAAGGCTTCGGCCTTGGCAAGCTCGGCCGGGTCGGTATCGTCGATCACCAGGCTGACATGGAAATTGCCGTCGCCGGCATGGCCGACGATCGGACCGGTCAGGCCATGGGCGTTGATGTCGTCCTCGGTCTCGGCGACGCAATCGGCAAAACGCGAGATCGGCACGCAGACATCGGTGGCGATGACATTGCAGCCGGAGCGAAGGCTCTTGGCGGAGAAATAGACGTCATGGCGCGCCTTCCAGAGTTTCGCCCGCGCCTGCGGATCGCTGGTCCAGTCGAACGCACCGCCGCCGCATTCGGCGACGACGGCGGAGAATTCCTCAGATTGCAGCTTCACGCTGTCCTCGCTGCCATGGAATTCCACGAACAGCGTCGGCTGCTCGATCAACGACAAGCCGGAATAGGCGTTGCAGGCGCGGATCTGCAGCGCATTGACCAGTTCGATCCGGGCCACGGGAATCCCGAGCTGGATGGTCATGATGACGGCATTGGAGGCATCGCGCAGCGTCGGAAAACCGCACACACCGCCGGCGATGACGGCCGGAATGCCCTGCAGGCGCAGCGTCACCGAGGTCAGGACACCGAGCGTGCCTTCGGCGCCGACGAAGAGCCGCGTCAGGTCATAGCCGGCCGAGGATTTTCGCGCCCGCCGGGCGGTGCGGATTTCTTCGCCGCTGGCGGTCACGGCGGTTACCGAGAGTACATTGTCCTTCATCGTGCCGTAGCGCACGGCATTGGTGCCGGAGGCACGCGTCGAGGCCATTCCGCCGATCGAGGCGTTGGCGCCGGGATCGATGGGAAAGAACAGGCCGGTGTCGCGCAGATGGACATTGAGCTGCTCACGGGTGACGCCGGGCTCGACGGTGCAGTCGAGATCCTCCGCATTGACCGAGAGAATGCGATTCATCTTCGAGAAATCGATGGAGATGCCGCCGGAGGGCGCATTCACCTGTCCCTCAAGCGAAGAACCGGTGCCGAAGGGAATGACCGGCACCTTCAGGGCGGCGCAGCAGCGCACCACCTCTTTCACGTCATCGGCGCTTTCGGCGAAGACGACGCCATCGGGAAGCTGCGGGGGAATATAGGTCAGCGTATGCGCATGCTGGTGTCGTATCGCCTCGCCGGTCTGGAAACGCTCGCCGAACTGCGCCTTCAGCTTCTCCATTGCCCGGGCGATACCCTCTTCGTTGCGCGTGCCCGCGCGCAGATCCTGCAGCGCCATGTGAACCTCTCCCCTGATAACATGATGAAAATCCCGGCGCATCGGCTGCGCCGGGATGAAGCGGACCGGTGGCGATCAGCCCTGAGTGATCGGGGCGATGGTGATTTCCACGCGCCGGTTCTGGGCCCGGCCGGCGGCGCTGGCGTTCGAGGCGATGGGCTGGCTGGGACCGAAGCCCATGGCCGAGACGCGGCGCTGGTCGATGCCCTGGTCGCCGAGATAGTTGGCGACGGAATAGGCACGGCGCTGCGACAGATCCTGGTTATGCGCGAGGCTGCCGGTCGAATCGGTATGGCCGTTGACGTCGATCAGGGTGCGGTTGAACTTGCGCAGCACGACGGCGACCGAATTCAGCGTCGGGAAGAAGGCCGGGCTGATCGCATCCTGATCGGTGGCGAAGGTGATGTTGGAAGGCATGTTGAGAATGATGCGGTCGCCGGCGCGGGTCACCGAAATGCCGGTGCCCTGAAGCTGGGCGCGCAGTTCCGCTTCCTGGCTGTCCATGTAATTGCCGATGGCGCCGCCGGCCAGGGCGCCGATGCCGGCGCCGATCAGCGCCGCATTGCGCCGCCCGACCGGCGAACCGCCGACGGCAAGGCCGCCGAGCGCGCCGAGACCGGCGCCGATCATCGCGCCGCCGGCGGTGTTCGATACCTTCTGTTCGCCGGTATAGGGATCGGTCGTGGTGCAACCGGACAGATAGACCGCCGCAACGCCAACAATGGCCAGTTTCTTCAGCATCGGTAAGCCTGCTCCTTTGAGAGTCGAATTCAAAACCCTCATAGCATGAATCGCGGCAAATTCATGGGGGAGCGGCAAAATGCCGGACCGCCGTTTTATTCGGCGGCCGCGGCTGGCATTTCCGCATCATTGGCCGCCGTCGTCAGGCGCCCGGCATGGGCCATTTCGGCATGCAGGCGCTGCTCCTCGTCGGCATGCGGCTTGGCGAAACGGGCAATCAGCAGATAGGCGACCGGGGTGACGAACAGGGTCCCCAGCGTCGCCATGCCGAGCCCGCCGACGATCACCCAGCCCAGCGCATTGCGCGCCTCGGCCCCCGCTCCATGGGCGAAGACCAGCGGCACACCGCCGAGAATGGTGGCGATCATCGTCATCATCACCGGCCGCAGGCGGATCGAGCAGGCCTTTTCGATGGCGACACGCACGCCCTCGCCATGGTCGCGAAGCTGGTTGGCGAATTCGACGATCAGGATGCCGTTCTTCGCCATGACCCCGACCAGCAGCACGAGGCCGATCTGGCTATAGATATTGAGGCTCGATCCGGTCAGCACCAGCGCAAAGACGGCGCAGGCCAGCCCCAGCGGCACCGTCGTCATGATGATGATCGAGCTCAGCACGCTTTCGAACTGCGCCGCCAGCACCAGAAAGATGATGGCGATGGCGAAGCCGAAGGTCAGCAGCATGCTGGAGGAATTGTCCTGCAGCGTCGCCGCCTCCGCCAGCGGCAGGATGCGCGCCCCCGGCGGCAACAACGGCGCGGCGATGCGTTGTGCTTCGGCCAGTGCGTCGCCAAGCGCCAGCCCCGGCGCCAGGTCGGCGGTGATCGCCACCGACGACAATTGCTGCTCGCGGGTCAATTGCGGCGCGACGGCGCGTTCATCGAGCGAGGCGATGGTTGCCATCGGCACGATCTTGCCGTCGCCGGTCTTGACGAACAGATTTTCGAGATCGGTCGGATCGTCGATCGGCCGTGTATTGGAGGTCAGAAGCACCGGATAGGCCTCGCCGTCCACATAGACGTCGACCACCGAGCGGCTGTCGAGCAGCGACTGGATGGCGGTGGACAGGCCGGCGATGTTGACGCCCATGTCGGAGGCGCGCTCGCGGTCGATGGCGACCGAAAGCTGGGCCTGCGTCGGCTCATTGGTCAGGCGCGGCTGGCTGAAGCTGGCGTTCTCGTCCATCGCCTGCACGACCTTCTGCGCAGCGGCTGTCAGCTTCTCGTTGTCGCTGCCGAGAATGGCGAATTGCAGGCCGCTGCCGGCGCCGCGAATGCGCAGGCTGTTGGACTGGATGACGTTGACGCGCAGACCCGGCACCCGCGCCGTGGCGGCATTGATGTCGGAGACGATGTCGTTCTGGCTGCGCTCGCGCGCATCCCAGGGGGCCAGCGTCAGCACCATGAAGCCGTTATTCGACTGGTTGTTCATGCCCGAGATCGAATAGACGTTGCGGATTTCGCCAGAAGCGCGCAACGGCTCCAACCCTTCCTCCACGCGCTGCATCTGGTCCTGCGTATAGGCGAGGCTGACGCCCTGCGGCGCCGTCACCCGCAGCATGACCATGGCGCGGTCCTCGCGCGGGGTCAGTTCGCTGGTCACCATGGTGAAGGCCAGCACCGCCGCGACAGCGAACACTCCACCGACGGCGATCACCACCACCGGCGCGTTGAGGCAGGCGCGCAGCAGGCGCAGATAGATGTCGGAGAACCGATCCCCGATCCAGCCGAGAACGCCATGATGCTCGACCATCTCCTTGGTCAGCATGCGCGAGGCGAGCATGGGACAGAGCGTCAGCGCCACGATCGACGACAGGCCGACGGAAAAGGCGAGCACGAAGCCGAATTCGCGAAACAGCCCGCCCACCTGCCCCGGCAGGAAGGACAGCGGAATGAAGACAGCCGCCAGCGTCGCCGTCGTCGCGATCACCGCGAAGAAGACCTCGCGCGTGCCGAGAACGGCTGCGGCGCGCGGCTGCAATCCCTGCCCGCGCCGCCGCACGATGTTTTCCAGCACCACGATGGCGTCATCGACCACGAGCCCGGTCGCCAGCACGATGGCGAGCAGCGTCAGGATGTTGATCGAAAACCCCATCAGATAGATGGCCGCGATCGTGCCGATCAGCGCCACCGGCATGGTGATCGCCGGAATGATCGTCGCCCGCCAATCGCGCAGGAAGAGATAGATGACGACCACGACGATGATCGCCGAGAGGATCAACGCCAGCTCCACCTCATGGATCGCACCCTCGATGAAGGCGGCGTCATCGCTGGTAATGGCGATATGGACGCCCTGCGGCACGGCGGCGGAGAGTTCGTCGACGGCGGCGCGCACGCCGGTTGAAATATCGAGCGTATTCGATTGCGCCTGGCGGATGATGCCGAGGCCGATGCCGGTAACGCCGTTGGAGCGCAGCGCCGTCGTGCCGTCACGCGGGCCGAGCATCACGCTGGCGACATCGCCGAGCCGCACCCGGTTCTGGATGATGAGGTTTTCGAAATCCTGCGGCTTGGTGAGGTTGGCGGTGGCGCGCACGACGATATCCTGGGTCGTGCTCGTGATCGAGCCGGCCGGCACATCCATGGAGGCGGTCTGCAACATGGTCGAGAGGTCGGCGACCGTCAGCCCGCGGCTGGCCAGCGCCGTCTGGTCGATATCGACACGAAAAACCTTTTCCTGGTCACCATAGAGCTGGACGTCGGCGACGCCGTCGACGGCGGCGAGACGGTCGGAGATCTGCTTGTCGACGAGTTGCGTCAGATCGTCCATGCTGAGCGTATCGGAGGTGACCGCAAGCCGCATGACCGGCTGCGAATCGGCATCGGCCTTGACGATCTGCGGCGCATCGACATTGTCGGGCAGTTGCGACTGGATGCGGCCGATGGCGTCGCGCACATCGCTGGCGGCGACCGCCAGATCGGTCTTGTCGGTGAATTCCAGCGTCACGCGACTGGAGCCGAAGGAGGACGAGGAGGAAATCGATTTCAGCCCGCTGACCCGGGCGACGCCGCCCTCGATGATGCGGGTGATCTGCTGGTCGATGGTCTGGGGTGCGGCGCCGTCCAGCGTGGTGCGCACGGTGATGACCGGCTGGTCGGTATCCGGCAACTCGCGCACCTCGATGCCGAACCACGCGGCAAGGCCTGCGACGACCATCAGCGTGTTGAACACCAGCGCCAGGATCGGGCGGCGGATGAACAGGGCGGTGAATCCCCCGGATTTTCCTTCCGTCGAGGCGCTCATGGGGTAGCCTCCGCCTGCTGGTCGGACGGCTGGCCGGAAATGCGCACACCGCCATTCTCGCGAATGCGCAGCAGGCCTTCAATGGCAATGTTCTCACCGCTCCTGAGATCGGCCTGCACCAGAACCGCTTCCGGATTGCGCTGGACGATGCCGACCCGGACCTTCTCCGCCTTGGCATCGGCGACGCGCCAGACATAGGAGCCTTGCGAATCCCACTGCACCGACAGTGGATCGACGGCCGGATAGCTCTGTCCGGCAAACTTCATGGCGACAGCGAAGGACATGCCCGAGCGCAGCCGGTCGTCGCCGTTGTCGATACGGGCGCGGACGCGGAAAGTGCGGCTGGCCGGATCGACGCGGTTGTCGATGGCATCGACCACGCCGTGGAAGATCTCGCCGCGATGGGCGATGGCGCTGGCCTCGACCGCGCCGCCAAGCGCGATCTGGCTGATGAATCGCTCCGGCGCCCAGAAATCGACGAGGATCTCCGAACGGTCGTCGAGACCGACCAGCGTCGTCGCGCTCGTGACATTGTCACCGATGCTGACCGGCACGATGCCGACGATGCCGTCAAAAGGCGCAGTGACAGTGCGGCGCTTGAGGTTGAACTCGGCCGTCTCGAGCGCCAGCTTCGCGGTATCGCGAGCGATCTCGGCATTGGAGACGTCGAGGCGCGAGACGGTCGACTTGATGTTCTGATAGATCTTCAGCTTTTCTTCGGCATTCTTCAGCGCCACGCGCGCCTGGTCGCGGGCGATCACCTGCTCGTCGCTGTCGAGGCGCATAAGCACCTGCCCCTGGCTGACCTTGTCGCCGGACTTGATGCCGATCTCGACGATGGTGCCGGAGACCTGCGGCGTCACCGTCACCGAGCGGATCGCCTCGCCGCTGCCGATGGCGTTCAGCCGGTCATTGACGATGCCCTGGCTCACCCTGCGCACGACCACCAGCGGCGTGCGGTCATCGCCATGCGCCTTCTGGCCGGCGCCGCCGGTTGCCGCCTCGGGCTTTTCCCGCGGCGCGACGGCGGCGATCATCGCTTTCGGCAGGCCGAGCTTTTCCAGCGTCGCAGCCGAACCCGGCGCGAGCCAGACCCAGGCGAGAACCCCGCAACAGAGGACGACGATGCTGGTCAGAAGCTGTTTCCAGATATGCATTCAATTCTCCAAGCTTCCGCGACCGGAAGAAACAGGCAAAGGACGGTCGCGGCAATAGCAGCGTATTATGGTGCCGGAATGATAGACGGCAAAGCAAGGGCTGTCGCCTTACGGAATTGTAATGTCGTCACGACTTGAAATCGGCCTGCGTCATCGCATCAAGTTTGCGTGAAGTCGCCCGCCAGCCAGACATGGTGTTTCGCCTTCGATCTTCGCGCCGTTATCGGGCATTACGGAATGAAAGAAGAACATGCGTTCTGGCCTTTCGGAACCGAATCACTACATTACGCCGCATGACCAACGGTTTTGACGATATTCCCTTCTTCGACGAGGAGCCGGACGCACCGCCACCGCCGCGCAAGGCAGCGCCTGCTCAGGGCGTCGGCACGCCGAGCGGCATCGCCGCGCGCGCCATGGCGGCGCGCGAACCGGCGCGCCCGCAGGGCGCCTATCTCTCCGGCCTCAATCCCGAGCAGCGCCGCGCCGTCGAGACCATGGACGGCCCGGTGCTGGTGCTGGCAGGCGCGGGGACCGGCAAGACGCGGGTGCTGACCACCCGCATCGCCCATATCCTCGCGACCGGCAGCGCCTACCCTTCCCAGATCCTCGCCGTCACCTTCACCAACAAGGCGGCGCGCGAGATGAAGGAGCGCATCGGCGTGCTCGTCGGCGAGATGGTCGAGGGCATGCCCTGGCTCGGCACCTTCCACTCCATCGGCGTCAAGCTCTTGCGCCGCCATGCCGAACTGGTGGGCCTCAGCTCCGATTTCACCATTCTCGATACAGACGACGTCATCCGCCTCATCAAGCAGCTCATCCAGGCCGAGGGGCTGGACGACAAGCGCTGGCCGGCGCGCCAGTTCGCCGGCATGATCGACGGCTGGAAGAACAAGGGGCTCGGCCCCGCCGATATTCCCGAGGGCGACGCCCGCGCCTTCGCCAACGGCAAGGGCCGCGAGCTGTATTTCGCCTATCAGGCGCGGCTGAAGACGCTGAACGCCTGCGATTTCGGCGACCTGCTGATGCATCCGATCCATATCTTCCGCACCTATCCCGACGTGCTGAAGGATTATCACAAGCGCTTCCGCTACATTCTCGTCGACGAGTATCAGGACACCAACACCGCGCAATACATGTGGCTACGCCTGTTGGCGCAGCGGCCCAAGGGCGTGCCGCAGAATGTCTGCTGCGTCGGCGACGACGACCAGTCGATCTATGGCTGGCGCGGCGCGGAGGTGGACAACATCTTGCGTTTCGAGAAGGACTTTCCGGGCGCTGCCGTCATCAAGCTGGAGCGCAATTATCGCTCCACCGCCCATATCCTCGGCGCGGCCGGCCATCTGATCGCCCATAACGAGGGCCGCCTCGGCAAGACGCTGTTCACCGACCGCCTCGACGAGGGCGACGACAAGGTGATCGTCCACGCCGCCTGGGATTCGGAGGAAGAGGCCCGCGCCGTCGGCGAGGAGATCGAGCAGCTTCACCGCAAGCAGCACAATCTCAACGACATGGCGATCCTCGTGCGCGCCTCCTTCCAGATGCGCGAATTCGAAGACCGGTTCGTGACGCTCGGCCTCAACTACCGCGTCATCGGCGGCCCTCGCTTCTACGAGCGGCTGGAGATCCGCGATGCGCTCGCCTATTTCCGCCTTGTCAGCCAGCCGGCCGACGACCTCGCCTTCGAGCGCATCGTCAATACGCCCAAGCGCGGCCTCGGCGATACGACGATCCGCAACCTGCACGACTATGCGCGAGCCCGCGACATCCCCATGCTCGCCGCCGCCGCCGACATCGTCGAGACGGACGAACTGAAGCCGAAGGCGCGCAAGGCGCTGTTCGACGTCGTCGCCGATTTCCGCCGCTGGCAGTCGCTGCTGGAGACGATGCCGCACACCGAGCTTGCCGAGCAGATCCTCGACGAGAGCGGCTATACCGCCATGTGGCAGGCCGACAAGTCGGCCGAAGCGCCGGGACGCCTGGAAAACCTCAAGGAACTGATCCGGTCTATGGAAGCCTTCGAGTCCCTGCGCGGCTTCCTGGAGCACGTCTCGCTCGTCATGGATGCCGAGCAGAACGAGAATCTCGACGCCGTCTCGATCATGACGCTGCACTCCGCCAAGGGCCTGGAATTCGACACCGTCTTCCTGCCCGGCTGGGAGGAAGGCCTGTTTCCGCATCAGCGGGCGCTGGACGAAGGCGGCCGCGCCGGGCTGGAGGAAGAGCGCCGCCTCGCCTATGTCGGCCTGACGCGCGCCAAGCGCCGCTGCCACATCTGGTTCGTCTCCAACCGGCGCATCCATGGCCTGTGGCAATCCACCCTGCCCTCGCGTTTCCTCGACGAACTGCCACCCGCCCATGTCGACGTCGCCGCCGGCGATACCTCCTATGGCGGCTATGGCGGACGCGGCGGTTACGGCCAGTCGCGTTTCGACAAGGCCGATCCGTTCAGCAATTCCTATTCGACGCCGGGCTGGAAACGGGCGCAGGCCAACCGCTCCGAGGCCACCCGCGACAATTGGGGTACGCGCTCCGGCCATGCGGTCGAACGGATCGGCTATGGCGAAAGCGGCCCGCGCGGCCGCACCATCGAAGGCGAACTGGTCGCCAAGTCGACCAGCGAGACGCCGTCGCAATTCTCGGTCGGCGACCGGGTCTTCCATATGAAGTTCGGCAACGGCACCGTCGCCGCCATCGAAGGCAACAAACTGACCATCGATTTCGACCGCGCCGGCCAGAAACGGGTTCTGGAAGGCTTCGTCGAGCGGGCATGAGCCCGCTTGATTTTGCGCCAATCTACCCACAATCGTCATCCTCGGGCTTGTCCCGAGGATCTGCCTTCATTAGCCAAACAATTGAGATATCAGACAATCTCTGATGTTTGCAGATGCTCGGGACAAGCCCGAGCATGACGGTGAAGAGGGGTGGTGCCAGTCCAGGCGAACCGCAAGGCCCGCCTGGAAAATCATCAACGCATGCGCCGTTCCGAGGAGATACCGCCGGACTTGCGGTCGTCGGCGGAAGCGGTCAACCCACCCCAGGCGGACATCTTCGGGACGATGATCATCGTATCCACCTGGCCGCTCTGGAAGGCGCGCAGGAAGCGCTTGTAATCGGCGAAGGCGACGCAGCCATGCGAATCGCCACGACGACGCAGCAGGTAGCTATGGGCCAGCAGGCCGACACGACCCTTCGGCGCGATGCCATTTGTCGGCGTCAGGCGAATGGCGGCCACCCCGTGGAACAGGCTTTCGCGCATCGACAGCTTGTAGGTGCCGGGCGGGGTCGGCCCGCGCATCGTCACATGGGTGTATTTCGGATTGTCGCGCATTTCGCCGATGCCGGAATGGGCTTCCAGCTTCTCGCCGTTCGGCATATGCACCACACCGGCGGAAATGTCGTAATAGGCCACCTTGCCGCCGCGACGGCGCGGGAAGGTGGGGATCAGCGACCGGCTCGAATCGTCATCCTCTTCCAGCGCCGAAGTCGGCTTGGCATAGGCAAGTTCGGTCGTCTTGGCCGGCTTGCGCTCCTCCGGTTCCGGCTTGGCCAGTGCGACGCGCAGTTCCGGTTTGGCGGCCGGCAGCGGGATCGATGCGGGGAGCGACTCGGTGGCTTCGGCAGCGGCGGCCTCGCGTTCCGCCATGACATAGCTGAAGGGCTTCGGCAGCGAACTGGCCTGCGCTGCGGTCGGCTCGACGAGCGCGCTGGCCAGGACCGGCTGGGCAGCGGCCTTTGCGTCGGCGGCTGCGAGAATCGCATCGTCCTTGCCGCGTGTCAGCGCCGCCATGGCCTTTGCCGACTCCGCGGGGTGCGGCGGCGCGGCAGAGGCCACCATCGTCGACTTGGTGTGGAAAGCGCGGATCGACTGCGCCGTCAGGCCATGGGCCTTGGTGGTCCCCGCCTTGTCCGGCGTCAGCCGGGCAAGCATGGCCATGCGTTCGCGCGAGGAGCGGATCGCCTCATCCGTCAGCCCGCTCTGGGCGATCTGGTCGACCAGCGGCAGCGGCGCGCGCGAAAATTTCGTCGGGCGGATGTTCCGCTCGCCGGGTTCGCCCCGCACGATCGGATTGAGCGCCAGCCTGGTTTCGAAACGGTTCCGGTCGCCCGATGCCGCCGCCGTGGTCAGGCTGTTCATCGTCGCCAGCGTGCCGACGATCCAGCAGACTGTGGCGGCCCCAACGCCGGTTACGACGAGGCCACGGAGGAGAGCGCGGGAGTTGCGCCGACGCGCCGGCTTTCCCTGGAACGACAAGGCGCGATGATTGGTCTGTGTGACGGCAGATACCATGTTACTCAATACCCAAACGCAAAACTCGATCCGGCGTCACCAGACATAGCCAAAAGGCCGGGAGCGGCAGCGAGCGAAGTGAAAGCTCTTCGCATCGGCTGGTGTGATGGTAAGGATGACAAACTATGGTAACCAATTCCTTTACGTTGTCCCGAAGCGGGCAATGGCCTTGCGGAAAATTTACTATGTCTCGTCAAAGTCCTTGCCTGGCAGCGCGGCAGAGCAGCCGCGACGGCACAAGCGGGAGCGCGCCCGGACAGCCTATGCTGGCGCGGACGAATTTCCTGTGGCGAGAACGGCAGATTCCCCCGGCCCCGCGCGCAAGTCCTGCCCGGCGCGTAGACGCCGCACGTTCGGGACATTGCGTAAAATCAATACGATAGAATGGTTTCGCGGTTCACACGAAGCGCGAATGCCCCCTGATCGTCCTCAAAGCGTCTTCATGCAATCCCGATGCAAAATCGCTGTCGCGCTTTTGCTGGAATCGCTCCGGCATGATGGACGGCTCTCCGAACCGTCGGCGGCACCGGCAGTCCCACAGAAATATGGAAAGACTGCGGCAGAACAGTCACGCGAGGGAAAAAAGTTAACGCCGGCGTAAACCGGCATCACTTTCTCACTTGGCAATCGCAGGCGCTTGGGACAGCCAGTCGGTGCGCGATTCGTAGGCTGCGGCCATGTGCAGCACGGCGAGATCGGCGCGCGGGCGACCGATGATCTGGATGCCCGCCGGCAGCCCGTTGCTGCCGAAACCGGCCGGCATGGCGGCGACCGGCAGGCCGAGCATGCTCGGGCCGATGACCACTTCCATCCAGCGATGATAGGTATCCATCGCCTTCCCGCCAACGGTCTTGGGCCAGTCGAGCGTCACGTCGAAGGGGAAAACCTGCGCCGTCGGCAGCACGAGGAAATCATACTCCTCGAACAGGCCGCACATATAGCGATACCAGTCGCTGCGCACCGAGGAGGCTGCGAAGACCTGCGCAGCGGTCAGCGCATTGCCGTTTTCCAACTCCCAGATCATTTCCGGCTTCATGTTCGCCCGTCGCGCCGGGTCGGCATAATCGGCGGCCTGGCCTCCGGCGACAAGGAAATGCCGCAGCGTGCGCCAGCTATCCCAGACGCGGGCCATGTCGAAGCGATGGGTGACATCGCCGACGCGGCAGCCGATCGTGCGGAACACCTCGAGCGAATCGCGGCAGAGATCGAGCACCCCGTCCTCGAAAGGCAGGTAACCGCCGTAATCGCCGAGCCAGCCGATACGGGCGCTGCTCATGTCGACATCGGGATCGAGGACGAAAGCCTCGTCCGACAGCGAATGCGGATCACGAATGTCATAGCCGGTCTGCACCGCAAGAAGGGCTGCGACATCGGCGACGTTGCGGGCCATCGGGCCGTTGACGGCGAGCTGGCCGAGGAACAGTTCGCGGCCCAGCGCCGGCACGCGGCCATAGCTCGGGCGATAACCGACGACATTGTTGAAACCGGCCGGATTGCGCAGCGAGCCCATCATGTCGCTGCCGTCCGCCACCGGCACCAGCCGCGCCGCCAGCGCCGCCGCCGCGCCGCCGCTGGAGCCGCCGGCGCTCTTGCCGGTGTTGTAGGGATTACGGGTCGGGCCGAAGACCGGGTTGAAGGTATGCGAGCCCAGGCCCATTTCCGGCGTATTGGTTTTGCCGATGATGATCGCGCCGAGCGCGCGGATGCGCTCCACCTGGATATCGTCGAAATCCGGTACGAAATCGCGGTAGTTTTCCGAACCGAAGACGCAGGGAATGCCCTTGGCCGGCGCCAGATCCTTCACCGCATGCGGCAGGCCATGCATCCAGCCCTGCGAGCGGCCGGCGTCCAGTTCCGCGTCGCGTTCACCCGCTTCGCGCATCAGTTCCTCGGCGTCGCGCAGGCTGACGATCGCGTTGATCTTGGGGTTGATGCGGCCGATGCGCTCCAGATAGGCCGCCATCACCTCGCGGCAGGATACCATGCGATCATGGATGGCGCGGGACAATTCGAGGGCGGAAAGATCGGTGATCGCGGTCATGTCTGGTATCCTCGCTGCATGATTTCGTTCCCGCCCGAGCCTTAGCAGAGTTGAGCGGTTCCGCGAAAGGCCAAGCTTGATCCGGCGGCGCGAACTTGGCATCCTGCCGGCACGATCTTGCAAAGGGAACAGGCATTTGAAAGCGCTGCTGCTCATCGACATCCAGAACGGCTTCTGCCCCGGCGGCAACCTTCCCGTCGCGGAAGGCGACCGGGTCGTCGCCGTCGCCAACCGGCTGATCGACAGCGGCCTGTACGACCTGATCGTCGCCTCGCAGGACTGGCATCCGCCCGGCCATGGCAGCTTCGCCTCCGCCCATCCCGGCAAGCAGCCCTTCGAGATGGGCGAACTCTCCGGCAAGCCGCAGATGATGTGGCCGGATCATTGCGTGCAGGGCACGCGTGATGCCGAATTCCACCCCGGCCTGCATGTCGACGACGTCGACTACATTCAGCAGAAGGGTCAGAACCCGGCCGTCGACAGCTATTCCGCCTTCCGTGACAATGACCAGGCGGCATTGACCGGCCTTGCCGACTACCTCAGGGACAAGGGCGTCACCGAACTCGACCTCTGCGGCCTGGCGACGGATTACTGCGTGAAGTTTTCGGCCCTCGATGCAGCCGACATGCTGCCCGACGTCAAACTTCGCTTCATCGCCGATGCCAGCCGGGGCATCGCGCCTGAAGGCGTCGCGGCGGCAATCGCCGAAATGCGCGCCCGTGGCATCGAGGTGATCAACAGCGATACCGCGCTCATCTCCTGATTCAACACGCGCCAAGCGGTTGCCTTTTTGCACTGCACAGTGTAAAAATCCCTCGCTTTTCAGGGAGGAAAGGCGTTGGCGGCATAGTTTATGCCGCAGTGCGATAAGACAGGAGCATGTCTGTGCGCGCCCGTCGAGGCGGGCAGGCTCCGGGGAGGCAGTATGGACATCATTCGCGGCATCGCCGCTCTGCGCGAGCGGCTGGCCGAACACCGTCGCGCCGGCCGCCGCATCGGGCTTGTGCCGACCATGGGATATCTCCATGTCGGCCATATGCAGCTCGTCGCCCGTGCCAAGGCCGAAAACGACATCAGCGTCGTCTCCATCTTCGTCAATCCGCTGCAGTTCGGCGCGAATGAGGATCTGGCGCGCTATCCGCGCGATCTCGACCGCGATGCCGCCATGCTGCGGGAGGCCGGCGTCGATTTCCTCTTCGCCCCCGACGTGCCCGACATGTATCCGAGGCCGATGGAAACCGTCGTCGACGTGCCCACGCTCGGCGCCGAGCTGGAAGGCGCGGTGCGGCCCGGCCATTTCGCCGGCGTCGCCACGGTCGTGACCAAACTGTTCAACATCGTCCAGCCGGACAGCGCCTATTTCGGCGAGAAGGATTACCAGCAGGTCGCCGTCATCCGCCGCATGGTCGAGGATCTGGCCCAGCCGGTGCGGGTCGTACCGGTGCCGACCGTGCGCGAGGCGGATGGCCTCGCCTGCTCTTCCCGCAACGTCTATCTGAGCCCCGAGCAGCGCCGCGCCGCCGTCATCGTGCCGAAGACGCTGATCGAGGCCGAACGCCTTTATCGCGAAGGCCTGCGCGACGTCGCCGCCTTCGAGGCGGCGCTGCGCGCCTTCATCGCCGCCGAGCCGCTGGCCGGGCCTGAAGTCGTCGCCATTCGCGACCCTGAAACGCTGAAGCCGATGGAGACCATCGGCGAGCGCCCGGCGCTGGTGGTGCTCTACATCCGCATCGGCCAGACCCGCTTGCTCGACAACGGCCTGATCGGCGCCGCCCAGAACACTCTCGGAAAGGCCGCATGACATGAGCGCAGTCGGACGCCAGAAGCGGGTCTCGCCCGCCGCCATCACCGCGCTCAAGGGCGAGCGCCCCATCGTCTGCCTCACGGCTTATACGACGCCGATCGCACGGCTGCTGGATCCGCATTGCGACCTGCTGCTGGTCGGCGATTCGCTCGGGATGGTTCTCTACGGCATGGAGTCCACCATCGGCGTCACCACCGAGATGATGATCGGCCATGGCAAGGCGGTGATGCGCGCCGCCACCCATGCCTGCGTCATCGTCGACCTGCCCTTCGGCGCCTACCAGGAGTCCAGGGAACAGGCCTTCCGCACCGCCGCTCGCATCATGATGGAAACCGGCTGCGACGGCGTGAAGCTGGAAGGCGGCGAGGAAATGGCCGAAACCGTTGCCTTCCTCGTGAAGCGCGGCATTCCGGTCTTCGGCCATGTCGGGCTGATGCCGCAGCAGGTCAGCGCCACCGGCGGCTATCGCTCGCTCGGCCGCACCGAAGACGAAAGCGACAAGATCCGCCGCGACGCCGCAGCCATCGGGCAGGCTGGCGCCTTCGCCATGGTCATCGAAGGCACGGTGGAGCCGCTCGCCCGCGAGATCACCGCAAACGTTGCCGTACCGACCATCGGCATCGGCGCTTCGCCCGCCTGTGACGGCCAGGTGCTGGTCTGCGACGACATGCTCGGCCTGTTCAACGACTTCAAGCCGCGCTTCGTCAAGCATTTCGCCTCGCTGGCGCCGCTGGTGTCACAAGCCGCCGAAGACTATGCCCGCGAGGTCAGGGCCCGCACCTTTCCCGCAGACGAACATACGTTCAAGCTGAAACGCTGACGCCTCTCGGCACAATCCCCGGTAAGCACGGCAAGCCGCTCCCCGCCGTTTCGGCAGGGAGCGGCCGTGTGCTGCTGTCGGCGAAAAATGCTGTAAGGCGCAAAAACAAGCATATCGCTTAAAACTTAGACAGAAGCTTACAAAAGCGGTTGCGCTGGCGCAATAATAGGCACATAAGTTCGCAAATTGTGCAACTTCCGTATTCCGAGTCCATAAATAGATCGGAGACACAACCAAAAGCCGCCGCTTTTCAACGACGCGCTCGCCCTGAAGCGGCAGCCGTCGAGAGAAATCCTGCGGCCTGAACGAAAGGGGTGCCGGATGGCGACCGTTGACGAAAAGCTTGAACCGATCCTTGCCCAGGTCTTGCACCGCAACCCGGCGGAACCCGAGTTCCACCAGGCCGTGCGTGAGGTTCTGGAAAGCCTTGGCCTCGTCGTCTCCAAACATCCCGGTTATCTCAGCGATGCGCTGATCGAGCGCATCTGCGAGCCGGAGCGCCAGATCATCTTCCGCGTGCCGTGGGTGGACGATAACGGTCAGGTGCGCATCAACCGGGGTTTCCGTGTCCAGTTCAACTCGGCGCTCGGTCCCTACAAGGGCGGCCTGCGCTTCCACCCCTCGGTCAATCTCGGCATCATCAAGTTCCTCGGCTTCGAGCAGATCTTCAAGAACGCGCTGACCGGTCTGCCGATCGGCGGCGGCAAGGGCGGCTCCGACTTCGATCCGAAGGGCCATTCGGACGGCGAGATCATGCGCTTCTGCCAGTCGTTCATGACCGAGCTCTATCGTCACCTCGGCGAGTATACCGACGTGCCGGCCGGCGATATCGGCGTCAGTGGCCGTGAGATCGGCTGGATGTTCGGCCAGTACAAGCGCCTGACCAACCGTTTCGAGGCCGGTGTCTTCACCGGCAAGGGTCTGAGCTATGGCGGCTCGCTGGTGCGCAAGGAAGCGACCGGCTATGGCGCCGTCTATTTCACCCGCGCCATGCTGTCGCGCAAGGGCACGGATTTCGAGGGCAAGAAGGTCACCGTCTCGGGCTCCGGCAATGTCGCGATCTACGCCATGGAACAGGCGATCAATTACGGCGCCAAGGTCGTGGCCTGCTCCGACAGCAGCGGCTATCTTGTCGACGAAAACGGCATCGATCTCGGTCTGGTCAAGGACATCAAGGAAATCCGCCGCGAGCGGCTTTCCGAATACGCCCGCACCCGCCAGACTGGCGTGCACTTCATCGCCTCCGGCAAGGGCTCGATCTGGGATGTGCCCTGCGACGTCGCCCTGCCCTGCGCCACGCAGAACGAACTGTCCGGCAAGGATGCCCGCACGCTGATCGCCAACGGCGTCATCGCGGTCGCCGAAGGCGCCAACATGCCCTCGACGCCGGAAGCGGTGCGCGCCTTCCAGGAAGCCGGCGTGCTGTTCGGCCCCGGCAAGGCCGCCAATGCCGGCGGCGTCGCCACTTCGGCGCTGGAAATGCAGCAGAACGCCAGCCGCGATAGCTGGAGCTTCGAGACCGCCCGCGAACGCCTCGGCCAGATCATGCAAGGCATCCATGACCGCTGCGCAGAAACGGCGGAGGAATACGGCGCAAAGGGCAATTACGTGCTCGGCGCCAACATCGCCGGCTTCATCCGCGTGGCGGAAGCCATGCGCGCCCAGGGCGTCATCTGATCGCCATTGGTTGACAGCGTATGGAACGGCCTCGGATTCATCCGGGGCCGTTCGGCATTTCAGGCAAAGGGCTTGAAGCGCGAAGCCAGGCAGAGTAATGGCAACGCCTTTAAATGTTTGCGCATTTCCGGACGGAAAACCGCTCCGCACTTCTCCTGGAAAATGCTTCAAAAGGCAAAGCGGATGAGCAGCAATTCGGATTTTGCGGAAGGCCTGCGCGGCGCTTTTCCGATCATGGCTTCGGCCGCGCCCTTTGCGGTGCTGTTCGGCGCGGTGGCGATCGCCAACGGCCAGACGGTGGCCGAGGCGGCGCTGATGAGCGCGACGGTGTTTGCCGGCGCCAGCCAGCTGGTCGGCATCGAGCTGTTCGGCCACAAGGTGCAGCCCTGGCTGATCGTGCTGTCGGTGCTGGCGGTGAATTTCCGCCACATCCTCTATTCGGCAGCCATCGCGCGTTTCATCAGCCATTTCACGCCGCTGCAGAAAATCATCGGCTTCCACCTTCTGACCGACCCGCAATTCGCCCAGAGCGTCCAGCGCGGCGAATCGGGCAAGAAGGTCAGCTTCGCCTGGTATCTCGGTTTCGGCGTGATGATCTTCGTGCCCTGGGTCACGCTGACCGTCGCCGGCGGCATCTTCGGCAGGCTGGTCGGCGATCCCAGGATGATCGGCATCGACGTGCTGCTGCCGATCTACTTCATGGAAATGGTGCTCGGCTTCCGCAGGAAGGCCGGTTTCCTGCCGATCGTCGTCGTCAGCGCGCTGGCTTCGGTGCTGGCTTATCGTTATGTCGGCTCGCCCTGGCATGTCAGCATCGGCGCCGTCGCCGGCGTGGCGCTGGCCGCCTTCCTGCCCTCCGCCACGGCAGGCGCCGAGGAGCCGGTCGAATGAGCACGTTCCTCAATACGGATATGGTGGCGCTGATCCTGATGTGCGCCGTCGCCACCTTTGCGACACGCATCGGCGGCTATATGCTGATGGCGCGGATGAAATCCATCCCGCCGCGCCTCGTTGCGGCACTGAACGCCGTGCCGGCGGCGGTGCTGACCACGCTCGTCGCCCCCGCCTTCTATGCCGGCGAGATCGACATCAAGATCGCCATGGCGGTGGCGCTGGTCATCGGCCTGCGCTTTTCCGTCATGCCGATGCTGCTCGCCGGCTGGTGCATCGTGATGGTCTTTCGTCATCTTCTCTAAAAATTCGGACGGTGAAGGTTTCCCCTCGCCGGCCTTTTCATTTCAGATCAGCGGCCGCGTTGCCTGCGCCAGCCAATCGCGCACATCCTTGCGCTCGATCAGCGGTGTCAGCGCTTCGCGCGTACGGGCGTGGTAGTCGTTGACCCAGTCGATCTCTTCACGGGTCAGAAGCTCGGTGACGATCAAATCGCGGTCGATGGGGCAATAGGTCAGCGTTTCGAAGGACAGCATCGGCGCATCGCCGCCCTCGACCGCTTCCGCCTCGCGCACATAGATCAGGTTCTCGATGCGAATGCCGAAGCTGCCGGGCCGGTAGTAGCCGGGCTCGTTCGAGAGGATCATGCCGGGCAGCAACTCCTGAGTCGACAGCCGCGAAATCCGCTGCGGCCCCTCATGCACCGAGAGATAGGAGCCGACGCCGTGGCCGGTGCCAT
>ERZ778022.2248-NODE-2248-length-21047-cov-5.930878_pt1 | contig 21047 bp, 9 predicted proteins | sample MGYA00375752_ERZ778022 | MGnify/ENA primary metagenome ERZ778022 (study PRJEB29350, sample SAMN05389826) | bioreactor metagenome | isolation source: Thiocyanate bioreactor | place: South Africa: University of Cape Town | collected 2014-04-04 ... | reverse complement strand
CCCGCCGCGCCGCCGCCGCCGCCGCGGCCCGCCGCCGCCCCCGTGGCCCGTGGGCCGGGTGGGCGGGCCGGGCCGGCCGGCCCGGCCGGTGCCACTGGTGGGCCCCCGTCACGTGGCCCGTGGCGGCCCACTGGGCGTCAGTGACACAGTGTCACAGTGGGCGTGGCCCGCCGCGCCGTGCCACCGTTGCCCGCCGGTCCGGCGTGGCCGACGGAGGCGACGGCCGTCAGGCCCGTCACAGGCCATGACCGGCACTGACCGCGGCAGCGCGCAGCGCCGCAGCGCGGGCGGCAGCGGGCCCTGAGCGCGGCTGCCGCGGGCCCGCAGCGCTGCCATGAAGACTGGGAGTCTGGGAGGCGGCTGAGCCGTGGACCGCGACTTCAGCCGCTGTGCGGATGAGGCTTGGTTACGCTTGGTTAGCCTTGGTACCGGTACTCCGGGACAGTACTCCCTCACTGGACCCTCCGTCTCTCTGGCCCCCGCCGGCTGAGGCTGCGGCCGGCTCCCCAGCCGCTGGGGCGACGGCCGTTACGGCGTAACCCTCTTTCAAAGCAATCACTAAGTGATAATCACTTACACCACCTCACACTGCCAGTCTGCCACACAGACTGCTGGCGGATCCGGGAGTCGCGGTGCAGGCAAGGGCGTCACAAGTACCGGTAGGTGGCAGGTGGGGCCGCAGCACCCTGTGTCAGGGTTCAGACACAGGGTGCAGCGACAAAAAGGAGATCGCCTCAGCAATGGCGGTCTTGATGGCGGTGTTGTCCGGATGCTGGCCGGCAACAACTGTCAGCGCCGCCTCTACGCCGTCAGTGCGCAGACAGTCACGTGCGCCAGGCGCCCGCGCCATGTTGGCCAGCGCGCGGCATGCTGCCAGGGCGATGGCGGGCTCCGCGCCGTGTGCCGCCAACGCCGTCACCAGCGCGGCGCCCGCGCCGGAGCGCTGCAGGGCCTCGCCGCTGCCTGCGACATCCGAGAGCATGAAAACAGCGGCGCAGCCGTTGCGCACCGCATCACTGGAGTCGCCAAAGCGGCGCAGTATGGCCACCACCGCGGAACCTGCCCCATTGCTCAACAGCGTGGCAGCGTGCGCGGTGTTGCGTGCCAGCTTGGCAACTGCGCCGCTCACTGCGATGCCCACCTTCAGGCTGTCCGGGTGGTCGGCTGCGGCGCACACCAGCTCGCCGGCACCCGCGCCCATCAGCGCGCTGCAGATGTCGGGGGTGACCGCGGTCACGCCCAGAGTGTCGACAGCAGCAAGCACAATATCCTCCACGTGCCGGTGTGCCCGCAGCGCCGCAAGCACTGCACCACCGGCGCCCTCCGCCATCAACACAGCTGGTGCTGCATCGGGCATGCCCAGGTTGTGCAGCGCCGCGCAACCACACCGCACCACGCCCACATGGCTGCCGTGCGCCTGCATGGCCGCCACAATGGCGGCGCCCGCGTGAGCAGCGACAAGCGGCATCTTGTTTGCCTGTGCAATTGCGAGCTCCTGCAGCGCCGCGCAACCTGCATGCGCCACGTCCGCGTTCCTCCAGTGTGCCCGTAGTGCGGCAAGCACAGCGTCACCAGCACCAGCGGTCATGAGTGGCACGCGGCAGTCATCGTATGACAAGTCCCAAATCACGGCACAAGCGGGATACGCCACCGCGGCAGATGCGGGGTGCTTGCGGAGCGCCTTGATGGCTGCGGTGCCCGCCTCCTCGTGGAAGACGGTCACCCGCACTGATAACGGCGACGCAGACGCAATGTTGTGCAGTGCCATCAACCCAACGGTCACCACGTCCATGTCGCTCTCATGCGCTGCTATTGCCGCCACCAGCGCCCGGGCCGCACCCACTGCCACCAGCTTCGCTGGCCCCCCCTTCGCAGCAGCGAGAAATTGCAGCGCAGTCACACCTGTTTGCGCCACCTCAAGCTGCCGCGAATGCAGCTGCAGCGCCGCCACCACAGCCGAACCCGCCCCCTCCTCCATCAGCGTGGTGGCGGCCGTACGGTTGGTTGCCAGGTACAGTACCACTGCGCAGCCCATCTTCGCAACATCCAAACTGCCGGTGTGGGCGCGCAGCGCCGCCACGACGGCGGTACCCACGCCGGCGCGCACCATCGGTACACGACACGCGTCGGTGCCAGCCAATTTGTACGCCACGCCACATGCGAAACGGGCCACCTCCTCCCTACTCCCGTGTTGTCGCATGGCAGCCAGCAACACGGGCACGACGCCGTCATGCAGGAGCGGCACGTGAACCTCCGTACTGCCAGCCATGCCCCACAGCGCATGCATGCCAGCCTCACACACACCCAATGAACCGGCGTGTGCCTGCATGGCTCGAAACACCACCGGCACCACCCCGCCACTGTACAGCAGTTCTTTGTTGGCCTCTGGCACCGCCAGATGGGCCAGCGCGCGGCACGCCGCGAATGCCACCTCCTCACTATCAGCATGAGTCACTAGCGCCGCCACGACGGCGGTGCCTGCGCCCTCGCGGTATAACTCTTCACCTGCAACTACGGCGAGCGACGCCAGCAAATTGCAGCCGGCAACCACCAAGGCGGTGCTTAAAGTATGGACCCGCAGCGCGTGAATGGTAGCAGACCCCGCCCTAGATAACGCCTCTGCCGCCGACAGCACCACGCCCACCAACTCGTGAGACAACAGTGCGGCCCTCATCCCTGGCATATCGATCACGTATGCAAAGTCCAAACACGCCTGCAGCAAGCCGTTGCGGTCGTGCGCTGCCGCCGCGTCACGCACCTTACCTACCAGCCCTTCGGCGTCGAACGCACTACCGGTACCGCTACCGGCAGCCTGCGCCCCGGCCGCCCCCGCACGCGCAGCGCCTCCAAATGCCAATGCCGACGCGTCAAACACGAAGCCCGCCAGCGGGTCGGGTGGCGGTGCTGCAGGCACTGGTGCAGGCGCTGGCTCTGGCACAGGCGCGGCGGTTGTTGGAACCGGAGCAAGGGCCGGCTCTGCAGGCGCAGGTGCTGCCGCTGCGGCGGCGGCGGCCGCTGGCTGCAGCGCAGGCGCCAACTGCGGCGCAACCGCCGGTGGGCGGGCCAGGAACACGCGCTCCACATCCCTCATAGCCGGGCGGTCAGCGGCCGCAGCTGCCCAGCATGCCGCAACGACGTCCACAACGGTGACCGGCATGCCCGCGGCAACCAACGCCGCCACAGGGGGCCGGCCGCCGCTAACAACATGCTCGCGAAGAAGCTCGATCGCGGTTGGTGACGAGCCCCACTCCGCGTGATGCTCGTCCAGGTACGGTGTGCGACCCGTCAACACCTGCCACGACATCACGCCAAAGCTGTACACGTCCGAAACAGCTTTCACACTGCCAGCGCCCGAAAGCAACATGGGGTCCATGTACAGCAACGTGCCGCGCAAGCCGCAAAAGGCAGTGCGCGTGTTCGATTCAGCGCGACGCAGCAACGATGACCCGAAGTCCGCCACACGCGCCACCGCCGTGCCCTCCTCCCGCGTCGTTAGCATCACGTTGGCGGGCTTCAGGTCGCCGTGGATGATGTTGCCGCCATGCAGGAAGCGTAGCGCCGACGACACCTCCGCCAGCCACCGCAGCCGGCTGGCTACCGTCGCACCCGCCAGCGGTGCGCCGGCCTCCAGCACCAGCGACTGCATGCTGCCCGCCGCACGCTCCAGCACGATGTAGTACAACAGCGTCCCTGTGGCTTCGTCCACCTCAATAGCGGCGCCGTGCACGGTCAGCACGCCCGGCACGCGCGTCCCGTACTGCAGCTTCACCTCCATCACCCACGCCGCCACCTGCTCCCACGTAAGTATGGAGTCCACGTGCTTGATGGCCACCTCCTCGCCCAGGTACGTGCCCGCAAACACCACACCGTTGGTGCCGCGCCCCAGCATCACCTGCTGGCCACGCTTGTTGACCTGGAACGTTAGCGACTCGGGGTCCAGCAGCCAGGGCCCGCGAACATCCTCCTCCCGCACGCCGTCTGGCAGGGGCGGCAGCGGGATACGAACGTCGGCATCATCCAGCCCCAGCGCGATGCCGCCACCGTCGTCGCCATGATGATGGGCGCCTACACCGCCGACGCCATGCCCGCTCACACTCGTACCGGTACTGCCGCCGCTGCCACCTGCCGCTGATGCCGCGGAAGTCTCCGCGCCTGCGGCAGGTGCGCCTCGCGACTCGGTGGCCCCCATGGCGCCGGCTCAATCGGTGCAGGCGGGCGGGGAGGGAGGGTAACAGAGATTTGTGAGATTACTGCGACGGAGCGATAGGGGTACCGGTAAGGCGCATGAAGGTAGGGCGATGGCGCGATGACGGCGGTGGGAGGCTGGGACGTGAGAGCGGGAGCTACCAGAGGGAAGCAACAACAGTGGTAGGAGCAATGAAGCGAGGCGGCCACCGCTATGGACGGAGTTGGCCATGTGAGGGCGCAGTGAGTGTGAGTACCGGTAGTGACTCTACGGAGGTGAAGTGGAGTACCGGTAGCTGTGAGTGGGTGCCGGTTTAGACATTAATATAAAATGGATACAACGGTGCGCACGAGGTAGAACGCAACACCCGGCACTATATTTTGTCACAACGAGGTTATAGTTGCAATTTTCCAGTATAGCTACTGCCGCGTTGCTAATTTTCCGCTTGTTGCAAATTCCCTATTCATACATTTACCAGTCGTTGTACTGGGCAGCCTACCGGTACCAGTAGCTGCTACCACGGTGGCAGCTACGCACACGAGAAAATTTGCTGCCGGCGCGCAAATGTGCAGGAAACAAGACAGATCGCGTGAATTTATTGTAATACTTGCGGGGCCGCATTTCTTTTGTTGCTGCCGCCCCTACGGTAACCGCAAGTTTGTAGGATGCGCATCATCGTGCGGTTATGGTCGTCGGCGGCGGGCGGGTAGGTTGAGTTCGAGGTGGAGCCGTCCACCACCGTCGAGGAAGTGAAGGGCAAGATCCAGGACAAGGAGGGCATCCCGCCGGACCAGCAGCGCCTGATCTTCGCTGGCAAGCAGCTGGAGGATGGCCTCATGCTGGCCGACTACAACATCGGCCCGTTCGCCACGTTGACTTCGGTAAGAAAAGCATTTCCTGACGCCGCCGCACATGGCGGTGGTGGCGGCGGCGCAGACGACGCAAAGACTGCAGCGAAGGAGGAACCAGCGAGCGCCGCGAAGGGCGACGGCGCGGAGTAGTGGCAGGCCTAGCCCGCTGCACAAGGACCGTCCCGGCACACTGGTCCGGCCCCCGGGAGGCTGGACTGGGCCACTGCCGTTGTGCGCGGCGCAGCGGCGCCAAACCTATACATTTCAAAAAGGGTTGCGACGGCTTCGCCTGCTGCGCGGCAGCGCGCAGCCGCGGTCACGCGGCTTCTACTCGTACGCCGCGGGCGGCGGCACTTCCAGCAAGAACACCTCGTCTGTGTCGGTGCAGGCGCAGGCAAGGCGGCCGTCCAGCAGCTGCACCAGCCCCCGTGTGCTGTTCGGCATGTGCGCAAGCACCGTCGTGGGCACAGTGCTCGCGGCATGACGGCTGGCAGCCATAACAGCTGCTGCGGCCGGGCGCGTGTCCCACAGCTGGATGACGCCTCCGGATTGCGTCGCACTGACCAGGCGGCCGTCAGGCAGCGCGACCAGTGCTGTTACAAAGCTACTGTGCCTAATCAGTGTGGCCACGCAGGTGCGGGAATCCACATCCCACAGAAGCACACTGCCTCCAGCCGACCCGCCCGCCAACCGGCCGTCCGCTAGCACCGCCAGCGACCGTACCGGCATCGCAGCAGTGTACCCGTTCATCAATGACACACACATCTTCCTACGGACATTCCACACGCGCACCGTGCCGTCATCCGACCCACTGGCCAGTGTACCATTGGGCAGCACCGCCAGCGCTGCCACTCTGCCGCTGGGCCTCAACTCCGCCGCCATGACACTCGTGTCAAAGTCCACAACACGTACCCTGCCGTCGTCACACCCCACGGCAAGGCGGCTGTCTGCCAGCACTGCGAGTGCCAATACACCGCTGTGAACGGAGATTGTTTCAACCTTGGAAATGGATGTGCCGGCCACGTCCCACACCTCAACGTAGTTCCCCGCACCGACAGCCAGGCCATCGAAAACCGCCGCCAGCGCAGACACCCTGTCGCTCACCCGCAGCACCGCCGTCGCGCGGCCGCCAGCAACCGCGTCCCACACCCGCACCTCCCCGCTGCCATCACCGCTCGCCAGCCGGCCATCTGCCAGCACCGTCAATGCATTCACCCAGTTTCCATGACCGGACAGCTCGCCGGCGGCAGGCACGGCACACCCACGCGCGCGACACGCAGCGACCACAGCGGGTGCCAGCGCGGTGCCCATGCTGTCCAGCACCCGCAGCGCAAGCAAGTGGTCCAACGTGGCGCGGGCCGTCACGCCGCTGCACCGCACCATACGCAGCTCCTCCAGCCCGCCGGCAGGCTGGCCACCAGCGTGTCGCCAACCTTGGTGCGACTCACAGTCAACGTCCGCAGCGCCGGCAGGGGTGGCAGCACCGCAGTGGGCGTGAGCTTATCGCACGCCCTCACGTCAAGGTACACCAGCGACGGCGGCAGGGACATCAGTGCCGTGTCGCCAAGGCTGGATTCAGCAGCACGTAGCGTCTGCAGCGCGCGTAGGTGCGCGAATGACGCTGCCGCCATGAGGTTGAAAATATCACTGACATCCAGCTCCACAAGGCCCGGCGGCAGGGACGCCAACATGCCATCACCCAGGTTGGCTGACTGGATGCGCAGTACCCGCAGGCGGCTCAGGTGCGCCAGCGACACGCCAACCGAGAGCCTGCCTACGTATGCCTGCAGCGACACCGGTAGGCTCACCGCCGCAACGCTCGTGCCGCTGCAGTCCAGCGACTCCAGCGCACTCAGGTGCGCAAAGCTGGCACGCGCAGTCAGGCTGCCGCACCCGCGTACGTTCAGGGTGCGCAGCGAGGTTGGCAGGCGGCGGAGTAGCTCGTCCGTGACATTGCCGCAGTCTTGCAGGTTGAGGCGTGTGACGCCCGCCAGCGCGGCCATTACCGCGTCGCTGAAGCGGAGACCCTCTGCCAGCCTGGCGCCCACCGCGCCCGGCAGCGCCGCCCGCCACCGCACAGCATCAACCACGGGGGTGGCTGTGTCGGCCCACGGCACGCCCGCCACCGCGCCCGCTACCGCGACGTGCAGCTGCCGCAGGCCGTACGTGTCTACGGCAACAAGGCAGGATAGTACACACGCGCTCGTCACCGGGTTGCCGGCCAGCACGCGCACCAGCAGCGGCACGTCGTCTGCCGCGGCCATTCTGAGTGTCCGCTTCACCTGCAGGCTGAGGCGGCGTCTGCAGCGCTACCCGTGGCACCGGCGGAGTGTTCCAGTCCAAGTGGCGCTCAACCAATTGAATGGTGCATACCGATTGAATTCTGATTTTGATTCTGATTCTGATACGCCCCTCGCAGCCTCGCTTGCCCTTCCGATTGTTGGATGTTAACTTGACGGACAGCAGACAGCGGCATGCCGCGCAGCAGCTGATACACCAGCACTACAGTCGAAAATGTTTTGCACGCATGCGAGTGCTCCGCGCTTGGCCAGTAACAGTGTCGCGTGTGCGTTGGCACCTCGGCGCAGAATCCGACGGCGCCACCAGCATGAAAATATGCAAGCAGAAATCAGGGCGGCAGCCGGCCACCGGCGTGTAAACTTCGTTGAAGTTGTATGTTTGAAGCCGCGGCCAAGGCCAGGCCAGGTTAACCGGAAGACTGGGAGGCGGTCGAGCCGGTATGGCCCGGTCGCCAGCAATTGAATTGTCACACCAGTGTCACGGCGCTACTACTATGATAAAAGCGCCGCCAGCGCGGCGGCATCCACGCTGGTGACAGACGACGTGACACTGTCAGCGCCGCCCGTGCCCGCATCGACGCCAGCCTCCGCCAACTCGACGACAGTGCAGGTGGCAGCGAGGGAGGCGTCCCAGTCTAACGCCACGGTTGGGGGGCCGGCGGGCGGCGACAGCGGCAGGAGGCGAGACGCCAGCGGCGCGGGGAAACCAGCGGCGGGGGCACGGCGGCGAAGCGCTGCTTGCACCAGCGGCGTGGCGGTGTCCGGAATGATGGCGCGCCGATCCGAGTGCGGCACGGCGCTGCAGCGCAGTAGGCGCAACATCATCGTGACCACCAGCTGCGGCAGCAGCCAGGACGACGCGGAGGGCGGCATCAGGGACGCCAAGGCGGTGCGCAACGCTGGCAACACCCCAGGGGACGGCGGCGACGTGGGGACAAGCAGGACTGCGGCGGCGGGCAGGTCAGCCGCCACCTGCGTGAGCAGGCCTGTGAGTGGGCCAGCCAGCAGCTCACGCGGCGCGCCGCGTGCCAACGCCGTGCATAGCGCCGCCAGAGCGGCGGCACGCAGCTCCGCTACGCCGGCGACATGCTGCAACGTGAGGACAGAGGCAGCTGCAGCCGCCAGCAGGAACGGCGGCGGCAGGCACGTCGGCGGCAGGCGCAGCAGGTGGGTGACGGCGGCTGCCAGCGCGTCGCGCGTGGCGGCATCCGCGTGCCGCGCGCACGCGCTGCCGACCACCACCACGGCACCCACCGTGGCGCCGTACCGCGACGCCACCTCTTCGCCACCGGGCGCGGCCAGCCCCTCCCACACGGCGGCGGCGGCACCAGCATACCGGTTCACCACTGGCAGCGGCAGTAGGCGCGCCACAGTAGCGCCGGCACCACTGGCATCCAGTGCCTCCACCAGTGCCGCCGTCAGGCGTAGCACACGAGCAGGCGGCAGGGGCAGGGCATGCCCCGCGCCCGCACCCGCGCTCGCGCCCGTGCTCGCGCCCGTGCCCGCGGGCCGGCGCGGCACCCACAGCCACTGCGCCGCAAAGGCATCCACGACGGCGGGCGGCGCGGTGGGTAGCAGGGCGGCAAGGACGGCGGCTGCGGCGCGGATAGGGCTGGCGGCGGGCGAGGTGGGACACAGTGCCACCTGTGCACACAGCTGGCAGGAGGCGGCAAGGAAGGTCGCGTGCTGCTGCCCGCTCGCGGCTGCCGCCGACCCAACCACTGCCCACGCCGCGCATGCAATGCGGTGCACCACCGGCGGCGTGGCGGGTGCAAACGCTGCATGTGCCAGGCCCGCGAGCACGACACGCAAGCTGGCGGAGCCGCCAGCCGCCAGCGCGCTGACGCACACCGCGGCAAGCGCGGCAGCCACGCGGGCGCCGGGTGCCGCACCTAACGGCGACTGTACCGGCGGCGGCGGCGGCGGCGGCGGTGCACCCGCACCAGGCCCACTACGTGCCGCAACCGCCGCGGCCGCCAACGCGCTGGCGGCCAGCCAGCGGGCTGTCAGGGGTGGCCACGCTGCTGCCAGCAGCACCGGCAGTTGTGGTAGGAGGCACCGGGCGGCTGCCAGTGCCTGGGCTGACGCGGCGGCGGCGGCGGCAATCTCCAGCAGCCGGACGGCAACAAGCAGGCAGCCGGTCGGCGCCGTCCGCCGCAAGTGAGCGGCTGGCGGTGCGGCACTCAGAAGCACTGCCGCAGCGCCTTCCACGCCCTCAGCACACAGCGCTGCCAGCACACCGTCGACTGCCGGCGCCAGGTGCCGTTGCAATGCGTCTGCCAGCGGCGGCAGCGACACCCCGCCGCCGGGTCCAATGCTGCACGCGCCGAAGCACGTAGGTGTCGTGCCCGCCAACGCCGCAACCCGCGCCACTACCGCCACAACGTCGGCACACGCAGCGTGCGGGTGCGGCGTCGCCAGCACCGCACTCGCCACCCGCACCAGCTTCCCCAGCTGCTGCAGCTGGTACCGCGCCGTGCGTACCAGCGTGTCAACTGCCTTGCCATCCACCCTCGCCGCCGCCGCCGCTCCCACCGCCGCCGCAGCGTCGACCGCTGGCGCGTCATCGTCCACAGCGGCGTCCAAGCTCCAAGGCGGGCCGCGCGGCAGGGCGCCACCCAACACGGCGCGCAGGCGGGCAGTGAGGCGCGACACGGCGGTCGCCAGCGGCGCCGTGCACGCGGGGCAGGCGCGCGCGACTTCGCCCAGCTCGCCGCCAATGCGCACCGCACACTTCCAGCATTCGTTCATGGCGGGGAAGTACCATGGCGTGGCTGCCTCCACCGTCAACACGGCGTCCAGCAGGGCGGCGCACTGCCCCGCACGCTGCCGCCGGTTGGCATCGCTGCAGGTGCAGCCAGGCAGCAGCGGCGGCGGCAGTGCCGGCAGCGTCGGTGGTGTCACAGCCGGCGGCGGCAATGTCGGCGGCGGCGCCAGCGAGCGGTCAATGCCAGCAGCCAGCGCGGAAAGCACCGCCTTGCGGGCGGCTACAACGTGGGGAAGCGAAGGCGGCGGTTGCAGTAGGAGGGCAAGTGGTGTGGGCGCACCCGCATCGCCATACGCGTCCGCGGCATCTGCAGGCGGCAGCACCACGTCGGCAGGCGGCGCGCCAGGCAAGATGCACGCAGCCACGCGTGCCAGCGCCGGCGCGGTGGCGGCAGTGAGGGGTCCGGCGTCAAATGCGGCGCACGCGGCGCCCACCGTTGCGGTGTACACGGCAGGCGGCAGCGGGAGGCGGGGCAGCAGTGAGGTGCACGCCACCACCACCTCACAGGCGCGCTCCAGCAGCGCCGCCTCCCACCGCCGCAGTGCGGCATCACCGCCCCGATCTGCAGCGCTGGTACCACTGGCACTGGTACTGGTATCGCTGCCATCACGACGGCAGTGCCGCACCACGGCACCCACCGCCGCCACCGCATCTGCCAGCCCCTCCACCTCCCCATTACCGGTAGTACCGCTGGCATGGAGGAGGCGCGCCACTGCAAGGGCCACGCCATCCACGCCGGCATCCAGCCGTGCCAGCAGGCCGCCGCCACCGCCCTCTGTCGTTGCCAGGCTGTGCTGGAGGGCGCGCGTGGCGGCCGCCAGAGGAGACGCCGCCATGCCTGCCATCGCGAGCGCTGCCACTACAGCTGCTAGCCGCAGTACTGCAGCCGCAGTGCAGCTCCCTGCAGCGCAGCGCTCCTCAGTACAGCCACAGTACAGCGGCTACAGCCACAATCTACAGCACAGCCACAATCCACAGTACAGCAGTACAGCAACAGTGCAGCCACCACACCAGAAGTACAATGTCAGCGCCACAGTACAGCCACAGTACCAGTACTCCACAGTCAACCAGCAGCCACAGCCAGCCTGCCACACCCCACAGTACCCTACCCACAGAACCCCCCAGTGCAGTCACACCCCAATGCACCCCACACCACCCCACAGTACCCCACAGTAGTGCCAGACTGCCAGTGCCACAGTACCCGCACAGTACCCGCACAGTACCCGCACAGTACCCACACAGTACAGCCCCAGTGCAGCCACAGCACACCACCGTGCAGTCACACCCACAGCACCCCACCCACACCCCACAATACCCTTCCCGCACCCTACCCCCTAGGGCCCTACCCGCAGTGCAGTGGATACGACGGGGCAGGGCTGGCGCACGCCGGGATTAACCATAAATCACAGGTGTGCGGAATCGCTAAAATAAAGGCAGGGTGCACACCAGCATAAGTGTTAGTAGCGATTTGGTTGATTTAAAATTGTGACGCGCGGCACCCACGCATTATTGCTTGTGGGGTGTAGGGGGGGGGGGGGGGGGGGGGGGGGGGAGTAGGGGAGAGGAGAGAGAGAGAGCAGGAGCTGTCAGACATGTCTGACAGTGCTGCCGCTCAGACATGTCTGACGGTGTGGCAGCGCAAGGGCTGTCAGACATGTTTGACGGTACTGCAGCGCAAGGTGCTCATACATGTCTGCTTTGTTAGACACCCAAGTCTGCAGCTCCCGGAGGTCATCCCTTCCAGAATATAGCTTGGGGCTATGCAAGAAGGGATACACTCCCTGGGCCCCGGCCCCTAGTAGACAAACGGTGCCCACTGACATGTCTGAACGGCCCAGGCACAACGCCCTTCCACGGTGACGTTCCGCCACACGTCAGTGTAATACGACCACATGCCACGAAAACTTGAAACTGTGTGTATGTTGTTGTGCTAATACGCGGCGCTGGCGCGCCCCCCGGGCCCAGGCCCAGGGGCAGGCCCTACCAAACGCTGGGCCACACCCCAAACCGGGTTTCTATTGCCGCGCGTACGCCGCGGCGCCCCAGCCGCCAGCCCCGTACGTTGCAGGCGGTGCCGCGGGCGGCAGCGGCGGCAGGGGCGGGAGCGGTGGCAGCGGGGGCGCGGGTGGCAGGGGTGGCAGCGGCGCGCCAGGCGGCGGCGGCATGTAAGGCGGCAGGTAGCCGCCAGGTGCCTGCGGCGGCAGATGCGGCGGCATCGCCCAACCGCCACCCGGCATGCCGCCGTAGTACGGCGCTGGCGGCGGTGGCGCGGCTGGGGGTGCCGCCCACGATGGCATACCAGCAGCGGCAGCGGCTGCGGCTGCGTGCGGCACGCCGTAATAGGCGTACGGGTTAGGTGGCGCCGGCGGCGGCGGCACGCCAGCAGCATACGACGGCGGCAGGGGCGGCAGGGGCGCTGCTGCTGCTGCCGCCGCTGGCGGAGCGACGGCGGCACTGAACCGGCTGGGTGCCACGCGGCCGGCGGCGGCAGGCGCGGCAGGCGCCAGCGCGCCATGGCCAGCGGCGGCGTGGCTGGCGGCGCCACTCGCGCCAGCGGCGGTGGGCTGCGGCGCGTCGGGGCGCGTGCGGCAGCGCGCCTTGAAGTCGTCGATGAGGCGCTTCCAGGAGGCGGACACGACGCCGCGCCACTTGAAGCCGGCCGGCGTCACTGACACCGGCTCGTGGTGCACGCTGGTCTTCAGGATGTACGCCAGGTCGTAGGAGCCCAGGTTGGCGGTGGAGGGCGCCAGCAGGTAGGGCACGCGGGTGGGCTGGTCTGCCAGCATGGCGCGGATCTCGGCGTCCACGATGACGCGCGGCGCCTCGCGGAAGAAGGGCGCGCGGCGGAGGGAGGCGTGCAGCGCCGCCATGGGCTCAATGTGGCGCGCCAGCACCTCATCCAGGTCGGAGTACACGTAGCGCTCGTTGATGGTGAGCGTGCGGCCCAGCGCCGTGGGCGCCAGCTTCTCCTTGTCGCCCTCCACCACGTCCAGGTGCACCGTCACGTTGGGCGCCGCAATCTTCCACGTCAGCGTCAGGTGGTCCACGCCCAGGCTGGAGGGCCGGAACAGGGCGGCATACACCGGCCGGCCCTCCAGCTCCGCCTCCGCCTCCTCGCGCGTCATGTTCTTGAATGCGGGGTGCGCAATGGCGCGCGCCGTCAGGCCTGCCGCGCGCCCCAACCCCGCACGGCTCACCGACCCGGTGCCGCCGCCGGCGTCCAGTGCCACGCGCGCCGCCTCCTCCGCCGCCCGGCTCGCTGCCGCCACCACCGCCGCCAGCGCCGCGCGCACATCGCACGCAGCGTCAACGACGGGCGGCGGCAGGAGGGCGGCGGCGGCAGCGGCGTCGGGCGGCAGGGGGGCCAGGGTGGCAGAGAGGCGCATGCGGCTCACCTCCGTCACCAGCGCCTGCAGCGTCTGGCCCACCGCAAAGCGGTCCGCCAGCCGCACGTCGCGCTCGCCGGGCGCCGCCAGGCTCTCGGGGATGACGCCCTTCAGGCCGCTCGCCAGGCGCACCTCCACGCGCCGCTCGCCCACGTACGCCACACGCACCTGCGCCACCAGGCCCACGCGCAACGACATGGCGGTCTCGTGGGTGGCCCACCGGAACAGCGCCGCCGCCGACGGCCGCTCGTACGGCCGGCGGCCATCGCGGAACGGCGCCCGCAGCTCACCCTTGATACCCTCCAGCACGCTGGCCAGCCGGCCGCGGCCGGCGCCTACCAGCTGCGCCGCAAAGGCCTCCAGCTGCAGCGCCTCCAGGTCGTCCTTCGGCTCTGCTGTCGCCTTGCTGCCTGCCCAATCGTTGCCCACCACCGCCGCCAGCGCCGCCTGCCCCGCCTCGCTCACCTCGCTCACCACGGCGGCGTAGGAGGCCATGTCTGCCACGTTCACCGCCTCTCGCCCGCTTGCCGCCCCGTCGCAGTTGACACACATGGTGACCGCCAAGTCGTAGTGCGCCGGGTGCACGCGCAGCGCATCCAGCGGGTCCCACCCGCCGCTGCCGCCGTCGCCACGCCGCCCGCCTGCCCGCCCGCGCCCGCCGGCACGCGCACCGCCGCCCTCCTCGCCCGCGGCAGCCACCGCCGCCTCCACTGCGGTAGACGCCAGGCCGGCGGTCGGCGCCGCCACACGCAGGAAGGCGGCAGCATTGCGGTACAGGGCGGGTGACAGGGCGCGTGGCTGGTCCAGCTCCGCGCGTGACCGCACGGCGCCCGCGCCCACTACCGCCGCCAGCAGCGCCGCCGCCTTGCGCGGGCCCAAGCCCGCCACAAACTGCAGCGTGTGCGCCAGGTGCGGCGCCTTGGCCACCAGGTTCACGTCCACGCCCGCCGCATTCACCGCCTCCACCATGACGCGCTCCGCGGCGGCATACCGCATGCCCAGCGGCACGGCGGTCTGCAGCGGGTGCAGCGCCAGCGCGGTGAGGTCGGCGGCGGTGGACGCTACGGTAGCGTCGTCGCCCGCATTGCCGCCGCTACCGCCGCCGCTGCCACCACCGATGGGCGCGCGTGTCGCCCACAGGTACGCGTACTCCGCGGTGGCGTCCTGCATGCTGCGCGCCAGCGACACGGCGGCGCGCTGCGCGGGCGTGTAGTCCGGGAACTCCGACTTGCCGCGCGCCGACATGCCAAACACGCGCGCCACGTCGTCGTCCGCCAGCATGATGGGGAAGGTGGAGGCGGAGCCGGCGTCGTCGTACTCCATCCGCACCGGCGCGCCTGGCCGCCCCGCAGCCGCCACCTCCGCCGGCGCGCGCGGGCGCAGGTACTTCCACCGGCCCACCGCCCACCGCTCCACAAACGGCTCCAGCGCCGGCTCCAGCGCCGCCTCCCGCCACGCCTCCGCCACACGCCGGTCGGCGTGGTTGGGTGCGTCGTCGCCGTGCGCCACCAGCAGCTCGCGCCGCCGCTTGTGGTTCTCGCGCGCGCGACGTACCAGCTCCACTGCGCCCACCGCGCCCGCCGCCACCTCGTCGCGCCACACGCGTGACCGCATGCCGCCACTGGCCGCCACGGCAGCCATATCGGGCGCGGTGGAGAAGCACAGCGCCGCCAGCGCGGCGGCGCGCGCAGCGCGGTCACCCACCAGCCGCACCGCCTCTACCACCGCGCCGCGCTCGTCCACCACCGCCGCCACGTCGGCGCCACCGTCGGCGGGCGAAGTGGCGGGCGTGAGGGCAAGGACGCGGCAGCGGGCGCGCTGCCACGGGTACCGCGCCAGCGGCGCGGTGTCCGCACCCGGCCCCGCCGCGCCCTTCCGCTTGCGCAGCGGCTGCGGCGGCGGCATGGGCGGCGCAACGAGGACGCGGCGACGCAGCGCGCCGGCGTACTCCGCCGCCAGCGCCTCCTGCGCCACGCGCGCCAGCTGCGCGCGCACCTCGCCCGCAAAGCGTGGCAGCAGGTGCTCCGTCACCGCCGCCACCACGGCGGCGCGGCGCAGGTTGTCTATGGGTCCCAGCGTGGCCGCCATGGCGGCGGTGTCAGTGAGGCGGCCGGGCTTTACCAGCAGCGCCGCGGTACCCGTCGGCGACAGCGCGCCGCTGGCCAGCGACGCCGCCATGGATTCCACCGTGCGGTCGTCCACACTCACGGTGGCGGTGAGGTAGCCCTCGCCCTCCGCCGCCGCAATGACGGCCCACTGCGCCGGCCCGCCCACGCGCGCCTCCAGTCGCGCGGCGGCACCGGTGGGGCCCGGCACCAGCCGCTCCCGGCCCACGTGCACGCCCCACCCCGCCGTCCACCCCAGCGTGTCCGCCGCCGGCACGGCCGCCGTCTCAAACCGCAGCGACGGCTGCTCGTCATCCACCAGGTTGGCGAGCGGGTCGGCGGCAGCGCCACCGCCGCCGCCCACCGCGCCCGCCGGCAGCGTGTACGACTCGCCTGCCTTTGCCGGCGTCACGACACAGAAGTCGATCAGGCGCTTGCGCAGGAGGTGGACGCCAAAGTAGGGGTGCGTGGGGTCCAGCTCCGCGGTGCCCTTGTCGGTGGGCGTCGTACTTACCACGGCGCGCTCAAAGTACTCGCGGCGCAGCGCCGCCAGCAGGGTGGGCTCGCGCGCCAGCGAGATGGCGGCGACGTGCACGGCGGCGCGCAGTACCGCGTCCTCCGTCGCAAAGTCGGCGTCGATGCACGCAAACGCCTTGGCAGACAGCGTGTCAGTCGTGTCAGGCTGGCCATCCAGGTCGGGCGGCGGGTGCACCATGGTGCTCGCACGCACGTTCTCCGCCAGCTGCTCCGGCGTCACAAACACGGCGGCCACAAAGTTGGCCACGTCGGCGCCCACCGCAATGCGGAACAGGTCGTGCCGCGACGCCACGCCCGACGCGGCGCGCGTGGGCGCCGCGCCCGCACTCGCCGCGCTGCCGGTGCCAAACAGCTCCTCCATATCCACCTCAACGCCGCTGGTGGCGGCGGCGGCGGCGGCAGTGGCACCACTACGGCGGTAGAAGATGGCGGTGTCGGGGTCCACGTGCGCCGCCACCGCGCTGGCCACGATGACGCCCTTGGCGTACTCTGCCACGTCGTCCACCGAGCGCCGCGCCTCCGCCTGCAGCAGGTGGCCCTGGATGCGGTCTGCGGCGGCAGGCTTTAGGGCGCCAGCCGCCACCGCGCGGTCCACCACGCCCGCCACCGCCACCTTGCGGTCCACCAGGCGCGTCCACGCGGCATCCAGGTCCAGGATGGACCACAGGTGCGCAAGACGCATGGTAGGCAGTAGGTTGTCGCGGCAGAACGCCCACAGATACGGCACGTCGTAGTGCTCGTCGTACAGCGCCGCCAGAACGTACGCCACGCAGGTTGCCACCTGCTCATCTGACGGCTCTGGCGTGCCGATCGGCGGTGCACCTGGCAGGTCTGCTGGCACGTCGCGCAGTGATGCCACGTGCGGCGGCATGTCGCAGCCGGGCGTGTAGGCGTACACGGGCGTCCACAGCAGGCGCTCCGCAATCCACGCCGCCTCCGCGTCGCGCGTCACGCCGTCGCTGCGGCCCAGCGCACCCAGCACGGTGCCCGCCGGCGCCGCCGCCGCTGCTGCCAGCCGGCCGCGCCGCTCGCGCGGCACCTTCAATGCTACTTGCAGCCGCTCCGGCTCGTCGCGCGCTCGGATTGCGTCGTCGACGGGGCGCATGAGCGCGGCAGCCACGGCAGCGGGCTCATACGCCGCCGCCACACCCGCACCGGCACCGCCGGCGGCACCACGCCGCCCACCGCGACCGGCGGCGCGGCCCCCACGCTGTTTCTCGCCCTCATCGCCGCTGCCCTCCTCTCCCTCATCCTCGCCGCCGCCGCCGCTGCCGCCGCGTCCGCCGGCCGCGGAGGTGACAGCCCCGGCCTCCTCGTCATCGGAGTACAGCGCCGCCAGCAGGTCGGCGCCGTCGCCATCGCCGTCACCCTCACCTATCGCGCCAGACCGCCCCGCAGCCAACGACGCCAGCGACACCATGTGCGCCGCGTTGCCGAAAATGGACGCAAACTCACTGCGCTGCTCCGCGTCACCCGCGCTGTCGCCCGCGCGCACACGTTTGCGGCCGCCGTCGCGGTCGCGATCACCACGCCCGCCACCACCGCCGCCGCCGGCGCCATCGCCGCCCCGGCCGCCGGCGCCGCCGTCGTCATCATCATCAATGAAGTCGGACATGGTGTCTGAGTGGTACGAGTCATTGTCGTCCTCACGCCGCCGCGGGCGGGCATCATCGCCATCCTCGGCGGCGGCGGCAGGTGATGCTGGCCGGGATGCGTCCTCGCCGCCGCCACCGCCGGCGCCGCCGCCCACGCTGCCGCCATCCTCCTCACTGCCCACGCGGCGGCGCTTGGGGACGGGCGGCAGGTTGTGTGCCACCACGTCGCCGCGGTCCACACCCTCGTTGATGACCTCCAGGTCCTCCTCGTCCATTGCCGCCACGCCACCCACGTGCCCCACCTTCCGCAGCCGCCGCCGCGGTGCGCGCTGCTGCCCACCACTACCATCGCTACCACCGTCGTCATCGTCGCCGCCGCCGCCGCTGCCGCCGCGCCGCAGCCGCCGCGCCCGACCGCCGCCATCGCTGCCGCTGCTCGTGTCGCTGGCGCCGCTGTCGCTGTCGCTGCCGCCGTTGCTGCCACCCTTGTCCTCCTCCTCCTCCACGCCCTCCACCACAAACCCGTCCGCCACGTACCCCGCCGCCGTCAATCGCTCCCGCCGCCCCTCCTCATCCTCGTCGTCCTCCTCGTCGTCCTCCTCGTCGTCGTCGTCGCCGTCACCGTCATCATCGTCGTCGCTGGCGTCGCCGCCCTCGCCGTCGCTCTCCACCGCGGCGTCATCCATCAGGCGCTCCCCGCCCCCTCGCCGCCGCCGCCGCTCCTCCCCCCCGGTGGTACCGCTGGTGGTGCTGGCAACGCGCCCCTTCTTCTTCCCCAGCTTCCCCGCCGCCGCCAGCCGCCGCCGCCGCGCCGCCACCGTGTTCAGCTGCTCATCCTCGCTGCCGCTGCCGCCGCCGCCACCACCGCCGCTGCTGTGTCCGTCGTCATCGGCGGCGGGCGCAGCGACTGCGGAGGGTGGCGCAGCGGCGGGGTCCATGGCGCGTGGAGGGGGCGGTGCCGGGGAGTGGAGGGGGCGACTGTGGGGAGTGGGATGGAGGAGTCAGTGGGTAGAGAAAGGCGGTTGAGGAGGAGAGAGAGGAACGATTGCGAGATGAGAGAGTGGTCCACGAAGCGGGGGGCGAGGCCAGTGGCACACCAGGAGTGGAGGGTAGGGGAGCAGCAGTCGCAGCAGCGTTAGCAGCAGTGGCAGCAGGAGCACTAGAGTAGTGGAGGAGGAGAAGAAAGGCGAGAGGAGGTGAGACCCGTGGCCCAGTGGCACACCAGCGGCACACCCGGAGATAAGAGCTGCAGCAGCACTAGCAGCACCAGGTGCCAGGTAGCAGCCCTAGCAGTAGCCAGCACCACCAGCAGTAGCAGTAGCAGTGCTGCAGCAGTAGGAGACAAGCGAGCCACCAGTAGGAGACAAGAGGGGGGAAGAGAAAAGCACTAGGAGGCGAGAGAGGGGCCAGTAGACTACTAGTAGTCGCAACAGTAGGTAGCAGCAGTAGCACCACCACCACCACCAGGTAGCAACAGCCACCAGTAGTAGTAGCACCCCCTCTAGCAGCAGTAGCAGTACCAGTAGCACCCAGTAGGGAGCGAGAGAGAGCTGCTACCAGTAGGAGGCGAGAGAGAAGAGGCACTAGAGAGGAGAGAGAAGGAGGGTGGTAGAAGGGCACATAAAATAAATCGGGCGGGGTGTACCCACGTCGCGCACACGGCCAGGCACGCGAACAGTGGTCAACCCAGTCGTGCCACGTTGAAAATGGGCCACGCCGACGTGTCGCTCGCCCCCTGGCACTGATAATGTGTGCCCCCTCTCTCTAGTGGGACGCGAATTAAAGCGGAGTGCTTTAATTAATGCGGAAATGTTAATGCGGGTGGGTTAATTAACTCACTTCGCTTTAACATTAATGCGGGCGTTATAATGCGAAGTGGGTTAATTAAAGCGGAGTGGGTTGTTTAAAGCGGCGGGGGGGTTATTTTGCCGGTGGTCGGGGACACACCCCCGTGGCCACGCCTATATCTTTGGGGGGTGCGTCGTGGGGGCGGCGGCGTAGGGAGGGGCCATTGTCGGCACCGCCGGTACTCGGTGCCGGTGTTCATTCCCGCGCTGCTGGAGCGCCGTCTGTTGCAGCGTGCAGCTGGGGTTTGTTGCCGGGTGGCGGGTGGATACGGTACAGGACGGCCACTTCGCACGCACACTAGGTGGTGCTTGGCGTTGCTTGGTTGTTGCTGGATTGCTGGATTGCTGCTGCTACTGCTGGTGCTACTGCTGGTACTGGTACTGCTTCTGGGTTGCTGGGGTTGCTGGGCTGCGAACTGGCGTTGTACTAGGCCACACTGCTGTCACACGGTTGGGCACCACGACGCGCACCGGCTGCCTGGCACGACACATACACACCGTCTTGCTGCTAACGACTGGCTCACAAGCCACTATCCCTGGCCCTATTGCTGCTGCCACATCCGCGTGAGGCAGGCCTGCATGGCTGCGGCGAGCGGCGGTGGGCGCGTGGCAAGTAGTGGAAGCAGCGCGGCCGGCAGTCGGCGTGCCGCCGCTCCAGCAGCAGCGACACCCACAGCAGGGCGGCGGCCAGCGGCACCGGCACGGACAGCGGCGGCAGCAGGGGCAGCACGCAGCGTAGCCAACCCGCTCCCCATCGCCATGGCAAGCCCACCGCCACCGCACGACGCGTCGTCGTCGACGTCATCGTCAGCACCACCACCAATACCACCGCCAACACGCGCAACCACGCCCGCAACCACGCCCACACGAAAGGGGTGGTGCAAGCGCGGGCCGCCGCATGTGGTGCCGCCCGGGGACCCCAACTCCGCCAACCCGCTGGAGCAGCCAGAGACGACGGCGCACGAGGTGGGCGCGTGGTACACCATCGACTGGGCCAACTCGGTGTTCAACACGCTGGGCGTGTCGGGCTTCCTGCCGCTGCTCATTCAGTCATGCGGCCTCGTGTCTGCCGACTTCCCGGACGCCTGCCCAAACGTCACCCGCAATGCCACCGTCATCGCCAACGTGTTCCCGCCGCGGGCCGGTCGCGACAACGTCACCTCCATGTACTACCTGGCGGGCTTTGCCGGCCTGCAGTGCGACGACGCCGATGACCCCGCCTGCATCGGCGACTACTGCCGCGGGCTGCCCACCTCCGTGTCTGACTGCCTGCAGGCGGACGGCCACACCGTCTTCCCGCTGCGCATCATTGGCACCTCCGTGGACCCCACCTCCTTCGCCACCCTGTGCATCTCCCTCTCCGTCGGCGCCCAGGTCATTGCCTTCGTCCTGGCGGCCGCCATGGCCGACTTTGGCCCCATGCGCAAGCGCCTGCTGCTGGCCGCCTCCCTGGTGGGCGGCGTCTTTAGCATG